>Ga0307409_100001487_pt1 | contig 11562 bp, 8 predicted proteins | sample 322Ometagenome_2_FD_203888 | JGI IMG/M metagenome (GOLD analysis project Ga0307409, IMG submission 203888) | Maize rhizosphere microbial communities from greenhouse at UC Davis, California, United States - 322HYB-O-2 | ecosystem: Host-associated > Plants > Roots > Rhizosphere > Soil | place...
GCCCCCTCCGGCGGTGCGCGGTGGGGGGGGTGTGGTGGGGGTCGCGGTGCGGGGCGCGCCCCTCCCCCCCCCGCCACTCTTCACTCGCATTAGCTCGGCGTCGCCGCCTCGCGGAGGCCGTTCGGCGTCGTGCCTCCGGCGCCGGCCTCGGCCAGGCGCTCGCGCTCCGCGCTCTTCCGGCGCCGCTTCGCGTCGTACATCGCGGCGTCGGCCTGGGCCATCAGGTCGTCGATGAGCACCGGGTGCCGCGGGTCGTATATGGCGACGCCCAGGCTCATCTCGAGCCGGTAGGCCCGCGCGCGCTGGGCGTTGGCGCGGGCGAGATTCTCCGTCAACCGATCCTGCCACACGCGACCCGTCGGCCGAGACGTCTCGAGCGCGAGCACCGCGAACTCGTCGCCGCCCAGGCGCGCCAGCACGTCCGATTCGCGGAAGGTCTGTCGCAGCATCTCCGCGGTATCCGCGAGCGCGGTGTCCCCTTCCCGGTGGCCGTACGTGTCGTTGATCTGCTTCAGTCCGTCCAGGTCGAGGAAAATGTGCAGCATCCGTCGTCGCAGGCGGTTCGCGAGCTTCTCGTGCTGGCGGGCGAGCGTGAAGAAGCCGCGCCGGTTGTAGAGCCCGGTGAGCTGGTCGATGAGGGACATCCCCCGCAGCGTGTTCTGCACCTTCTGCCGCTCGACGGCGCACCGCACGGCGCGCGTCAGGCCGGCCGGGTCGAGCTGCCCCTCCACCAGGTAGTCCTGCGCGCCCTCGCGCACCGCCTGTACCGCAATCACGTCGTCGGTGCGGGTTCCGACCACGAGCACCGGCGTATCGGGCGACACCTCGTGTACCCGCGCGACCGCGTCCAGCCCGCGGTTTCGCTGCGGCGACAGCTCCAGCAACACTGCGTCGAACCGCTGCACACTGAGGCAGCGCACCGCCTCCGTCACCCGGTTGGCCACGACGGGCTCATTGAATGCCCCGCCGCGCCCGTCCGCGGAAACCGGCACCAATCCCCGCGGGTCGCGCCCCTGATCGGTCACCAGCAATAATTTGAGCGGCGCCTCGCGGCTGACCTCGCGGTCCGGCGCGACGTCGCCGGCACGCCGGCTTGGCCGATCCGAGTCGGCCGGGTGGCCGGCGAGCCCGAGCCGGCGGCCGGCCACGGCGTGTTCCGCGCCGTGCCGGAATGGCGACGGACGCGTTGCGTCCACCTCGCCACGGCGCAGCACTCCGTAAAACTGTGTGAGCAGCCGCGGGTCGAAGGTACGCCCCGCCTCGCCGGCCATCAGGACGAGTGCGCTCTCCCGGGTGTGCGCCGGCCGATAGCTTCGCTCCGACGTGAGCGCGTCGTACACGTTGGCGATGCACAGGATGCGCGCCGCGAGCGGGATCTCCTCCCCCTTGAGCCCGTCCGGGTAGCCGCTTCCGTCCCAGCGCTCGTGGTGGTGGAGCACCATCGGCCGAATGTCCCACGGGAAGTCGATGTCGGCCAGGAGCTCGGCGGCGGTCACCGGGTGGCGCTGCAGAAGCTTGCGCTCGTCATCGGTGAGCGGCGCCGGCTTGCTCAGCACCTCGTACGGCACCGCGAGCTTGCCCACGTCGTGGAGCAGTGCCCCGAGCCGAAACCAGAGCAGGACGGATTCGTCCATGCCCGCGGCTCGAGCAAGCGCGCAGGCGTATTCCGCCACCCGCTCCGAGTGGCCGGCCCAGGACGGATGCTTCGCCTCGACCGACTCACCCCAGCGACGCACGATGGCCAGATAGCTGCTTTCCACGAGCGCGGCGCGGCGGTCCACGTCGGCCAGGTCGCGACGGGCCCGGAGCTGCGCGAACAGTCCGTGCGCCCGGTTGAGCCGCTGCAGCGTCTCCGTGTACCGGTCCTGCGCGCGGTATAGCTCGGCTTCCTCACGCGCCGTCTCCGCCGCGAGCAGGAGGTCCTCGCGCTCCTCGGCGATCGCCCGCGCGCGCGCCAGGTAGGCCTCGGCGTCCGCATAGCGGCGCCGTTCGCGCATGACGACCCCATAGTGTCGGCAGACCTCCCCCAAAGCGCGCTGGTTGCCAGACGCTTCGGCGAGCCGGTAGGCGGCGTCGCAGGCCTCCAGCGCCCTGCCGAACTGGCGCCGCGCGATCCAGAGCTCGGCCCGGTCGGCCTCGGCCACGGCTTCCCCCGTGACGTCGCCGCTGCGCCGGCACCACGCCACGGCCTCCTCGAATGCGCGCTCCGCCGCCCGCCAGCGCCGGAGGTCCGTGTAGACCATGCCCAGGTTCGTGAGCAGCGGGCCGACGTAGTCGTCCAGGCCGAGCGCCCGGTACTGGGCGAGGCTCGCCCGATAGTGCTTGAGCGCCGAGCGGAAGTCGCCGCGGATGTTGGCAATGGTCCCCAGGTTTTGCGAGATCATGGCCAGGAGCTGTGGCTCGTGCGCTCCGCGCGCCCGCTCTCGCGCGTCCACGTAGAGCCGCTCGGCAATGTCCAATTGGCCGCGCCGCTGGAAGGCGATCGCCTTCAGGTTGATGGCGTGCGCGATCCCCGACCGGTCACCGTTCACCGACGCCGCGGCGAGCGCTGCCTCGCAGCAATCGAGTGCGGCGTCGAGGTCGCCGTCTTCCACGTACGTGCGCCCGATCCAGCGGATGAGGGCGGCCGCCGCCAGGGCGTGCTCGGTGGAGTCGAGGCGCTTCAGCGCCTCCTCGTACCCCTCGCGCGCGGCGCGGCGCTGCGACTGCCGCTCCGCGGCCTGAGCGTCGGCGATCAGCGCCTGGATGTCGGGCGAGAGGCGGGCAAACCGGGACGTCACCATCAAGACCCTCCGCCCGGCGTCGGCCGGGTGGCAGGCCGCACCCTCGAGGGGTGCGATGCTGCGGTCAAGGAGCTGGAGAACGACACGTAGGGTAGCCTCCGGCACCCCGCGGACTGCGCGGTGCAAGTGGGCAGGCGACCGCCGGGCGGTCTAGCAGACGCGACGATGGACGGAGCGTTGGGCAGCCAACCCACTCGCCCTCGGAGGCACGGCGGGTGCCCGGACCATCGCTGGCTGCCGCGAATTCGCTGGCGAGCGGAGCCGCGGAGCCGAAGACCGGCGCGAGAAGAGACAACAGTAAGCACTCATGGTCGGTGGCGGGAGCGCCACCGGGCCTGTGTCTACTTCTTCCGGCCCGAGGCGAGCTGGTAGCCCGAGAAGTGAAGCACCTCGAACGACGCTACCCTGCCCCTGGCGTCCAGTTGCACCGGCAGCACTTCGTCGGCGTCGACCGCGCCGTCGGCCCTATCGTCGAATCCTGTAGCGACGTAGGTCGCGACCAGCGCGCGCCGAAGTGCGGCGTCGCTCGCCGCCGATGTGCCGCTGAGCAACTGCTCGACGAGCACCGGACGGGCAAAGACGAGCCCGTGGGGCTCGAACTCATACGCCACCCGCCGCGCCGACGCCGTGCGGACCGTCACATCCACCGGCTCGGTGACCGCACCTGCGGGAAACGTGACGCGCAGGCCGGCGGACGGCAGGGCGATCACGCCACCATCGATCGTGACGCGTGCCGTGACGGCGGGCCCGGCAGGCACGGGAACCAAGCGGGGGAGTACCACGGCCTGGAACCCGGCCGATGCGCCTACGGCCCTACGTACGGCTGGCGCTGGGCCCGCGGGGTTGGAGTTGTCGCACGCCGCGGCAGTGAGCGCGAGGGTCAACGAGAGCGCGCACCGCGCGCCGGAGGGGGTCCTGATCACTCTGTTCTCCTCAACACCAACGGTGCGTAGGCAGCCATGGGCGCAGCGTCGCGCTTTTCGGTCCGACGACTGGCGCCCTCCCTGCGTAACATCCGCAACCGGTCATTCTTTTCATTCTTCGAACCGTCACCCCGCCGCCCATGAACGTCCTCGTCCTCAACGCGGGATCTTCCACGCTCAAGTTCCAGCTCATCCGGACGGATCAGGATCGACTTGCCGCCAACACCGATGAAAAGCTCGCCCGGGGAGCCATCGAGCGAATCGGCGGGGAGGCGGTCGTATCGATCCGGGCTGGTGAAGGACCGCCGGTCCGTGGGACGGCGTCACTCCGGGACATGCGCGCCGCGGTGGAATACGCCATCGCCCACATGGCCGGACCCGATTCGGCGGTGCCGATCACGAGCGTCGGCGAGGTGCAGGCGGTCGGCCACCGGGTGGTGCACGGCGGCGAGCGGTTCCAACGCTCGGCGCTCATTACCGACGAGGTGCTCAAGGGGATCGAGGACACGATCGACCTCGCGCCGCTCCACAACCCGCACAACTTACGGGGAATTCAGGCAGTGCGCGCGGTGCTCGGGCCGGGCGTCCCGCAGGTCGCGGTCTTCGACACGGCGTTCCACCATACCATTCCGGAGCAGGCTTTCCTCTACGCACTCCCCTACCAGCTCTACCGGCGGCACAAGGTCCGCCGGTACGGCTTCCACGGCACGTCGCACCGCTACGTGGCCCACCGCTACCGCCAGCTCACTGGCACACCCCGAGGCGCCACGAGGCTGGTCACCCTGCACCTGGGCAACGGTTGTTCGGCGTGCGCGATCAGTGGCGGCAATTCAGTGGACACGTCGATGGGATTCACGCCCCTCGAGGGGCTCGTGATGGGGACCCGCTCCGGTGACATCGACCCGGCGATCCTGGACTACATCGGCTCCAAGGAAGGACTGAGCCTCCCCGAGCTGGAGGCGCTCTTGAACAAGCAGAGCGGACTGCTGGGCATTTCCGGGCTGACGAACGACGTACGCGAGCTGCTTGCCGAAGCGGACGAGCACGCCGACCGGCGCGCCCGCCTCGCCCTCGACGTGTTCTGCTACCGCGCGCGAAAGTACGTCGGGGCGTACCTCGCGGCGCTCGGCGGCGCGGACGCCGTCGTCTTCGCCGGAGGAATCGGGGAGAACGCTCCCGTGATCCGCGCGCGGATCTGCGAGGGCCTCCAGTGGCTCGGCCTGGAACTGGACCCGGCCCGGAACGCCGAGATGGTCGGCGGTCGCGAGGGGCGCATCGCGACGGACGCCTCGCGGCTCGCCGCGTGGGTGATCCCTACCGACGAGGAGCTCCTGATCGCGCGGGACACCTTCCGGGTTGTCGCCGGCCTGAAGTCTCGGTACTGATGGTGATCGCCGCGCCGGAGCGCTCGGCCACCCGCGGTGCGAGCACTCCGGGGACACGTCGCCTGACCAGCGCGTACTCCACGTCCTAACGGGCCTTTGATGCGAACGCACGCCTCACCAGCAGGCACCTTCTCGGAGGTCACCGGCGGCGACTTCCGCGCGGATGAACCACGGGGCCGTTCGGAACCGACGACTCTCACCGCCGCGACGCTCCTCGGCCTCGTCGCCTTCGCCGCGCTCCTCCATCTCCCGTTTCAGATGGGTGGCCTCAGCGGAGAACCCGACACCGCGCGCCTCGTGAACGACGCGATCGTCTGGGAGCAGACGGGAGTGCGCATCGCTGCGCTCTCGGGGTACAGGTATTACACGAGCCCAGGATACATCTGGCTCGTCAAGGAACTGCTGCCGCTGTCCCGAAGCGCCGGGGTACCGATCGCGTTCTACCTCAATGTGATCAACACCACGGTCGCGTTGTTGATCGTGATCCCGATGTACCTGCTGTTCCGGCGCCTCGGCGGCCATACGGCCGCCCTGATCGGGACCCTGCTGCTGTCGGTCATTCCCTCGTTCTGGCTGGGAGGCTTGTACGGATTTCCGGCGCTCCCGGCAATGGCATCTCTGGTAGGTGCACTCTGGCTGTTCGACCGATGGCTGGTGGAGGGTAGCGCGCGCGCCCCCGCGCCCGCGCTCGTCGGCGTGGCCTTGTGCCTCACGGCGACCCTCCTCCTCAAGGCGGACTTCTACCTGAGCGCGGGCGCGCTCTGGGGCCTGCTCTGGTTCCGACGACAGCTGTCGTGGCGAAACGCGGCGATTCTCTGCGCCGTCGGAGGAGCTCCAGTCGCCGTCCAGGCCGCGATCTCATCGAGTCTGCTGCAAGCCTCTCCCGACGTCGCGCGCTACATGGCGGGCTTTCGAGGCACGTTCGCCCCACGCCCAGGCGAGGTCTGGTCCCTGGGACACGTCGTGCAGCTGGTGAAGAGCATGGGCCTCCTCACCTGGCCTGTGTTCGGGGCTGGGTGCGTGGTGCTCGTCCGGCAGAAGCGCTACGCTCTGGTCGCGACCTTGCTGGTGTGGGCAATCATTCCGCTCGGGTTCTGGTGGGGCGTGCTAGGGGACAGCGCGCGGCACCACTCGCAGGCGAGTCCGCCGGTCGCGCTCGGGGTCGGGCTCTTGCTCGCCGACCCACGCTTGCGCGCCTCGTTGCGCTGGGCCGGTATCGCGACCGTCATGGCCATCAACTACTTCGCCTTCCAGCCGACCGGCAGTACTGTCACCATGAGCGGTAACCTCGCCGCCAGCGCGTCTCGGATCCGCGCCCGTATTGCACGGATTCACGCGGTCGCGCGCCAGTACGCGCAACTCCCGGAGCCGCGCACGGCCTTCCTCGGCACCTATATGGTCCCGTACGCGGGCAACGCGGTCCTCACGAGCGCCGATACCATCCTCCGCGTTTGGCCGGACACCACGCTCGGCTATCCCGCCTGGCGCATCGACTATGTCCGCGCGGGCCAATCGCGGTCGGCCACCATGGTCTACGTGGCTCGTCGCCATGCGCCGGGAGCCGCGATCGCCTCCCGCGCCGCGGGCAACGCCGTGTATTGGGCGGAGTACGACCGGACGCTGCGCCGACGCGAGGAGATCACTCGACCCTTTCCGCTGTCCAGGTTCTAGGCGGCGGGAGGGCCTCACGACGTCCGGGCGACAGACCCTCGGCCGGATCGGTGTCCGTCCGGTCACTCACAACGTAGGGCGGACGGCGCTTCGACATCAGGTAGACGCGGCCGAGGTAGTCGCCGATGAGCCCCAGCAGAACGAACTGCACGCTGAACAGGAACGTCACGACGACGATGATCGACGACCACCCAGGCACGGCGATTCCGCGGTAGTGCTGAATCACACCGTAGGCGAGCTCGAGGAGGGCGAGCACCGCGGTCGCAAGGCCGACGGCGATTCCGACGCGGAGCGGCGTCACCGAGAACGCCGTCAACCCCGTGACCCCGAGCCGGAACAGCTTGGCGAACGAGTACTTCGACACGCCGGCGGCACGCGGGGGCGCTTCGAATGGAACGACCACCGTCGGAAAGCCCATCCAGTTGATGAGCCCGCGCAGGAAGTACTCACCCTCGTCGAGCTGCAGGAGTTGGCGCACGACGCGGCGGTCGAGGAGGCGAAAATCGTTCGAGCCGGATGTCATGGGGACGGGCGTCACAGAGGAGAAGGCACGGGTGAACCACCGCGACGCGGCGCGTTTCAGCCGAGACGTCTCGACGCTGTACCGCCGCTCGGTCTGCACGACCGGCGTACCAGCCAACCAGTGGCGAACGAGCGTGGGAATCAGCCCCGGTGGGTGCTGGAGGTCCGCGTCCATCGTGACGATGGCCTGACCGCGCGCTGCGCCGAGACCGGCGAGGGTTGCCGCCTGTCCCCCGAAGTTGCGCGTGAGCCGCAAGCCCCGCACGCGGGAGTCGCGTTGCGCGAGGGCGCAGATCGTCTCCCACGTCCGGTCGCTGCTCCCGTCGTCGACGAGGACGATCTCGAACTCCCACCCCGCGGGAACGAGCGCCGCGACGGTAGCGTCGTACAACGCGTCGAGCGACGCGTCCTCGTTCTGACAGGGTACCACGACGGATACCAACGGGTCTTCGCGGCGCGCTGCCTCGGTGCGACCATCGGGAGCGCCCGCGCGTTCCGGACCGGGGACTTCGCGTCTCGGCTGCTCGACCTGAAAGCTTCCGGCATTCCACATATCAATGATCCTGATGTCGATGATCCCGCTCGGGTAATTCCGAAGCGCTTTGGTTCAGGCGCCACGGATCGGCGATGGCAGGCAACCGCCCGGGTGGGGCTCCCCGGACTGTCCTCGCTGCCCGGCTCGCCAGGCGAGGCTCCTCGACCGGGACCGCCCGCCCACGGCTCGTCCCGATCCCCGTTCCTGCTGCGAAGATCAGGCCGCTACATCTACGCGCGGATCGACCGGCCCGTGTCTGGACAGGCTCGGCATTACCCTTGCGCACGCTTGCGCCCCGCGCTGTGCGCGGCAACCAAGGGAGGCGTGCCATGAACATAGGCGGACGCTTGGATGGTAAAGTCGCGATCGTCACCGGCGGTGGCACGGGGATCGGCGAGGCGATCGCGCACAAGTTCGCGAAGGAGGGAGCCAAGGTCGTCGTGGCCGGGTTGCCGGACGATCCGGTGGACGACGTCGTGAAGGCGATTACCAGGCAGGGCGGCGAGGCGATCGGGTACAAGGGCGACCTGGCCGACGAGGCGAGCGCCCGCCGGTGCGTTGAGGCGGCGGTCGACGAGTACGGCGCACTCGACGTACTGGTCAACAACGCCGGCGTGTTCCTCTTCACCGCCGAGACCGACGACTACGACGTGGAATACTTCGATGCCACGGTGCGGAACAATGTCCGCGGCGTCTTCCTGATGACCAAGTTCGCCTTGCCGCACCTCCAGAAGTCGCACGGCAACATTGTCAACGCCGGCTCCGAGTCGGGCGAGCTCGGGATCGCGCACAACACGCCGTACGGCGGAACCAAGGCGTTCGTCCACGCCTTCACGAAGGGCGTCGCGCACGAGCAGGCCCGCCACGGCGTGCGGGTGAACTGCGTGGCACCCGGGCCGATCGACACGGCGTGGACGCACAGCGACCGGAGCCCGATGAGCAAGAAGGACGAGAAGACGTCCATCGCGGCAACGCCCCTCGGCCGGCGGGGCACGCCCGAGGAAGTGGCCAACGTCTACTGCTTCCTCGCGTCGGACGAGGCCAGCTACGTGACCGGAGCGGTGTACGCGGTCGACGGTGGGATCACCATCTCGAAGGGCCCCGTCGGGCTCGAGGCGGGTCGCTCGGTGCGCAAGGAGCCAGAGCGCGAGCTCAAGCTCGAGCACTCGATGGATGGCCTGAAGACCAAAGACTACGACAGCTCACTGTAGCGCGCCGGGCGGGGCGCCGCGGCGCGCCCGGGCGCGTCTCACGAACGGAACGCGAGGGTTTCATGGGATCGACCGGACAGGACACGCTGCACCTGCACTATGGGCACGGGGCCAAAACGGTGAGGACGAACGACAAGAACGTCGGCTCCGCCGACCGAGTGGCTTCGGTGCTCGGTGGTAGCGCCCTCCTGACGTACGGGCTGCGTCGGAAAGACCTGATGGGCACCGCGCTCGCCCTGCTGGGCGGATTCCTGCTCGAGCGCGGCATCAGCGGCCGCTCCGCGGCGTACGACGCACTCGGCGTCAGCACGGCGGAGGGCGGCGTGAGGCTCAAGAAACAGCACGGCCCCGCCGCGGTGCTCGACGCAAGCAAGGCGCGCAAGATCGAGCGGTCGGTGACGGTCGACCAGCCGCGCGCCGAGATCTACCGTTTCTGGCGGAACTTGGAGAACCTGCCGCGCATCATGAGCCACTTGGAGAGCGTGACTGTCGTGAGTTCGGAGCGGTCGCACTGGACGGCGAAGGCACCGGTGGGCCAAGCGGTGGAGTGGGACGCGGTCATCATCAACGAGATCGAGAACGAGCTGATCGCGTGGAAGTCGGTGGACGAGGCCGACGTACCGAACGCCGGCTCCGTCCACTTCAAGGACGCCCCGGCTGGCCGCGGGACCGAGGTGAAGGTGGTGCTCGAGTACCAGCCGCCGGCCGGCGCACTCGGCGCGCGCCTGGCGAGATTCCTCGGCGAGGAGCCGGACACGCAGGTGCGCGAGGACCTGCGCCGCTTCAAGCAGATGATGGAGGCAGGCGAGACGCCCACAATCGACGGGCAGCCCAGCGGGAGGGCCTGAGATGAAGGCGCTGTGCTGGCACGGTACCGAGGACGTCCGGATAGAATCCGTGCCCGACCCCGAGATCCTCAACCCGCGCGACGCGATCCTGCGCGTCACGTCGACCGCCATTTGCGGCTCCGACCTGCACCTCTACGGCGGGCGCGTGCCGACGATGCGGTCGGGAGACGTCCTCGGCCACGAATTCATGGGTGAGGTCGTGGACGTGGGGCGCGGGATCAAGAACCTCAAGCCCGGCGACCGGGTCGTCGTCCCCTTCCCGATCGCCTGCGGAAAGTGCCACTACTGCCGCACGGACCGCTGGGCGCTCTGCGACAACTCCAATCCGAACGCCGCGTTGCTGGAGGCGATCAACGGGTTCGGCGGGGCGGGGATCTTCGGCTACTCGCACCTGTACGGCGGCTACGCCGGCGGCCAGGCGGAGTACGTGCGCGTCCCGTACGCGGACGTCGGATCGCTCAAGATCGAGAACGACCTGCCCGACGACAAAGTCCTCTTCCTGACGGACATCCTGCCCACCGGCTACCAGGCCGCCGAGCAGTGCGAGATCCAGCCCGGCGACACGGTAGCCGTGTGGGGATGCGGGCCGGTCGGCCTGTTCACGATCATGAGCGCCTACCTGCTCGGCGCCGAGCGCGTCATCGCCATCGACCGCTTCCCCGAACGGCTGGCGATGGCCCGCGACGTCGGTGACGCCGACGTGATCAACTACGAGACCGACACGGACGACCTGGTCGAGACGCTCAAGCAGATGACCGGCGGCCGCGGCCCGGACCACTGCATCGACGCCGTCGGCATGGAGTCGCACGGCCACGACGTGCTGTACCGGCTGGATCGTGGCAAGCAGGCTCTCAAGCTGCAGCTCGACCGCGCCAACGTCCTGCGCCAGTGCGTCCAGGCGTGCGGCAAAGGGGGCACGGTGAGCGTGCCGGGCGTGTATGCCGGCGCGATCGACAAGTTCCCCATGGGTCAGGCATTCGCGAAGGGCCTCACCTTCAAGATGGGCCAGACCCACGTCCACAAGTACCTGCGCCCGCTGCTCCAGCGCATCGAGCGGGGCGAGATCGACCCGTCGGCGATCATCACGCACAAGTTGCCGCTCGACGATGCGCCGTACGGCTACGACATCTTCCAGGAGAAAAGGGACGGCTGCGTGAAGATCGTCCTCAAGCCGACCTGACCGCCGCGCGGAGACCGCGGCGGCCGCGGGGGCGCGACTACACGCGCGTCGGAGGGACCGGGCTGGCGCGCCGCTCCGGCCCGGTATACTCCGGCCGCTTGCCGTTCGCCGGAGGCGCGGACGTGTCGACCTCGATCACCTTGAAGGGCGGCTGTTCCGGATGCTGACGGCGAAGGAGCGGCATCGCGACGTTGTAGACCGGAATACCCCCCGCGGTGGTTCCCTCGGGCGAGCCTCGGTGCGCGTGGCCGTGGAACACGGCCGTCACCGGGTACCGGGAGAGCGGCTCCTCGAGCCGACTGCAGCCGAGATAGGGGAAGATCTCCAGCGGCTCGCCCTCCACGGTCGCCCGGATCGGCGAGTAATGCAGGAGGGCGATGCGGTGCGGGGTGCGGAGCCGGGCGAGCGCCGACTCCAGCTTCAGCGCCTCGTTGATCGCTTCGTGCGCGAACTGCTTGATCGTCGACTCCCCCCACGCGCCGAGCACGCCGCGGCCGAAGCCGC
>Ga0307409_100001490_pt1 | contig 11546 bp, 9 predicted proteins | sample 322Ometagenome_2_FD_203888 | JGI IMG/M metagenome (GOLD analysis project Ga0307409, IMG submission 203888) | Maize rhizosphere microbial communities from greenhouse at UC Davis, California, United States - 322HYB-O-2 | ecosystem: Host-associated > Plants > Roots > Rhizosphere > Soil | place...
CTCAGGGGTCGCGGCTCAGATGTCGCGGAAGGTCTCGATGGTGGCGCCGAGGGCGTTGAGCCGCTCCGCGAGGTCCTCGTAGCCGCGGTTGATGACGTAGACGTTGCGCAAGACCGAGGTGCCGGGGGCGGCCAGCATCGCGAGGAGCACCACCACGCCGGGTCGCAGCGCCGGAGGGCAGATGACCTCGGCGGCGCGCCACCGGGTCGGGCCCTCGATCATGACGCGGTGCGGGTCGAGCAGCTGCACCCTCGCGCCCACCTTGGTGAGCTCGGTCAGGTAGATCGCACGGTTCTCGTAGACCCAGTCGTGGATCATCGTCGTGCCCTCGGCGCACGCGGCGATGAGCGCGAAGAACGGCAGGTTGTCGATGTTGAGGCCGGGGAACGGCATCGGGTGGATCTTGTCGATGGGCGCGTGCAGCGGCCCGGGCATCGTCGTGAGGTCGACCAGGCGCGTGCGGCCGTTGGCCGAGAGGTACTCGTCGGTGATGCCGTACTTCATGCCCATGCCCTCGAGCGTCGCGAGCTCGATCTCGAGAAACTCGATCGGCACCCGCTTGATGGTGATCTCCGAGCTGGTCACCACCGCGGCGGCCAGGAGGCTCATCGCCTCGATCGGGTCCTCCGAGGGGGAGTACTGCACGTCGACGTCGATGTGCTTGCGACCCCGCACGGTGAGGGTGGTCGTGCCGATCCCGTCGATCTCCACCCCGAGCTCCTGGAGGAAGAAGCACAGGTCCTGGACCATGTAGTTGGGGCTGGCGTTGCGGATGACGGTCTCGCCCTCGTGACGGGCGGCGGCCAGCAGCACGTTCTCGGTGACGGTGTCACCGCGCTCGGTCAGCACGATCGGCTTGCCGGGGGTGATCTGCGGGTTGACCGAGGCGTCGTAGTAGCCACCGGTGGCCGTGACGCCGAGGCCGAAGGAGCGCAGCGCGGCCAGGTGCGGCTCGACGGTGCGGGTGCCGAGGTCGCAGCCGCCGGCGTAGGGCAGCTGGAACTGCTCCACCTCGTGCAGGAGCGGCCCGAGGAACATGATCACCGTGCGGGTGCGCCGGGCCGCCGCGACGTCGATGTTGGCGAGGTCGAGCTGGGCGGGCGGGGTGATCTCGAGGTCGTTGCTGTCGGGCAGCCACCGGGTCCGCACACCGATCGAGGTCAGCACCTCGAGGATGCGGTTGACCTCCTCGATGCGGGCCAGGCTGCGCAGCGTGGTGCGACCCTTGTTGAGCAACGAGGCGCACAGCAGGGCCACGGCCGCGTTCTTGGACGTCTTGACGTCGATCGAGCCCGACAGCGGAGTGCCGCCGATGATGCGCAGGTGCTGCGGGCCGCTGTGCCCGAGGGACACGAACTCCGAGTCGAGGCTCTCGCCGATGCGGGCGAGCATCTCAAGGCTGAGATTCTGCTTGCCCTGCTCGATGCGGGCGACCGCGCTCTGGCTGGTGCCGAGGGAGTCGGCGAGCTCGTTCTGCGTCAGCCCCTTGTGACGGCGGGCATCGCGAATGAGGGTGCCGATTCGGGTCAGGTAGGTCGAAGTCACGGCGATGACGCTAACTCACATATGAGATAAATGCACACCGGCGCGCCGAAGAGCTCGGGGGGTGGTCGACTCCGGCGGGCCTCTGCCCGGCGACGGAACCTCCAACACCGTACCCCGGACGTCGGCCGTCTCCGTCTTCCGGCGCGCCACACCACTGACCGGGGGCTCACCCCTGCAACGGAAGGGCCGTCACCGGGTGCAGGGGGAGCCAGGGGTATGCCGTGCGGCTGGCCGTGGAGTCGAAGGTCATGTCCGAGGTGTCCATCTCCACGGCGGCCCGGGCCAGCCGGGCCAGCTGCGGGTTGACCGGGCGGGCTGCCGTGGCCATCACCCGCAGCAGGGCCCTGGGCACGTGGCGTGGCTCGTGGTGCGGGTCGACGAGCCGGGCGAAGGCGTTGAGCGTCAGGCTCTCGGGGCCGCCCACCTCGATGACGTGCCCGCGCAGGCCGGGGTCCTCGACCGCCTGGACCACCGCGGCGGCGACGTCCTCGACCGAGACGAAGGTGATGGGGTTCTCGCCCTTCCCGAAGACCTGGATCCGGCCTGCCCGGTTCCGGCCCTCGCGGAGCACGTCGGCCCAGGTCTCGGCGAACGGCGTGCCACGGACGACGGTCCACGGCACCCCGGACCGGCGCAGGTACTCCTCGGCCGCCCACTTCATGCGGTGCAACGACTGGGAGTGGTCCGGCGCCGCACCCACGGCGGACACCATCACCACGTCGGCACCGACGCGGTGGGCGGCGTCGACCAACGTCCTGTTGCCGTCACGGTCGACCGACTCCGGGCTCTGGCGGCCGAGGCCGGCGAAACCCTGGACGGCGGAGACGCACAGCCTGACGCCCTCCATGGCGGCCCCGACCGTGGCGGGGTCGCGCACGTCACCCGGCCAGATCTGCGCGCCGGCCCTGGCCGACTCGCCGGCCACCTCCGCGTGCCGCGCCATCACGCGCACGCTGTGACCTCGCTCGCGCAGCTGCTGCACCACGCGGCGCCCGAGGTGCCCGGTGCCGCCGACCACGAGAATCACGGCAGCTCCTCACCGGCCGCACCCGGCCCCCGACGTACCCACCACTGCCCATCGTGCGCCGGCGGACGGTGAAGTCCACCGTCACGCGGACTAGGCCGGAGACTGAGCCGCGGCCGGCCGCAGGCAACCCGGCGGTGCACCGACCACGCACGTGGCCGGCACACCATCACTGCGGTGTACCGGCCACGTGGCTCAGTCGGGATCAGGCGGGGACGCTCGCCACACCCCGGGGGAGGAACCGCTTGCCGGTGACCTTCTCGGAGATCCCCTCACGGTCGAGAAGGGGCGTGATGCCTCCGTTGGCGAACTGGAAGTTGGCTCCGGAGATCATCGCGAGGTCGATGTCCATCGGGGCCTGGGCGACGCCCTCGTCGAGCATGCGGCGGATCTCGTCAGCGAGCACCTCGAGGATGCGCTCACGGACCTGCTCGGCCGTCAGCACCACCGGGTCGGCCGGCTTCTCGAAGAGCGCCTCGACCTCGGGGTCGACCACCGGCTTGCCGTCGGGCCAGATGTAGATGGCCGACTTCCTCGCCTCGACGACGCGGCGAAGGTTCTCCGACACGTAGAAGCGGTCGGGGAAGGCCTTGGCGAGCGTCTCGTTGTTGTGCAGCGCGATCGCCGGCCCGACGAGGCCCAGGAGCACGAACGGCGGCATGGGCGACAGGCCCGCGAACGCGCGGTCGGCGACCTCGATGGGCGTGCCTTCGTCGACGATCCTGGCGACCTCGCCCATGAACCGGCCGAGCAGGCGGTTGACGATGAAGGACGGCGAGTCCTTCACGAGGATCGTCGTCTTCCTCAGCGCCTTGCCGGTGGCGAACGCGGTGGCCAGGGTGGCGTCGTCGGTGCGCTCGCCCTTGATGATCTCCAGCAGCGGCATGACGGCCACGGGGTTGAAGAAGTGGAAGCCGACCACCCGCTCGGGGTGGGCGAGGTCGGCCGCCATCTCGGTGATCGACAGCGACGAGGTGTTGGTGGCGAGCACGCACTCGGCGGAGACGATCGCCTCGACCTCGGCCCAGACCGTCTTCTTGACGCCCATCTCCTCGAAGACCGCCTCGATGACGAAGTCGGCGTCGGCGAAGCCGTCCTTGGACGTGGATCCGGTCACCAGCGCCTTGAGGCGGTTGGCCCTGTCCTGGCCCAGCCGGCCCTTCGCGAGCAGCTTGTCGACCTCGCCGTGGACGTAGGCCACGCCCTTGGCGACTCGCTCCTCGTCGAGGTCGGTCATGACGACGGGCACCTCGAGCCGCTGCGCGAACAGCAGGGCGAGCTGGCTGGCCATCAGGCCCGCGCCGACGATGCCGACCTTCGTGACCGGCCGGGCGAGCGACCTGTCGGGCGCTCCGGCCGGGCGCTTGGCACGGCGCTGGACGAGGTCGAACGCGTACAGGCCGGCACGCAGCTCGTCGCCCATGACGAGGTCGGCCAGCGCCTCGTCCTCGGCGGCGAACGCCTCGTCGCGGGTGGCGGTGCGAGCCGCCTCCACCAGCTGCAGCGCGCGGTACGGCGCGGGGGCCTTGCCGCCGGTCTTCAGGTCGACGAGGCCCTTGGCCGCCTTGAGCGCCGCGGACCACTGCGCCTCGTCGCGCGAGACCTCGGGACGCTCGACGGTCACGTCCCCGGAGACGACCTCGGCCGCCCAGCGCAGCGACTCCTCGAGGAAGTCGGCCGGCTCGAACATCGCGTCGGCCATGCCGAGCGAGAAGGCCTGCGGGCCCTTGAGCATCCGGTTGAAGTTCATCGGGTTCTCGATGATGACCTTGAGCGCGTTCGCCGGCCCGACGAGGTTCGGCAGCAGGTAGCAGCCGCCCCAGCCGGGGACGAGCCCGAGGAACGTCTCGGGCAGGGCCACCGCGGGCACGCCTGCGGAGATGGTGCGGTAGTCGCACGCCAGCGCGATCTCGACCCCACCCCCCATGGCGGCGCCGTTGACGAACGCGAAGGTGGGGACCGGCAGGTCCATGATGGCCGCGTAGGCCGCGTGGCCGGCTCGGGCGACCTCGAGCGCCTGCTCGCGGCTCGTCGCGCCTGCCACCGCCTTGACGTCGGCGCCCACGGCGAAGATGAACGGCTTGCCGGTGATGCCCACGGCCTGGATCTCGCCGGCCTCGGCGCGCTCGCGCAGGGCCTCGACCGCCGCTCGGATGCCCGCGATGCCCTGCGGCCCGAAGGTGCTGGGCTTGGTGTGGTCGAACCCGTTGTCGAGGGTGACGAGCGCCAGGGTGCCGGCACCGCCGGGGAGCGCGACGTCACGCACGTGCGCGTGGGTCACGACCTCCTCGTAGCCGTGCGTGGTGGTCTCACTCATGCCGCGGTCTCCTTGCCGTAGTCAGCGTGGTGCGGGTTCTCCCAGATGACGGCCGCGCCCATGCCGATGCCGATGCACATCGCGGTCATGCCGTAGCGGACCTCGGGGTGCTCCTCGAACTGGCGGGCGAGCTGGTTCATGAGGCGGACCCCGGAGGAGGCGAGCGGGTGGCCGACGGCGATGGCGCCGCCGTACTGGTTGACGCGCTCGTCGTCGTCGGCGATGCCGAAGTGGTCGAGGAACGCCAGCACCTGCACGGCGAAGGCCTCGTTGAGCTCGAAGAGGCCGATGTCGTCGATCGTGAGGCCGGCCTTGGCCAGGGCCTTCTCGGCGGCGGGCACCGGGCCGATGCCCATGACCTCCGGCTCGACACCGACGAAGGCGTAGTCGACGAGGCGCATCTTCACCGGGAGGCCGAGCTCCGCAGCGGCCTCGGCGCTGGCGAGGACGCAGGCGGTGGCGCCGTCGTTGAGCCCGGCGCTGTTGCCGGCGGTGACCTTGCCGTGGGGACGGAACGGCGTCTTGAGACCGGCGAGGTCCTCGACCGTGGTGCCCGGGCGCGGCGGCTCGTCGGCGGTGGCGAGGCCGAAGCCGAGCTCCTGGTGACGGGTCGCCACCGGCACGAGGTCGGGCTGGATCTGGTTGTTCGCGTAGGCCTTCGCCAGCTTGTCCTGCGAGCCGACCGCGAACGCGTCGGAGCGCTCCTTGGTCAGCTGGGGGAACCGGTCGTGCAGGTTCTCGGCGGTCTTGCCCATGACGAGCGCGGAGGGGTCGACGAGCTTCTCGGCGACGATGCGCGGGTTGGGGTCGACGCCCTCGCCCATCGGGTGGTGGCCCATGTGCTCGACGCCGCCGGCGATGGCCACGTCGATCGCGCCGAAGGCGATGGAGGAGGCGGTCGTCGTGACGGCGGTCAGCGCGCCCGCGCACATGCGGTCGACGGAGTAGCCGGGGGTGGTCTTGGGCAGGCCGGCCAGGAGGCTGGCCATGCGGCCGATGGTCAGGCCCTGGTCGCCGATCTGGGTGGTGGCGGCGATGGCCACCTCCTCGACCCGCTCGGGCGGCAGGGCCGGGTTGCGGCGCATGAGCTCGCGGATGCATTTGATGACGAGGTCGTCGGCGCGGGTCTGGGCGTACATGCCCTTCTCCCCGGCCTTGCCGAACGGCGTCCTCACGCCGTCGACGAACACGACCTCACGCAGAGTGCGGGGCACGGATGGCCTCCTGGCTTGGTGGTCGGGTGGGACGTCACCGGACGGAGCCGGTGGGTGCTCCATCGATGCTACTTGTCGGTAACCGCGGCGTCAGGCACTCTCCGTGGTGACAGCGGTCACCCCGCTCGGCCGGCGTGCTCCCACGTGAGGCTCCCTCCTCCGGTGGTGGGGGACCCGAGCTCCTGCGAGGGTGGGGGCGTGTTCGAGGGGTTCGCGGACCAGCGGGTCGACGTGGGCGAGGTGGAGCTGCGCGTGCGGCACGGGGGCAGCGGTCCCGCAGTGCTGCTCGTGCACGGCCACCCACGCACCGGCGCGACGTGGCACCGGGTCGCACCGCTCCTCGTCGAGCGCGGGTTCACCGTCGTCTGCCCCGACATGCGCGGCTACGGCGCGTCGGGCTGCGCCCCGGTGCAGGCCGACCACGCGCAGCAGAGCAAGCGGGCCGTGGCCGGCGACCTCGTCACGCTCATGCGCAGCCTCGGCCACGAGCGGTTCGCCCTCGCCGGACACGACCGCGGCTGCACGGTCGCCCTGCGCCTCGCCCTCGACCACCCGGGTGCGGTGACCCGGTATGCCGCGCTCGACGGCATACCGGTCAGCGAGCACCTCGCGCGGGCGGACGCGACGTTCGCGCAGGCGTGGTGGCACTGGTTCTTCTTCGCGGTTCCGGAGAAGCCGGAGCGGGCGATCCTCGCCGACCCCGACGCCTGGTACGGCGCCACGGCCGAGCACATGGGGCAGGAGGCGTTCGAGGAGTGGCGTCGAGCGGTGCACGACCCCGACACCGTGCGCGCCATGCTCGAGGACTACCGCGCCGGCCTCGGCATCGACCGGGAGCACGAGGAGGCCGACCGCGCGTCGGGGCGGGTCGTGCAGTGCCCGACGCTGGTGCTGTGGTCGAGCCGCGACGACCTCGCCGACCTCTACGGCGACCCGGTGGCGGTGTGGCGACCGTGGGCGCCCGACGTGCGTGGCCACGCCATCGAGTCCGGGCACCACATGGCGGAGGAGAACCCCGAGGCCCTCGCCGCGGCGCTCGCCGACTTCTTCTCGGCGCGCTGAGCCCGCGACGACTGCCGACCGGCGTCAGGTGTCAGGGGTGTCGGGGTGCTGGGCGAAGGCGGCGGCCACCATCGGCGCCACGATGTCGACCTGCCACTGGCGGGCGCCGAGCGCGGCCAGCGCGGCCTTGAACCCTTCGGCCGAGCGGTCGGCAGGAGGGGTCCAGATGACCCGGCGCAGCGGGTCGGGTGACATGACGTTCTCGACCGGGATGACGTGCTCCTCGGCGAAGGCGGTCAGTGCGGCGCGGGCGGCCGTGAGCCGTCCGGCCGCGACGGGGTCGCGGTCGGCCCACGCCCGCTGGGGAGGTGGACCGTCCGAGCGCAGCGTCAGCGGCGGCAGGTCGGCCTCCGGGATGGCCTGGGCCCGGCGGACGGCGTCGAGCCACTGGCGCTGGTAGCGCTGGATCGCGCGGTGCCCGCGGGGCAGGTCGTGGGTGCCCTTCGGCGCTGCCATCGCCAGCTCGACGAGCACGGCGTCGGGCATCACCCGGCCGGGGGAGACGTCGCGGTCCATGGCGATGTGGTCGCGGGTCTCCCACAGCTCGCGCACGATGGCGGCTCCGCGGCGCTGGCGGACCTTGTGCATGCCGGAGGTGCGCCGCCACGGGTCGACCCGCTGGCCCGGACCGGTGAAGTCCAGCAGGGCCTCGAACTCCTCGCGGGCCCAGCCGGCCTTGCCCTGCCGGGCGAGGTCGACGCCCATGAGGTTGCGCAGCTCGACGAGCACCTCGACGTCGAGCGCGGCGTAGAGCAGCCAGGGCTCGGGCAGCGGCCGGGTCGACCAGTCGACGGCGGAGTGCTCCTTGGCGAGCGACAGCCCGAGGTAGTGCTCCACCACGGCCGCGAGGCCCACCCGGGGGAGGCCGAGCAGCCGGCCGGCCAGCTCGGTGTCGAACAGCTGCCGGGGACGCAGGCCCACCTCGGCCAGGCACGGGAGGTCCTGTGTCGCCGCGTGCAGGATCCACTCGGCTCCGCCGATCGCGTCGCCGACGGGGGAGAGGTCGGGCACCGCGATCGGGTCGATGAGCCAGGTGCCCGAGCCCTCACGGCGCAGCTGCACGAGGTAGGCGCGCTGGCCGTAGCGGTAGCCGGACGCGCGTTCGGCGTCGAGGGCCACCGGCCCCTCACCGGACCTGATGGCGTCGGCCGCCTCCAGCAGCCGTCGCTCGTCGGCGACGACGTCGGGCACCCCATCGGCCGGTGCGTCGAGCGGTGTCAGCGCCTCCGCCGGCGCGGGCTCCACCGCGGCGGTCGCCACGGGTTCCGATGGTGTCACGCGGCTAACCTACCGGCCGTCCGCGTTCCGGTCAGCGCCGCTGCCCGGGCAGGGCGATGACGCCCTCGGGCAGCGGGGGCAGCCCGGCGATGGTGCAGAGCAGGTCCGACCACGCCTCGAGGTGGTCACCGAGGTTGCCACCGAGCGGTGTCCACGAGGCGCGCACCTCCATCTCGACACTGGCCGGCCGGTCGGAGAGCCCGGCGAAGGACTCGGAGACCACGCGCGTCACCGTGCCGGCCTCGGCGGTGTAGGAGACCCGGTGGTCGTCGAGCGCGTCGATGAGCCACGACCACCCCACCGACCCCAGCATCGGGTCGCTGGACAGCTCGGGCTCGAGCTCTGCGCGGGCGAAGGTGACGGCGCGCCAGACACCGTCCCACGGCTCCGGGCCGGAGGGGTCGTGCAGCAGCACGAAGCGCCCTGACGCGAGCTCGTCGTCGGACCCCGCGGTGCCCACCACCTCGGCGGTGAGCGCCACGGCATACGGTGCGATGCGCTGGGGCGCGGGCACCTCGGTGACGCGCACCTCGGGACGCAAACGGGCGCCACGCAGCTCGCTCAGCGCCTGCGCGAACTCAGGGGAGTGGTCACCCGTGACCGATCTGCTGCCCACCGGCCCAGCGTATGCCGGGCGGCCGGCTTTGGGAGGTAGGCCGCGCCGTCCGTGTCGCGCCCGCCCGCGTCCTGCGGTAGATGGGCGGGCGGCTAGCGTGTGCGCCCATGCTGTCGCTCCTCGCCCTGGCCTCGAGCGTGTGCTGGGGAACCTCCGACTTCTTCGCGGGGCTGAAGTCCAAGAGCCGCCCCGCCGCCGCGGTCGTCGCGTGGTCGCAGGGGCTGGGCCTGATGGCCATCTCCGTCGTGGTGCTGCTCCAGTGGGACGACCTGTCGTTCGACGGGTGGCCGCTGTGGTCGGTCGCGGCCGGGCTGTCCGGTGCCGTGGGCCTGGTCAGCTTCTACACGGCGCTGAGCAGCGGCACCATGGGCGTCGTCGCGCCGGTGGCCTCCCTCGGTGTGGTGGTGCCGGTGCTGCTCGGGCTGCTGGGCGGTGAGCAACCGCCTCCCAGCGCCTGGTTCGGCATGCTCCTCGCCGTGCTCGGCATCGCGCTGGCCTCCGGACCTGAGCTGTCCGGTGACGTGTCGCCGCGCCCGGTGGTGCTGGCGAGCGTGGCGGCCGTCGGCTTCGGCCTCGCGCTCTACTGCCTCGACCGGGGCTCGCGCGAGTCGCTGCTGCACACGCTGTGGGGCATGCGCCTGACCTCGGTGGCGCTGTTCGTCGTGGCCGGGCTGGTGCTGCGGACGGCTGGTGGCATGGTGGCGCGCGACGTGCCCGGACTGTTCGCCATCGGCCTGGGCGACCTCGTGGCCAACGGCCTGTTCGCCTTCGCGTCCTCGCGCGGGCTGGTCAGCGTGGCGAGCGTGCTGGGGTCGCTCTACCCGGTGGTGACGGTGCTGCTGGCGCGGTTCCTCCTGCACGAACAGCTGAAGCGCATCCAGTCGGCCGGCGTGGTGCTCAGCCTGGTCGGCGTCGCCGTCATCGCCGCCTGAGGTGCGCCCGGGAGGGCGTGAAAGACTCCACCGGTGACCGCCTCCCACATGCTCGACAACAGCAGCCTCGCCGACAGCAACCTGGTGCGGGCTGCTCGCCAGCAGCCCGTGACCCACACCCCCGTGTGGTTCATGCGGCAGGCCGGTCGTTCCCTGCCGGAGTACCGCGCGGTGCGCGATGGCATCCCCATGCTGGAGTCGTGCCGCCGGCCGGAGCTGGTCGCCGAGATCACCCTGCAGCCGGTGCGTCGTCACGGCGTCGACGCAGCCATCTTCTTCTCCGACATCGTGGTGCCGCTGGCGGCCGTCGGTGTCGACCTCGACATCAAGCCCGGTGTGGGTCCCGTCGTGGCCGAGCCCTTCCGCACGCGCGCCGACCTCGAGCGGCTGCCCGAGCTGACCCCGGAGCACGTGCCCTACATCACCGAGGCCGTGCAGATCCTCACGCGCGAGCTCGGTGCGACGCCCCTCATCGGCTTCGCCGGCGCACCCTTCACGCTGGCCTCCTACCTGGTCGAGGGCGGCCCGAGCAAGAACCACGAGCACACCAAGGCCCTGATGTACGGCGACCCGCAGCTGTGGGACGACCTGTGCGCCCGGCTGGCGCAGATCTCCGGCGCGTTTCTGCGGGTCCAGGCCTCCGCCGGTGCCTCGATGGTGCAGCTCTTCGACTCGTGGGTGGGGGCCCTGCCGCGTTCGGACTACGAGCGCTTCGTGCAGAAGCACTCGGCCCGGGCGCTGGCCGCGGTGGCCGACCTCGGCGTCCCGAAGATCCACTTCGGTGTGGGCACCTCCGAGCTGCTGCCGCTCATGGGCGCAGCCGGTGCCGAGGTCGTCGGGGTCGACTTCCGGCTCTCCCTCTCCGACGCGCTCTCCCGCCTCGGCGGCCACTACGCCGTGCAGGGCAACCTCGACCCTGCGCTGCTCTTCGCACCGTGGGAGGCGCTCGAGGCCAAGGTGCGCGAGATCGTCGACCAGGGCCGGCAGGCGCCGGGCCACATCTTCAACCTCGGCCACGGGGTGCTGCCGGAGACCGACCCCGACGTGCTGACCCGCGTCACCGAGCTCGTCCACGAGATCAGCGCCCGCTGACCGAGCGCTGACCCGGCAGGACTCAGGTCGACGAGGAGCCCGAGAGCCAGACAGCGGTGTCCGGTGGCAGCTGGCCGTCGGCGTCGAGGGGGCCGGTGGCCAGCAGCAGGTCGCCCTCGGGCAGCGGCTCGGGCACCTCGCCGAGGTTGACTGCCAGGCGCAGGCGAGCCCGGTCCACGACCAGGAGCCCGCCGCCCTGCACCACCACCGTGGTCCGGTCGTCGGGCGTGAGCCAGCCCTCGGCGTGCAGTCGGCGGCGCAGCGACAACGCGGCACGGCACAGCTCCAGGGTCGATCCGTCGCGGCGCGTCTGGGCGGCGACCGACAGGGCTCCCCAGCTGTCCTCGGGCACGGGCAGCCACGGCTGCGCGGTCGCCGACGACGAGAAGCCGTGCACACCGGCAGGGGCCTCGGTCCAGGGCAGCGGCACCCGGGCTCCGTCTCGCGTCACTCCCGAACGCAGCCA
>Ga0307409_100001491_pt1 | contig 11546 bp, 9 predicted proteins | sample 322Ometagenome_2_FD_203888 | JGI IMG/M metagenome (GOLD analysis project Ga0307409, IMG submission 203888) | Maize rhizosphere microbial communities from greenhouse at UC Davis, California, United States - 322HYB-O-2 | ecosystem: Host-associated > Plants > Roots > Rhizosphere > Soil | place...
ATACCGATGAGTGCAACGTGGGAGTCAGACTGCGGGCGATAAGGTTCGTAGTCGAGAGGGAAACAGCCCAGACCGCCGGCTAAGGTCCCAAAATCCGCGCTAAGTGGGAAAGGAAGTGGGAGCGCATAGACAACCAGGAGGTTGGCTTAGAAGCAGCCATCCTTTAAAAAGTGCGTAATAGCTTACTGGTCTAGTGAGCCCGCGCCGAAAATGTAACGGGGCTCAAGCGCGGTACCGAAGCTGCGGGTTCGAGATGCCCTCGGGCGTCTCGAGCGGTAGGGGAGCGTTCCAGTTGCCTGCGAAGCCCGATCGAGAGAACGGGTGGAGGCCCTGGAAGTGCCTATGCGGACACGAGTAGCGATAAACAGGGCGAGAAACCCTGTCGCCGTAAGCCCAAGGGTTCCTGAGTAAAGCTAATCTGCTCAGGGTTAGTCGGTCCCTAAGCCGAGGGCGAACGCCGTAGGCGATGGGAAACGGGTTAATATTCCCGTACCACCAGTCATCCGTTTGACCGAAGGGGGGACGGAGAAGGGTAGCCGGGCCGGGTGTTGGATATCCCGGTTCAAGCCAGTAGGCGGGTGGCGTAGGAAAATCCGCGCCGCCATTCAAACGCCGAGAGGTGACGTCGAGAGCTTCGGCTCACAAAGCCGGTGATCCCATGCTTCCAAGAAAATCCTCGTAGGGAGGATGTCTGGTGACCGTACCGCAAACCGACTCAGGTGGGCGGGCAGAGCATGCCAAGGCGCTTGAGACAACTCTGGTCAAGGAACTCGGCAAATTGACACCGTAACTTCGGGAGAAGGTGTGCCCCGAGCCGTGAGAGGACTTGCTCTTCGAGCGGAACGGGGTTGCAGAGAGCAGGGGGTAGCGACTGTTTACTAAAAACACAGGACTCTGCGAAGTGGCCAACACGACGTATAGGGTCTGACGCCTGCCCGGTGCCGGAAGGTTAAGGGAACTCGTCAGCCGCAAGGCGAAGCGACGAACCGAAGCCCCGGTAAACGGCGGCCGTAACTATAACGGTCCTAAGGTAGCGAAATTCCTTGTCGGGTAAGTTCCGACCTGCACGAATGGCGTAACGACTTCCCCACTGTCTCGACCAGAGACTCAGCGAAACTGAATTGCCGGTGAAGATGCCGGCGACCCGCGGCGGGACGGAAAGACCCTGTGCACCTTTACTACAACTTCGCAGTGATCGTCGGTTCAGCATGTGTAGGATAGGTGGGAGGCTTTGAAGCCGGGACGCTAGTCTCGGTGGAGCCAACCTTGAAATACCACCCTTGTTGTGCTGCCGATCTAACCTAGGCCCGTAATCCGGGTCGGGAACACTGCGTGGTGGGTAGTTTGACTGGGGCGGTCGCCTCCCAAAGAGTAACGGAGGCGCGCGAAGGTTCCCTCAGGCTGATTGGAAACCAGCCGTAGAGTGCAAAGGCATAAGGGAGCTTGACTGCGAGACTGACAAGTCGAGCAGGTGGGAAACCAGGTCTTAGTGATCCGGTGGTTCCATATGGAAGGGCCATCGCTCATCGGATAAAAGGTACGCCGGGGATAACAGGCTTATCTCCCCCAATAGTTCACATAGACGGGGAGGTTTGGCACCTCGATGTCGGCTCGTCACATCCTGGGGCTGAAGCAGGTCCCAAGGGTTCGGCTGTTCGCCGATTAAAGTGGCACGCGAGCTGGGTTTAGAACGTCGTGAGACAGTTCGGTCCCTATCCGCCGTGGGCGCAGGAGACTTGAGAGGATCTGTCCCTAGTACGAGAGGACCGGGATGGACGAACCACTGGTGTACCGGTTGTTCCGCCAGGAGCACCGCCGGGTAGCCAAGTTCGGACGGGATAACCGCTGAAAGCATCTAAGTGGGAAACCCACCTCGAGACCAGGTCTCCCCGGGACTTGTTCCCCTGAAGGGCCGTCCGAGACGAGGACGTTGATAGGCCGGAGGTGGAAGCGCGGTAACGCGTGGAGCTGACCGGTACTAATCGCCCGTGAGGCTTGACCACCTGCCTTCGTCGTTCGAAGGCGGATCGAGCAAGCCCTGCTCCGCTGGACCCAGAAAACTATTCGGTTGCAAAGACCGAATCAGATCTAGATCAGTTCATCCCACCGTCCATGGAGCGGGGGCCACACCCGTTCCCATTCCGAACACGGAAGTTAAGCCCCGCATCGGCGATGGTACTGCCAGGTTTCCTGGTGGGAGAGTAGCTCGACGGTGGGACCTCTTGGCGCCCCGTCGGGGCCCCTCGCGGCGAGGGGCGCCGACGGGGCTGTCGTGACGACCGGTGCGCCCGAAACATGGCTCGCGCTGCGACCTTCTTTCTCGCGCTCGGGCTCGTCTATCTCGTGGCGTTCGTTCTTGCCGACGGCTTGCGTTTCGAGCCGGTCAAGGACGAAGTCCACTTCCTCGACAGCGCGCAGATCTTCGCGGGGTCCTTCGAGGTGGAGGACCTGCGCAGCTATCCGGAGCTCGTCACCCCCCTCGCGCTCGTCGCATGGGGCGCGCTCGAGAACCTGACGGGAGACGGACTCTGGGCAGGCCGCTGCCTCAACTTCGTGCTCTCCTTCGCCCTGGTTTGCCTGGTGGCCTTCGCGCGATCGGACTGGTGGCCTCGCGGCGCCCTGGCCGCACTCGGGCTGCTTCTCTTCCCCTACACGCTTCCGCTCTCGGTGCATCTCTATACCGACATCATGGCGGTTGCCTTTGCGGGCCTGGGCACGCTCGCCCTCCTGCGGAAGCGGGCGGTCTTGGCGTTCCTCGCGCTGAGCGCTGCGATCGCGACGCGGCAGTACCTGGTGCAGGTGCCCGCCGCCTTGGCGGCTGCGGAGGCGTTCGCGTGGTACCGCGGAGACGCGGAGCGCTGGAGGACGGCGTTGGCCGCCGGCGCCGCGACCGCCACCCTCGGCGCCTGGGTCGTCTTCTTCGGCGGGCTGGCTCCGCGAGCGGGCCTCGATGCCTGGATTCCCCTCTACCCCGCGCCGATGCTCGAGGCCTCTGCGCTGATCCTCCACTATGGGCTGTACGCGCTCAGCGGCGTCGGTGCGTACTTCGTGCTGGTCGAGGCGTTGCTCTTCCGCGAGCTGCCGCCTCGAGCGGCGCTGCTCCGGCGGCGCAATCTCGTGGCGGGCGTGGTGCTCGCAGGTCTCTTCCTGGTCGATCCGCCGATCCTCACTTCCAACCATCCAGGCGGGCCGCTGGGTCGGGCCGCTCGCTTCCTGCTTCCCTCTCCCGAATTCGACCTCGTCCGCGTGGGCATCTACTACGTTCTCGCGCTGCTCACGGTCGTCCGTTTCGCGATCCGGATCGATGTCGCGTTCTGGATCGTGGCGGCTGGCACCGTTCTCGCCATGAAGCAGCAGATCCCCTGGGAGAAGTACCTGCTGCCGACCTTGAGCTCGCTCTGGATGCTCAGAGCGTCGGGTAATCTGCTCGCCTACGGCGAGGGCGAGCGCACCGCGTCCACGTCGAAGTCGTTGACGAAGCAGTCGTCTCCGACGGTCCGATTGAGCACGTACGCCCCCGCGTTCGTTCCGAAGATGTTGCCAGAGACGAACGTCCTTCGCGTTCGCAGCGCGTCGCGTTCGAACAGCGAGACGGGATAGCGGCGGCCGGTGTCCGCGGGCGCGTAGCCCGCGGCCTGTAGGACCGTCGGGAAGATCTGGTATGCGCTCGCGGCATCGACCAATGCAGTCGAATACCGTTCGGCAACTGCGGCCCGGGTTCGTGGGCCGAAGGCGAGGAGCAGCAGCGGGACGGAGGCCTGTTCGTCCGGGGGATCGAACACGGTGGCGTGCGGCGAGATCTTCCGGTCGAGCGTCTGCTCGTCCGCGAGCCATTGGCCGTGGTCGGAGGTGTAGATCACCAGCACCTCCTGGCCGGTGGATTGGAGCTCGCGGGAGAGCTCGAAGAGGAAGCGGTCCGTGGTCCACCGGATGGTGTTCCAGTAGCTCTCGCGAATGGCGCGGGACCCCTCGCTCGCGCCGTCCGCGAACGGCCTTTCCGCCGGCGGCGACTTGTCTTCGTACGGAAGATGAGCGCCCGTCTTGATCAGGTAGACGAAGCTCCTCGGATGGCCCTCGATCAACGCCAGGACCCTCGGCAGCGCGGCGAAGTCGACGGCGTACTCGGGCAGGCCCACCTCGGCCTCGCGCAGCCGCAGGACCGTGTCGATGCGGCGCAAGTCGAACCCGGTCATGAGATTCGGCGGGGAATCCGAGTAGGTCTGGGCGTCGATCAGCGCCGTGTGGAAGCCGGCCGCCGACAGGTATGCGAATACGTTGGGGCCTCGCAGCGCCCGGAGCTCTCGATCCGGCAGGGCATCCGGGCCAAGACCGGTCTGGAGGACGATGTTGCTGCTCGAGCTGAGGTTCGAGATCGCCGAAGCGATGCCATAGTTGAAGACACCCCCTGGCCGGCTGCTCAGCCACGGCGTCGTGTCGATCGGGGCGCCATTCACACCGAGCCAGTGTCCGCTGATGCTCTCGTCGACGACCAGCACGATGTGGTTCGCCAGCGGCGCCTGTCGAGGCTCGAAGTAGGGCGCTTCCCTGTCCGCATAGACGGGAAGGCGATGTTCCCAGGCCCAGGCCGTGAGCAACGCGATGCGAAGCGGCGCAGGGAACTGGTAGACCTTGCCGAAGGTCTGGTCGATGACCTGCTGGCCGACGACGGCCGAAGCGAGCGGCAGTGCGAGCCATAGCCATGAACGGAGGCGCGGCCCGAGCCGAAGCGCGAGCCACACGGCGAGCGCCCCGCCGAGCAGAGCCACACCCGCCGCGAGCCAGTAGCGAGGCAGGAAGAAGCCGAGCGCGTCCCCGAGGAAGTCCCACTCCGTCAGAAGCAGCGATGCCTCGTGATGGGTGAAGCCGACGCCATTCACGGCCGCCAGCGCTGCCTGGATGCAGGCCGCGCCGACGCTCAAAGCGATTGCCGCCACGCGGATCGCGCGGCGATGACACACGGCGACCGTGATTCCCAGCACCGCCGTGAGATAGGCGGCGAGATAAATGGCCGCGTTCCACATCGGCCGCGCGGTGTCCTGCCGCTCGAGCTGGAACCAGGCCGTCCGGAGTATTTCGAGCTGGTCGACCGCGCAGGCGCCCACCAGCACCACGAAGGCCGCAGCAAGCAGGCGAAGCACGGTGCTCACGGCTCGAGCGTGACGGCGCCGCCCGGTTCCGGGCTGCGTGCGCGGCCACCGGCGAGGCACATGCCGCGGTAGTGCTGCCAGGCGGACGCGATCCAGCGCAGGGCGAGCTCCTCGCGCCGCGCCGCGGTGTCCGGAGTGGCAGCTCCCCCGACGAGGAGGATCGTGAGCGGGCGCCGGCCGTTGCGAAGCTCGCGTAGCGCTCCCTCGACCTGGGCCACGAAGGGGTGGGTGACGGGTTCGTTTCCGTACACGAACGAGTACGCCACGACCTGGAACATGGCGCTGCCGCTCGAGCGCACCAGGTGGACGGGCAGCGGTCCGCCAGCCGCATCCACCAGCTCGACGCGGGCGGTCTCGGGCTCGACCCTGGCCGGCATCAGGCCCAGCGGCCTCTCTGCGGCCTTCAGCACATTGAAGGTGCGCACCATCCGGAACACCATCGGGTCACGGGGCAAGCTCTCGTCGAGGACGAGTCCTTCGCTCCACTGGATGTTCTCGGCGCTCAGTTGGTCGCGTCGCTCGCCCGCGGGCCGAGAGCCCGGGATGAGCCCCGTCACGGCGAGCACGTCGGGGTGCGCGCAGGGGTCGACCCGGCGAGGCTGCAGCCAACGCGGCCAGACGACTGCCCCGCACGCCAACGCAAGCGCAGCGATCGGCACCACGAACCTCGTCGAAGGCTTCATGCGCTCGCCCGGGTTCCCGGAAGGCGCATGTTGGCGATGCCGATGAGGAAGACGAGGACCACCGCAAAGGTCGCCACACCCGAGGCCTCGTGCATCGCGGTATCGAGCACGCCGCGCCCGAAGAACTGTGCGAGGAGAACCAGGAGGGTCACGCGCACCACGTTCGCGCCGACGGCGAGGACCGGTGCGGACAGGATCAGCACCGCGCGGCGCCAATGCGAAGTGCTCAGCGCGGCCAGCACCAAGGCTGCGGCCAGGGACGCGTAGAGCGTCGCCACTCCGCTGCACGCGTCGGCGACCAGAAAGGTCTGGCGAGCCATGATCAACTGCGTTCCTTCGCGCATCGCCGTCAGCCCGAGCATGTGGAGCAGGGGCAGCACGCCGCTCGCGGTGAGCGTGCGAAGCGCGAGGGGCGTGCCCAGCGTGTAGGGGATCGGCACGAGCAGGATCCCGATCAGCAGGGGGACGCGAAGTGCCCGTGTGCGGCGCGCCCCGAGCAGCAGCAGCGAGAGGCCGAGGAGGGCGAGCAGAAGGCCGAACACCGCGGGGTAGCGGCTCTGGGCGTTCGCGTCGAATGCGGCGAGCGCGAGGCCGGCAGTGAGTGGAAGCCATCCCCACGCCGAGCTCTCGGCGGGACTCTCGTCGCCGCGCAGCGCGTTGCGCGCCAGCCAGGCCATCGCGAATGGGATGAACAGTCCATGCTCGTTCGACCACACGCTGCGCGTCCACTCGGAGTACATCCACTGCAGGGTGGGCGCGAAGACGGCGAGGCACAGCAGCGAGACGAAGATCGCCAGCAGCTGATCCCGCTCGAGGCGAACGCCCGCTGCGCCATCCGCGCGCTCCAGCCAGACGGGGGAGGCGGGACGCAGCCGCCAGCCGAGGACCGCGGCGCCGACGAGGAGTCCTCCGGCCGCCGCGGGCGCGAGCTCGTTCGGCGTGAACGGGCTCACCGTGAACACGATGCCTGCCAGCGCGGCCAACGCCACCTCGCGCACGATCGGACCCTTCCGGAGCACGGCAGACTTCATCGAATGCACGGCAGCGTGACGCTCACCTCGCGAGAGAATCCGAGAGAATGACAAGCGGGCGCATTCGTTCCCACCCGCCTAGCGGAAGCGCTGGAGCAGGTGGATGGCGAGGTCCCTGCGCTCGGCGCCGTCGAGGGCGACCGCCGGCATCGGCGGGGTAGGGGCGCTCAGGAATGTCGTGAGGCCGTCGAGGTCGTAGCGGCTCGCCAGCTCGCGGAGCGGCACGGGCACCACGCCCGGATCCGCCTGCTCGGGAACATGACACCCCGCGCAGCGCAGCCCGTTCCAGTGCTGCTCGCCGCGCGCGCCCGCCGCCTGGCGTTCCGCGGCGCCGAGCGGCCCGAGCGGATCCACGGAGCGGGGCCGCAGCGACACGGGCGCGCTCGCGACGACTCCGGCGTCGGCGCGTGCCACCCGGTAGATCGCGCCCGCGTAGTCGTCGGACACGAAGATGGTTCCGTCCGCCGCCTCCGCCACGTCGACGGGTCTGCCGATCACGTCCTCGCCGGACAGGAAGCCCGTGAGGAAGTCCTCTTCGCGGATCGAGCCGCCCTCGGTCCAGGCGAGCGAGACGACCTTGTAGCCGTCCTTGCGCGTGCGGTTCCACGAGCCGTGCAGCGCGACGAGGGCGCGGCCGCGATAGCCCTCCGGCTGGCGCTCGCTGCGCAGGAACACGATCCCGAGCGGTGCGTTGTGCGCACCGAAGGGGTGCGCCGGGGGCAGCGAGGCGGCGGCGCGGGCCTCGTTGCCGGAGCCGAAGTCGGGGTCGAGGCGGCGGTTGCCGTTCGCGACGGGCCAACCGTAGTCGCCCCCTTCCACGACGCGGTTCAGCTCGCAGGGGGGCTCGTCGTCCCCGAGGAGGTCCCGGCCGTTGTCCGTGGCGTAGAGCTGTCCCGTGCCCGGCTGCCAATCGAAGCCGACCGCATTGCGGAGGCCCCGCGCGTAGATCTGCGCCTCGCCCCCGTCCAGCGCGAAGCGCAGCATCGCCGCGCGGCGCTCGTCCTGCTCGACGCAGACGTTGCAGCTGGAGCCGACGGTCACGTAGAGGAGCGCGTCGGGACCCACCCGAACGGTTCGCGTCCAGTGGTTCCCGCCGGCGGGAAGACCCGTCACCACGCGCTCCACCGTGCCGACCGTGCGGCCGGACTCGGGGTCGAAGCGGACGCGCGCTACGGCCGATCCTTCGCCCACGTACAGCCAGCCGTCGTGAAGGTCGAGGCCGTGCGGCTTGTCGAGGCCGGAGAGCAGCACCTCGTGGCCGTCGGGCAGGCCGTTGCCGTCGGCGTCCCGCACGAGCCGCACGATCGCGCCCTCGCGCGGGACGCTCACCAGCAGGTCGCCGGCCGGCGTCGGCCGGAGGAAGCGGGCCTTCGGTACCTCCGCGTAGAGGCTCACCGCGTAGCCGTTCGCGACGCGGATGCGGGCGCCGAATGCCTCGGCCCCGGGCGGGGCGGCGCTCCAGCCGAACAGCGAGTTCAGCAGCGGCGCGTTCACCGCCAGGCGCTCGGGAAGCAGCTGGCAGGCGAAGAAGGCGGCCATCACGAGCACGCCGACGACGATCCCGATCCGGAGGAGCCAGCGCATTCGGGCGAGGAGCATATCGGGCGGCGCCTCGGTCCCCCATGATCCCCAGGGGGATGCCTTGACTCGCGGCGGCCTTCGAGGCACCTATTCGCGCTCTTCGAAGGACCGGGGGAGCAATGCAGCGCATCCGCAAGGGTGACGTCGTCCAGGTCATGGTCGGGCACCGCAACGACCGTGGGAAGCAAGGCCGGGTGCTCGCGGTGGATGCCGAGCGCGAACGCGTCCGGGTCGAGGGCGTGCGCGTTCAGAAGCGGCACCTGAAGCCGGGACGGCGGGGCGCGAAGACCGGCGGCATCGTGGCCAGCGAGGGCTTCGTGCATGCCTCGAACGTGATGCTCGTGGACCCGAAGGATCGCAAGCCGAGCCGCGTCCGCGTCGAGCTCCGCGAGGGCAAGCGCCAGCGCGTTTTCGTTCGCAGCGGTGAGCTCGTGCCCGAGCCGGCTCGCGGCTAGGGGGAAGGGTCATGGCGAAGAAGGGCAAGCGCGAGAAGATCAAGCTCGAGTCCTCGGCGGGCACGGGCCACTTCTATACGACCACCAAGAACCGCACGACCACGCCCGACAAGCTCGAGTTCAAGAAGTACGACCCGGTCGCGCGCAAGCACGTCGTCTACAAAGAGACGAAGCTGAAGTAAGCAAGCGCCGGCCTCCGGCGCGCGCAGCGAGCCGAAGGCGAGCGGAGTCACGGCGCCGAGCGCCGGTCCTCCGGCGCGCGCAGCGAGCCGAAGGCGAGCGGAGTCACGGCGCCGAGCGCCGGTCCTCCGGCGCGCGCAGCGAGCCGCGCTCGGAGCCACGAGTGCGCGTCAGCGGGCCCGCTCGAAGGCGTCGGCCATCACGTCTGCGGGCGCGGCCTCGCCGGTCCAGAGCCGGATCTGCTCGAGCGCCTGCTCGACCAGCATCCACTTGCCGCCGACCGTGCGCGCGCCGCGCGCGCGCGCTTCGCGCAGCAGCCGCGTTTCGGGCGGATCGTAGATGGCATCGAGCACGACGGTGGAGGCGCGTAGCGCCGCGGCCGCCACGGGCGACTCGTCGCTGCGCAGGCCGACGCTGGTCGTGTTGACGAGGACGTCCCAGTCGAGCTGCCCGAGCGCGTCGAGGCCGCCGGACCGCTCGGCGCCGAGCTCGCGCACCAGCGCGTCCGCCCGCGCGGGCGTGCGGTTCAGCACGGTCACGCTGGCGCCGCGCTCGCGGAGCGCGAACACGGCCGCGCGTGCGGTGCCGCCCGCTCCGAGCACGACGGCCCGCCGGCCGGCGAGCTTCGTCTCGCGCTCGAGCGCGCGAACGACGCCGAGCCAATCCGTGTTCGACCCGACCAGGCGGCCGTCGCGGAGCGTCACCGTGTTCACCGCGCCGATGCGCTGCGCGATGGGGTCGATCTCGTCGAGGTGCGCCATCACGGCCTGCTTGTGCGGGATCGAGACGGCGAGCTGGCGGATACCGAGCGCGCGCGCACCTGCGACCGCCGCCCCGAGCTGCTCGGGCGGGACGTCGAAGGCGACGAACACGGCGTCGAGGCCGAGTGCGGCGTACGCGGCGTTGTGCATGGCGGGCGAACGCGTGTGCCCGGCGGGATGCAGCACGACCCCGCACAAGCGGGTGGCCGGAGAGAGGGTCACCCCCGGGCCCATGGCGTCACGAGCAGCTTGCACTGGTCGGTCGGCTTCGCGAGCGCTTCGAACGCCGCCGGGACGTCGTCGAGACCGACCCGGTCGCTGATCATCGGGCCGGGGTGGATGCTGCCGCGCTCGAGCATCTGCACGGTGCGCAGGAAGTCGCTCCTCTCGTACGCCAGCACGAAGTGCAGGGCCGCCTCCTTCAGCACCGCCGTCGCCGGCTGGAAGCTGTCGGGCGTGATGCAGACGCCGGCGACCACGACCCGGCCCCGGAAGCGCACCCGCTCGATGCACTGCTGGATCAGTCCCTGCGCGCCGACCGCCTCGAACACGACGTCGACGCCGTCGGGCGGAAGGATTGCGGCGAGGTCTTCGTGCGCCGGGTCGACCGCGCGCGTGGCGCCGAGCTGCTCCGCCATCGCGCGCCGCCCGGGTGCGCGCTCGGAAACGATGACCTCGCCGGCGCCGAGCTGGCGTACCCAGAGCGTGAGGGCGAGCCCGATCGGTCCGGCCCCGACCACGAGGCAGCTCTCGCCCGGCGCGAGGCGGGCGACGTCCACGGCGTGGAGCGCTACGGCAAGCGGCTCGACCAGCGCGCCGTGCGCATCGTCGACGCCGTCCGGCAGCCGCACCGCCTCGTGCGCCGCGACCGCGACGTACTCCGCGAAGGCGCCGGGGGCAGGGCCGAGGCCGAGGGCGCGCTGGCTGGTGCAATACACGCCGAGCCCGCTCCGGCAGCGCTCGCACCGCCCGCACGAGAGCACCGGCAGCGCGCAGACGCGCTCGCCCACCCGCAGGTCGCCCGCTGCCTCGACCACCTCACCGCAGAATTCGTGGCCCATCACCGCGCCTTCCGGCAGGTAGCCGGCCTGGTGCATGTGCAGATCGCTGCCGCAGATGCCGCAGGCCGACACGCGCAGCACCGCCTGTCCCGGCTCAGGCGTCGGATCGGGGACGTTCTCGACTGCAAGCCGGCGCGGACCGGCGACCACCACGGCACGCATCCGGACCTCCGAGGCGCGCGCCGAAGTTACAGTAGACTCGCACGCCGAACAGGGATGGAGCGGAGCGTGGTGCGTGTCGCAATCCTGATGGGGAGCCCGAACGACTACGAGGAGATGAAGCCGGCGGAGGAAGTCCTCCAGCGGCTCGGCGTCGGGAGCGACGTACGCGTGATCTCCGCGCACCGCACACCCGAGCGCTTGACGCGCTTCCTGGCCGGCGTCGAGGATGCGGGCATCGAGGTGGTGATCTGCGGAGCCGGCGGCGCCGCGCACCTCGCCGGCGTGACCGCGGCGCACACCCTCCTGCCGGTGCTGGGCGTGCCGATCCAGAGCTCGCCGCTCTCGGGCCTCGACGCGCTGCTCTCCACCGTCCAGATGCCCGGCGGCATTCCCGTCGCGACCTTCGGGATCGGACGCTCGGGCGCCAAGAATGCGGGGCTGTTCGCGGCTGCGATCCTGGCGCGGCGCGATGTGGCGCTGCGCAA
>Ga0307409_100001493_pt1 | contig 11541 bp, 11 predicted proteins | sample 322Ometagenome_2_FD_203888 | JGI IMG/M metagenome (GOLD analysis project Ga0307409, IMG submission 203888) | Maize rhizosphere microbial communities from greenhouse at UC Davis, California, United States - 322HYB-O-2 | ecosystem: Host-associated > Plants > Roots > Rhizosphere > Soil | place...
TTGGTCGCGGGGGTGACCGCCCGCACCACCCTCATGGCCGTCAAGGTGCTCGACCGGCACAAGAGCGGCTTCATCAGCAACTTTCTCCGGGGCGTCCTGTTCGCCGCCGACCACGACGCCGACGTCATCAACATGAGCCTCGGCGGCACCGCCTTGAAGTCGCAGTTCCCCGGCTACGCGCACTACGTCAATCGCATTTTCAACTACGGGTACCGCCGGGGCGTCGTGATCGTCGTCGGCGCCGGGAATGACGCCCTGGACCTCGACCACTCGGCCGATCTCTACGTCGACTACTGCGACGCGCCGAACGTGATCTGCGTCTCAGCGACGGGCCCCGCCGCCGGCGGACTCTCCGGTCCGTGGACCGACGTGGACGCGTTCGCGTCGTACAGCAACTTCGGACGCTCGGGGATCACCGTCGCTGCGCCGGGCGGCACGGTCACCGGCGCGGGGGTGCTCGGGGCGTGTTCGCAGACGAGCCTCGACGTCGCGAACTGCGACACCGGCCCCAAGCTCCTCAGCGCCTGGGGCACGAGCATGGCGACGCCGCACGTCTCAGGCCTCGCGGCGCTCGTCGTCGCCCAGATCGGCCACGGCAAGCCGGCCCTGGTCCGCGCCCGCATCCTGCAGTCCGCCGACGACCTCGGGCTGCCGGGGGCAGACCCGTACTACGGCAGTGGCCGCATCAACGTCGCCCGGGCGCTCGGGCTTTGAACGCGTACGACGGCGCGCACCCGCTCGAAGTCTCCCGCTAATTCGGGCGCGGACGCCGTCACGGCTGCAGTCACGGCTGTGGATGTGAGTTCGAGGTGAGGGCTCGGTGACCGGACCGAGCGAGTTTCTGCGCCTCCTTAGGCGACACCCTCACCAGCCATTCACAAGTCAGGAGACTTCGCATGCTTCGCTCGAGCGATCACGGCCGCCGCTACGCCTTGATCCACGCCGCGACGATTCTCGCCCTCGCGGTCGCCGCGCTCCTCGCCGCCTGCTCGGACGACCGGACGGCGCGCACGCCGCTCGAGCCCGAGGTGAAGGGAGTCGCGACCAACGGCCAGAATACGGCGGTCGTCAACGGCCGCGTGGTGTTCAGCGCCCTCGCGAATGGCGGCGTCGCGATCTTCTCGATGAACCCGGACGGCACCGACCGGCGGCAGTTGACGAGCAACCCGGCCGGGGACGACTGGGACGCGGCAGTTTCGCCCGACGGCCGGAAGATCGCCTTCGTGCGCTCGGAGGGCGCGGCGGCCAACATCTACGTCATGAACGCCGACGGCAGCGCCATTCACCAGCTCACCGCGTTCGTGCCCGGCGGGTACGCGGAGGGCCCGGCCTGGTCACCCGACGGGCAGCGAATCGCCATGACGGCGTCGGAGTACGGCGTGCACTCGCGCATCTACGTGATGAGCGCGAGCGGCCACAACCTCGCGCCGGTGGCGGCGCAGGGAGCCGAAGACATGCAACCCACGTGGTCGCCCGACGGGCAGAAGCTCGCATTCACGCGCGTCGGCGGGATGGGCATCAACATCATGATCGCGACCGTGGTCACCGGCGGCGGGGCGCAGCTCTTCGCGCTCTGCGGCTCGATCGCGTGCCATGCTCCCGCGTGGTCGCCGGACGGCACGCGCATCGCGTACGAGCGCGACGGCACGCTCCAGGTCCAGCCGCTCGGCGGGGCGCCGCAGCCGGTCGCGTTCAATCTCGTGGGGTACGCCGGCGGACCCGTGTGGGCGCCGGACGGCACGAAACTGCTCTACACCGGCACGGTTCAGGACGGCGGGGCCACGCGCATCGCGTTGGTCACCGTCGCGCCCGGCGGGAGCGGGATGCAGCCGGTGACCTCCGGCCCGGGCCCCGAGATGTACCCGTCGTGGGGCCGACAGCGCTGACGGGGCGTGCAGATGAACGCGGGGCCGCCCGGGTGCTTCGTTCGTGGCTTCACTGCAAGTCTGACGGCAGCCGCGGCGACGAGAGCAGGCCGGCGAACAGCGCCCAGCGGCGCGTCTCGTCCCGTCCGGCGTGGGACTCGACGTACTGCCGCACCAGGTCTTCGCCGAGGTTGTAGTTGATGACGTAGCTGCGGTACTTGTCGATGAACCGCACGCGCTGCGCCGCGCGGGCCGGCTCCATCAGCGCGTAGCGCGTGAGCCAGCTCGCGGCCGCCACGGAGTCGATCTCGCCGTTGAGGTAGCGGCGCGCCGCCTCGTTTCCGGCGTAGCTCAGCTCCTTGGCGAGCCCCATCACCCGGTAGTACTCCTCGGCACCGTCGGGGCGCAGGCCGGCGAGCGGGAAGAGCGCCGTCCGCTCGAACGCCGCGCGCTCGTCGCCCGGGAAAGCCATGGCGATCCCGTAGTTCGCACTTCCCTCGGCGATCAGCGACTGGGGGCTGAACAGCGGATAAATCGAGTACTCGACCCACCCCCGCTCGCGCACGAGGTGCCGCTCGAGGAGCGCGTTGTAGACGTGATGCCCAGGGTAGCCCTCGTGGCACGCCAGGTCCACGGCGCGGTCGATGAAGATCGGCAGGTCGGTATTGACCTGGATGACGCTGCGGTAGTTCCCCTTGTACCAGTTGTAGCCACTCCACGGCTTGTCGGTCACGTACTCCACGGTGAAGCTCTCGCCGGCCGGGAGCGCGACGTGCCGCGCCGTGCGCTCCCGGCAGGCGGCGATCGCCGCCCGAAACACGGTGTCGAGCCGCTCGCGCGGGATGACGAACTGCGTGCGGAACGCCTCGTAGCGCGCCGGCACCGGACCCGTGCCGGGCAGCGCCTTGTCGAGTCGAGCCAGCACCGCCTGGTAGTGCGCTTCGCTGTTCGTAGGCGCCACCGCGTCGTAGAGCACGCGCGACTCCTCGTCGAACGGCAGCCGCTTCCCTTCCAGGAAGTCCACCCGCGCGCTCATCGCGCGGAGTTGCTTGTCGAGGTACGAGCGGCGCAGCCGGCCCATCGAGTCGAGCCCCACGTCGCCGACCGCCCCGAGCGAGGCGCGCAGCGACGCCGCCTGGTCGCGGATAGCGCCGAGTGGCTGGCGCGCGGATTCGGCGGCCTGCCGCCACTCCGCGGGGCCGTAGTACGCGTCCACGTAGTCGGCGTCGTGTGCGCCGAGCGCCAGCGCCAGCTTGACGTACGCTTCCGCGACCTGGTCCATGGCTCGTGCGGTCGTTGGGGTCGCCGCCGGTCTCGCGGTCGTCGGAGCTGCCGGGGGAGCCGAGGCCGCACCGTCGGCGGGCTGGCGGGCTACGCAGGCGGCCGCGGCGTGCACCGCGACGACCGCGCCGAGCAGCCGAAGCGCGGCGACGCGAGGCCGCGAGCGGTGGTGGACGATGGGAGCCATGTGGAGTGTGCGTCAGGTGGAGGCTGTCGCCCGCCCCCCTTTTACGGGGCCACCGGCCGGCGCCGCGCATGCCTGGCGGAAGATGGTCGGCCACTGGCCGAGGCACCAGACCAGTACCGGATGCCGCCCGCGCCGAGGCGGCTCGAATGGATTCGCCCCAGTCCGCATGCGGACGATCGGCGTGCGGATAGCCTCGCGGCCGTCTCGCTACTCGCGAGCGACCCGGCGGCGCAGCGAACGGTGCGGATCGATCCCGTGACGCCGCGGCAGGCGGAGTGAAGCAGTCCGAGGGGCGGGTGGGAGCCCGCTACGGGACCGGACTCCACGTGGGCTGCGCGTCACTCAGCGACCTGCTGAGCTTCACCTCGTCAGTGCCGTCGGCGCGGACGCGGTACAACTGCGAGTTTCCGTCGGCCGCACGCCGGAAGACGATCTGCGTCCCGTCGGGCGACCACGCGGGAGAATCGTCTTGCGCGGCCGTCGTGGTCAGCCGCTGACTGCCGCTGCCGTCGGCGTTCATGACGTAGATGTCCATGTGGCCCTCGGCGACGCCGTCGCCGTCGGCATCCGTGAGCGTGACGTACGCGATCCGTCGTCCGTCGGGCGACCAAGTCGGATCGGCGCAGGCGAGCCGGCAGCTCATGAGCAGCGCCTCTCCGGTCCCATCCGCGCCTACCGTGTACAGCTCGCCGGAGCGCGCGAAGAGCACCGTGCTCCCGTCCGGCGACCATGCGGGCTGCGCGTCGTACGTGTACTCCTCCGTGTCGCTGGAGAGCTGCCGGAGGCCGCTGCCGTCGGCGTTGACGACCCAGATGCGGCCGAACGCCCCGAACGGTCCGGAACTCTCGCTGCGGAAGGCGATCTTCGACCCATCGGGTGACCAGTCGGGCTCCCCGTCGAACGTCGATCGGCCGGCCACCTTGGTGAGCCCCCGCCCGTGGGCATCCATGACGTAGATCCCACTCCACGAGCCGCCGATCCGCGTCGCGACGGCGATCCGCTCGGCGTCCGGCGAGATCGAGGGCGCGGAGTACGCCTGCTGGTCGGTCGTGATCCGCTCCGGCCGCGAGCCGTCGAGCCGCATCACCATGACCTCCGGGGCGCCGAACTCCCCGCTCGTGTAGACGATGGCGTTGCTCAGATACTGACGGCAGACGACGTGCAGCGCGACCTGAGTCGTCGCTCCCGCCGTGACGCTCGGCGTGGGGAGCGGTGCGTCCAGCGCGCAGTTGGACGCGATGCCGGTCACCCGAAGCGTGTGCGGGCCCGGGCCGAGCGCCGCCACGGTCACGGTGCCGTTAGCCGGAACGTCTCGGCCCGGCCCATCGTCCACGGCGACCACGAAGCCGTCGGCGTCGAGATCGCGCCCGCTCGTCGAGACGGTCAGCTCCAGGGTGCCGGTCGTCGCGGCGCAGATGACGGCGAGTGCGACGTCCCTCGCTTCGCCCGCGCTCAGGGTGACGTTCACCGGATGCGCACCGCTGACCGTGCAGTTGCTGGCCAGGCCGCCGAGCGTCACCGTGTGCGCGCCGGCCGCGAGATCGCCGACGGTCGTACTCGCGTTCCGGCCGACGGGCACGGGCGCGCGCTCGTCGACCCGCACGGTGTAGCCGTCGGCGTCCGGATCGACGCCGGTCGTCGTCACGGTGACGGTGGCCGGCAGGGGCGTCGGGGGGGGCTTGGTCGCGCCATCTCCGCACCCGCCGGTGGCGAGCGCCGAGCACACGGCAGACAGCAGGAGCGGCCGGCGACAGCGCTGCTTCAGTGCGACCGCGTGGGAAATGCCTCGGGTCATCTGCTCATCGGGGGAGTCATGCTCGGACCGATTGCATGACGACCGCGCACCGGAACGGGCAACGCGGCCCTGCCGAGCGGGCACCGCCAGGACACGCAGGGGGCAGCGTGCGCGAGCCGCGAAGTCGCCCGCTTACCGCCGCCGGCCGGGCCGGTAGCTGGCGACGATCAGCGTGAACTGCGTCACGTCGCGCTCGTCGCGGACGTCCGCCGAAAAGTTTGCCGGCAGTGTCCACGGGTCCGTCCCGTCGCCCAGGATCGTGGTCGAGATCCGGCGTCGCCCATGCTTGCTGGAGAGTCCCGTGTAGGCGCGATGCCCGGCCACCTCGTGCTCGACAAGCCACGCGTACTCGCCGCGACGGCTGGGGTGCACTCGGGCGCCGGCCATCGCCCCAATGTCGTACTCGACGACCAGCGCGCTGTCTGCACGCACGATCATGCCGGGGTAGGAATCGGTGCCTCGACGCTCATGGACCGCGAAGCCGTCAGGCACAGAGATCGTCCCCGTGCGGATCGTGGTGCGCTGACTCATCGCCAACGCGGGCCAGGACAGTAGCACCGCCACCAGCGCGGCGCCCGCGGCCGCGCGCTCCGCGTCCCGCACAATCCGACGGCGTGTCATCGCGACCACGGCGGTACGACCCCACTCACGCGCGCGTAGGCGATCGACTGGCCGAGATGGTCGTTCATGTGGGCGACTAGCTGCAGCAGCACCGCCCACTGCGGCACCCGCCGGCCGTAGAGCACCGTCGGCCGCGCGAGCTGGGCCTCGGGCATCCGGCGCACGGCCTGCCGCACGTGCTCGGCCGACGCGCGCAGGAGCGGCAACAATTGCGCCTTGTCGGCGACGCGCTCGAGCGTGTCGGGGTCGATACCCGGCGGGGCTGCGACGCCCATCGCCGTCGCGGGGTAGTGGTAGTTGAATCGCGCGATGTGCGCGTACACGCGTGCCAGCGGCATGACGCCAGCTGCGGGGCGCGAGGCATACTTCTCGGCCGGCAGGGCTTCGGCAAGCGCCACGACCCTGGACATCGCGTAGTCGAACTGTTGCAGGAACTCGCCGCGGAAGCTCGCTGGCGCGTCCTGCGCGCGGGCAGCGGGCGCTGCGAGCGAAAGCGCGACGACGGTCGCGGAAGCTCCTACCACGGCTGGCACGAATCGGGATCTCCGCATCGGCATCTCCGGGGTGATGGGTCGCAATCGCCGCGGAAGGCGTAGCGCGCGGCGGAGCCTCCAACTCGATGAGGCGACGTCAGGCCGATCGCGGCACGTCCGCCGCGTAGCGGAGGAACAGCGTGTCGAGCCCGCCTACCACCGCCCACCGCTCGAGCCGGAACCCGAGCTTCTCGAGCACCCGTGCTGATTCCGCGTTCGGCGCGTCCGTACTCGCGCGCACCTCGCGGAACCCCAGCCGCTCGACCCCGTGCGCCAGCACCGCGCCGGCGATCTCGGTCGCGAAGCCTCGACCCCACTCGGCTTCCGCCACCCCGTAGAGCAGCTCCGGGTCCGGTGCCCCGCGAAAGTGCCAGTAGCCGCCGAAGCCGATCAACTCGTTCGGCGACGGGCGCCGCGCCCCGAACAGGCCGTAGCCGGCGTCCGCGAACAGATGCTCGCTCTCGGTAACGACCGCGGCGGTCTGCTCGCGGGGGATGACCGCGTCGTCCCACAGGTACCGCCGCACCCCCGGGGCGGTCCAGAGCGCGTGGAGATCCTCCACGTCGGCGGCCGTGAGCGGGCGCAGCACGAGCCGCGCTGTCCGGAGCTCGGGCGGCATGTCACCTCGCATGTCACCTCCTGCGAGAGAAGCGGCGCGTAGCCCGTGCCAGAGATACGCCGCGACCACGCCACCGTCCAGGCGCGCGGCGACCGCGCGGCGACCGCGCCGCCGCGGCCCTTGCCAGCCGGCCCCTGTTGCAGCCGCGACATTCGGCGCGTCGTTCTGAGGAACGCTCCGACTTCTCGCCCCCCACGGCCATGCGCACTCCGCTCGTTCCCCCTCCCCCGACCCGCCGGCGTCGCCGCCGCATCCACCTGCCGCTGCGCCACCCGCCACGCCGCCCCGCCCCGGCCGTGCCCTCCTGGGCGGCAACGCCGATCGGCGGCGCCCTCCTCACGGCGCTCGTGCCCAGCGCTGCCGGCGTGCTCTGGGGCGCTGGTGCTGCCGCAGTGATGTGGACGTGGGCCGATCTCGTCGGGCGCTGCGCGTGGGGGCTCGTGATGGCGCTCGCCTTCGCCCCGCTGGGGCTGATCGGCGGGCACGTGCTCGGGACATGGCTCGGCGTCGGCCGCACGACGGGGATGTCGGACGAGTTGGCGCGACGTGACTGGGCCGGCTGCTGCGGCATCGCCGGCCTATTGGGCGGCCAGCTCGCCGGTGCCGCCTGGTTTACCGGCGCCTACCCCGAGCTGCCACCCGGCGCCGCGGGAATGACGCACCTGGCCGTCGGCGCGAGCGTCCTCTATGGCCCGGCACTGCTCGGCGCGGCCATCGGGGCGTGGGTCGGATACCGGTGGGAGGTCATGCTGGCCCTCGACCGGCTGGCCCGCGAGCAGGCGGCGCGCGCCAAGGTGGCGGCGCGCCGCCTGGCGCAGTCGCTCACACCGGCACGTCTGACGCCGTGGCGCCAACGACGGGTGGACGGCCGACCGACGGACGGGGGGCGGGCGTAGGCCGGCACGGATCGCGGAGCTACAGCAGCGGGCGCCCGAGCAGCTCCTCGAGCGCGGCGAGGAAGGCCCGGAAGTCGTCGGTCATCGCGAGCTCGTGCTCGCGCCCGTACCGGTCGGGGAAGGCGTTGCTGCCCGAAGACTGAATGAGCCGACCGTCGGCGACGACGCGCACACCCCAGCCGACGCCGTCCACGACGCCGTCGGCCCTGTACTGGGGCCGCCACTGGCGCATGCCGGCGCGTTCGGCGGCCGCCCAGAAGGCCCGCCAGGCCTCCGTTGTCGGCACCACGCGCGCGGTGTCGACGGACATGCCCGCCGTCCAATCCCAGGGCGTGCCCCACACGACCAGGGTGTCGTCCCGGAGCTCCACCACGGTGGACGTGACGCCGAACCCGCCCATCGAGAACCGGAGCTCGTCGGGCGCACCCTCCGGTAGCGCCGGCCGCACGGGGGCGGTGCCGTCGCGGCAAGCGGCGAGGGCCAGCGCAGCGCCAACGGCAGTGAGGGCGGCCAGCCAGCCGCGGCGGTGAGGGCGCGAGCGGGCGGAGAGCGCCGAGCGGCGCGTGATCGGGAGGAGCATCGTGAGCGTGGAGGCGGTGAGCGAGGCGGAGGCGATCCGGCGGGGTGTCCCGTGTACGACCCCGACGGCCGCCGTCGCCGTCACCGCCCGGACCGGGCGCTCACCGGCTGCCTTCGGCGCCCCAGATGCGGACGGCGACCAGGACCACCGGCGGCACGAACCACACGAGCGGCACCCACCAGCCGCCCACGTCGACCGACGCCCAGTACGGCTCGCCGGGCGGTGCGCCGGCCATGCGGTGCCAGGCGATCAAGCGGACGATGGCCACGAGCGCCGCGGGGACGGCGATGAGCCACGCCGCCGCGAGGAGTGTGACCTTGGTCGTCGACCACTGCGCGATGCTCGTCATGCGCCCCCCCGCCGGCCCTCGCGCCGGCGATGGTGATCGGACGTACTGCGAGAGTCATTGCCTACAAGTGCAAATGTCCCGCCGCGACGTCAAGGCCGGCCGCGGATGAACGCGGGGCCGCTACTCGGCGCGGCCCGCCGGCGGGATGGCCTTCATCAGCTCGGCCAGCGCCGCGTTCAGCGTGCGCCCGCCCGCTCGGCTGCCGCGGAAGTGTCCCAGGCGCACCACCACCAGCTCGTGCGAGGGGACCACGAACGTGTACTGGCCGCCGGCGCCGGCCATGTAGTAGGCGTCGCGCGGCAGGTTCCAGTCGCCGGTGCCGTTGATCCAGAACAGTCCGCCGTACTCCGGCTCGTCCCAGGCCGGTGCCGGCGTGCTCACGAACTTCGCCCACCCCTCGGGGAGCAGGCGCTCGCCCCGCCACACGCCGTCCTGGAGGTAGAGGAGGCCGAGGCGACCCCAGTTGCGCGCCGTGCCGTAGTCGTAGCCGGTGAGCAGGAAGTTGCCGTACGGGTCCGTCTCGAGCACCTGCCGGCGGATGCCGATCCTGTCGAAGAGCGCGCGTTGCGGGAACGTGAGGTAGTTCCCCCCGCGCGCCTCCACCGCCTGGCGCACGAGATAGCCGATGATGAGCGGGTCCGAGTTCCGGTAGCGGCCCTTGGTACCAGGCTGGAACTGCAGCGGCCGCGTGACCGAGTGGCGGAAGACGTCGATCGCGCCGGTGTAGATGTACATGTGGTCCGGGTAGCCGAGCGCCGGCGTGTAATCCGGGTCCTGCGAGGCGACGAAGTGCAGGCCGCTGCTCATCTGGAGCAGGTCGCGGACGCGGATCCTGGCGCGCGGGTCGTTAGGCCGCTCGCGCCACTCCCTCACCGGGGCGGGGTCGTCCAGTCGAATCTTGACGAGCCCGTCCTGCATCGCCCGGGCGAAGAGCGTCGCGGTGATGCTCTTCCCCATCGACCAGCTCTCGAGCTGCATGTCCTTGTGGGCGCCGGCGCCGTAACGCTCGGCCAGGATGCGTCCCTTGTAGATCACCAGGAACGCCGCCGTGAGCGCCGCCGTGTCCGCGAAGGCCGAGTCCACCGCAGCGGCCAGGCGCGCCGCGTTCACCTCCGCCGGGACCGGCGCGTCGGGGAGCCGGTCCCCCATCGGCCAGTCCTGCGTACTCGCGTCGGGGAGAGTCGTCCTCACCGCTACGGGCTCGAAGAACACCCGGTCGAAGCCGTCCGGGTGGATGATGCATCCCTGGTCGCCGTAGTAGCGGGCCGTGCGCGTGACGGCGTGCCGATACGTGAGCCGCACCTCCTTCCGCTCGCGGTCCACTACGGTGTCCGTAATGGTCCGCTCGGAGCCGGGGATCATGAACGCGCCGCTGTTGCGGGCGGCCTCCTTCGGGTCGCGCCCGGAGACGAACACCGCCGAGCAGAGCACCTTGGCGAAGCCGGCAGTGCCGAGCGTGGGCGCGAGGTCGGCGGGGACGAGCCCTCGGCCGGCGTCACTCGAGTCGGCGACGACGGCGGCCGCGCGGGGCGCCGGCCGTTCGGCGCGGCTGCGGGCGCACCCGCCGAGCGAGGCGGCGGCGAAAAGCAGGATGAGCGAGGCCGCCCGCAACGGCGGCGCGTGGCCTGGGTGCACCACGGCACGGGCCGCGGGGTGGGCCGGATGAACGGACATGGGGGCTCCGGCGTGGAGAGCTGGCGATCGACGCGCGGCACCGCAATCTGGGGGGTTCTCCCGGCCGGCGCCACGAACCGACGTCGCACAGTCCGCTGCAGTCCTCTACGGTTGGCGGGGCCGACGCACTGGCGGTCGGCCTCGTACGACGCCAGCCATCACCTCGGCAGGTACCGCTTGGGGAACTTCGCCACGACCGTCTAGAGCGGGTCGACGACGTTGGCGACCGTGCTCTCGGCGACCTGGCCGAGGAGCGCGTAGGCGTCGAGCTTTCCGAAGCCGTACTCGTCGGCCAGCCACTCGACCGGCTCGACGTGCGCCAGCCGGAATGCGTCCATGAGCGGCCGCGCCGGGCGACGGGACGAGCGATGGGCCGAGCGCCGCGACGACGGCTGCGAGGGAAGCGCGCATCGGTAGCTCCGGGGGTGCGGGGAGGTGTGGCCGGTAGGTCGTGCTCGCCGGGCCGATCGCGCGGGCGCCAACAGGCGGGGCGGGCCGCGCTCGCGGCGGTCAGTGCGCGCGCGGCGCGCGCGCCGCGCGCGTCAGCGAGCGGATGAGCGCGACCTCCGCGGTGTCGTACGGCGTGCCGTTAGGCCGGAAGATGTCGTGGAACCAGACCGGCGGCTCCGCCGTGTACTCCTTGTACCAGGAGTCCCAGGGGTAGATCGTCTGCGACTTCCCGGCGAACCCTCAGTTGTACGCACCCACCCGCCGGCGCGCGAAGATCGGCAGAATCTGCCGGAAGGTGCTCCCGCGGGGGCGCGCCATGTACTCGGTGTTGATGATCGGGCGCCCGTACCGCTCGAGCGCCGTCACCAGCCGCTCGACGGTGGCGCTGTCGTCGTAGCTGTGGAAGGTGATGACGTCGGAGCTGTCGAGCATGTACGCAGTGATCGGCGCCAGCTTCGTCGAGTCCAGCCAATCGCCCTTCCACGGCGCGGCGGTGAGCGGCTGCGAGGGGTTCATTCGCCGCGCCCACCCGTAGGCCTTCCGCAACAGGATCAGCGACCGCTGCGCCTTGTCGACGGGCTCGTAGGCGACGTAGGCGGGGCGGTTGGTGTTGTCAGGCTCGTTGAACACGTCCCAGGCGACGACCCGTCGGTCGTTGCGGAACCGCCCGACGACACCCTCCACGTACCCG
>Ga0307409_100001496_pt1 | contig 11537 bp, 3 predicted proteins | sample 322Ometagenome_2_FD_203888 | JGI IMG/M metagenome (GOLD analysis project Ga0307409, IMG submission 203888) | Maize rhizosphere microbial communities from greenhouse at UC Davis, California, United States - 322HYB-O-2 | ecosystem: Host-associated > Plants > Roots > Rhizosphere > Soil | place...
ATCGGGGAGGGGAGCAGTTGCGCGATCAAGGGGTATTGGCCGCAGTTTTCACCGAGCCTCTGGACGCGGTCGGTGGTGCGTTTCTGGCAGCCATCGGACGGCACGCCGCACGTGGGCTACCAGGGGATGTGGATGAAGGAGCCCGCGAGCGGGAATTGGTACCACCTCGGCACCTTCATGTATCCCTTCGCCGTCACCGGCGTGAACGGGATGGCCGGCTGGCAGGAAAACTTCACGGGCTACACCGGCGACTACACCGTGGATCACGCCAATGGCTACTACCACAAGGACGGTGCATGGCAGCGGGCGAACCAGATCCAGTTCACCTCGCGCGGACTTGTCTCGCTGATCGAGGGCAACACTGCCGCGAGATCGCAGGTGGGACCGACTTACAGCTCGTCCTACAATGTGCCGCTCACGGTCACGCTCAGCGGTCAGCCGGCGTTGCCGACCTTCGATCCCATCGTGGTCAGCAGCTCGTCCGCCACGATGTACGGTTCGCAGTTGCTGGTGAAGTGGGACATGCCGCTGACCAGTTCTCCGCAACTCGGGTACAAGATCGAGGTCTTCAACAACTCCTCCTACACGGGATCGGCCGCGCTGACCTTCAACGAGACCGAGCCGAACATCCGGCAGAAAATGCTCAACCTCGGCAGCATCACCACGCCGTACGTGCGGCTGACGATTTCCGACATCTTCTACAACAACAGCACGCCCATCCTCATCACTCCGGCGGCGGCCTCGCTGAATGCGGCGACCGCCGTCGCGGGTGCCGCAGGTGGCTTGAACTACCGCTACTATCAAGCTGCCTCCGGCACGTGGGCGGTCTTGCCGGATTTCAATTCGCTCACGCCGGTGCGCCAGGGAGCGGTTGCGATCCCCGATGCCACGCCGAGGCTGCGACGCACGAACTACGGGTTCACTTACTCCGGCTACTTCAATGCGGCTTCGAGCGGCTTGTATGCCTTCACGCTGCGCTCCGGAGACGGCAGCGTGCTGGTCATTGACGGCACCACCGTCATCAACTTCGACGGGCTGCACGATTCGACCCAGTTCAAGAGCGGCAGCATCGCTCTGGCTGCGGGCAAGCACTCGGTGGAGTTGAAATACTTCCGCGGCGCGCCTCCGGCCGTGCATACGACGGTTTACAATGACGGCATCGGCCTGACCTACGAGGGCCCGGGCATTGCGCTGGCCGATGTGCCCGCTTCCGTCTTCTCGCGGGTGCCGGGATCAGGCGAGCCGACGGTCGCCATGAGTTCGCCGTCTAACAATGCGACGGTCGTGAACTCCAGTCCAGGTCTGGGCGCCGCCGTCACGGCGAATGGCGCGACGGTCGACCGCGTGGAATTCTACATGACCGGCGACAAGTCCTACTACCCGCGGCCCGACAAGTCGGCGGGGTACTTCGTCGGGCAGGACACCACCGCGCCCTACGGCTTGAATTCCATGGTGTGGACCGCGCCGGTGAATCAGGTGCGCGCGCGGCTGGTTTACAATGGCAGCTACACGATCGACTCCGAGCCGATCACCATCACCACCGTCAATCCTGCACTCGGCGCATGGAGCTGGAACTCGCTGGAGATGCGCAACTACTCCACCGGGGCCAGCGTGCAGGGAAATACCGTCTCCATCACGGGCGATGGCATGAACCTGATGAGCCGGCAGGTCACCGGCGATTGCACCTTGATCGGACGCCTCGCGGACATGACGCCGTCCACCGCGAGCCCGGACGGGATTGCTCCTGCCAGCGATTGGCGCGCGGGCATCATCCTGCGCAGTACCGCAAACACGACTATCGGCGAGCCCTTGGGTAATGGCAGTTCCACCCGCTTTGTGGCCCTCTTCAGCTCCGTCGGTGGCGGCACCTACTTCCAAGACGACACGATGCGCGAGGGCAATGGTGATGCGAACCGCTGGTCGTCCAATCTCGGCGGCGCTAACAAGTGGTACAAGCTCCAGCGCACCGGTAACCTGTTCACCAGCTACGTTTCCGTTGACGGAGTGAACTGGACCACGGCGAACAGCATTACCCTCGCGAACTTCGGCAATACCATCCACGCGGGCGTCTTCACCCACGCGATGCAGTCCTTCAATCCGAACGTCCATCGCGCGACGTTCGATTCCTACAGCCTCACTGGAGCGAACGTGAGCGGCCCGGCGAGCGTTTCTGTTAGTCCGGAATCCCAGTCGGTCGTGACCGGCCTGCCCGTGACCTTTTCCGCTTCGGTCATTGGACCGGTGCCGGCCAGCTACCAGTGGCAGTTGGACGGGGTGGATATCCCGGGTGTCACGAGCTCGACCTACACGATCGCCAGCGTGAGTGCCGGTGATGCTGGCAGCTACACCGTGACGGCCAATGGCGTGACCAGTGCTCCGGCCACGCTGCTGATCGCGTCGCCGGCAGGTTCCGGCGTGTGGACGAATGCGAGTGGTGGTTCGTGGGCAACCGCTGGCAATTGGGATGGTGGTGCCATCGCGGGAGGAACCGATGCCGCCGCGGATTTCAGTACCCTCTCCCTTTCCGCCAACCGCACCGTCACCCTCGATGACGCGCGCACCGTGGGGACGATGCTCTTCGATGACTTGGATTCTCCTCAACACGGTTGGACCCTCAACCGTGGCACCACCGGAACCTTGACCCTCGACGCCACTGGAACTCCCAACCTGGCGGTGAAAACCTCGACTACGATCGGAGCGGTGGTCGCTGGCACGAAGGGCTTCAACAAGATGGGCTCGGGAACTCTAGTGCTGACCGGGACCAATACCTTCACCGGCACCGCCCGCGTCAGCTCGGGCACGCTGGAGGTTCAGGCGAAGTCGGGAGATACTCCGTATTCGGTCGCCAAGGGAGCTACCTTGAGGATCGGCTACAACACAGGAGGAGGCTACGCGAATACGAACCTCGTGATCTCGGGTGATGGTGCAGCGGCCACTACCGGCTTTTATCTGGCAGGAGGAAGGACCTACAACTCCAGCGGTCAGATCGTTCTCCAATCCGCAGCGACCACGATCCGCCAATATGGATCGGGCGTTGCGAAGATCGGCATCTTCGACGTCAATGGCACCGGCCTCTGGTGCAAGGCGGAAGCGTCGGGCTCCGTGCTCGATCCGAACATCCAGCTGGTCAGTTCCGGCTACGGCATGTCCGTGCAGGTTGACTCAGGAGTCGCCACTGCGACCGGCGATCTAATCGTTCAAGGAAGCCTGAACGCGGGCTCCCTTGGCTTCTACAAGCGTGGCGCTGGTTCGATTCTTCTCACCGGTGCCGCGACTTCCGGCAACGTCGCGGTGAAGGCACTGGAAGGCTCAGTTCTCTGCGGTGTGTCCAATTGCGTGGGGGCGGCTGCTGCGCTGCCGGTCTCGTCCGGAGCCACCTTGTCGCTGAGGGGATTTGATCAAACGACGTCTGGTGCGTTGACCGCGTCGTCCGGTAGCACTGTTTCCCTCGGCACGGGGACGCTGACCGTTTCCAGCGCCTCGCTTGCTGGCACCCTGCGGATCTCTCTTAACAAAGGTGGCTCGCCTGCAAGTGGCCGGCTGGTCGTTAGCGGCGGTGCACTGGCTTTCGCGGGTTCGCTTGTGGTGGATGCCACCGGAGCCAACGCCTTTGCTTCGGGCGATAGCTTCCAGTTGTTCAGCGCCACGGGGTATTCGGGGTCCTTCTCATCGTTGAGCCTGCCGCTGCTTCCCGTGGGCTTGGTTTGGAACACCGCCGACCTCGCGACCACCGGATCGATCAGCGTCGGTCTCGCTGGCACCAGCCAATGGAACGGCGCTGGCGGCGATAGCCAATGGAGCACCGCGGCGAATTGGAGCGGCGTCGCCCCGGACAACGGACAGGTGATCACGTTCTCCGGCACCACTCGCCCGAGCTCGACGAACAATCTTCTTACGTCCGTTGGCCGGATCGTCTTCGCCAATGGCGGCTTCAGCCTCGCGGGAAATGCCGTGACGCTCCAGTGGGGCCTGCTGAATCAAACGGGCAACAACGCTTGGGCCATCGCTTCCACCCTGACCGCACCGCAGTCCTTCATCAGTGATGCGGGCACCCTCACCGTGAGCGGCACCGTCGCGACAGGAGGAAACACGCTCATGCTCGATGGCGCGGGCAATCTCACGATATCGGGCGTCATTTCCGGCACGGGAGGTCTCGTGAAATCCGGCGCTGGCACTGCCGCCTTGTCCGTCCAGCAGACCTTCACCGGAGGAACTGTTATCAATGGCGGTGTTCTCAATTTGAGCGGAGGCGGTGGCAGCAATGGCACCATCCGGGGAGCCGTCACCGTCAATGCCGGTGGTACCCTCAGGCTCTCCATCGGCGATGCCACCGGCTACAGCGGCGGCGCGAGCTCGCTCACCACGATCAATCTCGACGGCGGCACGCTCAACGTGAACACCGCGTCCAACCAGACGCTCGGAAATGCCGCCATCAACCTAACAGGCGGCGCCATCACAGGCCTTACTACCGGTAACCTCGACTTCTTCGGCGGCGCTTCCTCGCTCAATGCGTTCCCTTCCGCCACGATCTCCACCATCAGTGGCGTGGCGCTTTCGCCACTGCGCCAGGGGAGCACCACCTTCACGGTTGCCGCGGGTAGCACCGCGTCCGGCATCGATCTCGACATCTCTTCGGTAATCAGGACCGCGCCCAGCGGCGATGCTGCCGCGGCGACGCTGATCAAGGCAGGCCCCGGCGTGCTCGCGCTCGGTGCGACCAATACCTACGCCAAGCCCACCATCGTCAATGCCGGCACGCTTCTCGTGAACGGCTCCACCGCGGTCGGCAGCACCGTCACCGTGAATTCCGGTGCTATCCTCGGCGGCTCCGGAAACGTCAAGGGTGGGACGACCATCGCCGCCGGCGGCACCTTGTCGCCTGGCTTCAATTCCATCGCTGCCTTCTCCATCACCAATACCCTCTCGCTCGCCGGCACCACTCGCATGGAGCTCGGCAAGGCGGGAACCACCCTCAGCAACGACAAGGTGCAGGGCCTCACAACTGTCACCTACGGCGGCACGCTTGAGGTGATCTCTACCGGACCTACAGCGCTTGCCGCGGGTGATTCATTCCAGCTTTTCAGTGCCGCCGCGCGAACCGGTTCCTTCGCCACCATCAATCTGCCGCCACTGGCCGCCGGGCTGGTCTGGAATACCTCCGGTCTCGCCACGAGTGGCACGATCGTCGTCCGCGCGCTTCCAATGGCCACCGACGATTTCGCGACGATCGCAGAAGACAACGTCGCCACCATCCCGGTGAAGGCGAACGATTCGGATGCCGATGGCGATAGCCTCACGATAGTGTCCGTGGCGCAAGGCGAGCACGGCTCCGTAGCGATCAGTGGGAGCAATGTCACCTACACTCCGGCGCCAAACTGGTCCGGCATCGATGCCTTCGCCTACACGATCTCCGACGGCTACGAGGGCAATGCGGTCGCTACGGCTACAGTTACCGTCACGCCGGTAAACGACGCGCCTGCGTTCACCGCCGATCCGATCACCGGCGGAGGCGCGGTGGAAGGGGTCGCCTATACCGGCACGCTTGCCGGACTTGCCACCGATGTTGATGCCGGTGACTCGTTGACCTATTCCAAAACCGGCGGACCCGCTTGGCTCGCCGTCGCGGCCGATGGCACGCTTTCGGGAACGCCCGCCTCGGGCGATGACGGTTCGAATTCGTTCACCGTCCGCGTCGAGGATGCCTCGCATGCCTACGACTTGGCCACGCTTCAGATCGAAGTGGCCGCCTCTACCATTGATCCTTATGCGCTCTGGTCAGCCGACGCGCTTGTCGCAGGGGTCAATGACGGCAAAGAGCAAGATCCGGATGGCGATGGCATGGTCAACCTCGGCGAATTTGCCTTCGATTTGAACCCGGTCTCCGGGACCAATGACGGCAAGATCGTTGCAAAGTACGTTCATATCGGTGCCGAGCAATGTGTGGTCCTCACCCTGCCGGTGAGGGATGGAGCGGAGTTCGACGGCTCTACCGCCCAGGTCTCTGATCCCGTTGACGGGGTGATCTATCAGATCGAAGGAAGCCCGGACTGCGACACGTGGGATGTGAGCATCACCGAACTCACCGGCCCGGCAGCGGATCCCTTCAGGACAGATCTGCCAGCCTTGGACAGCGGCTGGAGCTACCGATGCTTCCGCACGCCGGGGAATCTTCCAAAATGCTTCCTGCGGGCGAAGGCGACGGAAAGCCCATCGGTGCCGTAGCGCGTGGAGTTTGGATGAAGTCGCGAGACTCTGATTCGACAGACTGCTTTCACAGGCTTCTCCAAATGTGCAGCACCGCATAGCTCCGCCACGGGCGCCAGGCCTGTGACATCTCCTCGGCCTGCTTCGCGCTCACTCCTCCCAGCTTGTTCCGCACCGCGATGTCTTCCTTAGGAAACGCATCCGGCCAGCGCAGCGCCCGCATCGCGATGTAGTGCGCGGTCCATTGCCCGATGCCAGGCAGCGCTACTAGCTTCGCAATCGTCGCTTCCGGATTCGATCCGGCATCGAGAATCAAGGAGCCGGAGTGATACGCTTTCGCCAATGAGATGATGCTTGCGGAACGCGCGCTTACGATGCCGAGCTTCGCGACGTCATCGATGGTTGCCGCGGCCACCTTCGATGCGAGCGGTGAAAGCTTCGATAACTCGGGGATCGGTGTGCGGATTTCTTCGCCGAAAGCCTCCGCAAAGCGGCACGCGATCGTCGTCGCTGCCTTCACCGTGATCTGTTGCCCCAGGATCGCACGGATCGCCATCTCGAAGCCATCGAAGGCTCCCGGCACTCGCAGGCCTGGATGTGTCTCGACGCTCTTCTTCAGCAACTCGTCCTTCCCGAGATGCACGGCGATGAGAGCTGGTCGCGCCGCGAGGTCGAAGAGATTCCGCAACCTGCCCAGCAAGGCCGGCAGGACCGGCACCAGCGAATGCGTGAACTCTACCAGCAGTGCGTTTTTTTGCGGCGCATGCTTCACTCGCACCCAGCCGGTGTGCTTCCCGATTCGCACTGTCCGCGCGTAGCTGTCGTCCGTGACGAACTCCACCTCGCGAATGCAACGTCCGCGCAAGAAGGCCAAGGTGCCCTCCCAATCATAAGGTGGCCGATAGCCGAGCTGAAGCACCGAGGTGTCCTCCGCATCGATCGTGGTGATATTTTCTGACGCCTCTTTCCGCAGGCGGGTAGGCGGCATGCGATAGCGGGAGCTGAAGGCGTCATTGAATCTCCGCAAGCTGGAGAAACCGCTGGCAAAGGCGACATCGATCACCGGTAGCTTGGTTTCCGTCAGCAATTGCTTCGCGAGCAGCAGACGCCGCGTCTGCAAGAGTTCGATCGGCGAGACGCCTAGCTCTTTCTGAACGATGCGTCGCAACTGCCGCGAGCTGATGCCGAATTCCCCGGCGATTTCCTCAAGCCCCGCTCCTTCATCGGCGAGTCCCTCGTGGATCCGCTGCACCATCAGGTGGGCGATGCGATGCGCGTTGTCCATCGGAGCGTTTCCCGGCGCGAGTTCCGGGCGGCAGCGCAGGCAGGGACGAAAGGCCGCCTTCTCGGCCGCCTCGGCACTTTCAAAGAACAGGCAGTTCTCCGCCTTCGGGGTCTTCACCGTGCACACCGGGCGGCAGTAGATGCCGGTGGAAGTGACGCCGACATAGAAGACGCCATCAAAACGCGGATCCCGCGAGGTCATGGCCTTGTAAGCGATGCGTTCATCGATCATGTTGCTCCCGGGTGAATTGCTGCGAGAGGCTACTCCAAAATAGCGTTCTCGCTCGCCATTTTCGGACATGAAAAAATATTCACTTCGATGTCCGAAAATGGCCAGCAGCTTTGCCAGGCCGGGGCATACTTCAGATCATGAAAGCGACCAAGACGAGCTACCACTTCAAGACGATGCCTTCGCCGGTGGGCGAGCTTACGCTGGTCGCAACTGACAAGGGCCTCGCAGCAATTCTCTGGGAGAACGATGCTCCGGATCGCGTGCGGCTCGGAGAACTGGCGGAGAGCAAGGAACATCCGATCCTCGTGGAAGCCGAGCAGCAGCTCCGCAGCTATTTTGCGGGCGAATTGAAGAAGTTCACGGTGAAGCTCGATTTTGCCACCGGCACGGATTTCCAGAAGAAGGTCTGGCAGGCCCTTCTCACGATTCCCTTCGGCGAGACCCGCAGCTATGCGCAGATCGCGGAGCAGATTGGCCATCCCACGGCCGTGCGTGCGGTTGGTGCCGCCAATGGACGGAACCCGATCTCGATCATCGCCCCTTGTCACCGCGTGATCGGCTCGAATGGAAAGCTTACCGGCTTCGCGGGAGGCTTGGAAGCGAAGGCTCTCCTGTTGGGCTTGGAAGGCGTGGGCGGTCTTCAACAGGGTCAATTCGCGCTGTCATAGGGTGGCTCCCCCTAAAGTGGGATGATGGCGGACCCGGAATCAGGGAGATTCCGGATAACCCAACAACCCATGAAACCCAGCTGCTCCTGGGCCCTCGCTTGCCTCGCCGCGATGGTCTCCTCCGCATCGGCCAATCTGGTCGCTTATCAAGGCTTCAATGGTTACGCCGCCGGTCCTCTCCCCGGGCAAACCGTTGGTTCCAATACCCAAGGTCTCGACACGGCAGGCGTCATCACGAGTGCCGGCACCGGCGCGAATGCCAATGTCTTCGAAGCCACCGGGCTTACCTTCAGCAATTTGATCACCAGCGGTGGCAGCGCACGCTATGCCGATGCCACTGGTAGGCCATCCTACATCGGCTTTGCCTACACGGGACCTGCGATCAGTGGGACGCTCTTTACCAGCTATCTGATACGCCTCGCGACCGCTCAGACCAACAATGGTGTGGCTTCGCTCAGGGCCAATGCCACGGCAACGAGTGGAGGGGCGGCCTCATACTTCCATGCGTATGCCGACGGCCCCGCGAATGTCTTTACCGGCAGCCAGTACGACGCGAACAATCAGAATACCGCTTCCACACAATCCCTGGCGATAAACACCGACTACGTGGTGATCGGCCGCTTCACGAGGGTTGGGATGGCTCTTTCAGCAGGCAGTCCTGGTTTGGCGACAACCTACGTGCTGAGTGCGGCACAATTCGATTTCTTCAAGGATGGCGGTTTCACGGACACCGAGCTGGATGGCGCGCTGATCGGCAGCGGTCCCTCGAACGTGACCTCGCGGGTTTCCGATGCGGCAGTGACGACTGGCACCTTCACCTTGAATCCAGGCAATGGCATTCAGTTCGGGCCGGGGAATAGCGGAGTGAACCAAACCGTGGCCTACGACGAGTTTCGCTTCGGAACCACGCTCGATGACGTCCTGCCGGTACCGCCGCCCCCGGAAGTCGATCCGGTGAACATCACGATCGCCGTGAGCGGTGCAGTCTCCCAGGAGCCGAGCCTGGGTGCAGAACTCATCGGCAGCGTCACGCTGGCGAGGGACGGGGACACCGCGGCACCGCTAAGGGTCTATCTCAGCGCAAGCGGGACTGCGACCGCGGGCATCGATTATCCGGAAATTCCGGTGTCCGTGCTGATGCCGGCGGGTGCCTCTTCATTGGTAGTCCCGGTGCCGGCCTACACGGACTCACTGGTGGAGAGTGCGGAAACGGTGACGCTTACCCTGGTGGGGGATGACGGATACATCCTGCCGCCCACGACTTCCGCAACGTTGACCTTGAATGACCGCCCCGCAGGCGCCTTATCCACGAAGAGCCGCTTCATTCAGAAGCTGGGCGCCGGCTTACAGCAGAAGGTCGTCTTCTATGGAACGAGTCTTACCGCGAGCGGCAGCTGGCCGACGCAACTGCGATTGATCTCCGACTCCGCATGGCCGGGGCAGGGAACTTTCTACAACCGGGGAAGCAGTGGCATGGCATCCAACTGGGGCATTACCAATCTACAGGCACAGGTTCTTTCCCTGGTGCCGGACGCGGTGTTCATCGAGTTCTCCGTGAACGATGCGGTGGCTCGCTTGGACATCTCCCTGCCTGAAGCCCGTGCCAATCTGGAGGCGATGATCGATGGGATTCAAGCTGTGAACCCGCAGTGCGAGATCATCCTGCAAGTCATGAATCCGGTGATTGGACGCCCCGAAGGGGATGCGGGGTGGAGGCCGAATCTGGCGCATTACCAACAGATCTATCGCGATGTCGCGGCGGAGCGAGGCCTGACCTTGATCGATCATCATGCCGCTTGGCAGGCGCTGCTCGACCAGGACGAGAACGAATTCTATGCCAACGTTCCTGATGGATTGCATCCCTCGCTCCAAGGAGAAGCGAACTACCTGATCCCGGCGCTGCTTGAGAGAACGGGGGCTCCGGCGATCGTCCAGCCGCCGATCGTGGTCGATGACGCCATGGCAACTTTCGAAGGAATCTGGACCTTCAGCACTTCGACGCCGGGAGCGCATCTGAATAGCTACTATACCGACGGCAATGTCGACAAGGGGCTGAAGACAGTGACCTATACGCCGGATATCCCGGTAGCGGGAACCTACCCGGTTTACCTGCGCTGGAGCTCGCTGAACAACCGCGCGAGCAACGTGCCGGTCACCATCAATCATGTGGGTGGGAGTACGTCGGTCACCGTAGATCAGACTGTCAATGGCGGGATCTGGTACAAGCTCGGTGATTTTCCTCTGGCTGTAGGCATCGACAACAGTGTGGTGATCGGAACGACCGGCACCAATGGATTCGTGATCGCGGACGCGGTGGGCGTGGGGCTGCCCGCGGTGAGGCTACTGGCAAGTCACGGACGGGTCAGGGAACCGGCGACGTCCGGGGACACTGCCCGGCTATCGGTCGTGACTGTCACCCGCAGCGGCCCGGTGAGCCAGTCACAGGTCGTGAGCCTGACCATTGGCGGTCCTGCCGTGAACGGTGGAGACTACGATCTGGTGCCGGTGAATGTCACGATTCCTGCGGGGGCGAAGTCCGCTACCTTCACGATCACGCCGAAGTTCAATTCCTCTCGAGAAGGCGCCGAGACGCTGAGCATCGAGGTGGTGCCACCGTCGGGAATGTATGCCGGAGTACCGGCGAAGGCATCGCTTGCAATCGTCGATCCGGATGACTCGCCGTTCAGTACTTGGCAAGGAACCCGTTTCAGTGCGTCCCAACTGGCTGATCCGAACATTTCCGGTGAGAATGCCGATCCGGATCAGGATGGCATCGTAAATCTGATCGAGTATTTCGCAGGCTATGATCCGCTGCTGAAAGAAAGCAGCTTCTTGGCTTCCGGAAAAGTCGCCGTGGAAGGCGTGGACTACTACACGATCACCTATCCGCGCGCGCCGGGCACCGGACTGGCAGGGGTGCCGGAGGTAAGCACCGATCTCCAAGTGTGGAATGCTGGCGCCACGTGGATCGAGAAGACCGCGAATGCGGAGGCTGATGTGCTGCAGCAGGTCACTGCGAGATCCCGCACTGCCATTGGGTCGGCAGGCAAGGAGTTCCTTCGCCTCAAGGTTACCCGTTGAGAGGACAGGGGGGCGTGGCACCGTTCATGGGTTCTCGGTGCCGCGCTCCACTCACTCGCCGGGGAGAT
>Ga0307409_100001497_pt1 | contig 11535 bp, 12 predicted proteins | sample 322Ometagenome_2_FD_203888 | JGI IMG/M metagenome (GOLD analysis project Ga0307409, IMG submission 203888) | Maize rhizosphere microbial communities from greenhouse at UC Davis, California, United States - 322HYB-O-2 | ecosystem: Host-associated > Plants > Roots > Rhizosphere > Soil | place...
AGCGGTTCTCGGCTCGAAGGTGAAGGTCCCGACGCCGGACGGCCCCGTGATGCTGACCGTTCCCAAAGGCAGCACGTCCGGCAAGGTCCTGCGCATCAAGGGACGCGGCTTCACCGACAAGAGCGGCAAGCGCGGAGACCAGCTCGTCAACCTCGAGGTGAGCCTTCCTCCTGGCGACGCGGAGCTGGAGGCGTTCGCGGAGCGCTGGAACGGCGGCGGCAACCCGCGCGCCGGCCTTGGGGTTTAGCAGCCTTACGGCATGCAGGACCATTCACCTCTAGCACCCGAAGAACGGCGCAAGCGGGCCGCGAGCATGAGCGCCGCGTTCGGGCGCGACGTGGCGGAGAAGCTTCGCCCGCACGAGCAGCCGTGGGAGGTTTGCAAGCGCGTCGCGGTCGGCGTTTACAACGACGGGTTCATCCACGCCGGCAACCTCGCTTACCTGTCTCTCCTCGCGCTCTTTCCTTTCTTCATCCTGGCTGCGGCGCTGGCGAAGCTGCTCGGCCAGTCGGAAAGCACTCGAAAGACGGTTGCCACGGTCCTCGCGCAACTTCCGGGCAATGTCGCTCAGGTCCTTCAGGGACCGGTCGTCGAGGTGCTCACGGCGCGGACCGGGCCGTTGTTGTGGATCGGTGCGATCGTCGGCCTGTGGACCGTCGGCAGCTTCATCGAGACGATCCGCGACATCCTCCGCCGCGCCTATGGCGTGAAATATTGCGCGCCTTTCTGGGAGTATCGACTGGCGTCCATGGCGTTGATCGTCGGCGCGGTCATCCTGCTGCTCTTCGCTCTGGCGCTGAGCGTCGTGCTGAGCTCCGTCCAGCGGGCCATCGAGGCGTGGCTTCCCTTCGCCAATGAGGTGGCCGACACCCTCACCTTGTATCGGGTCATTCCCGCAATCGCGCTTTACGGCACGATCTACTTCATCTTCTTCCTGCTGACGCCGCTCCGCTACCGCCGCCACCGCTGCCTGATGTGGCCCGGCGCACTCCTCATTACGGGATGGTGGCTGGCGACGGCCGAGCTGCTGCCGCAGACGATCGGCCTGCTCGGCGGCTACAGCCTCACTTATGGAAGCCTTGCCGGGGTCATGCTCGTCCTCATCTTCTTCTACATGGTCGGTCTCGGCGTCGTGATGGGCGCGGAGCTGAACGCGGCGCTGGCAGAGACCGGTGATACGGCGCTAAAGGGCGAAATCTATTCGGGGCCCTATACCGACCAGCTGGAGGTCGAGGAGCCCGAGCCTGGAGAGGATATCGAGCTCGTGCCTGAGAAAGGGGGACCGCAGCTTTGAGCGGATTGATGAAGGGAAAGAAGGGCCTGATCATGGGCCTTGCCAACGAACGGTCGCTCGCCTGGGGCATTGCGCAGGCCCTGGGCGCTCAAGGCGCCGAGCTTGCTTTCTCCTATCAAGGCGAGTCGCTCGAGAAGCGCGTCAGGCCGCTGGCGCAGGAGCTGGGGTCGGACGTGCTGATCGATTGCGACGTGTCCGACATGAAGGCGCTCGACAAGGCGTTCGAGGAGCTGAAGGGCCGCTGGGAGGCGATCGATTTCGTCGTCCACGCCATCGGCTTTTCCGACAAGAACGAGCTTCGCGGCAAGTTCGTCGATACGACCATGGACAACTTCCTGCTGACCATGAACATCTCGGTCTACAGCTTCATTGCCGTCGCCCAGCGCGCCCGCGCGATGATGAAGCCGGGCGGGTCGATGCTGACCTTGACCTATTACGGCGCGGAGAAGGTCATCCCGCACTACAACGTCATGGGCGTCGCCAAGGCCGCGCTCGAATCGTCGGTGAAATATCTCGCGGCGGATCTCGGCCCTGAGGGCATCCGGGTGAACGGCATCTCCGCGGGACCGATCAAGACGCTGGCGGCGAGCGGCATTGGCGACTTCCGCTACATCATGAAGTGGAACGAATATAATGCGCCGCTTCGCCGCAACGTCACGATCGAGGACGTCGGCGGGGCAGGGCTCTATTTGCTCTCCGATCTCGCGAGCGGAGTCACCGGCGAGATCCACCATGTCGATGCCGGCTATAACGTCGTCGGAATGAAGGCCGAGGACGCGCCGGACATTGCGACCGTGTGATGTGGTGATCCGCCCTGCAACTCCCGAGGATGCGGCCGGAATCCGTCGCGTCCATCTTGGCGCCTTCCCAACGGCTGCGGAGGCAGACCTCGTTCAGGAACTCGAGCGGACCGGAGACGCCGTCGTCTCGATCGTCGCCGAGGATGAGGGCATCGTCGGCCATGCGCTCTTCAGCCGCATGGAGGTGCTGGCCGATGGCCGCCCGCTTGCGGCGCTCGGCCTCGCACCGGTCGCCGTTGTGCAGAGCCGCCAGTCGGAAGGAATCGGTGGAGCCCTGATCGAAGCGGGCCTGAGCCGAGCTGACGAGCTGGGCACTGACATCGTCTTCCTTTTAGGAGAGCCGGGCTATTATCGGCGATTCGGTTTCGAGGCATCGGCAGCGGAGCCGTTCGCTTCGCCCTATGCGGGTCCATACTTCCAGGCGCTGGCGCTAGCCGGTGACTATGCGCGGCCGGACTCAGGGACGGCCGGCTATGCTCCGGCCTTCGCAGGGTTCGAATGATCATCGCCCGCCATGTCCGAGTGAGCGGACGCGTCCAGGGCGTCTTCTTCCGTGCCTGGGCACAAGGTCAGGCGCGCGAACTCGGGCTAAGTGGCTGGATCCGCAACTGTCCCGACGGTTCGGTGGAGGCGCACCTCGACGGGGACGAAAATGCGGTCGATCGGATGATCGAACGGATGCGCCGCGGCCCTTCGGATGCGCGCGTCGAAGATGTCGCGGTAGAGGAAGCGGAGCCCGAAGACACCGGCCGCTTCGAGCTTCGCACTAGCCCGCGAACGGGTCCCTCACCAGAATAGTGTCGTCGCGCTCGGGCGACGTGCTGACCAGCGCCACCGGGCAGCGGATCAGCTCTTCGATGCGGCGCACGTATTTGATCGCCCGCGCCGGAAGGTCGGCCCAGCTGCGTGCGCCTCGGGTCGAGCCCGGCCAGCCTTCGATCTCCTCGTAGACCGGCTCCACGCGAGCCTGGTCCTGCGCATGCGGCGGCAGATAATCGAACTTCTTCCCGTCGATCCGGTAGCCGGTGCAGATCTTCACCTTTTCGAAGCCGTCGAGGACGTCGAGCTTGGTCAGCGCCACGCCCGTGACCCCGCTGACGGCGACCGACTGGCGAACCAGCACCGCGTCGAACCAGCCGCATCGCCGCTGCCGGCCGGTGACGGTCCCGAATTCGTGCCCGCGCTCGCCGAGCCGCTGGCCGACCTCATCGTGCAGCTCGGTCGGGAATGGGCCGGAGCCGACGCGCGTCGTGTAGGCCTTGACGATGCCGAGCACGAAGCCGGCTGCCGATGGGCCCATCCCCGTGCCGGGGCCGGTTGCTCCGGCGACGGTGTTGGAGGACGTCACGAACGGATAAGTGCCGTGGTCGACATCCAGGAGCACGCCCTGCGCGCCTTCGAACAGGATTCGCCTGCCCCTGCGGAAGGCGGCGTCGAGGTCGCGCCAGACGGGCTTTGCGAAGGGCAGGACGAACTCGGCGATCTCGGCCAGATCGTTGCGGAGACGGTCGCGGTCGACCGGAGGCTCACCGAAGCCGGCGCGCAGGGCGTCATGGTGCGCGCAGAGGCGGTCGAGCAACGGGTCGAGCTCGCTCAGATGGGCAAGGTCGCAGACGCGGATGGCGCGTCGGCCCACCTTGTCCTCATAAGCCGGACCGATCCCGCGTCGCGTGGTGCCGATCTTGCCGGCTCCGCTGGCATCCTCGCGAAGGGCGTCGAGGTCGCGGTGGATGGGAAGGATCAGCGGGCAGGTCTCGGCGAGCCTCAGGATCTCGGGCGTAACCTTCACGCCCTGGCCCCGGATTCGCTCGACTTCCGCCTTGAGCGCCCACGGGTCGAGCACCACGCCATTGCCGATCACCGACGGCGTCCCCGTCACGATTCCCGATGGGAGGAGCGACAGCTTATAGGTCTCTCCGTCGACTACCAGGGTGTGGCCGGCATTGTGGCCGCCCTGGAAGCGCACGACCATGTCCGCGCGGCTGGCGAGCCAGTCGACGATCTTGCCTTTGCCCTCGTCGCCCCATTGCGCGCCGATGACGGTGACGTTGCCCAAGTCCAATTCCTTTGTGAGCGGCCCCGGGGCTCCTAAGGGGCAGCCGCCGACGCGTCCAGCATCGCTAGGCGAGCAACGCCGGTAGCCCCTGCCAGGAGACGGCGATGATCGACAGGCCAGCAAGCATGCCGCCGCAATAGGCGAGCCAGCGCTGCAGTCCGTCGGTTGCGGTCGCCCCGGCTCGTCTGGCTTGCGACAATAGCCAGACGTCGGCGGCGACGGCTGCTACCGTCGCCGCGCCGGTCAACACGCGAGCCGTGGGCGTCGTCAGGAAGATGCTTCCGATGGCGTAGAGGAGGAAGAATTGCGCCGCCCAGACGATCAGCCCGCCCAGCAGGAGCAGCCAGGCGCGCATCACATCGCGCCCGGCAGAGCGCGCGTGACGAGCGCAGTCGCGCAGCCTTGGGCGGCGGCATAGACGAGGAAGATCGTGGCAAGGTCTACGCTGGTGTTGCGCGGTCGAGTGACGAGGCCGCGGCTGGTGCGCGCGGCAATGTAAAGCGCGAACAGGACTCCGATCGCGCACAGCAGCGCCTGCTCGACGGCGAAGGCGTGGATCAGGGCGGCCTGGCTCGTGAACTCCGGGTCGATGCCCAGCGAACGCCAGCTCCACAGGTCGATCGCTGCCCCCGCGGTCAGCGCCAGTGAGCCGGTCAGCAGCAGGACTGCCGGAGTCCACAGGCGCGCGCCTTTCGCCATCGAGCGCCGGGCGAGCCAGGCCGCGCCCACCCCAATGGCGTAGAGGCCGAAAATCGGGACGATCCAGCCCCAGTCCGGCGGCGCTATCCAGAATTGGGGGTGAACTCCGAACAGATAGACGTAGCTGAACAGCGTCATGAGGAAGATCATGCCGATGACGACCAGCAGCACGATCATAGCCCACCAGCCGTGCGTGTTCGGGCCGGTGACGTAGGTCGGCAGGCGGATCCCCGCGCCGGCGTCGACCTGCACGTCCGCAACCTGACGATCCGTCTCCCACAGCCAGCGGAGCACGCAGAGCACCGCCAGAACGCCGCAGGCCACTCCGACTCCGCTCGCCTTCACCGTCAGCAGCATGAAGAAGCCGGCGGTGAAGATGGCCGCGAACAATGGCCACGCTGACGGACCCGGCATGATCTGCAGATATTCGGGCTCCGCGCGAAGCGGGCTGGTGATGATGGTCTCGCGGCGGCCGGTGGCGCTGTTGGGCAGGAGATAGCGACCCTGCTCGACGGACTCGGAAAGCTTCGGATCATCCCACAATGGCTGGCGCGAGTGGACGACCGGTATGCTCCGCGTCGAATAGAGGCCGGTCGGAAGCCACTCGAGCGTCCCGCCGCCGTAGACGTTCCCCGCATTGCGCGCGATCGCCATCCGGAAGTTGCGCGCGAGATCGACCAGGAACAGGAGGACGCCCGTCGCCAGCACGAATGCGCCCACGGTCGAGATGAAGTTGGTCGCCGACAGCTCGCGCCCTGGGAGATAGGTGTAGACGCGCCGAGGCATGCCCATGAGGCCGGTGAGGTGCATCGGCAGGAACGTCAGGTGCGTGCCGGCGAACATCAGCCAGAACACCCATTTGCCGAGCCGCTCAGACAGCGGCCGGGCGCTGACCATCGGGGTCCAGTAGTAGAAGGCAGCGAACAGCGGAAAGACCGCCCCTCCGATCAGCACATAGTGGAGATGGGCGACGACGAAATAGCTGTCGTGGACCTGCCAGTCGAGGGGCACCATCGCCGTCATCACGCCGGTCAGGCCGCCCATCACGAAGGTGAAGAGACCGCCGACGACGAACAGAGTCGGCGTATTGAACCGCGGCTTGCCCGCGGCGAACGTCGCGATCCAGGCGAAGACCTGAATGCCGGCCGGGACGCTGACGGCCATGCTGGCGGCCGAGAAGAAGCCGACAGAGATTGCCGGCATCCCAGTCGCGAACATGTGGTGCGACCAGACGCCGAAGCTGATGAACGCCGTGGCGAGGAAGGCGAGGACTACGAGGTTGTGGCCGACGAGCTCGGTTTTCGCGAGCGCCGGGATCATCGTGGAGACGAGCGACGCGGCCGGAAGGAAGATGATGTAGACTTCCGGGTGGCCGAAGAACCAGAACAGGTGCTGCCACAGCAGGGCATCGCCGCCGCGCGTCGGATCGAAGAAGGGCCAGTTCAGGGCGCGCTCGAGCTCGAGCAACAGGGTGCAGAGGATTACCGCCGGGAAGGCGATCACGACCATTCCGGCAAAGACCAGCATGCCCCAGGCGAACAGGGGCATCTTGTCGAGGGTCATCCCGGGCGCCCGCGTGCGCAGCACCCCGACGATGATCTCGATCGCTCCGGCGATTGCCGAAATCTCGATGTAGCCGATTCCGAGCAGCCAGAAATCCGCATTGATTCCGGGCGAGTAGGTGCTGCTCGTGAGCGGCGGATACATGAACCAGCCGCCGTCCGGAGCGAGGCCGACGAAGACGGACAGGAAAAAACTCAGGCCGCCGATGAAATAGGCCCAGAAAGCATAGGCGGATAGCCGCGGAAAGGGCAGGTCTCTGGCGGCGAGCATCTGCGGCAGGAGGAGCACGCCGACCGCCTCCATCGCCGGCACGGCGAACAGGAACATCATCACCGTGCCGTGCATCGTGAACAGCTGGTTGTAGACATGCTCCGGCAGCAGGCCCTGGAGCGGCAGCGCGAGCTGCGCCCGCATCAGCAGCGCAAGGCATCCGGCGAGCAGGAAGAAAAGGAAGGACGCGCCGACGTACCACAGGCCGACGTAATTATTGTTGACCACCGTGAACCGCGCCCAGCCCGACGGCGCGTGCCACACCCGCTCCAGCTCTGCGAGCTCCCCGTCGGGTCGCGGCTCGCGGGTCGGGAACCGGTCGTAGAGTTCGGGATCGAAGCCCGTCTCCGAGCTCATTTCTGCTGCTCGAGATAGGCCGCGAGCGACTGGAGGTGGTCGGCCGAGAGCACCCTGTACGCCGGCATGCGGTTGCCCGGCTTGATGGCCTGCGAATCCCCGATCCAGCCCATCATCGTCCCTCGATTGTTGGGCAGGATGCCGGCCCCGAGCGTTCGCCTTCGGCCGACGAAGGTCAGGTCCGGCCCGGCAAGGCCGTTGGCGCCGGTCCCCGCAATGCGGTGGCAGGCTGAGCATCCGGCGCTGTCGAACAGGCGCTGCCCCTCCGCAGCGATCCCGCCTTTCGGCTCCCGGCTGACGGCGGCCATATGGGCGAGCAGCCGCGAGAACTCCGCCGGCTCGTGCGCCACCACGACGAAGCCCATCAGCGCGTGCGGCCCGCCGCAATATTCAGCGCACTGGCCGGAATAGACCCCCGGCCGGTCGGCCTGGATCTTCACGAAGTTGCGGCGGCCGGGAATCATGTCGACCTTGCCCGACAGGCGCGGGACCCAGAAGCTGTGGATGACGTCGCCCGATTCGAGCTCCACGAGCACCGTCCGGCCGGCAGGAACGTGCAGCTCGTTCGCGTCCCACGCGATCACGTCTCCGCGCGGATCGAGATAGGCGACGCGCCACCACCACATTTCGCCGGTGACCCGTACGCGAAGGTCTGCGACGTCACCCTTGCCCGCGGACAGGCTGGCGGTGAGGCTGAGCCCCCACACCAGCAAAGCCGTCAGCACCACGACGGGAAAGACGATTCCGCCGGCCCAGACCACCATGGTCCCGCCGAGCCTCTGGCGGGTTCGGGCCTTGCCGAAGAAAGCGATCCACAGCGCCGTTCCGACCACCGCCAGAACCAGCGCGGCAATTGCGAAGAGCACCCAGCTCAGGAGCGTGATCGAGCCGGCGTAGGGGCCGGCCGGATCGAGGACCGGGGGAGGCGAGCCGTCGAACAGCCTACCGGGCCCTAAGGGTATAGAGATACGCGGCGACATCCCGCGACTCCTCGGCGGTCAGCGGCATCGCCGGCATACCCGTCCCGGGAACGATGGCGGGCGCGTTTTGCACGAATGCGGACAGCTCGCCGGCCCGGTTGGGGACGCGGCCGGCAATCAATGTTCGGGTCGCGAACTCGTCGAGCGGAGGCCCGAGGCGCCCCTGGGGCCAATCGATCCCTGGAATGGAGTGGCAGCTCGCGCAACCGACGCGCGCGATAATTGCCCGGCCGCGCTCGGCGCTTGCGTGGGCCATGAAGTGCTGGCGTTGCGGCGGCTGCTCGCAGGCAGGCGCCCCGATCAAAAGGGCCAGCAAGGTGTACCGTCGATCCAAGCGGAGCCACCCCCGTTTTGGGTTACGGAACCGACACGGCGGGCTGTGGTTCCGGAAGCGATGGCAAGCCACGGCAAGCGCGCGATTGCGGCTCCGGCCGCGCTGGCGGGGCTGTTGCTCGCCGCCTGCTCGGCCGAGCGCGTCCCGCGTGCCGACCGGTTCGACTCCACGGGCGAGCTGATCGCGATGAGCGGAGCGGGCGCCGGCGCCACTGGCGCCTGCTTCACCTGTCACGGACTCGACGGCCGGGGCGACGGCGCCGGCGTACCGCGCCTCGCCGGACTCCCGCCCGGCTATCTCCAGAGCCAGCTGCAGGCCTATGCCGACGGCCGCCGCAGACATCCGGAGATGGGTTGGATCGCAAGCCGGCTGACTCCCACCCAGCGGCTGCTGGTGGCGCAGCATTATGCCGCAATGCCGCTCGGGACTCTGCCCTCAGCCGGTTCGCCGCCGGCGATCTACGCTCGAGGCGACCCGAACCGCGGCATCCCGTCCTGTGTCTCGTGTCACGGCCTGGATGCAGAAGCGGTCAGCCCCGCCGTGCCGCCGCTCGCCGGCCAGCCGGCAGGCTACCTCGCGGAGCAGATCGACCGCTGGCGGACGTCGCAGCGGCGCAACGACCCGGACGGCGTGATGCTTCGGATCAGCCGCGCGCTGACGGAGCGGGAGATTGCGGCTCTGGAGCTGTATTGGGCTCGCGCGGATCGGGCGCGTCGGGGATCTGTGGAAGAATCCCGCGGAGCACGTCGGTCCGGTCCCAGAAGTGATGCTTCAGCGCCGCAGCGACGTGCAGCGGCACCAGGATCATCAGGACCCAGACCATGATCAGGTGCACGTCCTCCGACACGTCCATGATCTGCCACTGAAGCGATTCCGGAAGCCGGCCGAGCGGCAGGAGCGGCCAAGGGAGCAGGTCGGCGAGCGACAATTCATCGCGCGGCGCGATTGTCGACCACATCGCCCATCCGCTCAGCGGAAGCAGAATGAAAGCAAGATAGAAAGCGTGCTCGACCGCATAGGCGACCTTCGAAAGCCAGCCCTGCGTGTCCGCCGCGTTGTACGGATCGGTGATCATGATGCGCCAGACGATGCGCAGCACAGCCAGCACGAGGATCGCGATCCCGACCGCAGCGTGCAGTCCGTACGAGAGCCATTTCCCGCCGCCAGCCGGCATGAACGACACCCACCAGCCAAGCGCGAGCTGGAAGAGAATGAGGAACGCCATCGTCCAGTGGAAGGCGACGCCGACGGGCGAGAAGCGACCTTCCTGCGTATAGCAGTGCGCCCAATCGCGGATGCTCCTGCTCATTGGCGTCAACTCCTGCCGTCGGGCAAAGCCCTTGAACCGGAACGCCCGAGCCGCGGGTCCGTTCGATGCCCAGGAGCATCCCGATGAAGCCGATGACCGAGCAGCACCTCGCCATGTACCGCCGGCACATGGTGGAGATCATCGAGATGCACTTCGACCTGTCGGAGGAGGAGATCGGTCGAAGCGCCCCGGACCCGCGGCTGCGCCGCGCCCTGATGGACGTGCCGCGCCACCTGTTCGTGCCGCAGACCTTGATGCTGATGTCCTACCAGGACACGCCTCTCCCGATCGGCTTCGACAAGACCATCTCGCAGCCGTTCATCGGCGCCCTGATGCTCGACCTCCTCGACGTCCAGCCGGGCTCGCGCGTGCTCGAGGTCGGGACGGGCTTCGGCTACCAGGCGGCGGTCATGGCCGACATGGGCGCCACCGTGTTCAGCGTGGAGGTTGTCGAGGAATTCGCCGAGGCGGCGAAGGAGCGTTTCGGCCTCATCGGATACGACATTGACGTGCGCGTCGGTGACGGCTCGCGCGGCTGGCCGGAGCATGCGCCGTTCGATCGAATCCTCGTGACGGCTGCCGCGGAAGCTGTGCCCGCGGCGCTGGTCGAGCAACTTGCGCCGGGCGGGCGCATCGTCATCCCGCTCGGCGGAACCGACATCCAGCAATTGAGCGTGGTCGAAAAGGACGCGTCCGGCCAGGTCGAGACGCGCGAAATCATGCCCGTCCGCTTCACCCAGCTTGAGCTGGCCATTTAGAACGTCAGCGGGACAGCCTTCAGGACACCTGGCAGCTTGCGCAGCGCATCCGTGAGCTCAGGCGTGATCGGATCGTCCACCGCGACGAGGGCCACCGCCTCGCCGCCCGCCTTCCGCCGGCCGAGGTTGAACGTGGCGATGTTCACGCCCGCTTCGCCGAGCGTGGTCCCGAGAGAACCGATGAAGCCCGGCGCGTCGGTGTTGACGATGTAGATCATCCGCGGAGTCAGCTCGGCCTCGACCGCAACGCCGAAAATGTCGACCAGCCTGGGCGCGCGGTTGCCGAACAGGGTGCCCGCCACCCTTTTGTCGCCGTCCGGCGTGCCGACGGTCACTGCGACGAGCGTGTGATAGTCGCCCTCGCGCTCATGCCGGACCTCGCGGACGTCGAGCCCGCGCTCCTTCGCGAAGACGGGCGCGTTCACCATGTTCACCGTGTCGGAATAGGTGCCCATCAGTCCGGCGAGCACCGCGCCCGTGATCGGCTTGATGTTGAGCTCGGCCGCTGCGCCCTCGACCTCGATCGCGACCGAGCGGATGTCGGCCCCCGCGACCTGCCCGACGAGCCGCCCGAGCTTCTCGGCCAGCGCCATGTAGGGCTTCAGCCGAGGCGCTTCCTCGGCGGACAGCGACGGCATGTTCACCGCGTTCGAGATGCCGCCGAGCAGCAGGAAGTCGCTCATCTGCTCGGCGATCTGGATCGCGACATTGACCTGCGCCTCATTCGTCGAAGCGCCGAGATGCGGCGTGCAGATCAGATTGGGCGTTCCGAACAGGGGATTTTCCTTGGCGGGCTCCTCGACGAACACATCGAGCGCGGCGCCGGCGATATGCCCGCTTTCCAGGCCTTCCTTGAGCGCAGCCTCGTCGATCAGGCCGCCGCGCGCGCAATTGACGATCCGCACGCCCTCCTTGGTCCTGGCGAGCGCCTCGCGGCTGAGGATTCCGCGCGTCTGGTCGGTCAGCGGCGTGTGCAGGGAGATGAAGTCCGACCGGCGAAGCAAATCGTCGAGCTCGACCTTCTCGACTCCCAGCTCCAGCGCGCGCTCCGGCGACAGAAACGGATCGTAGGCGACGACCTTCATCTTGAGGCCGTGCGCCCGGTCCGCGACGAT
>Ga0307409_100001498_pt1 | contig 11532 bp, 9 predicted proteins | sample 322Ometagenome_2_FD_203888 | JGI IMG/M metagenome (GOLD analysis project Ga0307409, IMG submission 203888) | Maize rhizosphere microbial communities from greenhouse at UC Davis, California, United States - 322HYB-O-2 | ecosystem: Host-associated > Plants > Roots > Rhizosphere > Soil | place...
GAGTCCAGTCTGGACAGAGTTGCAAGAGCGGTTCATCGGGAGCGCCCGAGCGCAGCTCACGCCGGAGGGCGTCGAGGCCGCGGAGCGGATGGGGACGGAGAAGACCTTCGAGGCGGTGCTCGACGAGGTGCTCGGCGCCTCGGCCACCTCGGCCTAGCTCGGCCGGCTGACACCGGCCTTCGATCAATGGATCAGCACATTCCGACAAGACAGGGCGGCCCGACCCGACGCTCGTCTGGGAGCGCTACGGGCACCTCTATCCGGGCTCGACGCGCGAAGCGATCGCTGCTCTTGACCGTCATCTCGGAGCAGCGCCGGTGGGTAGCATCGGTGCGTGATCCGCGCCCACCTCGCGGCAGAGCTCCTCGTCGAGGGCGAACAGATGCCCGTGTTCGTCTGGACAATCGACCACCCGGCTGGGCTCGTGCTCGTCGACACCGGCATCATCGACTTGAGGCCCGAAATCGAAGATATGAGCCCGACGCCGCACCTCGAGAACCTTCCCCGCGACGTCGCCTGCGTGATCAACACCCACCTGCATTACGACCACTGCGGCGGCAACCGCCTCTTCCCGGCGTTCCGATCCACGTCCAGGCACGCGAGCTCGCCGACGCGCGTTCGCTCGAGGACTACACGATCAGAGAATGGGTCGACTTCGACGGCGCGAACTATGTCGAGCACGAGGGCGAGGTGGAGCTGCTACCGGGAATCCGCCTGCTGCCGGCGCCCGGGCATACGGACGGGCATCAGGTGGTCGTCGTCGAGACCGACGCCGGCACGAACGTTCTCGGAGGGGACGTGGGCGTATGGTTCGGCGAGCTCGAGAGCGGCACGACCGAGGGACAGCGTCGCGTCCTCGCGCTGGGAGCGGCTACGTGGCTCTCCCACGAGCCGGGGCCGAGAATCCCGGAACTTCGCCCGTAAGGCCACGGCCCGCCGCCGGCCCACCCCCGGGTGGCGCTGACGGTGCTGCTGGGCGCGAGCGGAAGCAGCCAAACGCTCGCGTAGCAGCCAAGCTGCTTCGCTCAACTCCGCCGTCCGCGGCGGCTGCTGATGTCCAACGCCGCCCGAAGTTGGTCCCGGAATTGGTACTGGTCTCACCGCACCTAACCCGCATCTAGACGGACTGAAGCAGAGCCGAAACCCCGCTTCAGTCCCCAACTGGCTGGCCGCACTCTCAGAGTCGGATAGACCGCTGTGGGCTACTGCCAGTAGGCGGGGGCTGAGAAGCGCCTCTCCTCGGCGTCGGCTTCCGCTGAAAGAACTGAGCGCCGCCAGACCTTGCGCCAGCCCCGGCTATCCACAAAGAATCCTTGTGCGTCGTATTCCGCTCGACTGCTCCACCCCCTCGCCGGCTCGTCGCTCGACGACCCGGATGCGATTGAGCTTGAGCGCCTCTTGCGCTCGGTCGCGGACAGGCACCGGCTGAAGATCCTGAACATGCTGGCGCGCGCCCGTGCGCCGGTGTGCGTTTGCGAGTTCACGGCAAAGCTCGAGCTCCCGCAGCAGAACGCCAGCTACCACCTGAAGCAGCTCGTGGACGCCGGCGTGATCGTGCGCGAGCGGCGCGGCGGCGGCGATCGCGATCGGCGACACGATCGGCCTCGACGCCATGTTCGGGGGTCCGATCACCGGCGCCTCGATGAACCCGATGCGTTCACTCGGTCCGGCGCTCGTCTCCGGGAATCTGCACGCGCTCTGGCTCTACATCCTCGCGCCGATAACGTGCGCGTCGCTCGGCGGTCTGGCATACCAGTTCGTGCGCGGTGAGCAGACGCGGCCCGCCGAGCCCCGGAGTAAGGTCGAGCAGAGGGAGAATGCGGCATGAACGTGCTCTTCGTCTGCGTGGCGAACAGCGGCCGGAGCGTGATGGCGGAGCGGCTCTTCCGTGAGGCGGCACATGGGCGACACCAGGTGCGCTCGGCCGGCAGTGAGCCCGGCAGCGGAGCAAATCCGCAAGTCCTCGAGGCGCTCCGGGAGGTAAGGATCGACGCATCCGACCACGTGCCGCGTAAGCTCGACCAGCAAGCGCTCGAGTGGGCCGACGTCGCCGTCTCGACCTGCAGCGAAGAGGTTTGCCCGGCCACCCCGCGCGTGCGCCGGATCAGCTGGGTCTTTGAGGACCCTAAAAACCTGCCGGTCGAGCGAGTGCGAGCGATCCGCGACGAGATCAAGGAGTGCGTCAAGCAGCTCGTGCGCGAGCTCGACGCCGAAGCGACAGCCGCCTAGGAGCGCAGCCAGATCGCGCAGGCGTTCTTCACAAAGGATGCCCCAGCCGATCTGCACGCCGAGTCCGCCGGTCAAGTCCGGCGGATGCAATCTTGCTCAACGTGGTCGAGGCGATGCGCGAAGCCGGCCTCGACGTCTCCGCGCGCAAGCCGAAGAAGATCGAGCTCGAGATGCAACTGCATGCCGAGCTCTCCCAACTGAGCTAACCGCCCTTGCGGGGCTTATTGAAGCCGCTCGGCGGAGCCGAAGAGAAGCCAGATGGGCCGTGGCCGGCCCATCTGGAGTATGCCTAGGCGAGTCCGGGCTCTCGCCTGCGCCGAAGCGCAAAGGCGGCCGCTGCGATCGTGAGCATTGCTCCTCCCGCGATCGCCACCGCTGCACCCGTGCTGGGGGCAGAGACGGTTGCGCCACCGCCTCCGACTTCCGCCGGTCCGCGTTGCGCGCGAACGTTCTCGATCCCGGTTGAGGGATCAGGGACCGCCGTGCCACCGACACGAACAGCCTCGATCCCGGCCGCTGGATCAGGTGCTTCCGCCGGCGGAGGCTGAGACGCACGGATGTTCTCGATCCCGCGCGGCTCGGCCTGCGATACGCCCGGGCCTGTGGGCATCGCCCCCGGGTCACGACGCAGCGCGGCCGACGAGTCGTCAAGGGCTGCGTAGTCGGAGGGCATCGCCCGCGGCATCTGCCCCTCCGAGGCGGCGTAGTCGGACGCCGTTGGACGAGGCATGCCGTACTGTCCCGACCTATCGACCGACGCTTGCACGGTCGGGAAGTCGCTCTGGAAGGGGACGTAGGAGGCCGAACCGGCCTGCCCTGCCCCTTGCTGATCGACCGCCCCCCCGGCCATGCCCGCCCCGCCAGCGGCGGCGGTGACGAGGATGGCGAACGCCGCCCCCGCCTCCCGCAGCCCGTGTGCCTCGACGTCTTCGCCGAAGGCACCCGCGAGCGTTTGGGCATCGAGCGCGACGAGCACCTGCTCGCCCTCCTGCATGGCGAGCGCTTCGAGCGCCTGCCGATCGACGGAGAGGATGATGCGACGCTCTTCACGCTGCCCATTTGTGCGCACGAGGTCGAGAATGAGGTCGGCCCCTTCGCCTTGCAAGGCCTCCTCAACGCCCGCGCGCGGCACCGCCACGGCCAGGGGTGACTCGACCCCGTCGGCCAGCCGTGCCTTTGCGCTGACTTCGTCCATACGATCTCCTTCCGAAGTTGACGCCCTTCTAGACGATGAGCGGGCCCCGGATCTTCCCACCTTGTGCGCTTCGGTTCAATGCGGCGCTGCAAATCAAAAGAGCCGACGCCCGGACTCGAACCGGGGACCACTTCTTACGAGTGATGGAGCCTTGTCCGCCGGGGTCATGCTGTGACCCCGGCGGCCGCTATTCATGCGGATTACTAGGTCATTCTGGCAAAACGGGGTGGCCAGACCCAACGCTCGTTTGGAAGCGCTACGGGCACCTCTATCCGGGCTCGACCCGCGAGGCGATCGCTGCGCTTGACCGCCACCTCGGCGGACGCGCGGGCTAGCCGTGCGGGATATACGCGGGATGGAAACTGGTGCGTGCGCAGCCGCCTGCCCAAATTTCCTGCAAATGAAAGACGGGAGCGACGGGACTCGAACCCGCGACCTCCGGCGTGACAGGCCGGCGTTCTAACCAGCTGAACTACGCCCCCGCGCGCGAGGCATTGTATCGGCGCCTCGGATCTTCGATGGGCGGTGGCGGGATCGAACCGCCGACCTCCTGCTTGTAAGGCAGGCGCTCTCCCAGCTGAGCTAACCGCCCAGGTGCCCCCAGCGGGATTCGAACCCGCGCTACAGCCTTGAAAGGGCTGTGACCTGGGCCGCTAGTCGATGGGGGCCCGGCAAGCCAAGAATAGCGGCGGCGCACCGGTACTCTTCTTCGACGCGGGCCGGTAGCTCAGTTGGTAGAGCAGGGGACTTTTAATCCCAAGGTCGCAGGTTCGATCCCTGCCCGGCCCACCTGTAACGCGCGTGGCGCGTTTCGACAGTACTCAGCATGAGCATCCACTTCGATCGCCAGGCCGCCGAGGCGCGCTTCCGAGAGGTGTTCTCCCATCTCGGGGCCGTCACGGCCTACGCGCGGAGGCGGGGAAGCAGGGATCCAGACGGGATCGCGGCAGAGGCGATGACCATCGCCTGGCGGCGGCTCGACGAGGTTCCTGCCGACGACGCTCTGCCGTGGCTCTACGGCACGGCGCGCAACCTCGTCCTCGCGGAGGCGCGGAGCTCGGCGCCCTCTGCTCCCGCGGCGGCCGACGGAGAGCACGTCGACCAACCGCCCGTCGAGCTCGATCCGACCCTGGAGCGCGCTCTTCGCGAACTCTCGCAACTCGACCGCGAGGCGCTTCTCCTCGTCGCCTGGGAGGACCTGACACCGGGTCAGGCAGCAAAGGCCCTCGGGATCACCCCGGTCGCCTTCCGCGTCCGACTTCTGCGGGCGAGGCGCCGTCTCCAGGCGGGCCTCGAGCAGGCTCAAGCAGCGGCGCCTCCGTCTCCCCATCTGAACCATCTCGACGTGGAGGGAACATGAAGAACGATTCCACACTCGCCTATCTGCGCCGGCTGAATCCGGTTCCCGAGGCGGCTTCGGTCGACGGTGCCAAGCTCTTCGAGCAGATCACGTCGCTTCCGCGGGACGAGCGGCTGGCCCCGAGGCGCTCCACCACGCGCCGCCGGGTCGCTCTCGTCGCGGTCGGGCTCGCCGTCATGGCGCTTCTGGCCACGACGGCGCTCGCGATCTCCGGCTGGTTCGGGGACGTCGTCAAGCCACCTGTGACGAGGCAGGAGTACCGCAACGCACAGGATGAGCTCACGCTGCCGCCCGGGGGGACGTGGCCCCAGCTCAACGTCGATCCGAACTCCGTCACCTCGAGGGGAGGCGGGGGCTCGTCCGCCGTCATGATCGCGATGGGGTCCTGGGAGTGCTACTGGGTGGACGCCATCAAGAGCGGCGACCAGCCTGCCCAGCAGCGGGCGCACGCCGAGCTGAGCTCACTCCTCGCGAATCACGTCGTCATCGCGCCGGCGGGGGCGTCCGAGAACTGGTCGCCTTCGAACTCCCACTCGTTCCCAGTCGCCGCGTTTGCCGACGATGGCGGTTACCAGCTGAAGCAGCAGACGTACGCCGAGGCGGCGGCCGGCAACCCGAAGAACCTCATCCAGAGCTGCCGGGCGAACGGTCCGTAGGCCGCGGGATCAGGGCTTGAGGACGACCTTTCCGAAGGTCTGACGCTCTTCGATCAGGCGGTGCGCTTCGGCCGCCTGGTCGAGGGGCAGCTCGCGGTCCACGACCGGGCCCCCGAGGCTCCCGTCGGCAACGAGGCCGATGATCCGGTCGAGCTCGTCCGGGGTCACGGCGCCGCCTCCGCTCCCGATGATCCGCAGGCGCTTGCCCACGACGGCCCCCATGTTCACGGAGACCATGGGCGAGTCGAGCGCGCCGCACGTGACGAGCCGGCCGGTCGGTGCGAGCGCCGAGAGGCTCAGCTCGAAGCGGTCGCCGAGGACGGGGTCGAAGACGACCGCCGCGCCGAGCTCGGCGATCTTCTCGTCGTCGTAGGCGAGCGGCTCGGCCCCGAGCTCGCGGAGGTGCTCCAGCTTCGCTCGGCTCGCGGTCGCGTAGATCTCCGCGCCGAGGTAGCGGCCGATGTCGATCGCCGCCTGCCCTGTCCCGCTCGAGCCCGCCTGCACGAGAAGACGCTCGCCCTCCTGCAGGCCCGCGTCGGCGAGACTTGCCCAGGCGGTCTTGTAGGCGACGCCGAGGCCGGCCGCGCGCGCTGCGTCGAGCGAGTCCGGGATAAGGCGGACGTTCTCGTCCGCCGCCGCGACGAGCTCCGCGTAGGTGCCGAGCGAGCCGCTCACGAGCACGCGCTCGCCCGTGTCCTCCCGCGTGCCGGCCCCGTCCATTCCGGGGGTGAAGGGAGGCTTCGCTCCGGTCGCGTCGGGCGCCATGCGCTGGTTGAGGTCGAAGTGGTTGATCCCCGCGGCCTCGAGCCGGACGAGCACCTGCCCGTCGGCCGGACTGGGGTCGGGGATCTCTTCGTACGTGAGGACTTCTGGCCCGCCCCCTTCGTGGATAACGATCGCTTGCACGCCCTCTCCTTCCCTCCGATGCACCGATCCTAGCCACTCTCAAGCGTTTCGCCCCGAATCCCGATAAGTCCCGTATGGCTCCGGCAAACCGGCTTCAGGCGCTGCTCGACGTCTCTCACAAGCTCTCATCGACCCTTGAATTGAGCGAGGTTTTGCGTGCCTTCACGGACCAGGCGACCGAGCTCACCGGCGCCACCGCGGCCGAGATCTCCTTCTGGGACCACGAACGGGACGAGCTGATCATGCTGGTCGAGTACTTCGAGGGCGCGAACGAGATCACCGAGGAGGGCGGCCAGATCTACCGCCTCGTCGACTTCCCGGCGACGAAGCAAGTGCTCGAGACGCAGGAGCCGATCCAGATCCGCGTCTCGAACGGAAACGACGACGCCGCCGAACGGGCGCTCCTCGAGGCGCGCGACCGCAAGGCTTTGCTCATGCTCCCGCTCATCACCGGGGGCGAGACGATCGGGATGATGGAGGTCGTCGACGAGCTCGACCGGGAGTTCGACGTCGCCGACGTGGACTTCTGCCAGGCGCTTTGCAACGTCGTCGCGCCCGCGGTGCAGAACGCGATGCTCTACAAGGAGATGAAGGAGCTCGCCGCGCGCGACAAGCTCACGAACCTCTACAACCGCCGTCTCTTCGAGGAGCAGTTCGACGCAGCAGTTGCCCGTAGCCAGCGCAACGGCGAGGAGCTCAGCCTGCTCGTCGTCGACCTCGATGGTCTCAAGCGGATCAACGACCTCGGCGGCCACCCGGCCGGCGACGAGGCGCTCCGCGCTCTCGCAGAGTCCCTGGTCGAGTCGTCGCGCACCGGAGACGTCGCCTGTCGACTCGGCGGAGACGAGTTCGCGGTCATCCTTCCGGGTGCCAACCCGGACGATGCGATCAAGGTCGCGGAGCGGGCGCAGGAAGCGCTCAACCAGCGCGGTCCGTACAGCTTCTCGGGCGGCGTCGCCCGGGCAGCGATCAACCTCGGCTCCTCGTACGACCTCTACCGCTCGGCGGACATCGCCGCCTATCGCGCGAAGGCCGCGGGCGGTGCCCGCACGTTGCTGGGCGTCGAAACCCGCGCAGCCAGCTAGGCCTTTTCGCCCGGGCGCGCTACGCTGCGGTTCGTTTTCGGGACCACAGGGAGGTTCTTTTGCGGCGCTTTTGTGGCGCGTTCGAGGACCGCGGGATCCTCTAGTTCTACCGAAGTGATGCGAGGGGCCGCTCGACGGCGGGCCGCTCCTCGCGCGCAGCGATCGTCTCGGCGACCACCTCGAGCATGGCCTCGATCGCCGGCGAGCGTCCACCGGCGCGGTTGACCGCGAAGATCCGCCGCTTCAGCGGGCTCAGGGCCACCGGCCGGGCCTCGACGCCCGGGTAGAGCGTCTCGAGCGCGAGCTCGGGAGCGAGCGCGACGCCGACTCCCGCGGCGACGAGCCCCTGCCAGACGCCGTGGTCATCACTTTCGAACCCGATCGAGGGCTCGAACCCGGCGTCTCGGCATGCGCGGGAGACGAACTCGTGGCAGGAGGAGTTGGCGGTCGAGGTGATCCACGACTCCTCGGAGAGCTCGTCCAGCTTCACCGCGCGGCGGCGCGCTGCCCGGTGTCCCTTCGGGAGCACGACGCGAATGGGATCGTCGAGCAGATAGGTCTGCTCGACCGAGTCGTCCTCGGGGAACGGGACGTAGTCGTACTCGTACATGAGCGCCAGATCGAGCTCTCCCGACTTGATGCGGGCCAGGCTCGCGAGCGGATCGGCCTCGGTTAGCGAGAGCTCGACCGCCGGGTGGCGGCGGCGAAACTCCGCGATCGCCTGCGGCATGATCGTCGCATAGGCGGTGGGGAAGGAGGCAAGGCGGAGCATCCCCCCGCGAAGGCCCGCAATGGCCTGGATCTCGGCCTCGGCGGCCGCGAGGCTGGCGACGATTCCGTCCGTGTGGGCGACGAGGGCGCGCCCGGCCTCGGTCAGGCGGACGGATCGTGGACCGCGCTCGACGAGAGCCACGCCTGCCTCGCGCTCGAGGGTCGCGATCTGCTGGGAGACCGCCGAGGGCGTGAAGGCGAGCGCCTGGGCGGCAGCGGCGATGGAGCCGTGCTCGGCGACCGCGCTCAGCACCCGCATCCGTCGAACGTCGAGCATAAGCGAATCTTAGTCAACCACAAGAAGATTCAGTGGTTGTGATGCTCACTCTCTGGCAGCGTTTCGGGAGTGAAGACGATTCGCTCGGTGGGGTATCCGCTTGGGCTCGCGTGGTCGCGTCTGCGGCACCGGCCCGGCCGTGCCCTGCTGCTCGCGCTCGGGATAGCCGCGGCGGCCGGTGCGCTGGCGGTCGTGCTCGGCGGAAGCCTGGTCGCGCAGGACGTGTCCGCGGGCCGCGCGCTCGGTGGATTGCCCCCGTCCAAGCGGGCCGTCGCGGTCACGTATGCCGACCTCGGGTTGCAGCGGAACGGCGTCACGCGCGAGGAGCTCGAGCCGCTCGTCGTTCGCAGCCTCGCCGATCTCGCGCCCGGCGAGCCCGTTCGCGCGGTGCAGTACAAGCTTCTTCGGATCGGCGGTGCGCTCACGAACCTCGGCGCCGTCGACGACGTCTCGCGCTGGGTGCGCCTGACTTCGGGCCGCTACCCGCGCGAGTGCACACCAGAGCGCTGCGAGGTCGTTCAGCTCGGCGGCACGGGTGAGATCGCGAGCGCGCCCGGCCTCCGTTTCGTCAAGGTGGGCGAGGGCGACCTCACATCCCCGCTCCCCTTCGGCCTCTTGCCCGGCGCCAAGGCGACGCGGGTGGGCGAGTCGTTCGGGGTGGCGGAACCGCCGTTCCTGCTCGCCCAGGGCTTCGACGAGCTGTCCGCGCTCCCCCAGCTCCAGGCCATCTACCGCACGTACGCCTGGTCCGTGCCGCTTGCGCCGAGCAGCATCCATCCCTGGGAGATCGACAGCTTCGAGGCGGGCGCGACCCGGGCGGAGTCGACGCTGCGTGCCCGCTCGCTCTTCCTCGATCTCTCCGCTCCTGTTCCAGAGCTCGCGGCGGCGCGCGAGACCGGGCAGGTCGCCGGGCGCAGGCTCCTGCTCGTCGGCGGACAGGCGGCGGCGCTCCTGCTTGCCTTCGCCGTTCTCGCGGCCGTCGGCATGCGACGCGACGTCGAGGCGGCCGCCCAGCGGCTGACCTGGTTCGGAGGCCGGCGCTGGCAAGTGCATCTGGTGACGGTTGCCGAGACGACCGCAGTGGCGCTTCTCGGCGCGGCGGTGGGATGGGCGCTCGGGAGCGCGGCCACTGCGCTTATGGCCGACCAAGCGGGATCCCCGCCGGGCGCCGTGCTCAGCCACTCGGCGCTTGGGGGCTCGGGTCTCGCCGCCGCCGCCGTGCTCGCGCTTGCCGGCGCACTGGTCCTGATCCTCGTTCTGAGCGTTCCGGGGATTTCGCTCGGCGGCCGCACCTTTACCCCGCTCGACGCGGCGGCTCTCGGCGCGCTCCTCGCCGTCGTCCTCGCCTTCGCGCGGGGAGATGCGGACGCCCGTGCCCTGGGCGAGGGCGGGGGAACAGGCACGCTCCTTCTGCTCCTCCCGGGGCTCGTTACATTCGTCGTCGCCGTCGCGGCCGCGCGCCTGCTCGTGCCCGGGCTTCGCCTGCTGGAGCGCGTTGCCCGGGGCGGGCGGATCTACATGCGGCTGGCGGCGATCTCCCTCGCGCGGAGCCCGGGCCGGGCGGCCGTGGCGGTCACCTTCCTCGTGGCGAGCATCGGCCTCGGCCTCTTCGCGGTCGTCTACCGCTCGACCCTGGATGACGGCCTCTCTAAGCAGGCCGCTTACGCCGTGCCCCAGGACTTCACCGTGCGGGAGGACCTTTCTCCTACGGGGCTCGTCGCACCACTCGAAGCGGCTCCGGTCTCGAGCTACGAGGCGCTGGGCGCGGACGTGACGCCCGTTCTCCGCAGGACCGCGAGCGCCGGAGGGCCTGACCAGCTGACCGTGCTCGGGGTACCCGCGGACGCGATCGCGAAGCTCGACGGCTGGCAGGACCGCTTCTCGCCGCTCTCCCGCGGTGAGCTGATCGGGCGCATCGAGCCCAGCCCGTCCCCGGTTCTGCGCGGCGCTCCGCTCCCAGCCGACGCCTCGGAGCTCGCGATTCCCTACACCCTGCGCGGGGGAGCAGTCACGCTCACGGCGGTCGTGCTCCATCCGGACGACCTGTTTGCGCGCATCGGCCTCGGGACGGCGAGGCCGGGGAGCGGGACGCTGAGGGCAGCGATCCCGCCCGGCGCCCACCGGGGGCGGATCGTCGCGCTCGAGCTCTCGCGAGCGCTCTCGGTGGAGGGCCACGGCGACTTCGCGCGCGTGGACGGGGTGCTCACGCTGGCCCCGGCGACCGCCGGGGGGAGCGTGATCACGGACTACTCCGGCTGGATCGGCCTCGACAACGTCGTCGCAACCGGGTCGAGGCTCCGCTTCCTGCTTTCGAACGAGGCCGCGACCCCGCGCTTCCAGCCGAGCCAGGCAACCGACGCCGAGCCCCCCGGGGTGGTCGCGACACCCGGCCTGGCGGCCGCGGCGGGCTCCGGCGGAATCCTCCCGCTTCGACTTTCGGGCGGCTCCGTCCCGGTTCGCGTTGTGGGGACGATCCGACGCTTTCCATCGGTCTACGGCGATTTCGTTCTCGGAGACGAGAGTTCGCTCTACGTCGCCATGAACGCGGCCAATCCCGGCACCGCTGTGCCGAACGAGCTCTGGCTCGCCGGGCCCGAGGACATCGGCGTCGAGCTGGAGCGGCCGCCGTTCGCGCCGCTCTCGGTCTCTTCGCGCGCCGAGATCGAAGATCGCCTCCGCGCCGACCCGCTTGCCCGCGGCTCACTGGCCGCGCTGACGGGAGCCGCGATCGTCGCCTTCATGCTCGCGCTGGTCGGGCTGGCCGTTCTCCTCGCCGGAGATGCGCGCGACGAGCGCCGCGAGCTCTTCGACCTCGAGACGCAGGGTGCAGGGCCGGGCACTCTCAGGCGGCATCTGCGCCTGCGCGCGGTTCTCGTCGCCGTCCTCGGGCTGCTCGGCGGGCTGGCCGCGGCTGCGCTTCTCGCCGTCCTCGCGGTCGACCTGGTCACGCTGACTGCGGGCGCCTCTCTGCCCGAGCCGCCGCTCGCGATTGCGGTGGACTGGCGTCTCGTCGCCCTCGCTTGCGCCGTGTACGGCGTGCTCACGGCGGGGCT
>Ga0307409_100001500_pt1 | contig 11531 bp, 8 predicted proteins | sample 322Ometagenome_2_FD_203888 | JGI IMG/M metagenome (GOLD analysis project Ga0307409, IMG submission 203888) | Maize rhizosphere microbial communities from greenhouse at UC Davis, California, United States - 322HYB-O-2 | ecosystem: Host-associated > Plants > Roots > Rhizosphere > Soil | place...
ACGGGGCCGCGGCCGCCTTGGCCCTGCTGATCCTCTACAACGCCGTCTTCACCGACCGGTTCCTGACCACCGACAGCATCTACGTCAACCTCACCCAGGTCGCCCCCATCGTCATCGTGGCCATGGGCATGACCCTGGTCGTCGCCACCGGCGGGATCGACCTGTCGGTCGGATCCCTGATGGCTATCTCGGGAGCGCTGGCCCCACTGATCTTCCAGCGCGACATCCCCCTGGCCGTGGCCCTCGCCTTCGTCCTCCCGGTGCTCGCCACCGGCGTCTTCGGGCTGTTCAACGGGGTGCTGGTCACCCGGTTCGGGTTCCAGCCGATCATCGCCACCCTGGTCCTGTTCATCGCCGGCCGCGGCATCGCCCAGGTGCTCACCAACGGCGAGCTCCAGCCGTTCCGCAATCCGGCCTTCCAGTACATCGGCCTCGGGCGGGTGCTCGGGGTGCCCTTCCAGGTGCTGGTCATGCTGGCCGTCTTCGGCATCGTGGCCTGGGCGATGCGGACGACCCGGTTCGGCCGCCAGGTGCTGGCCATCGGCGGCAACGAGGCCGCCGCCCGCCTCGCCGGGGTGCCGGTCAACCGGGTCAAGCTGGCCGTCTACGGGGTCAGCGGCCTGCTGGCCGGAATCGCCGGCCTGATCGTGATCGCCATCAACTCCTCCTCCGACGCGAACCAGGTCGGACTCAACGTGGAGCTGGCCGCCATCGCCGCCGTGGCCGTGGGCGGCACCCCCCTCACCGGTGGGCGGGCCACCGTGACCGGCACCCTGATCGGCGCCCTCATCCTCCAGCTCCTGCGCTTCACCCTGCTGTCCCACGGGGTCCCGGACGCGGTCGCCCTGGTGGTGCAGGCGGCCATCATCGTCGCCGCCGTGTTCCTCCAGCGGCCGCGCCAGACCTGAGCAAAGGACCGCCCATGGCCACCGTCACCGCCCCGGCTCGCTCCCCCGCTCGCGCCCGCCTGGCCGCCCTCGTCCAGGGCCAGGGGGCGCTGCTCGCCCTAGTCCTGCTGGTGGTGTTCGGCGCCCTGCGCTATGACAACTTCCTGTCCTTCTACAACGTGACCAGCTTCCTGGCCAACAACGCCAAGTTCGGGCTGATCGCCCTTGGCATGACCTTCGTGATCATGACCGGCGGAATCGACCTGTCCGTGGGGGCGGTGGCCGCCCTGGCCAGTGTGGTCGCGGCCATGGTGAGCGACCGCGGGCTGGTGGTCGGGATCGCCGTGCCGGTGGCCGTCGGCGTGGTGGTCGGGCTGGTCAACGGCTCCCTGGTCGCCTGGGGCCGGCTGCAGCCGTTCATCGTCACCCTGGCCATGCTCCTCGCGGCCCGCGGCCTGGCCCTGACCGTGGCCGGGAACCAGTCGGTGTCGGTCGACTTCGACAGCGGCTTCACCGCCCTCGGCACCACCACCCTGCTCACCCTGGCCGCCCCCATCTGGATCTTCGCCGTCGCCTACCTGCTCGGGATCCTAGTCCTGGGCCGGACCCCGTTCAGCCGCCACGTGCTGGCCATCGGCGACAACGAGGAGACGGCGCGGCTCATGGGGCTGCCCGTGGAGCGGGTCAAGCTGCTGGTTTACGCCCTGAGCGGCGGGCTGGCCGGCATGGCCGGGGTGCTGCTGGCCGCCCAGTACGGGGCCGGCCAGCCGGCCGAGGGGGTCGGCTGGGAGCTGACCGCGATCGCGGCCGTGGTCGTCGGCGGGACCCTGCTCACCGGCGGGCTCGGGTCGGTGGCGGGGACGCTGTGGGGAGTGCTGCTGCTCGGGCTCATCTTCAACGTGCTCAACTTCGAGAACGGGCGCGGCGTAATCAGCCTGAGCCCCTACTGGCAGTCGATCGTCCTCGGCGCCTTCCTGCTGGTGGTGGTGCTGCTCCAGAACCGGCTGGCGTCCCGGCGGACATGAGCGCCCCGCCCGACGCCAGCGGCCGGCCGGGCGAGCGGTCCGGCACCCTGGAGCGGGGCCTGCGCCTGCTCCAGTTCTTCGCCGCCGCCGGCGAGGCCACCCCGGCCGAGGCGGCCAAGGCGACCGGGCTGAGCCGCAGCGCCGCCTACCGCATCGCCGACCGGCTCCGCGGCTGGGGGTTCCTGGAGCTCAACCCGGCCACCGAGGCCCTGCGGCTGGGCTCGGAGGCGGTGCGCCTGGGTATGGCCGCCCTGGCCGACCTGGAGGTGACCCGGGTCGCTCCGCCGCACCTGCGCACCCTGGCCGACACCACCCGGGAGACGGTCAACCTGGCCGTGGTCGACGGCGACGCCGTGGTCTACATCCACAAGGAGGAGGGGACTCTGGCGGTCAGGATGAGCGCCCAGCTGGGCAGCCGCCGGCCCCTGCACTGCACCGCCCTGGGCAAGGCCTACCTGGCCGCCCTCCCCCAGGAGGAGTTGGACGCGCGGCTGGCCACCCTTACCCTGGACCGCCACACCGCCGCCACCATCACCGAACCGGCCGCCCTGGCCGCCGAGCTGGAGCGGGTCCGCCGGCGCGGCTGGGCGGTCGACGCCGAGGAGGTCGAGGAGGGCGTGTTCTGCCTGGGTGCGGCCGTCCGCGACCACCGGCGCCGGGCGGTGGCCGCCATCAGCGTGGCCGGGCCCGCCTACCGGGTCCGGGCCCGGGCCGAGCGGCTGGGGCCGCTGGTCGCCGAGACGGCCGCGGCCATCTCCCGACGGCTCGGCCACGGCTGAGCCGCCGCCCTCAGCGCAGCTGCTCGACCAGCTGCTCGGCCGTCCGCAGGCACAGCGCCCACATGGTCAGGGTTGGGTTGACCCCGTGGCAGGTCGGGAACACCGCCCCGCCGAACACGAACAGCCCCGGGGTGTCGTGTACTTCAAGTCCGGGGTCGACCACCGAGGCGGCCGGGTCCTCGCCCATGCGGGCGCCGCCCAGGTCGTGGCTGGAGCAGACCCCGCCCAGGCGCAGCCCCCGCCACACCTGGGTCGCCCCCATTACTCGCAGGATCTCGCCCGCCTTGGCCTCCATCCACTGGTCGAGGCGGCGCTCGTTGTCCTGGATGTCGTAGGTGATCCGGACCAGCGGCAGCCCGAGGCCGCTGCGGTCGCGGTGCCGCGGGTCCAGGTCGAGGACGTTGGCCGCATACGACAGGGTGTCAGGCTGGAGCCGGATGGCGCACAGGTGCTGCCAGCGGCGCAGCTGGTCGCGGTAGGGCCGGCCCCAGTCACGGACTCCCGGAGGGAGCGGCTCACGGCTGATCTGGATGGGCAGGCGCTGGTTCTCGATGTTGGGGGTGGCCCCGCCGACGAACCCGTGGGCGGGGGCGTCGAAGCTGTCGGCGATGAAGTCGTCCAGCCCCCACATTTGGGCCGCCGGGCCGGTGTGGGCGTTGAACACCAGGTCGGGGAAGTAGCCGTAGACGTCGGCCCAGGCCTTCGTCATGAAGTGCCGGCCGACCTGACCCTGGTTGTTGCCGAGGCCGTCGGGGTGGCGGATGTCCCCCGACAGCAGCAGCAGCCGGATGTTCTCGAAGGTGTAACTGCACAGGATCACCCTCCGGGCCCGCTGGACCCGCAGCTCGCCGGCCGCGTCCACATACTCGACCCCGGCGGCCCGCCCGTCGGCGCCGGTCAGCACCCGCACCACCCGGCAGCCGGTCCTGAGGTCGAAGTTCCCGGTGGCCAGGGCCTCGGGGACCGAGGTCATGCCCGGGTACCAGCGGTCGCGGTCGAACGGGCCGAACCCGCCGCTCCAGGCGCAGTAGCTGGTGGCCGGGAAGCCGTGGTACGGCTGGCTGTTGACGGCCACCGGGGTCGGGTACGGGTGAAGGCCCATGGCCTCGGTGGCCTTGCGGAACCGCTCGCTGGTCACCGTCGGGCGCAGCGGCGGCATGGGCAGGGGCGCGCTCCGGGGCACGAACGGGTTGGCGGCCCCGTCGCCCGCCACCCCGACCAGCTCCTCGACCCGGGTGTAGTAGGGCTCCAGGTCGTCGTAGCTCACCGGCCAGTCGACCAGGGTGTGACCCTCGGGCAGGACCTGCTCGCCGAAGCGCTCGGCGACCCAGCTCCGGTAGCGGAAGTGGTGGGGGTGGCAGCGGCGCAGAGCCCCGCCCCAGTGGATCACCGACCCGCCGACCCCGTTCATCATCCGCCCCAGGGTGAAGGTGGCCGGGCGGGTCGGCTCGCCGGGGTGGCGGCGCCAGCGGGGCGTCTCGGCCAGGAACTTGGCCCCCATGTCGCCGCGGCAGTAGTAGGCCGAGCGCAGCTCGTCGGGGAGGAAGTCGCGGGTGGTCCGCCAGGGGCCGGCCTCCAGCCCGACCACCTTGAGGCCGGCCCCGGCCAGGACGGGGGCGACCACCGCGCCCATCGCCCCCACCCCGACCAGGACCACGTCGGCGTCGTCGGCCGGGGCGGCCACTCCCCGCTGAGGGTCGTAGCCGGCCAGCTCCATCGGCTCCCGGGGCCCGTCGGCCCCCTGGAGCAGGCAGGCCACGTCCTCCAGGGACTGGACGACCCCGCCCTTGGTGACCGGCTCGGCGGCCAGGTTCTCCTCGGCGGTGTTGGACGGCCAGAATCCGGGGTGGCCGAGGAACCGCCAGCCCGCCTTGTCGCGGTTGCCGCCGTGCACCGGGTCGGCGAACAGCCCCTCCTGGAGGTGGGCCCGCAGCAGGGCGAAGAAGACCCGCTGGTCGGGGACGGTGCAGCCGGGCAGCCGGCCCTGCTCCAGGTCGGCCAGCAGGTCGTCCTGGGCGGCGGGGTCGCCGTCGGCGAACGGCCGGCCGGTGCGCTCGCGGGCTGCCCGGTCGAGGGCGGCCAGCCCCAGGCGGTAGCTGTCGGCGTGGTCGCGGTAGGCGCCGGCCAGGGCCCGGTCGACGTAGCTGAGCACGCCGATCTCGCCGGCGCCGGGGCCGTGCTCGTCGGTCGGGAACAGCCGCTCGAACACCGCGGCCGCGGTGCGGGCCTCGTATCGGCTCAGGCTGGAGATGGCGGGGACGGGCTCGGGCATCGGCTCACCCGCCGTAGCGCACATAGACGGTCTTGCGGCGCACGTACCGGTCGTAGCCGTGGCGGCCGTCGTCGCCGCCCAGCCCGGACAGCTTCCAGCCGCTGTGGAAGGCCTGGAACTGCTCGGGGCCGACCTCGTTGACGTACACCTCGCCGAACTCGAGGGCGTCGGTGACCCGCATGGCCGTCCGCAGGCGCTCGGTGAACAGGTACGCGGTGAGGCCGTAGTCGGTCGAGTTGGCCCAGCCGACCACCTGGTCCTCGTCGTCGAAGGGGAGGATGGGCAAGACCGGGCCGAATATCTCCCGTTGGACGATCTCCATGTCATTGGCCACGCCGGTGAGCACGGTGGGGGCGAACCAGTGGCCGCGGGCGAAGCGGTCGCCCTCGGGCCGGTCGCCACCCAGCACCACCTTGGCCCCGGCGGCCACCGCCCCGTCAACCAGCCCCTTGACCTTGTCCCACTCCGGCCCCGACACCTTAGGGCCGAGCTCGGTGCCGTCGGCGGCCGGGTCGCCGATCCGGATCCCCCTGGCTAGCTCGAGGAACCGGGCCACGAACTCGTCGTGCAGGCTGGCGTGGACGTAGGTGCGCTCGTTACAGGTGCAGACCTGGCCGCAGTTCCAAAAGCGGGCTTCGAACGCCTTGCGGACGGCCAGATCAAGGTCGGCGTCGCCGAAGACGATCACCGGGGCCTTGCCGCCCAGCTCCAGGGAGACGGCCATGACCTTGCCGGCCGCCGAGGCCAGGATCTCCCGGCCGGCCCGGACTGAGCCGGTCAGGGTCACCATCGAGGTTATGGGGTGTTCCACCAGCCGGCGGCCCACGGTCCGGCCCTCGCCACAGACCACGTTGATCAGCCCGTCGGGCAGGCCCGCGAGCTGGCACACCCGGGCCATGGCCAGGGCCGACAGCGGGGTCAGCTCGCTCGGCTTGACGACCACGGCGTTGCCGGCCATGAGGGCCGGGCCGACCTTGCGGGCGAAGATGGCCACCGGGAAGTTCCAGGGGATGATGGCCACCACCACCCCGTACGGCTCCTCGCGGATGGCGATCTGCTCGCCGGCGGTGTTGGGGGCGACCAGCTCGCCCACGTCCCGGTACTTGTTGGCCAGGGCGACGTCCAGGAACGCCTTGGCCCCCTGGATCTCGCCGCGGGCCTCGCTGATGGGCTTGCCCTGCTCGGCGACGACGATCCGGGCCAGCTCCTCGGCGCGGCGGTCGATCTCGGCCATGACCGCGGCCAGGGCCTCGGCCCGCTGGGGATGGCTCTTCCTGGCCCACGCCCGCTGGGCGGCCGCGGCCGCCTCCAGGGCCTCGGTGACGTGCTCGGGGCCGGCCTCGGGGACGGCCGTGAAGGGCTCGCCGGTGGCCGGGTTCTCCACCGGCCGGGTCGCCCCGGTGGTGACCCGGCGCCCACCGACGAGCAGGGCCGGCTCGGGGCCGAGGAGGGTGTCGGGACCGAATAGGGTGCCGGTCATGGGGCGGCTCCATTCTCGTGACCGGGTCGCGGGTCGAGCAGCGCCTTGACGACGCTTCGGGCCTGGATTGCGGCGAAAGCGTCCCGCCAGCGAGCCAGGGGGAAGACGGTGGCCAGCGGGGTCGGATCGACCGCGCCCCTGGCCAGCAGGGCCAGGGCCCCGTCCCAGCTCGACCAGGACGACGACAGCGAGAAGCTGACGTCCAGGGCCCGCTGCATGGCCAGGTCCCAGGGGACCTCCAGGGCCGGGCGGCCGCTCATGCCGAGCACGCACAGCCGCCCCCGCCGGCGCAGGGCGGCGATGCCGGCCGCGACCGCCGCTGCCGATCCCGAGCACTCCAGCACCAGGTCGACTCCACGCCCCGCAGTGACGTCGCGGGCCCGCTCGGCCACGTCGGTGCGGCTGGCGTCCCAGGCGTCGAAGCCAAGCCGGCCGGCCAGCTCCATGCGGGCCTGGCTGGTGGCCCGGCCTACGACCACGGTCCGACCGGCCCCGCAGGCCCGGGTGACCATGGCCGCCAGCAGTCCGACCGCCCCCGGGCCGAACACGGCCACGGTCGAGCCGGGCTCGACCGGCATCCGCTCGGCCGCGGTGACGGCGATGGCGGTTGGCTCGCACAGGGCCGCGGCCAGGTCGCTGACGGTGTCGGGGACCCGGTGGAGGAGGTGGGCGGGGACGGCCACCCGGGAGGCCATGCCGCCGTCGATGCCCCAGCCGGGCGAGCGCTTGGCGGCGCACAGCTCGGCGTGGCCGCGGCGGCACAGGTGGCAGCGGCCGCAGGCCATCGAGTGGGGCTCGCACACCACCCGGTCGCCGGCCGACCAGCCTTCGACCTCGGCGCCGACGTCGGCCACCCGGCCGGTGAACTCGTGGCCCAGGGTGACCGGGGGCCAGCTCGGAAAGCTGTTGTGGGCGATGTGCAGGTCGGTGCCGCAGATCCCGGCGTAGGTCACCTCCAGCACGACCCAGCCCGGCTCCGGCTTGGGCTCGGGGACCTCCACCAGCTCCAGGCGCTCGTCGTCGGCGGCCAGCTTGCGCAGCGCGTTCATGTCGACCCCTGCACTAGCAGCTTGACCTCGCGGCCGGCGCGCAGGTGGTCGACCGCGGCGGCGGCGTCGGCCAGCGGCACCGCCCGGGTGATCAGTGGGGCGGGGTCGAAGCGGCCCTCGGCGACCATGGCCGTGGCCACGCGCAGGTCGTCGCGGGAGTAGACCCGGGTGCCGAGCACGGTCACCTCCTTGAAGGTGAGGGCGCGCAGATCGACGTGGGCCGGCCGCCCGTACACGCCGACCAGCACGACCCGGCCGCCGACGGCGACGGCCTCGGCCAGGCCGGCCGCGACCGCGGGGTGGGCGGCGGCGTCGAACACCACCTCGGCCTGGGTCCCGTCCATGGCCTTGGCCACTTCGAAGCCGAGTTCGGCGGCGAGCCGACGGCGCCCCGGCACCGGCTCGGCGACCAGCACCCGGCCGGCCCCGGCCAGCCGGGCGCAGGTCGCCACGGCCAGGCCGATGGGGCCGGCACCGGCCACGGTGACCTCCTCGCCGATGGCCAGGCCGGCACGGCGCACGGCCCGCACGGCCACGGCCAGCGGCTCGGCGAAGGCGAGCCGCCGCAGGTCGGCGTCGTCGGGCACGGGCACGACCCGGTCGGCCGGGACGGCCACCTGCTCGGCGGCGCCGCCGGGCACGTCGATGCCGAGCAGGCGCAGGTTGGCACAGGTGTGGGGGCGGCCGCCGAGGCACGGCCGGCAGGTGCCGCAGGGCAGTAGCGGGTCGGCCACCACCTTGGTGCCGGCGGCCAGCCCGGCGGCGCCAGTGTGCAGGCGGCCGGAGATCTCGTGGCCGAGCACGATGCCCGGCTGGGCCCGGGGGTGCTCGCCGGCGCAGATGTGCAGGTCGGTGCCGCACAGGCCGCAGTAGGCGACGTCGACCAGGACCTGGCCGTCGCCGGCCCGGGGTCGGGGGCGCTCCTCGACGGTGACGGTGGTGCCGCCGGCCCAGACCAGCGCGGCCATCGGCCCGGTCACGGCAGCTCGCTCGTGCGCGGCGGGGCCGCGGCGTAGCGGCCCAGGGTCGTCCGGTCGAGCCGGATGCCGAGCCCGGGCCGGTCGGGCACGGCCACGACCGCGTCGGCGTCGGGCTCGATCGGCTCGGTGAGCAGCTCGGTCCGCAGGGTGTTGGGGTTCTGGTCGAACTCGAGCAGGTAGCAGTTGGGCAACGAGGCCATGAAGTGCAGGTTGGCGGCGATGCTGACCGCGGTGGAGTAGACGTGGGGGACGCACGGTAGCCCGGCCGCGTAGGCCAGGGCGGCGATGCGGCGGCAGCCGGTGATGCCGCCGGCCCAGATCACGTCCGGCTGGACGATGTCGACGGCGCCGACGCCGATTAGGTCGCGGAACCCCGACAGCTGGCTCTCGGTCTCGTATCCGGCCACGGGGACGTCGAGGGCGGCGGCCAGCCGGGCGCTGCCAACCCGGTCGTCGGTGCCGACCGGCTCCTCGAACCAGTGGACGCCGAGCCGCTCGAACTCGCGCCCGGCGGCCAGGGCGGTGGTCACGTCCCAGGCGTTGTTGGCGTCGACCATCAGCCGGAAGTCGTCGCCCACGGCCTGCCGCACCGCGCGGACCCGCTCCAGGTCCTCGGCCAGCGACACCGTGGCGAAGGTGGGCTCGACCATGTGGGCCAGCGGGTTCATGGGGGTCTCGGGGGTGCGGCCGACCTTCATCTTGCCGTGCCGGTAGCCGCGGGCCACGCCTGCCTTGAACTCCTCGGCCAGGGCGGCGGCGTCCTTGCCGTCGAAGTAGAAGCCGCCGCTGGCATAGGCCCGCACCTGGTCCTGGTGGCCGCCGAGGAGGCGGGACAGCGGCAGCCCGGCGAGCTGGCCGAGCAGGTCCCAGACAGCGATGTCGATGCCGGAGATGGCCATGGGTAGGGCGCCGCCGGTGCCGAGTTGGTGGGAGGGCCACAGCATCCGCTGCCACAGCAGCTCCGGCCGGGTCGGGTCGGCGCCCAGGACGCGCGGTGCGAGCACGTCGTGGATCAGGGCCTCGATGGCCGACGCCGATCCGCCGTAGATGGCTGACTCCCCGGTGCCGACCCGGCCGTCGTCGGTGGCGACCTGCACGAGCAGCGCGGCGCGCGCCGGGATGTAGTGGACAGCGTCAGCCATCGGGGCGTCCAGCGGGTAGGTGACGCTGTAGGTCGTGATCGACGCGATGCGGGGGGACGTCCGCGAGGTCTGTGTCATCGGTGGCGGCTCTCCGTACAGGCAACCGGTCCAGCTTGTCTACCCGGCTCCCCCGGCCGCCACCCGTGAGCGTTCACAACTCGACCGACGGCCCGTGTTGACGCATGAACCGCTCGACCTCAGCCTTCCCCGGTGTGACCTGTGCTCCCGGCCGGGTGACCGAGATCGCGGCGGCGGCGGCGGCGAACCGGGCGGCCTGGAGGGCGGACCGGCCGTCCGCGAGCCCGAGTCCGACGGCGGCGGCGAAGCAGTCCCCGGCCCCTGTCGTGTCCACGGCCTCCACGGGATAGGCGGACAGTGGCGCCACGCCCCCGTCGTCGGCGACGGCGCAGCCCTCACCGCCGAGCGTGACCACCACCACGCCCGGACCTCGACCGCGCAGGTAGGTCGCGGCGTCCCGCGGGTTGTCGCTGCCGGACAGTGCGGCAGCCTCCCCTTGATTCACGACCAGGACGTCCACCGCCGCCAGCAGGCCGGCGGGAAGATTCCTTGCCGGCGCCGCATTCAAGACCACCAGCGCGCCGTGCTCCCTACCGGTCCGAGCAGCGGCCAGCACCGTCTCCAGCGGGACCTCGAGCTGCAGGAGCAGCAGGTCGGCGCGGTCGAACGCGGCGGCGGCGGCGGCGAGGTCGCCGGGGGTGAGGGAAGCGTTGGCGCCGGGGGCGACCACGATCGCGTTGTCACCGTCCGGGGTGACGCAGACGACCGCCAGCCCGGTTGGGTCCCCCGGTCGCTCGAACACGAACCGGGTGGCGACGCCGGCCGACTGCAACGTCGCTAGGAGCTCCGCGCCGTCGGTGTCGCCCCCGATTGCACCGATCATCTCTACCTGGGCGTTCAGGCGGCTTAGAACCACTGCCTGGTTGGCGCCCTTGCCGCCCGGCGAGCGAGCCAGCGACCGGCTCAGCACGGTCTGCCCCCGGGACGGCAGGTCCGGCACGCCGAACACCAGATCCATGTTGAGGCTGCCAACTACCACAGCCCTCATGGTTTGGTTCCTCCTGCGCCCCTTGGAAACGAGCGCGCTCCAGGACCGATGCGGGGACCATAGCGTCCGCCAAGGTCCTCGTCGAGAGCTCCCGAGCGTCACCTGGCCGGCGCGGCAACGGCCTCCTCTCCCGGTCCACGACGTTGCCCGCCTGCCTTCCGGGCGTTCCCGCGTCCGGCAGTGTGCCCTGGCCCACGGCGCAGCCAAGCGCATGGGGACGACTGAACGCCACTTGCGCGGCCATGCCCGACCCGAGGACCTGGTCCTCCCCGGGCCCAGCGGCAGCAACGGCATCCGCCGCGGCGCCCGGCCGCCGCTATCGACCAACAACCTACGGCGGCTTAGAAGGCCGCCGTGGATGCGGCGGCCGGGGCGGAGCTGGCCCACTTGGACCTGCGGCCCGCATGACCTGCGGCATGCCTTCGCCACCTGGCTGGAGGACGCTGCCTCCTCGCGGGTCATTGACGAGCTGATGGGCCACGTGGGCGGCGCCGCGACCGCGGGGCCGGCGGCAGCCCGATGGGGCGGGTCTACCGGGAGACGACCCCTGCCATGGTGGCCCGCGTGGCCGCCGCCCTGGATGAGCGCACTGGCGGTTGCTGCGTATCTGCTGCGCGAGGGCCGGGATTCGCGGGGGGTTCGCAACGCCGCTCGGCACCTCCCGTGACCACATAAGGACGCAGGTGAAGAGCGTTGCCGAAGATCGCGGCGTGGGGTGGCGCGAGGCTACGGGTAGCGCGGTTTCTGGCAGGTCTCTGGCAAGAGGCCCTCGGGATCGTCTGACCGGAAAATGACCACCTGAGTGGGCAGGCGGCAGCACCCGGCGGAGCGCAGCGGAGCCGGGTTGTGGG
>Ga0307409_100001501_pt1 | contig 11526 bp, 10 predicted proteins | sample 322Ometagenome_2_FD_203888 | JGI IMG/M metagenome (GOLD analysis project Ga0307409, IMG submission 203888) | Maize rhizosphere microbial communities from greenhouse at UC Davis, California, United States - 322HYB-O-2 | ecosystem: Host-associated > Plants > Roots > Rhizosphere > Soil | place...
ACCGCCTTGGTCGCGTGGCTTGCCAGGTGGTAGCGGTCCCAGGTCAGGTATGCCTTGGGCAGGCTTGCCCGCACACCCTGCTCGAACGCGGGACTCATGTCGGCCGACACGTCCCGGACCCGCTCGGGGTCGCCGTCATGGGCCACCAGGTCGGCGGCGAACCGCGCGACGGTGGTGCGGTCGCGACCCTCGGTTGCGAACAGCACCCGGGGCTTGGGCGCGTCCAGGTCGACGAACAGGCTGACGTAGTCCTGGCCGCGGCGGGCCGAGGTCTCATCGATCCCGACCCGGGTGATCTCGGCCATCGACAGCTTGACCCTGGCCTGCTCGACGTGGTGGTGCAGCAGGCGCCACAGCCGGGTGTCGTGCTCGCCGACCAGCTCGGCGACGGCCTTGACCGGCATCTCGGCGAGCATCGCCATCAGCAGGGCCTCAAACAGCAGCGTGAAGCCGCTTTCGGGCCGCGCCCACACAAGCACGACCTGGCGCACCCCGTGGGTCGGGCAGGTGACCCTGGGCACACGGGCATGCAGGTAGGCCCGGTGCTGGAAGAAGTCCAGGTGCCGCCAGGTCTTGTCGCTGGTGTCATGCACCGCACAGGCAGCAGCGTCGCCCTCGGGGCAGGCAAACCGGACGCCCTTGGGGAAGTCCAGGTACAGGTCCAGACGTTGGCGATCGGCGCTGAACTCGGCGCCCACCACCCGCCAGGGCTCAGGCAGGCCAAGAGCAGCCTGGAACAGATCGATCTCCGCCATCCACAGTCCTTCCCCATCAGCTGGGAAGGACCGTCACCCTACCGACTCCAGGCCACCGCTACCCACTCGATTCAGCGAGGAGCCTAAAAAGTCGACCGATGACTGCAGCCCTGATCCAGACCGCGCAATGCCCATACTCTAAGGGCATCTGACTAGGCCTGATAGCGCCAACAGGCGTCCGCCTACCCGTAGTAGTCATGTACCGGATGCCCACCTTCGTCGCGCTCTAGTCTCCTCCCAATTCTCTGAGGAGAGCAGTGCGCCGGGGCGCCGCTTGGCCGCTGGCAGAGCGACCGAGCAGCTGCCTGGTGGGGCGGTAGGCAGTCTCTCGCGCGCTGGCAGGTCGCCTCACCGCCGAGCCGTTATGGTGGCCGCGCGCCGCATGCGCTGCCCCCACAGGAACACGGTTCGGCATCCAGCAGGCCGTCGGCTCGTCATGGGGCCCAGCTGTCCGCATGCCTGCCGTGTCTTGGTCACCCTGTCCGCATCCTCCGTCAGCGTCCAAGTGTCCGGTGTCCGGTGTCCGCGCATGCGATGTCCACGCGTCCGGTGTCCAATGTCCGGGTGTCTGGGTGTCCAATGTCCGGGTGTGGACGTCCGGCGTCCCGCGTCGGTGTCCGCGGTGTCCGCACCGGTGACTTCGTGGAGCGCGTCGGCGCGGCAGGCGGCCACACGGCCAGGAGGGCCTGAGTCTGGCCGCCCTGCTACATCCGCGAACGGCTCGGGCAGCTGCCCGAGCCCGAGCCGGAGCGTCTGAGCCGGCGCGGGCCGTGCTGGGCCAGCGGCGACATCGGGCTGGACCTGGCCGTCGTTGTGGGAGGCGCTCGGGCAGCGGGCCCGGTTCGACCGCCTGGCCGGCCAGGGACACGCCGGTTGCCCGCCAGGACCGCCCGTCGGTCGAGGAGAAGCGTCCGCGCGCTGTGCATCCCCATCTGCGCCATGGCTCCGCAGGTCGTCAGGGCCATGCTTGCCGACATCAGGTGACCATGACCTAGGCTGCACCGGTGGCGACCACGATCGGTTCCCGTTGTGATCGACCTGGGCCCCGGGTCGCCCGCTCCGGGAGGTCCCTGGCTCGACGGTGCGGAGGGCGCGCGGCCCCGGTGCGGCCCAGGAAGGCAGTGAGCACCACCGGCCTAGCCGCCTCAGCCCTCTGAGCTGGGAGAACAGTGGTGGGCCTGCCAGGACTTGAACCTGGGACCTCATCCTTATCAGGGATGCGCTCTAACCGCCTGAGCTACAGGCCCGAGTGAGGGGGCAATGTAGCACAGGGGGTGGGGGAGGTTCATGGGATTAGGGTGCGGCTGTGGCCTCGGAACTCGGCGATGACGGTGGCGTCGGGGAGGCGGACGGTGACGTCGTAAATGCCGCTGCGGCCGGCGTGGTGGCGTTCGGTGGCGGTGGCGATCAGCTCGTCATCGAGGTGGGCTGGGGCGAGGAAGGCGACGTTGCCGGCGGCGGCGACGGTGGTGGGGCCGTAGGTGTTGCAGGCGAAGGCGAAGGCGGTGTCGGCGAGGAGGAACACGTAGCCGCCGTGGCAGATGTTGTGGCCGTTGAGCATGGTGGCGCGGACCACCATGCGGGCGGTGGCCTGGCCTGGGGCGACCTGGTCGATCTGGATGCCGAGGTGGCGGGAGGCCAGGTCGGCCTCGTACATCCTGGCGGCGGAGCGCTTGGCGACGGCTTGGGGGTCCTCCTGCACGCGACCTCCTCGGACGGGGTGGGCCTTGGCGGGCCTTCGGCAAACCATGATGATCCGGTTAGGCTGTGGGTGGCGGCAGGCGGGCGAAGGGTGCGGGATGGTGTTGCCGGAGATCGAGTCCGTGTTGCTGGACGAGGAGCGGGTCCAGCGAGGGGTTGCGGAGCTGGCGGAGCGGGTCTCCGAGGACTACCGGGGGCGTGACCTGCTGCTCGTCGGGGTGCTGAAGGGGGCCGTGATGTTCATGGCCGACCTGTCGCGGGCGCTGACCATCCCGCACGAGGTGGACTTCATCGCCACCTCGTCGTACGGGTCGGCGACCGAGACCTCCGGGGTGGTGCGGCTGCTCAAGGACCTCGACCATGAGATCGAGGGACGCCACGTTGTGCTGGTCGAGGACATCGTGGACTCGGGCCTGACGCTCGACTACCTGCTGGCGACACTGCGGCCGCGGCGGCCGGCCTCGCTCGAGGTATGCGCGCTGCTGCAGAAGCCGGACGAGCTGCGGGTCGAGGTGCCGGTGCGGTACAAGGCCTTCGACATCCCGAGTGTGTTCGTGGTCGGGTACGGGCTCGACTACGCCGAGCGGTACCGGAACCTGCCCTTCGTCGGCACCCTGCGGCCCGAGGTATACGAGCGCAGCGGCGCCGGTTAGGGTTGGCGGAATCCCGCTCCGACGAAGGAGGGACGGTGGACGTCGTCACCGCGCTCGACCGGCTGCCCAAGGTCGAGCTGCACTGCCATGTCGAGGGGACGATGCGGCCAGGGACGGTCGTGGAGCTCGCCGGCAAGAACGGGATCGAACTGCCGACCTCGGACCCGACCGAGCTGTACCGGTACTCGAACCTCGACACCTTCCTTGAGATCTTCTGGCTGGTCCAGTCCACCCTCGGCAGCCGTGAGGACTGGGCCCGGCTGGCCTACGAGAGCATCGTCGACGGGGCGGCCCACGGCCTTGTCTACCGGGAGACGTTCTTCACGCCGGCGCGGCACCTGGACGCCGGGCAGGACCTGGCCGACATCGTGGCCGGGCTGGCCGAGGGCCTCGCCGCGGCAGAGGCCGAGACCGGGGCCCGGGCGATGCTGATCGCCGACATCGACCGGGCCTACGGGGCAGCGGCCGGGCTGGCCATGGTCAAGCGGCTGGTCGAGCTACGCGACGAGTCCAGCCCCGGGACCGAGCGGGTGCTCGGGGTCGGGCTGGACTCGACCGAGCTCGGGGTCGACCCGACCGACTTCGCCGAGGCGTTCGAGCTGGCCGGCAAGGTCGGGTTGCGGCGGACCTCGCACCAGGGGGAGGAGACGCCGCCGAGCCACATCTGGGCCGGGCTGGACGTGCTCGGGTCCGAACGCATCGACCACGGGCTGTCTAGCCTCCAGGACCCGGAGCTGGCCCGCCGGCTGGCGGGGGAGCGGGTCCCACTGACCGTCTGCCCCAACTCGAACGTCGTGATCGCCAACGCCGTGCCGCGGCTGGAGCTGCACCCCTTCCCGCGGATGCGGCAGGCCGGGCTGCTGGCCACCCTCAACACCGACGACCCGGCCCTCACCGACCTGGACCTGGGCCGCGAGTACCAGTCGTGCATGGAGGCGTTCGACTACAAGTGGGAGGACATGGTCACGATCGCCCTGGACGGGGTCGAGGCCGCCTGGCTCGACGAGAGCGACAAGCGCGACCTGCGGGCGAGGGTCGAGCGCGAGGCGGCCCTGCTCGCCTCCGAGCTCGACCCGCCGCGATGACGATGTTTCACGTGGAACGCCCGAGGGGCTAGACCCCGAGCAGGCGCTCCACCGGGTCGATCGCGAAGTAGATCGCGAACAGGAACGCGATGACCCAGAGCAGCACCCCCGGCTCACGCCAGCGGCCCAGGAACGCCTTGATGAGCACGTAGGCGAGGAACCCGGCCCCGATGCCGTTGGTGATGGAGAACGTGAACGGCATCAGGACGATGGTGAGGAAGGCCGGGATGGCGATCGCGGGGTCGCCCCAGTCGATGTCGGCGACCTGGCGCATCAGCAGGAACCCGACCACGACCAGGGCCGGGGCGGCCGCCTCCTGGGGGACGACCTCGACCAACGGCGTGAGGAACACCGCGACCAGGAACAGCAGCGCGGTGACCACGCTGGCCAGGCCGGTGCGGGCGCCATCGCCGACCCCGGCGGCCGACTCCACGTAGGTGGTGTTGGACGAGACGGAGGCGGCCCCACCGGCAGCCGCGGCGATGCTGTCCACGAACAGCACCCTGCTGACCCCGGGCAGGCGGCCGTCGCGGTCGAGCAGGCCGCCCTCGTTGGCGACGCCGATGACCGTGCCCATGGTGTCGAAGAAGTCGGAGAGCATCAGCGTGAAGATGAACAGCACGGTCACGAGGACCCCGACCTGGGCGAAGCTGCCGCCGAGGCTGAAGGCGCCCAGCAGGCCGAAGTCCGGTGAGCCGACCACGCCGTCGGGCACCGACGGGACGGTCAGGGCCCAGCCGGCGGGGTTGACATTGCCGGCGGCGTCGATGCGGGGGCCGACGTCCACGATCGAGTTGAGGATGATCGCGAAGACGGCCGTGGACACGATGCCGAGCAGGATGGCGCCGCGCACCCGGCGGACGACCAGGGCGATGGTCAGCAGCAGGCCGAAGGCGAACACCACCGTGGGCCAGCCGATCAGGCGGTTGCCGACGCCGAGCTGGACCGGGACGGTGGTGTTGGCGACGTCGGGGATGCGGCGCACGAACCCGGCGTCGACGAAGCCGATGAAGGCGATGAACAGGCCGATGCCAACGCTGATGGACTGCTTGAGGGCCAGCGGGATGACGTTCATCACCGACTCGCGTAGGCCGGTCACGACCAGCAGAGTGATGACCAGGCCTTCGAGCACGACGATGCCCATGGCCGAAGGCCACGACATCACCGCGGCCAGCTGGAAGGCGACCACGGCGTTGAGCCCGAGCCCGGCCGCGATCGCGAACGGGTAGCGCCCGTAGACGCCCATGAACAGCGTCATGGCCGCGGCCACGAGCGCGGTCCCGGTGGCCAGCTGGGCCAGGTCGAGACGCTGGCCGTTGACGTCCTGGGCGCCGCCGAGGATCAGCGGGTTGAGGACGATGATGTAGGCCATGGTGAAGAAGGTGGCGAACCCGCCGCGGATCTCCCGCTCGATGCTGGAGCCGCGCTCGGAGATGTGGAAGTAGGCGTCCAGCCCGGAGCGGGGTGGGGTGCCTCGAGGGTCGGACCGAACGTTCGACTCGGTGGCCATCGCTGATCCTTTGCCCGGAGGGGATGCAGGCGGGGAAAGTTGAGCGCAGCGGCTCCCCGGGTGTCAACGCGCCCGACTCTGGCATTTGCCCCGGTGATCCCCCAGGATTGGGACGAGGGTTCCTGTTCCGGTCAGGTGGTGAGAAGTTGGACGCGAGGACGGCCGCCTTGCTGCTGGGCAGGGTCGAGCCCTTCCAGGGGCTCGACGAGGGGGCACGCCTCACCATGGTCGAGCACGCCACCCGCCGGACGGTCGACAGGGGCCAGATGGTGTTCTGGCAGGACGATCCCGGCGAGGCGATGTTCGTCCTCCTTGAGGGCTCGGTGAAGCTGATCGTCTGCTCGAGGGACGGCGAGCTGATCGAGCTCCACCGCCACGTCGCCCCGGCCACCTTCGGCGAGCTGGCCCTGCTCGACGGGGGGCCCCGATCGGCCTCGGCCGAGGCCGTCGAGCGCTCGACCCTGCTGGTCGTGACCCGCCCGGAGCTGCTCCGGCTGCTGCGCAGCGACGAGCAGGTGGCCGAGGCCCTGCTGAGCACGCTGGGGGCGATGGTCCGGCGGACCACCCGCCAGATCAGCGACCTGGCGTTCCTGAGCCTCCAGGGCCGGGTGGCGGCCAAGCTGCTCGACCTGACCGAGCCGGACGGGGCCCGGACCCGGCGGGTCACCCAGGTCGAGCTGGCCACCATGGTCGGCGGGGCCAGGCAGACGGTCAACCAGGCGCTGCGGTCGCTCGAGTCCCGTGGCTACATCCGCTCGGCCGGCCGGGTGTTCGAGATCCTGGACCGCGAGCAGCTGCGCCGGCTCGCCGGCGGGTAGGGGAGCGGGCCCAACCGCGGCACACGAGAACGCCCGCCGGGGGCGGGATGTGACCCCCGGCGGGCGCCTCCCCCCGTGTCCTAGAGCCAGTCGGACCGGTGGTAGGAGGACCGGTGGTAGACGTGGACTCGGTGGATCGGCGGAAGGGCTGCCATCAGCACGATCCCGGCGAAGACCAGCACGACAGCCGGGGTCGGGGTGGCGTCGGAGGTCTGCTCGGTGGCCGGGGCCTCGACGGTCCGCTGCACGGCGGCGACCTGGTCGCGCTCGAGGAGCATCGCCGCGTCGGCCGGGCCGGTCGGGGCCAGCAGCGACAGCGCGCCGATCATCAGGGCGGTGGCCGCGGCCAGGGCGACCAGCAGCATGGTGACTCTGGAGACGATGCGGATGGTCATGTCGCTCACTCCCTCCCGATGGCGGCCTCTTGGCGTACCAGCAGTCTCGGTCGTCGGGGCAGGACCCGGCAGTCCACGCCCCGACACCTGGACTGTCGTCTTGGTGACGTTCCGCCGCCCGGGGAACGCCCGGCCGGGTCCGGCACGGCGTAAGCTCCGGCCGACGTGAACCTCCAGCACAGGGCCGGCGTCCTGGCTCGGACCGAGCTGTTCGGTGGGATCGACGAGGCGACGCAGCGGCGGATCGCCGAGCACGTGGCCGAGCGGGTCGTCGAGCGAGGCCAGTGCGTGTTCGTGCAGGACGAGCCGGGCGACCGCATGTACGTCCTCGCCGAGGGCGTGGTGAAGCTGTTCGTCGCCTCCCGCAACGGCGGCATCGTCGAGCTGGTCCGCCACCGGCCGCCGGCCACCTTCGGCGAGGTCGCCCTGCTCGACGGGGGGCCCCGATCGGCCTCGGCCGAGGCCGTCGAGCGCTCGACCCTGCTGGTCGTGACCCGGGCCGAGCTGCTGCGCCTGCTCCGGGCTGAGGACCAGGTGGCCGAGGCGCTGCTGCGCACCCTTGGCACGATCGTCCGCCGCACCACCCGCCAGGTCAGCGACCTGGTGTTCCTCGACCTCCAGGGGCGCATCGCCCGGCAGCTGCTGGCCCTGGCGGTCGAGGACGGGCAGACGGCCCACACCCGGCGGGTCACCCAGGTCGAGCTGGCCACCATGGTCGGCGGGGCCAGGCAGACGGTCAACCAGGCGCTGCGGTCGCTCGAGTCGCGCGGCTACATCCGGGCCGCCGGCCGCAGCTTCGAGATTCTCGACCGGGAACGGTTGGAGCTCCTGGCCGAGCGGTAGGAGTTTCCCAGGATGTCAGCTAGGTGACAGCGCCGCCGCCGGGAAGGCTCTTTGATGGCGGAGCGCACCGTCCAGGTGGGGAGGTCAGCCGCGCGTGCAGGTGAAAGGTCATGATGGTCCCGGTCAGGCGGACCGGGTGCCTCCGGTCTGTGAGTTCCTCGAGGATCTCAGCGGCCGGCGTGCCGTCGTCACCGGCGCCGCCCGCGGCATCGGCGAGGCGATCGCCAAGTGGCTGATCATGGCCGGGGCCGAGGTCACCGTGGTCGACAAGGACGCCGGCCAGCTCAAGGAGACCTTCCGCACCGAGGACTGCCAGGTCATCGAGGCCGACCTCCACACCGAGGACGTTGCCGGCGTTGCCGACGAGCTGACCAGGAACGGGCCGGTCGAGCTGGTGGTCAACAACGTCGGCATCACCACGCCCCACCGGCTGCTGGAGATTGGGCCCACCGAGCTCGACCTGGTGCTCGGGACCAACCTCAGAGGGCCGTGGCTGTTCACCGACCGGCTGGTGAAGGCCTTCATCCAGGACCAGGCCCAGACCCCGGACCGCGTCCCGCGGCCGCGCGGTTCGATCCTGTTCATCTCCTCGCTGCACGACCGGTTCGTGGCTCGCGAGGCCCACTACAGCGTCAGCAAGGCCGGCGTGTCCATGCTGGTGCAGGCGATGGCCAAGGACCTGGGCCGGCACCGGATCAGGGTGAACGCGATCTCACCCGGCTGGATCAGGACCGCGGAGGACACCAGCACCCCGGAGCAGGTGGCGAAGTACGCCCGCCTGCGGCCGCGAATCCCCGCCGGCCAGGCCGGCGTTCCCGCCGACGTCGCCCGGGTGGCGCTGTTCCTGCTCAGCGACGCCTGGTCGGGCTATGTCACCGGCCAGAACATCGCCGTGGACGGTGGGCTGTCGCTGCACAACTGGCTGGACGAGTAGCGGTCCTCTGGGCGTCAGCGCCACCAGCACCACGCCGGCATACACCAGCAGCCAGCGGTTGGCGGGCACGGCCACGGCCAGGGCGGCCATCACCAGCCCGAGCACCACACGGTGACGCAGGCGCATAGGCACCTCCCGGCCGCTCGGACAGGTCCTCCACCAAGGATGCCCACCTCCGGGCCGGGGGAACCGTCGCCTGCCCGACCGGCAACGTGTCAGCTTCCTGACACTTGGTCGCCGGGCCGGCGGCGCGGGCCGCCCTTGAAGCCGCGGCCGTTACCGGCGACTATCTTCGTGGAGTGGTGCATCACGGTAGAGCGGGGCAATCAGCCCGACGGCCCCCCGGACCGGGCTGCGGGTGATGGCGGACCAGCTGGTGGTGGCCGCCCTCCGCGTCGTGTTCCTCGCCTACATCACCCTGGTCCTGCTGCACTCCACCCTCGAGCGGGTGTACGCGCTGCGCAGCCGCCGCCAGCGCCGGGCCCGGCCGGCCGCGGGGGCCCCCGCCGGCCCGGCCGGGTGGCCGGCGGTCGACGTGGTCATCCCCTGCTTCAACGAGGACCCGTCGCTGCTGGAGGCGTGCTGCCGCTCGGTGGCCGGCCAGGACTACCCGGGCGCGATGCGCGTCTGGCTGGTCGACGACGGCTCCCGCAACCAGCCGGCCCTGCTGGCCGTCTACGAGCGGTGGCGGGAGCGGGGCTGGGACATCCGGCTCCTGGACAAGAACATCGGCAAGCGGGACGCCCAGGACGAAGCCGTCCGGCGCGCCACCGGCGAGCTGCTGGTCCTGATGGACTCCGACACCGTCCTCGCCCCCGACGCCATCCGCCAGGCCGCGGCCGCCTTCCGTGACAAGCAGGTCGGGGCGGTGTCGGGCAGCATCGGGGTGCTGAACGCCCCCACCAACCTCCTCACCCGGCTGATCCACCACCGCTACCGCCTCCGCTTCCAGGTCGAGCGGCCGGCCCAGGGGTTCTTCACCTCGCTGCTGTGCTGCTCGGGGCCGTTCGCCGTCTACCGGCGCAGCCTCCTGGACGACCTCTGGCAGCGCTACCTGACCCAGACCTTCGGCGGCGTCCGCTGCACCAACGGCGACGACCTCCACCTGACCAACCTGGTCCTGGCCACCGGCCACCAGGTGCTGTTCGAGCCGCGGGCGATCGCCAGCACCAGCGTCCCCCGGTCGCTCGGCCAGTACCTGCGCCAGCAGCTGCGCTGGAACCGCAGCTTCTACCGGGAGCTGCGCTGGACCTTCGACGGCATCCGGTCCCGGCATCCCTACCTGGCCCTTGACGTGCTGGCCCGGGCGCTGCTGCCCCTGCTGCTGGCCGCCGCCCTTCTGCTACTCGCCTCCGAGGGGCTGCTGGTCGGCTGGGAGCTGCTGGCCACCGACCTCAGCCTGGCCCTGGCCATGCTGTGTGTGACGGCCGCGTTCCTGCTGGTGCACGGGGCCAGTGTCCCGTTCCTGCTGCTGTACGGGCCGCTGCACGTGGTGCTGCTGGTCCCGGTCCGGGTCTACGCCCTGGTCACCCTGGCCAGCCCCAACTGGGAGACCCGCTAGCGGTCAGCTGCGGGTCCGGGCCAGCAGCCGCCTGGCACTGCGCTCGCCGACCTCGTTGCCCTTCTCCTGGAACAGGGCGATGGCCCGCTCCAGCTCGTGCGCCGCCTCGCGCCCCCGGCCGCCGAGCAGCAGCACCTCGGCCAGGTCGACATGGGCCTCGGCCCGGGAGTCCAGCTGGTCGGTCTTGCCGGCCAGGTAGACGGCCTCCCTGGACAGCTGCTCGGCCTCGTTGTGCTCGCCCCGGCGGGCGACGGCGATGGCCCGGATCGAGCGCCACTTGATCTGGGCGTCGGCCTGCTCGGGGGCGGCCAGCCGCTCGCAGGTGCGGGTGAGCTCCTCGGCGTCGTCGTTGCGGTTCCGCTGGAGCCGGACCCGGGCCAGCAGGGTGGCCACGTTCACCCGCGGCCCGGTGCCGCCCATCTCCTCGAGTTGGGCGTAGCCGTTGCGGAGCACCTCCTCGGCGGCGGGCAGGTCGCCGGCCAGCATCTCCACCATCGCCCGGGAGATGCAGTCGACCGCCCGCGGCAGCAGGGAGCCCTCCTCCCTGGTGATGGCGCTGGCCAGCTCCACGAACCGCCTGGCCTCCTCCAGGTCGCCCCGGTGGGCGGCCACCCTGGCCAGCACCCGGTAGGCGGTCGCGGCCAGGCTGGAGACGCCGCTGCGCTCGGCCTCGGCCAGGGCCTCGCGGCCGCGCCGGTCGACAATCTCCAGCGGCAGCGGCCCCCAGTACAGGGTCAGGCAGTGCATGCCGATGGCGTTGGCCTCCCAGCCCGGGTCCCCGGCCTCCCTGGCCAGCGCGCGGGCTCGCTCGGCGGCGGCCTCGGCCTGGGTCAGCCGGCCCCTGGTCCAGTCCAGGTAGGCGAGCAGGTGCCAGGCCTTGGCCAGGCCGAGCCGGTCGCCGAGGCGCTCGAAGGCGGCGATGGCCAGCTCGACCTCGTCGCGGCCCTCGCGCAGGAACTGCCGCGGGTCGTGCACGGCGGTGATGCCGAGCCGGCCGATGGTGGCGTGCAGGGCCAGGCCCTCGTCGCCGACCGCCGTGGCCGACCGGGCCAGCTCCTGGTAGGCCCGGGTCGCCTCGGTGAGCTTGCCGTTGCTCTGCTGGGCCTCGGCCAGCGCCGGCAGTGACCGCAGGCGCAGGGGGTGATCGGCCGGCAGCAGGCGGGCCGAGCGGCCCAGCCAGGCCTGGACGAGCCGGGTGTCGCCACGGACGGCGGCCCGCTGGCCGGCGGCGGCGTAGCGCTCCCCGGCCCGCCGGGCCAGCTCGGTCACCT
>Ga0307409_100001504_pt1 | contig 11516 bp, 5 predicted proteins | sample 322Ometagenome_2_FD_203888 | JGI IMG/M metagenome (GOLD analysis project Ga0307409, IMG submission 203888) | Maize rhizosphere microbial communities from greenhouse at UC Davis, California, United States - 322HYB-O-2 | ecosystem: Host-associated > Plants > Roots > Rhizosphere > Soil | place...
CATCGAGATCGGGTCGAGCCCGGCGAACGGCTCGTCGTACATGATCAGTTCCGGATCGAGCGCGATCGCCCGAGCCAGTGCGACCCGACGCGCCATGCCCCCGGAGATCGCGGAGATTCGCAACGGTGCGGCGCCGCGCAGGCCCACCGCGTTGAGCTTCAAGAGAACGATGTCGCGGATCATCGCCTGGTCCAGATCGGTGTGTTCACGCAACGGGAAGGCCACGTTCTCGAAGACCGAGAGATCGGTGAACAAGGCGCCGAACTGGAACAACATTCCGAGCCGTCTGCGAAGACGAAACAGCGCTTCCTTGTCTGCCGTGTCGACGACCTGACCGTCGAACCGCACGGTCCCGGTACTCACTGGATAGACACCGCCGATGAGCCGAAGCAGCGTCGTCTTTCCGCACCCCGAGCCGCCGAGGATCGCAGTCACCTTGCCGCGCTCGAACGTCAGCGAAACGTCGTTGAGGATGTTGCGCGAAGCGTCATAGCCGAACGTGACGTGATCGATCTCGATGATCAGGTCGGATCGCGTCATCTGGGTAGGTCGCTGGAACCCGTCAGATACGCGTCGATCGCGCGTGCCGCTTGTCGGCCCTCTCGAATCGCCCACACGACGAGCGACTGGCCGCGGCGCATGTCTCCAGCCGCGAACACCTTGTCGACGTTGGTTCGATAGCCGTCCGTCGCGTCGACGGTCGCCTTGGCATTGCCACGTGGATCGCGCGCCACCCCGAACCCGTCGATCACCGTCGCAGCAGGACTCACGAACCCCATGGCCAGCAGCACGAGCTGGGCCGGTATCACCTGCTCGGTGCCGGGCACCTCCACCATCTTGCCGCCTTGCCACTCGACGCGAACCGATTTGAGAGCCTTGACGCGACCGGACTTTCCATCCGGTCCGTCGCCGATGAATTCCTTCGTCGCCACCGCGAACTCACGCTCGCATCCCTCTTCATGGCTGGACGATGTGCGAAGCTTGGTCGGCCAATAGGGCCACACGAGCGGCTTGTCTTCGTGATCCGGCGGCATCGGCATCAACTCGAACTGCGTCACCGACTTCGCGCCATGGCGGTTGCTGGTCCCGACGCAATCGCTGCCGGTGTCACCGCCTCCGATGACGATGACGTCCTTCCCGTCGGCGCGAATCTGATCGGGCACCTTCGCCCCTGCATTGATCTTGTTCTGCTGCGGCAGGAACTCCATCGCGAAATGAATGCCATCCAGATTGCGACCCGTCACCGGCAGGTCGCGCGACTGCTCGGCACCACCGGCAAGCAGGATGGCGTCGAAGTCGGCGCACAGCTTGGCAGGCGCGATGCGCTCCTGCGACCAATTCGTGATCGTGCTTCCGTCCGGGAGGTCACCGACCATCACACCGGTGCGAAAGACGACGCCCTCGATCTCCATCTGCGCCACGCGCCGATCGATGTGGGATTTCTCCATCTTGAAGTCGGGGATGCCATAGCGCAACAAGCCGCCGATGGCATCGTTCTTCTCGAAGACGGTGACGGCGTGGCCTGCCCGCGCCAATTGCTGGGCAGCAGCGAGACCTGCCGGCCCAGAGCCCACGACGGCGACCTTCTTCCCGGTTCGGGTTGTCGGTGGCAACGGCACGACCCATCCTTCAACCCATGCACGATCGATGATCGCGTGCTCGATGCTTTTGATCCCGACAGGATCGTCGTTGACGTTCAGCGTACAGGCGGCCTCGCACGGCGCCGGGCAGATACGCCCCGTGAACTCGGGAAAATTGTTGGTCGACCGAAGCACCTCGAACGCGTGCTTCCAGTCGGCGCGATACACCAGATCGTTGAAGTCCGGAATGATGTTGTTGACCGGACAACCGCCGATGCAGAACGGTGTGCCGCAGTCCATGCAGCGCGCCGTCTGGACCTTCGCCTCGTCTTCCTTGAGGCCGATCACGAACTCCTTGTGGTTCTTCACGCGCTTGGGGACCGGAAGGTAGCCCTCCTCCAGGCGCTCGTACTCCATGAAGCCGGTGAGCGTTCCCATCACTCTCTCGTTCTAGTTGCCGTCACTTCGCCGGCACGGACTTGGCCGACTTCGACCGGGCCTTCGCGATCGTATCGCCGGCCTTCGCGGCGGCATCCGACTCGCCCTGCGCATTGAGCTCACGGGCGGCGATCTCGACCAGCGCACGCCGATATTCGTTCGGAAAGACCTTGACGAACTTCGCCCGCGACTCCGACCACGTGTCGAGGATCTGTCGAGCGCGCAGGCTTCCGGTCCACTTGTGGTGGTCGGCGATCAGCGTCTTCAGCAGAGCTTCGTCGCACTGGCCCTTGTGCCAGATCGCCCTGTCGACGCTTTTCTCTTGCTCCGCGGTCGATACGACCTTGCCGAGCGAAACCATCGACGTGTTGCAGCGGCTTTCGAACTGCCCGTCCTCGTCGAACACGTATGCGATGCCGCCGCTCATCCCGGCGGCGAAGTTGCGGCCGGTCTTCCCGAGCACGACGACGGTTCCACCGGTCATGTACTCGCACCCGTGGTCGCCCGTGCCCTCGACGACCGCCGTCGCCCCCGACAGGCGGACGGCAAAGCGCTCGCCGGCCACACCGCGAAAGAACGCTTCACCGCTGGTCGCCCCGTACAGCACCGTGTTGCCGACGATGATGTTCTGCGTCGAGTCGCCGCGAAAATCGATGCTCGGACGGATCGCGAGCCGACCGCCGCTCATCCCCTTGCCGGTGTAGTCGTTGGCGTCACCGATCAGATAGATCGTGATGCCCTTCGCGAGGAACGCGCCGAAGCTCTGTCCGCCGGTTCCTTCCATCTGGATGAAGATGCTCTGATCGGGCAAGCCATCGGGGTGGCGACGAATCAGCTCGCCGGACAACATGGCACCGACGGTGCGATTGACGTTGCGGACCGTCTCCAGCAACTGCACCTTCTCGCCACGTTCGAGCGCGGGACCGCACTTCTCGATGAGACGCTTGTCGAGCGCCTTCTCGAGGCCGTGCTCCTGCGTCTCGACGTGCCGACGCGCCACCTCGGCCGGCGCCTTCGCGACGTGCAGGATGCGGCTGAAGTCGAGCCCTCGCGCCTTCCAGTGTGCGATGCCTTTGCGCGTGTCGAGCAGATCGGAACGGCCGATCAGCTCGTCGAACGTCGCGATGCCGAGCTGCGCCATGATCGAGCGCGCTTCCTCGGCCACGAAGAAAAGGAAGTTGACGACGTGTTCCGGCCGGCCCTGAAACTTCGCTCGCAGCACGGGATCCTGCGTCGCGACACCGACGGGGCAGGTGTTGAGGTGGCACTTGCGCATCATGATGCAGCCTTCGGCCACCAGCGGCGCTGTCGCAAAGCCGAACTCATCGGCTCCCAGCAGGGCCCCGATGACCACGTCGCGCCCGGTCTTCATCTGGCCATCAGCCTGGACGCGGATGCGACCGCGCAGCCGGTTCAAGACCAGGGTCTGCTGCGTCTCCGCAAGCCCGAGCTCCCACGGCGTTCCGGCGTGCTTGATCGAGCTCCATGGCGAAGCTCCGGTGCCGCCGTCGTGACCGGCGATCACGACGTGGTCGGCCTTGGCCTTGGCAACACCCGCCGCGATGGTGCCGACGCCGACTTCCGACACGAGCTTGACGCTGACACTGGCACGACCGTTGGCATTCTTCAGGTCATGGATCAGCTGTGCAAGATCCTCGATCGAGTAGATGTCGTGGTGCGGCGGCGGCGAGATCAGTCCGACGCCCGGCACCGAGTGACGAAGCTTGCCGATGTACTCGCTGACCTTGCCGCCCGGGAGTTGACCCCCCTCGCCGGGCTTGGCGCCCTGCGCCATCTTGATCTGCAGTTGATCGGCTGACGCCAGATACTCGGTCGTCACGCCGAAGCGGCCCGAGGCCACCTGCTTGATCTTCGAGCGCAGGGAGTCGCCAGCCTTCAGCGGAAAGTCGACGACGATATCGCCCTTGCCGATGATGTCGCTGAAGTGCGTTCCTTCGGTGATCTGCTCACCCGCCATCTCGTTGCGATAGCGCGCCGGATCCTCGCCTCCCTCGCCGGTATTGGACTTGCCGCCGATCCGGTTCATCGCCACGGCCAACGTCGCATGGGCCTCGGTGCTGATCGACCCGAGCGACATCGCACCGGTCGCAAAGCGCTTGACGATCTCGGCGGCAGATTCCACCCGGTCGAGCGGGATGGACTTCGCCGGATCGACGTTGAACTCGAACAGTCCGCGCAACGTCATCAGGCGGTGCGACTGGTCGTTGATGATCTGCGCGTACTCCTTGTAGGTCTCGTAGCGGTTCGCCCGCGCACTGTGCTGGAGCTTGGCGATCGCATCCGGCGTCCACATGTGCTCTTCGCCGCGCACCCGCCACGCGTATTCGCCGCCGGCGTCGAGCATGCCGGCAAGCAAAGGGTCGTTGCCGAACGCGCTTCGGTGCATGCGGATCGCTTCCTCGGCCACATCGAACACGTCGATGCCGCCGACCTGGCTTGCAGTGCCGCGGAAGTACTTGTCGACAAGCGCCTTTTCGAGGCCGATGGCTTCGAACAACTGCGCGCCGCAATAGGACATGTACGTGGACACGCCCATTTTCGACATGATCTTGGATAGCCCTTTGCCGATCGCCTTGATGTAGTTGTAGATCGCCTTTTCGACCGCGAGGTCGCTGGGCAGCGACTGGTGCAGCGACTGCAGCGTTTCGAGCGCCAGGTACGGATGAACCGCCTCGGCCCCATAGCCCGCCAGCACGCTGAAATGGTGGACTTCGCGCGCCGAGCCCGTCTCGACGACCAGGCCGGCGGTCGTGCGCAGCCCTTCACGGACGAGGTGCTGGTGAATGGCGGACAGCGCCAGCGCGGCCGGAATCGCGACGTGCTCGCGGTCCATGCGGCGGTCGCTGATGATCAGGATGTTGTGCCCGCTGCAGATCGCATCGACGGCCTGCGCGCACAACGACGCGAGCTTCGCCTCGACGCCTTCGTACCCCCAGCTCAACGGGTACGTGATGTCGAGCTCGAAGCTCTTGAACTTGGCTCCCGTATGGGCCGCGATGTTGCGAAGCCGTGCCATGTCCCGGAAGTCGAGAATCGGCTGCGGAACCTCGAGGCGCATCGGCGGGTTCACTGCATTGATGTCGAGCAGGTTCGGCTTCGGACCGATGAACGACACCAGCGACATCACGATCGCCTCGCGAATCGGGTCGATCGGCGGGTTGGTGACCTGGGCGAACAGCTGCTTGAAGTAGTTGTAAAGCGGCTTGTTCTTGTCGGACAGGACTGCCAGCGGCGAGTCGTTGCCCATGGAACCGATGCCCTCTTCGCCAGCCGCCGCCATCGGGCTCAACAGGAACTTGAGGTCTTCCTGGGTGTAGCCGAACGCCTGCTGGCGATCCAGCAACGACTCGATCGGTACCGGCTCGCCGACCTCTTCCTCGACATCCTCGAGCTTGACCCGTACGCTTTCGATCCACTGCCGGTACGGCTTCGCCGATGCGAACTGGTTCTTCAATTCTTCGTCATCGACGATGCGGCCCTGATCGAAATCGATCAGGAACATCTTTCCCGGCTGCAGGCGCCACTTCTTGATGATTTTGTTTTCGGGGATCGGGAGCACGCCGCTTTCAGACGCCATGACGACGAGACCATCGTCGGTGACGATGTAGCGCGCCGGCCGGAGGCCGTTGCGGTCGAGCGTGGCACCGATCTGCCGGCCGTCGGTGAAAACCATCGCGGCCGGACCGTCCCAAGGTTCCAACATCGCCGCGTGGTACTCGTAGAACGCACGACGACGTGCATCCATCGTGCTGTGCTGCTCCCACGCCTCGGGGATCATCATCATGACGGCGTGGGCCAACGAGTAGCCGCTCATCGTCAGGAGCTCGAGGGCGTTGTCGAACGTCGCGGTGTCGCTCTGACCTTCGAAGCTGATCGGATAGAGCTTCTTCAGATCGTCGCCCAGCACCGGCGACTTCATCACGCCCTCGCGCGCGCGCATCCAGTTGAAGTTGCCCTTGACGGTGTTGATCTCACCGTTGTGCGCAACCATCCGGTACGGATGCGCCAGCGGCCACTCCGGAAACGTGTTGGTCGAAAAGCGCTGATGCACCAGCGCCAGCGCGGAGACCAAGCGCGGATCAGCGAGGTCCTTGTAGTACTTGCCGACCTGGTCGGCCAACAGCAGCCCCTTGTAGATGACCGTGCGGCAGCTCATGCTGGGCACGTAGTACTCACGGCTGTGGGTGAGCTTCAAGGCCTGGATCGCACTTGATGCCGTCTTGCGAATGACGTAGAGCTTCCGTTCCAGCGCATCGGGAACGATCAATTCCGGGCCCCGACCGATGAAGATCTGCCGCAGCACCGGCTCCTTGGCCCGCACTGCCGGGGACATCGGCATCTCGGCGTCGACAGGCACGTCGCGCCATCCGAGGACCGTCTGGCCCTCAGCACGCACGGCACGCTCCAGCGCCTGGACGCAGGCGAGTCGGGACGCATGCTCCTTGGGCAGAAAGATCATGCCGACGCCGTACTCGCCGGGAGGCGGTAGCTCGACGCCCAGTTGCGCCATTTCCGCTCGGTAGAAGTCGTCCGGGATCTGTATCAGTATCCCTGCGCCGTCCCCCATCAGCGGATCTGCGCCGACTGCGCCCCGGTGATCCAAGTTCTCGAGGATCTTCAGCCCCTGGGAAACGATCCCATGGGATTTCTGACCGGCGATATGGGCAACGAAGCCGACGCCGCAGGAATCGCGCTCATTCCCGCGGTCGTACAGACCGAGTCTGGCTGCAGCCTCGATCTCTTCTGGCGAGGCGGGCGCGGACGGCTGCTTCCCGAATCTGGTCTCACTCATCGCTCTAGCACCCACTGACTGCTCGACCCGAGAGAATACCGCAGTGCAGCAAATGGCTGCTTGTGAGGCTTCGGCTCTTAACGGCGGCTCGACTCGATGACCTCGGTAACCAAATCGATCGGCACAGGACCAACTTTCGCGCTTCCTTCGCCGTCCAGGAGCACGAATCGCAGATCCCCGGATCGCGCCTTCTTGTCGAGGCGCATCAGTTCGATCCATCGCTTCGTTTCAAGGACAGGAGGGTTGATCGGCAAGCCAACGCTCGAGATCAGCCGGCGCAAGCGGGCGGCATACGCAGGATCTATCAGGCCCGCGCGTGCGGACAAGTCCGCGGCCAGCACCATTCCGCATCCCACCGCTTCACCGTGCAGCCACGTGCCAAAACCCAGGCCCGCTTCGATCGCGTGTCCGAACGTGTGCCCGAAGTTGAGAATCGCACGGCGCCCGACCTCGAACTCATCAACACCGACGATTGAGGCCTTCAATCGACACGACTTGGCAACCGCGTAGGCCAAGGCCGCCTTGTCGCGACCCAGCAAGGCAGCGACGTTCGTTTCGATCCAGCGCAGGAATTCCGTGTCTGCTATCGGCCCGTACTTGATGACCTCTGCGAGGCCTGCGATCAATTCGCGCTGCGGCAGAGTGTCCAGGGTGTCGAGGTCGGCAACGACACGGATCGGCTGATGAAAGGCGCCGATCATGTTCTTGCCGAGCGGGTGGTTGATTGCCGTCTTGCCTCCGACCGAGGAGTCCACTTGCGCCAGCAGCGTCGTCGGCACTTGGACATACGGCACTCCGCGCATGTAGCAAGCCGCTGCGAATCCTGTCAGGTCTCCAACGACCCCGCCGCCCAGGGCGAACAACGTCGTCCTGCGGTCAGATGCCGAAGAGATCAACGCATCGAAGACTTGCTGGAGGCTTTCCCACGTCTTGTACTGCTCACCGTCCGGGAGCTTGAGCAGTTGGACTCGACTGAACGTCGGCCGCAGCGCCTCAAGCAGTTTGTCGGCATACAACGAGGCGACCGTGTCGTTCGATACGACAAGGGCGTCATCTCCGGCCGCACACTCGACAAAGCTGTCTGGCCGAGCTAGAAGTGCCCGCCCGATCAGAATCTGGTACTGCCGCTCAGCAAGTTCGACGTCGACTCGCTCGTGAATTGGACTCATGCGCCGAGTCTACAAAACGAACGGCTGATGCTGCGTGTTGGCTCACGCGGGCTTCGGCGAAGAGCGCTCAGCGCTGACGAGTCCGGCGAGCTCGAGCTGCATCATGATCAGATTGACGAGCATCGTGACAGATGGCTTGCCCGTTTCGATCACGAAGGCAGAAACCTCTCGGTAGAGCGGATCACGCTTGGCGTAGAGGTCCCGCAGCTTGGCCAAGGGATCTCTCACCTGAAGGAGGGGTCGCCTTGTGTCATGTCGTACACGGCGGAACAGCTCTTCTGGCCCCGCGCGCAGGTAGATCGAAACGGCGTCGTTCCTCAGTGCTTGCCTGTTCGCTTCGCGGAGAACGATGCCGCCGCCTGTTGCGATGACCCGGCCGGTATCGGAAGCGTCCGTTAGGAGGCCATGGAGCGCTTCGGTCTCGACGTCCCGGAAGCGCTCCTCCCCCTGTGCCTCGAAAAAGGCTGCGATGGAGCAGCCTTCGTGCAGGCGAATAACGTCGTCCGTATCGACAAACGGCACGTTCAGCCGCCTCGCTAGCTGCTTCCCGACGGTGGACTTGCCCCCGCCCGGCATGCCGACTAGCGCGATTGACAGGGACACTCAGTTCGGATTCGCACAGTTCGTCGACACCCCATAAGGGCTAACAACGAAGGCCGGAGTGACGTCGACGTTCTTGAACGATGCCGCGTCGGCCGATATCGGCGCCACGAGATAAGTGGCGCGCCCCTCCGTGCCCGACACACCGGAAGCGGCCACCGTGATCTTCGCATCGACCCAGGTCGCGAAACTCTTGGCGTATTGCAGCTGTAACTCGGCCGTTCCGTCGGCCCGCGTCTTGGCATGTAGAAGCGTCACGCTGACATCGGACTTTCCTGGATCGAGTCGAGTGTTGAACGATCCGTCAGGATAGGGAATAGCCCCGTTGGTGTTTTCTCCGGTCTCCAGGACGCCATTGCGATTGGTGTCTTCATTCGCGCAGATGGCCGCATCACCGCTGGGAAGTGCGCCCGTCTTCGACCAAGAATCGCTGAAGGGAGGTATGACGTAGAACCCTTTGCGATACTGCGGGAGGTCAACGGAAACCACCAGGTTCACATCCGGCTTTGCCACACCGGCGGCGTCCACGACGCTGACAATGAACTTCTTCACATAGGTCAACTCGTTGACGATGATCAATTCGTTGGTTCCGATCGAGACGCCCAACGGCTCGGATGTGACCGTCAGAGAGACGGTCTTGGCAACCGGGCAGTTGCTGAGCTTTCCGGTCGCATCTCGCGTCGCCGCGGCCGCTTCGGCATCGCTTCCGTAGAAACAGGCGCGGACCGTCACTCCGTTGGTCGGGCTCGAACGGTTGCTGGAAATGTAGTTCGTCGTGACCACCCCATTGCCATCCGTGTAAAGCGTGGTATCGCCAGTCGAGAACGTGCCCCCGATGGTATTGACGTCACCGTTGAGGTCGAAACGGACTCGAACATTTTGAATGGGAGTATTGCTGTTCCCAAGCACCAGCGCGCGGATCGTTGAGATGTTCGTCGCACTCGTCGCCGAGGCGTTGGTGCCAACCACGCTCGGATTCGCCGATACAGAGGCGGAAGTCACCTGGCTCATGTCAGCGTTCGGCACGGTGCTCGCGGCTTGTACGGAGATGGTAGTGGCAGGATCGGTCGTTGCGCCACCGGCGGTCGCAATCACTTCGAAACTACCCGCCGTTGCCGGTGCTGTGTAAGCAAACTCAAAGTCACCATTCACACCGGTCTTCCCAGCCGCGTTGGTAGGAGTCAATCCAACTGCAACGACTTGGATGTCCTGACCCACCATGGGATTCTTGGCCTGATCGAGCAACCGGTACTGAATCTTTCCCGCTGCCGAGGGTGCCACGACGACCGGAAGGGCCGTTGCGGTGAGAGTCGCGCCGAGAACCTGCACGGTGGCTGTCTTGGTCACGGCACCGGAAGTGACTGTCACATTCACGACTCGGTTTGCGCGATTCGACCCAATCGTCAGCGTCGATTGCAGCTTGCCGTCCGCCCCGGTGGCATCGGAGGGTGTTGTCACAATGGCATCGTTATCGGCGCTGACCACCACCTTCGCGCCGGATAGCGTTGCACGGCCGGCATCAAGCGCAGTCGCCGTGATGATGACGCTGTCCGACCCGGTATTGACAATCGTGCTTTTGCTCAACTCGAGCAGCAATTCAGCCGTTGAACTGCTGTCCGTCCCCGTCCCACCGCCGAATGGCGATGTGCCTGCATTCCCACCGCCGCCTCCGCAAGCCCATAAAACCGCGGTTGTCAGCATCACCGCGAGCCATTTCAGCGTCTTCATGCCCGTTCTCTTCGAGTTGGATTGACGATTCATCGGACCGCTGTCTTGTCTGTGACGACCTTCGGCGTCAGGAATATAAGGAGTTCGGTCTTGTCCGCGGTCTTCGTCCGCGTCTTGAACAAGTTGCCGAGATACGGAACGTCTCCAAGGAGCGGGACCTTCTGAACCTGTTCCAGCTCGTTCTGTTCGAAGATTCCACCAATGACAACGGTTCCACCGTTTTCAACAAGCACTTGCGTCTGCACCGACTTGGTATTGATGGAAGGCACCCCACCGAACACCGTCCCAATGCTGTCCTTGTTCACCTCGACGGTCATGATCACATTGCCCTCGGGCGTGATCTGGGGCGTCACTTCCAGCTTGAGCACAGCATCAATGAACTCGATCGAAGTCGCACCGCTGCTGGTCGCCTTCTGGTAGGGAATTCTCGAGCCTTGTCGAATCGACGCCTTGACTTGGTCAGCAGTGATGATGCGGGGACTCGAAACGATCTTCCCCTTTCCATCGGCCTCCAATGCCGAGATTTCGAGATTCAGGAATCGATTGGCTCCCGCGCTGAAGAGCGACAACGCGAAGGTCGCGGCGGAAGTGCCACCGAACGCCTGGCTACTCACATTGGCCGGCATGGTCACGAAGTTCGTGTTGCTGAAATCAGCGCTGGCACCCGGTTGCAGCGTCTGGCTGCCCACAGCGTTGAGGTTGCCCCCGATAGTCACGCGATTTCCGTCTATGAGTCCATAGCCAGGCACGCCGCCACGAATTCCGCGCAGATCGGAAGCACCCAGCCTGACACCCAGTGAACGACCAAAGGTGTCATTGGCCTCCACAATGCGAGCCTCGATCTGCACCTGACGAACCGGCGTGTCGATTCGCGAAATCATTGCTTGGACATCTTCCAGCTTCGAAGGAATGTCCGTGATGAACAATTGATTGGTGCGGATGTCGTACGTGACGGTCCCGCGCGCGGAGAGGATGCGCGTGTTGTTGGAAGTACCCGACCCACCACCGGCCTGGCCCGTCAACTGCCCAGTCAACCCCTTGGCCACCTCTTCCGCCTTCGTGTAGTTGAGCTGGAACGCCTGGGTCCGAAGCGGCTCGAGTTCGGCGATCTGCTTCTTCGACTCGAGCTCGATCTTCTCCTTGGCGTTCAACTCATCCTTCGGCGCGATGAGAATGACATTACCCGAC
>Ga0307409_100001508_pt1 | contig 11511 bp, 5 predicted proteins | sample 322Ometagenome_2_FD_203888 | JGI IMG/M metagenome (GOLD analysis project Ga0307409, IMG submission 203888) | Maize rhizosphere microbial communities from greenhouse at UC Davis, California, United States - 322HYB-O-2 | ecosystem: Host-associated > Plants > Roots > Rhizosphere > Soil | place...
AGAGCGAGGCGAACGCATACTCGACGTGCACGGGCTCCAGTCCGGCGCTGGCGAGCAGCGCGGTCACTTGCCGCCGCGTGTACCGCCGCACCTCCTCCGACAGCACGGAGTGATCCCCATGCAGCACCTCCAGGGCGGCGACGGTTCCCACGAAACGGCCCCCCGGTTTCAGGACGCGGGCAATCTCGCCGGCCGCGGCACCGTGATCGACGACGCACTGCAGCATGTCGAACGACGTGGCGAGGTCGAACGTCCGTGACCGGAAGGGGAGGCGCGTCGTGTCGGCGCGAACGAGCGGACGGCCCGACGCATGCGCATGCATCAGCCCCGCTTCGGCCAGGTCGAACCCGTAGGCCGCGCCGTACGGGGCAAGGAGCGTCCTCAGGTTGTACCCGGTGCCGCACCCGCAGTCGAGAATCGTCAGGTTGCGGCGGCCGCCGGCGGCGCGGGCGAGCAGAGGCGACACGAATTGGCGGAACCCGCGGAACCAGAAGTGAGCGGCTTCAGCCTGACTGGTCAGCTCCAGCAGGCGGCCGTAGTCCGTGGGCCGTTGTCTCTCGTCTGCGGCTCGGGAGCGATCGTTCGCGGTCAGGGCTTTCTTCGCGGCTTCTTCTTGGGCGCGGACTTTCGAGCGGCTGGTTTCTTTGCCGCCGGCTTCTTGATCACCGAAGGCGTCTTCTCGGGCGCGGCGTGGCGCATTCCAGCGGGCGTCAGAAGGCCGCCGCCGTACAGTCGTCGGTAGTCCTCGGCGGTGCCGAGGATCTTCTTCACGTAGTTCTGTGTCTCCGGGAACGGGATATCGTCGATGAACTCGTCCTGAGCGATGCCCGGGCGCTCCGAGATCCATCGCGCGATCCGGTTCTCACCGGCGTTGTAGCTGGCGAGCGCGTAATGCGCGCCTCCGAAGCGATCGACGAGATCCTTGAAATACGCCGTGCCGATCCGGATGTTGGCTTCCGGCTGCGTCAGCGTGGACGACGTGTAGCGGATGCCGAGGGAACGCGCGTAGCGGCGGCCCGTTCCGGGAATCACCTGCATGAGCCCGTAGGCGTTGGCCGCGGATCGAATGTCAGGTGTGAACGTGGACTCCTGTGCCATCAGCGCCGCGATGACGTAGGGGTCGAGACCCTGCTGGTCCGAGTACTTCTTGATGAGCGGCCAGTAGTCGAGCGGGAACAGCACACGCAGCATCTCGGGCGGGAGTTCCTCCCCTCCCGCGGCGATGTACTGCGGGTAAGCGCGCTTCATCTGGTTGATCGCGCCGCGCAGCCGCTCGAAGCGCGTCATCGACGTCGAGTCGAGGCCCTGCTGGTGACGAATCCATGCGAACGTCGCCTGGATTGCCGGCGAGTCGCCCCATGCCCGCTGCGCGTACTGCAGCTCGAGGTGCGCGGCGTCGTACAGCTCCAGCGAGACGAGTTGTCGAATCACCGCATCGGTCGGAACGCCGGTGCTGTCCGCCGGCGGTGCCGCTGTGACCGCGGGCGACACCGGCGGCTGTTTGCGCTGCTCGAGTACTTTGGCGGCCAGCCGTCCGTAATACGAGTTGAGGTAATCGATGGCGACCAGACGGTACCGGGCGAGCGCGATCTCCGGCTCACCCATGGCATCACGCGCGCGCCCCGCCCAGTACAGCCACGCCGGGCGCACGTCGGCGCGCGGGAAAGCGGCGGCGGCCTCGTCGAAGACGCGCGCCGCTTCGGCGTGGTCTCCGTTCTTGTAGGCCCACCAGCCGACCTTCCACGCGGCGCGTTCGGCGTGGCGTCCCTGCGGGAAGCGCTCGTACATCTCGCGCAACACGCGATCGGCCTCGGCGTCCTCATTGGCGATGATGTAGTGCGACGCGAGGTTGTTGAGCGTTTCCTCGGTCCACGAATCCTGCGGGAAGTCGCCGGCCAGGCCGCGCGCGAGCGCAACGTAGGTTTCGTCCTCGCCCAGCGCGCGCGTCGCAGTGAGGTGGAAGAACCGCGCTTCCGCTTCGCGACGAGCGTCCTGCAGATACGGCCGCAGCGCCTCGCGCGCGGCGCGGTGACGCTTCAGGAAGTAGTCGCACTCGGCCAGCCGCAGGTTGACGAGCTCCCTGTCATCGCCTGACGCGCCGCCCTGCAGCGCCGCGAACGCCTCGCGCGCCGGCGTATACCGTTTCGCCCCGAACAGGCGCTCGGCTCGTCCGAGCTCCAGTTGGAAGCGCTCGGGCGTGAACAGCACCGGTTTCTCGAGCCGGGCAAGCTCGGAGGCTGCGATCTCGGCCTCGGCGCTCAGCGGGAATTCGAAGTACACGCGCCGGTAGGCGGCTATCGCGCGCTCGGACTTGCCAGCGAGGTCGGCGGTGCGCGCCACCTGCATCAGCACCGCTTGCGGCGACGTCGTCCTGGTGCGCGCCAGGGGCTCGAGGGCGGCAAGCGCCTTCTCGAGATCCTTTTTCGCGACGGCGACATCTGCCCTGCGCAACGCGACCGCTTCCGCGAGATACCCGGTCAGCTCGCGCGCGGCGAGCGCATCGAAGGTCTTCGCCGCCTCGTCCAGCCGTTCGAGCCGCAGCTGCGCGAACCCCGTGTAGTAGCGGGCGTAGTCCGCCAGCGCTGTGGAGGCGAGCTCGCGAGCGCCGACCAGCGCCAGCGCCGCCGCGTAGTCGCCTTCGTCGAAGAACTTGACGCCGCGAGCGAAGCGCGCCAGCGGCGTCTCGGCCGCGCCGCGCGTGGGCGTCCGCGAATAGGCGTGCTCCGGGACCATCCAGAAAAGCGACGGATGACCCGGCAGCGGGGCGTGATCGGTCGGCCCGAGCCGCGTGGCGACGCTCGCGCGGCGCGGAGTATCGATCTGCTGATCGACAGGCGCACCATGCCCCACGACAATCGACGACACCGCGAAGATGACAACGGACGGAAGACGCATGGCAGAATGGACCTACGAACGCGCGACCAACGACCCTCAATTCCTCAGTTCGTCAATCCTCAATTCGTCAATTCGTCAATTCCTACATTCCAAATTCATCACTATTCCTCTTCTCTATCCAAGCAGGCTGCGATCGCCGTCAGCCAGCGTCCGAACGAGCTCCTGCTCGAAGTAATCGGACCGCTCGCGAACGCCGGCCGGCACGCGGGCCTCGTACAGCCGCCGCGCGCGATCGATTTCCCCGCGCAGCCTCGTGCGGAGGTCGCGCGACCGGCGCCCTGCGTCCACGAGCGGCTCGTGATACATGCGAATCTCGGACAGCAGCAGGCGCGCGTACCGCCGCGCGGCGTCCTCGTCGCCGCCGCCGCCCTGCTCGACCGGACCAGGCAAGGCGCTGTGCGAAGCGCGTGCCACGACACGCGGCAGGGAGACGCCCGCGGCCTGCTGCACGGTCATCGCCTCGAGCGCGCGGCTGGCGTGCCGCGCGAGGATCTCGAGGACGGCCGGCCAGCGGCTCGCCGCCGTCGGTGTATCCGTTCGCGCCGCGTCCGCGTACAGAACCGCGACCACCTGGCCGCCCACCGTCACCGGCAATGCCATGGCGTGACGCGGGCCACCACTCAGCGCGAACGGCGGCAGGGCGGGCTGACGTGTGCCTTGTTCGTCGCCCGGTGACACCATCGGCCGCGATACCGTGACGCCGGTGCGCACGACCGCTCCTGCCAACCCTGCACGATCGAGATCCAGCTCGATGTTCTTCGCGGGCCCGGCATCCGGGAATCCCGCCATCCGCCAGCCCCGCAGGCGGTCCCCCTTGACGAGCAGCACCGCGGCACGATCCACTTCCGCGCCCGCGCCCTCCACCAGCGCATCCAGCGCCTGGGTCAAGGTGCGGGCATCGTCGAGGGTCCGGACGGCGTCGACCATGCGCGCGGCATGGGCGAGGTCGGCCTGGTGCGCGTCGGTGCGCGTTCGTTCGGCCGCGTCGGTGACACGCTGCTCTGCCTGCGCGTGCGCGACCGCGAGCTGCGCAACGAGCACCTCCTCGGCCTCCGCCTGCGCCACCCGCCTCGCCTCCGCGATCCGCGCTTCCGCCTCGGTGCGCGCCGCCTCCAGTTCGGCGCGTCCGCGTCGGCGCGCTTCCTCCACCTGTGCCTCGAGGTCTGCCCGCGTCTCGGCGAGCACCTGATCCATCCGCCGCTGCGCGTCGTCTACCTGCGCGGCGGCCGTCCGGCGGGCATCCTCAATCTCGGATTGGGCGTGACGTTGCGCGTGTTCGACCTGCTGGCTCGCCTGCTCGCGCGTCTGCTCGACGTCGCGACGTGCCTGCTGGCGCGCCGATTCGACTTCGGCATGCGCGCTGCGGCGCGCTTCCTCGATTTCGGCCTGCGCGGTGCGGCGGACCTCCTCGAGCTGGGCGTGCAGCGTGCGGCGGAGCTCGCCGACCTGTGTTTCGGCGGCTCGCTTGATGTCCTCCACCTGGCGCTGGGTGGCGTCGCGAAGCTGCGAGATCTGCTGCTCGGCCTGACGGCGGGCCTCGGCTGCGGCCGCCGTAACCGCTTGCTCAACAGCCTGCGAGCGCTCCTCGGCGGCCAGCCGGGCGAGCTCGTCAGTGAACGTGGCGAGGTCGGCTTCCACGTGACCGCGCACCGCTTCGAGCGCATGGTCGAGGGCCCGGCGGATGCGATCGTCGATCGACACGATGACTCCGACATTATACGGAACTAAGTTACTGATTTGGGAGACTTTCGGGCCGATCTCCCTCCAACGGCCCACGTCTTCCCCACCAAAGGGGAATAGCTGCCGCAGCACCCCGTGCGTAATCTGAGGCTCCTTTCCTTTCACAAGTTTTTTGGTTCGCGGTGCACAGGCAGGAGGGCGCCCCCCGGCTCCCGCTGCGTGCGCACGGGTTGGCGTAACGGCAACTCGAGGAGCGGAGAATGGATCTGAACCGTCGTCCCACAACCTGGTCTCTCGGGCGGACGGCCGTCGGCGCGGCGATCGGTGTGCTGGTGGTCCTCGCGGCACCATCGGCCCCGCACGCGCAGACGATGCCGATGGACCGCTTTCAGCCGGTGTTGACCGTCTGCGAGCTTCCGCCGACGCCAACACCCGCCGTGCCCTGGCCCGTCGCCGGAACCGATTCACTGGGCACCGCGGCGGGGCCGGTTTCGTTCAGCCGCGCAGCGCTGCTCGCCAACGACACCGGATCCGGCGTCGCGTTCGTCCGCGTGGTGCCAGCGAGCACCGCCGGCGGCACGGTCACCGGCACCGATCCGATGACGTACCGGCCGCCGGCCCTTTTCACCGGCACCGACACCTTCGGCTACGAAATCCGCGATTCGGCGGGCCAGACGACGCTCGGCGTCGTCACGGTGCGCGTCGTCGCCGACGCGATCGCGCCGACGGTGAGCATCTCGGCGCCGGCCGCCGGAACCGTGTCGGGCACCGTCACGATTCGCGCCGCGGCCTCCGACAACGTTGGCGTCGCCGGCGTGCGTTTCTTCGACGGCTCCTTCCCCATCGGCGCCGAGATCACCACGGCGCCTTACGAGACGCTCTGGAACACGACGACCGTCGCCGACGGCGCGCACACCCTGACGGCCGTCGCACGTGACAGCGCGGGCAACACCAGCACGTCTGCCGCGGTCGCGGTGAACGTCGCGAACGTCGTCGCGCCGCCAGCCGGCGGCCCGGCGGTCGACAAGATGGTGTTCTCGGAAGGAAACGGCAGGCGCACGACGCCGGCGTTCAGCACGAGCGCGCCGGGTGACGTGCTCGTCGCGTTTGCGGCATCCGACGGACCGCCCTCGAGCAACGCGCAGACGCTGACAATCAGCGGCGCGGGCCTGACCTGGACGCGGGTGCAGCGCTCGGCGACGCAGTACGGCGACTCGGAGATCTGGACGGCGACTGCGCCGACCGCGCTGACCAACGTCAGTGTGTCGAGCACGCAATCGGCGACCGGCTTCCACCAGTCGCTGACCGTGATTGCGTTCAGTGGCGTCTCCGGCGTCGGTGCATCGGCATCCGCCGGCGGCGCGGGCGCGCCTGGCATCAGCCTCGTCGCGCAGGCGGCGGGCTCGCTGGTCTACGCCGTGGGCAACGATTGGGATCGTGCGGTCGCGCGCTCCATCCCCGCCGGACAGACGAAGGTGCACGAGTTCGTCGATACCGCGGTCGGCGACACCTTCTGGGTGCAGGCAAGCACCGCCGTCACTCCGTCGGCGGGAGTCACGGTCACCCTGAACGCAACGTCGCCGACCGGCGACCAGTGGAACATGGCGATCGTCGAGGTGAAGGCAGGGGGAGCCGCCACGCCTCCACCGCCTCCGCCGCCACCGCCGCCACCGCCGCCGCCTCCCGGACCAGGGCCCGTGCTGGCGATGTCCTTCAACGAAGTGTCCGGCTCGGTCGCGCTCGATTCGTCTGGCAACACGAACGACGGTGCGATCAGCGGCGCCGCGCGCGTCGCAGGACAGACCGGCTTCGGCGGCGCGCTCTCGTTCGATGGCGTTGCGTCAATCGTGAATGTGGCACACAGCACCTCGCTGGCGCTCTCCACCGGGATGACCCTCGAGGCGTGGGTGAACCCGTCGGCCAACGCCGGTACCGCGCCGAACGGCGGCTGGCGCACCGTGATGATGAAGGAACGCGGCGCGAACGGCCTCGCCTACGCCCTCTACGGAAACGACGGCAACTCCAACCCGTCGCGTCCTGCCGGTTACGTGCACAACGGCGCCTCGGGCGGGACCGACAAGGAAGCCGCTGCAGGACCGGCCCTCCCGATCGGCGTCTGGTCGCACGTGGCGGTGACCTTCGACAGCGCGACGATCCGGCTCTACGTCAACGGCGTGCTCCGCAGCTCGTTCGCGGCCTCCGGGGCGATCGCCGCGTCGACATCGCCGCTACGCATCGGTGGGAACACTGTGTTCACGTCGCCGGGGACCGAGTACTTCGCGGGACTCATCGACGAGGTGCGCGTCTACAACCGCGCGCTGACCGCCGCGGAGATCGCGGCCGACATGAGCACGCCGCTCCCGTAGCGGCAGTCATCAACTTGTAGTCAGGAGACGAGACCCATGAGCCGCATCTACCTGCCTTTCAACGCGTCGAAGGCCCGCATCCGGGACGCCGAGCGCGCGCGGACGAACCGCGCCGAGATCGTGCGCGAGCTGTCCTGGGGCCGCGTGTCGCGCCGCGATCTTCTCCGCATGGGCCTGTTCACGGGTGCCGGACTGCTGGCGCCCATTGGCGGGCTCAACCCGTTCGTCACGAGCGCAGCGGCGCAGGCGACGGGCGTCCCGCGCAGTCCCGTGTTCGGCGTTCAGTCCTTCACGCAGCCGATGCCGCGCTTCGACGTGCTGGCCCGCGAAGCGGTCTCCTGCTGCAACCCGGCGCCGATGGCCATGGCCAACCAGACGATGCAGGAAGTGCATCCGATGCTGGGCGGCGGCTTCGGCCCGTGTGAAGGGCGGCCGCCGGGCGAGATGTGGGCGCACCAGCGTTTCGACGAGCATCCGCCCGCCGTCTACGTGGAAGCGCACCAGGCGCCGGCGACGACCAACTACGTCTACAACCCGACGGTCCCGTCGAGCCTCAACTCCGGCATCGATGCGAGTCAGGGGATGCCGCTGCGCTTCCATCCGGGGATGCCGATCCAGAACCCTACCTCGGTGTGGACGTTCAACGGCACGATTCCGCCGAAGCTGGTGCTCGGCCGCTACGGCGAACCGCTGCTGTTCCGCCATTACAACGACCTGCCGGTGGACGTGCGCCAGAACGGCGGCTTCGGCAGACACACGATCACGACGCACGAGCACAACGGCCACCACGGGGCGGAGAACGACGGCTTCACCGGCGCGTTCTTCTTCCCCAACCAGTACTACGACTATCACTGGCCCATCGTCCTCGCCGGGCACTACAGCATGAACACCGGCGCGACGGATCGCATGGCCAGTTCGCCGGACGGCAGCGGCGGCCTGGTGCAGGTGCCCGGCGACTGGCACGAGACGATGAGCACGCACTGGTTCCACGACCACATGTTCAGCTTCACGTCGCAGAACGTGTACAAGGGGAACGCCGCGATGTTCAACATCTACAGCGGCCTCGACCGTGGCAACGAGGAGATCGACGACGGCGTGAACCTGCGGCTGCCGAGCGGGACGGCGAAGGACTGGGGAAATCTCGATTACGACGTCAACCTGGTGGTCGCCGACAAGGCGTTCGATCAGGAGGGACAGCTGACGTTCGACATCTTCAACTTCGACGGGTTCATGGGCGACGTGAACACGGTGAACCTCGCCTACAACCCGTACTTCGAGGTGGAACGGCGGAAGTACCGCTTCCGCATCCTCAACGGAAGCGTCGCGCGGTTCTACAAAATCGCGCTGGCGAACGCGTCCGGCGTGGCGCAGCCGATTACGCAGATCGGCAACGACGGGAACCTGCTGCCGAACCCGGTGATCCTGTTCCAGCTCGATGAGCAAGGTATTGCGGAACGCTACGACATCGTGATCGACTTCTCGCAGTACCAGATGGGCGAGAAGCTCCATCTCGTCAACCTGTGCGAGCACTTCGACGACACCAAAGGCATTCTGGATGGGACCGGGCCGAAGAAGAATCTGACGTTGGCGGAAGCCCTGTCCGGGGCCTCGCAGGACCCCTGCGTCGGACGCTTCCTCGAGTTCCGCGTCGTCCGCAACCCGGCGAAGCCGGACCTCAGCCGCGTGCCCTCGACGCTCATTCCGAATCCCGATCTCTCGTCTATCCCCGTCGCGCGCGAGCGCACGTTCGTCTTCGGCCGCGGCGCGAAGCAGACCACCTTCGATCCGGAGACGTCGTTCTTCGGACCCTGGGGCATTTCAACGAATGGCGGAGAGAAGCTGGCCGCCGACTTCGGACGCGTCTCGGCTGCGCCGCGCTTCGGCACGCGCGAGATCTGGCACCTCGTGAACGACGGCGGCGGATGGGACCATCCGATTCACATTCACTTCGAGGAAGGACAGATCCTCGCGCGCGACGGCAGCGCCGCGCGTGTTCCACCATGGGAACGGGGACGGAAGGACGTCTACCGGCTGCGTCCTGGTGGCAGCGTCACCGTCACGATGCAGTTCCGGGATTGGGGCGGCATGTTCATGGAGCACTGCCACAACACGACACACGAGGACAACGCCATGCTGCTGCGGTGGGACATCGACAGCGGAGGCGAGCCGTTCCTCCGGCCACTGCCGACGCCGGTCCCGACACCGCAGGGCGTGAGGTTCCAGTCTCCGTCCGAGACGCTCCCGACGGCGGATTGAGGCGAGGAGCGATGCACAGCCTCCGCTCGATCGCCTCCGGTGCGACGAAGGCCGCGGTCCTGTGGCTGCTTGCCACGGCCGCGGCCCTCGTCGGCCCTGTTCCGGCGGCCGCCGACACGCGTTGGGGAGCCGACTACTTTCCCAACGTAACGTTCACGACGCAGGACGGCCGGCCGGTTCGCTTCTACGACGATCTGATCAAGGGAAAGATCGTCGCCATCAACTTGATCTACACGACGTGCCAGTATGCGTGTCCGCTGGAAACGGCGCGCATGGCGCAGGTGCAGCGGCTGCTCGGCGACCGCATGGGCCGGGACGTGTTCTTCTATTCGATCACGATCGATCCGGAACACGACACGCCCGCCGTGCTGAAGGACTACGCGGAGAAATACCACGCCGGGCCCGGCTGGGAGTTCCTCACCGGTACGAAGGCCGACATCGACCTGGTGAGCAGGAAGCTCGGCTTGTATACGCCGCCCGATCCCGCGCGGAACCCCGACGGCCACATGCCGTACCTGCTCGTCGGCAACGAGGCCACTGGTCAATGGATGCGCAACTCGGCGACCGACAACGCGAAGTTCCTCGCCAACACGATTGGCGACTGGCTCAACAGCTGGCAGACCCAGAAAAAAAAGGCGTTGCAGACCTATGCGGAGGTCCCGACGCTGACGTTCGACAAAGGGCAGTACACGTTTGCCAGCCACTGCGCCGCGTGCCACACGGTGGGCGCGGGCGATCGGATCGGCCCCGACCTTCACGGCGTGACCGCGGCGCGGGATCGTCGCTGGCTCACGCGGATGATCGTCGAACCCGACAAGCTGATGGGAGAAGGCGACGCGACGGCGCTCTCGCTCCTCGAGAAGTACAAGCAGGTTCGCATGCCTAACCTCGATCTCACCGACGAGGACGCGGCGGCGGTCCTCGCGTACCTCGACGCACAGAGCCGGGTCGTCCCCGCGGCAGCAGCCGCTCCCGCGGCGGCGCCGGCGAACGCCGCGACGCCGACGACGTCCGACCTCGATCTGAAGCCGCTTCTCGAGCCGTACCTCGCGATGCATCGCGCGCTGTCCCTCGACTCGACGGAGGGCGTGAGCGAGGCTGCGCAAGGCGTGTCGGCCGAGGCAGCGAGGCTGGGCGCGGCAGGCGAACCACTGCAGGCGGCGGTTGCCAAGCTGCCGGCCTCAGCGGACGTGAAGGTAGCGCGCGCGGTGTTCGGGAAGCTGAGCGACGCGATCCTGGCGCTGGCGAAGGAGTCCAACGCGGTCATCGGGGACGAGGTCCGGATTGCGTACTGCCCGATGGCACAGAAATCGTGGCTGCAACGCGGCGATCGGGTCCAGAACCCGTTCTACGGGAAGTCGATGTCCGAATGCGGCCGAATCACGTCGGCGAGCGCGGCCGGGCCGAGGTAACGGCAGCTTCCGCTTCCGGCGGCCGATCACGCGCGCGGAGCACGGGGCGATGCCGTACAATGGGTGGGTCGGCCGGGAGCGCGGCCGACCTTTTCGATCCGACCTCAACGGGGGCGAATTTGGCTTCGACGGGGGTACGAGATCGCGGGATGCATGCCGAGCCCCATTGACTCGTTAATCCGATGGAACATCCGTTAACTGCGGACAATCAGTACGCTCTCGCTGCTTAATTAAGCAGTGACGTCTGCCCTGGCCTCGCCTGGTGGCTGGGGGTCAGACGCCATTAAACAGGCTGGCTTCCGGATGGCGGCTCGGCGTCCGGGGGTGAGATTTACCGGGTCTGGTGTCCGGCGGTTTTGGCCGCTTCCTCACGCTGGGCACGAGAACACAGAAGCGGACACGCATGTAGAGTCCCCCGACGCCGTGCTTTCGGACGCGGGTTCAACTCCCGCCGCCTCCACCACCTTCGCTTTCGCTCGGTCTGTTGTCGGCGCCGTAGTCAGGCGCGCCAGTCGCGCCCTCGCCGCGACCGAGCGAGCACAACTCCCGTCGTCTCCACCACCTTCGCTCGCCGTCGTGCGCGAGCTACCGTCCGCGCTGTGTGCGGGTTGTCGTGACGGCCTCGCTCCGACGCGAGGCGGCGGCAGCGGGCAATCTGAATCTCAGATTGAGCACGATCGCCGAGCGCGTCGGGCCAGTTGGGTCGGCGGGAACATCAGCAGTCACCGACAAGCAGGTTCCGCCCGCATCACATTCCGATCAGAATCAGAACCCCGGCAATCAGTGCAAGTGCGGCCAGCAACACCCCAGGTATCGGTAGACCCGCAAGTCCTCCTATCCCTGTCAGGATCAGCCAGATGCCGAGCAGGAGCATCCCTGCGCTCCGCGTCGTCCGAATCGCC
>Ga0307409_100001509_pt1 | contig 11510 bp, 10 predicted proteins | sample 322Ometagenome_2_FD_203888 | JGI IMG/M metagenome (GOLD analysis project Ga0307409, IMG submission 203888) | Maize rhizosphere microbial communities from greenhouse at UC Davis, California, United States - 322HYB-O-2 | ecosystem: Host-associated > Plants > Roots > Rhizosphere > Soil | place...
GCGGCGCCAAACGCCCCGGCCGGGCCGTTCGGCGAGATCATCGAGACGTGACCGCACCCCGAGGGTGCAAGCAACCGCGGCAGGACCCTTCCGAACCCGCCGCGTCCCCGGACGCGCCGACCGCCGCGCCGCGACGCGGCCGAGGAATTCATGACGACATGAAGACCCTGGATGCCAAGCGCGTCCTCGAGGCAGCGCTCATCTGCTCGAGCCAGCCCATGGCCTTGCGCGAGATGCACGCGCTGTTCGCCGGCGAGGTCGGCAACGACACCTTGCGCACGCTGCTCGCCGAGCTTGCCGCCGAGTGCAGCGGCCGCGCCATCGAGCTCGTCGCAGTGGCGAGCGGCTGGCGCTACCAGAGCCGGCCGGAGATGGCGCACTACCTCGCCCGGCTCGACCCCGAGCGGGCGCCGCGCTATTCGCGCGCGGTGCTCGAGACGCTGGCGATCATCGCCTACCGCCAACCGGTGACGCGCGGCGACATCGAGGACATCCGCGGCGTCGCCGTCGCGAGCTCGGTGATCAAGCAGCTCGAGGAGCGCGGTTGGATCGAGGCGATCGGCTATCGCGAGGCGCCGGGCCGGCCGGCGCTGCTGGCGACGACACGCCAGTTCCTCGACGACCTCGGCCTCGTTTCGCTCGACCAGTTGCCGACGCTCGACGGCGCCGACGGCGAGCCGATCGTCGCCGCGATCGGCAGCGACGGCGTCGCGCAAGGCTCGCTCTCGTTTGTCGAACTCGCGGCGGATGCCGCGAGCGAATCCCCCGCCGACCATCCCCCGGCCGCTGCCGATGCCCTGGAACCGCACGCATGAACGCTCCCCCCGATCCGTCGCCACCTGTCGACAGCGTCTTCGAGGCAGACGCGCCAGCCTCGCCCAGGGCCGAAGCATCGCTCGCGCCGCGCGGCGATGACGGTGCGGAAGGCGGTGACCACGGTGAAGATGCCGGCGAGCAGGCGGCCGGCGCCGCGCAGGGAGAGCGCAGCGGACGACGCCGCAACCGGCGCGACCGTCGACGCGGCGAGCGCGGCGAGGATCGCGGGCCGCGCGCGCTGCCGCCGAATTTCGAAGGGCCGCTGCCGCGCCACCTGCAGCCCGCGGTCCCGGCCGAAGCGACCGAGGTCTTCGCCCAGGTTCTCTCCGGCGAGTTCGACAGCGAAGTCGCCGAGCCGGCCGAGATCGCCGAGCCGCAGGAAGAAGCGAGCAAGCGCGTTCTTGCCCCCGAGCCCGACGCGCCCAAGCTGCACAAGGTGCTCGCGCAGGCCGGCGTCGGCTCGCGGCGCGACATGGAAGAGCTGATCGCCGACGGCAAGATCACCGTCAACGGCGAGCCGGCGCACACCGGCCAGCGCATCTCCTTCGGCGATCGCGTCGAGGTCAACGGCAAGCCGGTGCGCCTGCGCATCGTGCCGCCGCCGGCGCGCATCATCGCGTACCACAAGCCGGCGGGCGAGATCGTCACCCACGACGATCCGCAGCATCGGCCGACGGTGTTCAGGCGCCTGCCGCGCCTGCAGCAAGGCAAGTGGCAGTCGGTGGGTCGGCTCGACATCAACACCGAAGGCCTCCTCCTGTTCACGACCTCGGGCGGTCTTGCCAACCAGCTGATGCATCCGCGCTTCGGCGTCGAGCGCGAATACGCGGTGCGCGTCATGGGTCATCTCGACGATCAGGCGCGCGCCAAGCTGCTCGAGGGTGTCGAGATCGATGGCCAGCGGGCGTCGTTCAAGTCGATCGAGAACGGCGGCGGCGAGGGTCTCAACGAGTGGTATCGCGTGGTCATCACCGAAGGCCGCAACCGCGAGGTGAGAAGGCTGTTCGACGCGGTCGGTCTGACCGTCAGCCGGCTGATCCGGATCCGCTACGGCACCGTTGTCCTGCCACACGGACTGAAGCGCGGCGCCTGGGTCGACCTCGACGAGAACGACGTCCGCGCGATCCGTCGTCTCGCCAGCGGCAACGCCGGCGATCGACCCGAGGGCGAACGCGGCCGTGGCGGCGACAGCGGCAAGCGTCGCGAGGAGCAGGGCCAGCGCACCGGTCGCGGCCCGAACGACGGTCAGCGGGAGCCGGTCCGGCGCGGCGACGAGGCGCGTCCCGAGCAGCGCGTCCAGGCCGAGCGGCCCCAGGAGGAGCGCGACGACCGCGACGAGGACGACGATTTCGATCCCAGCCGGATCCCGAACCCGCTCCAGCAGACCTTCGACCATCGCTTCGTCCAGGGGCGCCGCATCGGCCCCAACAGCGGCTTCGGCGCCGGCGGCAGCGGGCCGCGCCCGTCGGCTGGCGCCAAGGGCGATCCCAAGCAGCCCGATCCCCTGCAGACCTCGGTCGGCTACATCGGCGCCGACGCGTTCCATCGCAAGAACCGCGGCCGCGGCGGCGGTGGTGGTGGCGGCGGCGGTGGTGGCGGCTACGGCGGCGGTGGTCGGCGCGGCCGCTGACGACGGGCGCGGTCCCGGTGGCTCGGCCCTCTACAATTGAAGGCTTTGCCCAAGGACCCCGGAGAACAAAGTCATGGCGCTGGAACGCACCCTTTCGATCATCAAGCCCGACGCGGTCGCGAAGAACGTCATCGGCCAGATCTATTCGCGCTTCGAAGCCGCCGGCCTGAAGATCGTCGCCGCCAAGATGGCGCACCTTTCGCGCGCCGAGGCCGAGGCGTTCTATGCGGTGCATCGCGCGCGGCCGTTCTTCGGCGACCTGGTCTCGTTCATGATCTCCGGGCCGGTCATGATCCAGGTCCTCGAGGGCGAGTCGGCGATCGCGAAGAACCGCCAGCTGATGGGCGCGACCGATCCGAAGAAGGCCGACGCGGGGACGATCCGTGCCGACTTCGCCGCCAGCATCGATGCCAACGCCGTGCACGGCTCCGATGCCGCGGAGACTGCCGCCACCGAGATCGCGTTCTTCTTCGCGGGCATGAACCTGCACAGTCGCTAAGGGCGAATCCCGCGATGGTCAACCTCCTCCAGTTCGACCGTGACGCGCTCGGCGACTGGTGCGAGCAGCAGGGCGAGCAGGCGTTTCGCGCGACCCAGCTCTTTCGCTGGATCCATCAGCGCGGCGAGAGCGACTTCGCGGCGATGTCCAACCTCGCCAAGCCGTTCCGCGAAAAGCTGATCGCGGGCGCAGAAGTCGGCGCGCTTCCGGTTGCGAGCGAGCAGGTCGCCGACGACGGCACCATCAAGTGGCTGTTCGACGTCGGCCACGGCGATGCCGTCGAGACGGTCTTCATTCCCGAGGCCGGGCGCGGCACGCTCTGTGTGTCGTCGCAGGCCGGCTGCGCCGTCAACTGCCGTTTCTGCGCGACCGGCCATCAGGGCTTCAGCCGCAACCTGACGACCGCGGAGATCGTCGCGCAGCTCTGGCATGCCGAGTTCGCCCTGCGACGGCGCCTCGCCCTGCGCGCCGGTGAGCGCGCCGTCACCAACGTCGTCATGATGGGGATGGGCGAGCCGCTGCAGAACTACGGCGCTCTCGTGCCGGCGCTGCGAGTCATGCTCGACGACCACGGCTACGGGCTCTCGCGCCGGCGCGTCACCGTCTCGACCTCGGGCGTGGTGCCGATGATCGACCGGCTGCGCGACGACTGTCCAGTCGCGCTCGCGGTCTCGCTGCACGCGCCCGACGACGCCCTGCGCGACGAGCTGGTGCCGCTCAACCGCAAATACCCGATCGCCGAGCTGTTCGCGGCGGCGCGCCTCTATCTCGAGCGGGCGCCGAGAGACTTCATCACGATCGAATACTGCATGCTCGACGGCGTCAACGATTCGCTGACCCAGGCCGAAGCGCTGCTCGATCTGCTCCGCGGCGACGGCACCGTGGCGCGTCCGGGCTTGCCGAGCAAGGTCAATCTGATCCCGTTCAATCCGTTTCCGGCGTCCGGGCTGAAGCGTTCGCCGCCGGAGCGCATCGCCGCGTTCGCCAGGGCGCTGCACGACGGCGGCATCGTCACCACGGTGCGCAAGACCCGCGGCGACGACATCGCCGCGGCGTGCGGCCAGCTCGCCGGCGAGGTGCAGGACCGCACTCGCCTCGCCGAGCGGCGCGAACGGGCGGCGCCGGTGCGTGTCGCGGCACCGGTGTCGCGGCGGCGAACGGCGGGCACGGCTGCGCCCGGGCATCGGCCATGAGAGCCACCACGCTCGTCGTCGCGACTGCGCGCGGCGTCTTTGCCGCTCTCGGGCTCGCGGCGCTGCTCGCCGGCTGCACCGGGACGAGCCGGGTGATCCCGCCCAACGAGGTGCCGGAGCGGCTCGCTCCGTCCGAAGAGCCTGACGCGCAGAAGCGCTCGCGCGCGCGCATGGAGCTCGCCTCCGCCTACTTCGAGCGCAACCAGCTGGCGACCGCGCTCGAGCAGGTCAAGATCGCGATCGCCGCCGATCCTCTGTACGGCGAGGCGTTCAACCTGCGCGGCCTGATCTATTCCAATCTCGGCGAGCACGCGCTCGCCGAAGAGAGCTTCAAGCGGGCGCTGCAACTCAACGCGCGCGACGCCGATTCGATGCACAACTACGCCTGGTACCTGTGCCAGCAGAAGCGCTACTCCGAGTCGTCCGCGATGTTCCGCCAGGCGCTCGCTGTCCCGCAGTACCGCGGCACCGCTCGCACGATGCTCGCGCAGGGCGTCTGCCAGGCGCACGCCGGCCAGCTCGCCGACTCCGAAGCGACGCTGTCGCGGGCCTACGAGCTCGATCCGTCCAGCCCGTTCACCGCGACCAATCTGTCCGAAGTGCTGTACCGCCGCGGCGAGTACGAGCGCGCGCGCTTCTACGTGCGGCGGGTCAACGCGCGGACCGACATCGCCAACGCGCAGACGCTCTGGCTCGCCGCTCGCATCGAGGCCAAGCTCGGCAATCGCCAGGGCGCCTCCGAGTTCGGTGCCCAGCTGCGCAACCGCTTCCCGGATTCGCGCGAGGCGCTGGCGTTCGCGCGAGGCGAGTTCGATGACTGAGGTCGCGGACGCCCAGACGGCGCCGAGCGCCGGCCAACTGCTGCGCGAAGCGCGCGAGCGCCAGGGCTTGCACATCGCCGTCCTCGCGGCGTCGATCAAAGTTGCGCCCAAGAAGCTCGAGTTGCTCGAAGCCGACCGCTTCGACGCGCTGCCCGACGCGACCTTCACGCGGGCGCTGGCGCAGACCGTCTGCCGAGCGCTCAAGATCGATCCCGGCGCGGTGCTGCCGCTGCTGCCGCCGCCGGCCGGCCACCGGCTCGAGCAAGTCGGCGAGGGGCTCAACGCGCCGTTCCGGGAACGTCCTGGCGTCGGTGCGCAACGCGATTCGACCGGTCCGGGCCTCGGGCCCGTGTTCTGGGTGACGGTGCTGATCCTGGCCGCGTCGCTCGGGCTGTACTTCCTTCCGCCGGGCTGGCTCTCGCTCGCCGGCTCGCGGCTCGGCAGCCCGGCGGGCGGCGCGAGCGCGGCGACTGCGCCGTCGCTTGCGACGCCGGCACCCGGCTCCTTCGTCGCGCCGCCGGGTGGTGACCCAGCGGCGCTCGCGGTGCCGCCGGGAGCCGAGCCGAGTCCTCCCGGCGCCGAGCCGGCGCCGCTCGCGGCGCCGTCGGCAGCACCTTCGGCATCGGGCTGAGCCGATCATGGGTGCGCTCGACGACCTCCGATCCTTGCGCGACGCCACGCGCACCGACGCCCACGTCGCGCCGGCGCAGCCGGCGCCGCGACGTTCGCGGCAGGCGCGAGTCGCCTGGGGGGCGAACGTCGTCACCGTCGGCGGCGATGCGCCGGTCCGCGTCCAGGCGATGACGAACACCGACACCGTCGACGCGATCGCCACCGCGATCCAAGTCAAGGAGCTCGCGATCGCGGGCTCGGAGCTGGTGCGCATCACGGTCAACACGCCCGAGGCCGCCGCCGCCGTGCCGTACATCCGCGAGCAGCTCGACCGGATGGGAATCGACGTGCCGCTGATCGGCGACTTTCATTACAACGGCCATCGGCTGCTCACCGATTTTCCGGCTTGCGCCGAGGCGCTCTCGAAGTACCGCATCAATCCCGGCAACGTCGGCAAGGGCGACAAGCACGATCGCCAGTTCGCGCAGATGGTCGAGGCGGCCGTGCGCCACGGCAAGCCGGTCCGGATCGGCGTCAACTGGGGCAGCCTCGACCAGGAACTGCTCACCGAGCTGATGGACGAAAACGCGCGCCTCGCCGATCCGCAGCCGCCGCAGCAGATCATGTACCGCGCGATCCTTCTCTCGGCGCTTGGCTCGGCGCGCCGCGCCGAGGAGATCGGTCTGGCGCCCGAGCAGATCATCCTGTCGTGCAAGATGTCCGGCGTGCAGGACCTGATCAGCGTCTATCGCGCGCTGGCGCGGCGCTGCGACCATCCGCTCCACCTCGGCCTGACCGAGGCTGGGATGGGCACCAAGGGAACCGTCGCCTCGACGTCGGCGCTGGCGGTGCTGCTGCAGGAAGGCATCGGCGACACGATCCGCGTCTCGCTGACGCCGCAGCCCGGCGAAGCGCGGACGCAGGAGGTCGTCGTCGCGCTCGAGATCCTGCAGTCGCTCGGCCTGCGCTCGTTCAACCCGAGCGTCACGGCGTGCCCCGGCTGCGGCAGGACGACCAGCACGACCTTCCAGGAGCTCGCCAAGCAGATCGACGACCACCTGCGCGCGCAGATGCCGCTCTGGAAGGCGCGCTATCCGGGCGTCGAGACGCTGAAGGTCGCAGTGATGGGCTGCATCGTCAACGGCCCCGGGGAGAGCAAGCACGCCGACATCGGCATCAGCCTGCCCGGCACCGGCGAGGCGCCTGCGGCACCGGTGTTCATCGACGGCGAGAAGGCGCTGACGCTGCGCGGCGACAACATCGCGCGGGACTTCCACGCTCTCGTCGAGCGCTACATCGAAAAGCGGTTCGGCTAGTGGCAGGCCGCGTCGCCGCCGGGCCGCCCCAAGGCGGCGCGCGCCCCGCAAGCGTGGAGGCTTCATGAACGAGCCGCTGCGCGCGGTCAAGGGGATGAACGACATCCTGCCGCCGGAATCGGCGCGCTGGGAGTGGTTCGAGGACAAGGTCCGGGCGCTGATGCGCCGCTACGGCTACGTCAACGTGCGCACGCCGGTGGTCGAGCCGACGGCGCTCTTCGTGCGCGGCATCGGCGAGTCGACCGACATCGTCGAGAAGGAGATGTACTCCTTCGAAGACGCGATGAATGGCGATCGCCTGACGCTGCGCCCGGAGGCGACCGCAGGGATCGTTCGCGCCATGATCGAGCACAACGGCCTCTACAACGGGCCGCTGCGCGTCTGGACCGAGGTCGTCCTGTTCCGCCACGAGCGGCCGCAGAAGGGTCGCTACCGCCAGTTCCACCAGCTCGACGTCGAAGCGCTCGGTCTGCCCGGGCCCGACGTCGACGCCGAGCAGATCCTGATGTGCGCGGCGTTCCTGCGCGATCTCGGCCTCGCGGTCGGCAGCGACGTCCGCCTCGAGATCAACAGCCTCGGCCAGCCCGGCGAGCGCAACGCCCACCGCGCCGCCCTGATCGCCCACCTCGAGCGCCACGCCGACCGCCTCGACGACGACGCACGGCGCCGCCTGCACACCAATCCGCTGCGCGTTCTCGACAGCAAGAACCCGAGCTTGCAGGCGGTCGTCGAGGGCGCGCCCAAGCTGATCGACTGCCTCGGCGCGGAGTCCCTCGCCCATTTCGCGGAGCTGCGCCGCGTGCTCGACGCCGCCGGACTCGACTACCGCATCAACCCGCGCCTCGTTCGCGGCCTCGACTACTACAACCTGACGGTGTTCGAGTGGGTGACCGACCGGCTCGGCGCGCAGGGCACCGTCTGCGGCGGCGGCCGCTACGACGGCCTCTTCGAGCAGCTCGGCGGCAAGCGCACGCCCGCCGTCGGTTGGGGCATGGGAATCGAGCGCATGCTGCTGCTGCTCGAGGCGGTCGGCGTCGCCGCGCCGACGGCGAGCGTCGACGTCTATGCGATCGTCCCCGATGCCGATGCGCTGCCGCTCGCGATGACGACCTGCGAGGCGCTGCGCGAGGCTGGCGTGTCGGTGCAGATGCACGCATCGGGCGGCGACGGGCCGGGCAGCATGAAGTCGCAGTTCAAGAAAGCCGATGCCAGCGGTGCGCGCTACGCGATCGTCTTCGGCGCCGACGAGCGGGCGCGTGGCGAGGTGTCGCTGAAGCCGCTGCGCGACGCAGCCGCGGGCCAACGCACGGTTCCGCTCGCCGACCTCGCCGCCTGGGCCGCAACCCTCGCCGCATAATCCCCGGTTTGCCCGCGGCTGCCGGGTGCCCGCATCCTCGAACTCTCCATGGCCACCCACCTCGACCTCGAAGAGCAGGAACAGCTCGACCAGCTGAAGGCGTTCTGGAGGCAGTACGGCAACCTCATCACGTGGGTGCTCATCGTCGTCCTCGGCGGCTACGCGGCGTGGAACGGCTGGAACCTGTACCAGCGCGACCAGGGCGGCAAGGCGGGCTCGCTCTACGACGAGATGGAACGCGCCGCGCAGGAGGTCGACGCCGACCGGACGACGCGCATCTTCGCCGACATGCAGTCGCGCTATCCGCGCGCGACCTTCACCCACCAGGCCGGGCTCGTCGCCGCGCGCATCGCGTCCGAGAAGGGCCAGTACGACTCCGCGAAGGCGAGCCTGGCGTGGGTCGCCGACCATGCGAGCGACGCCGGCCACCGCTCGATCGCGCGCCTGCGCCTCGCCGGCCTCCTGCTCGACACCGCGAAGTACGACGAAGCCCTCCGGCAGCTCGACGCCATCGACAGCCCCGAGTTCGCCGGCCTCGCGGCCGATCGTCGGGGCGACATCCTGCTCGCGCAGGGCAAGAGCGCCGATGCGCAGGCCGCGTACCTGAAAGCATGGACGACGATCGATCCGAAGAGCGAGTACCGCCGCCTGGTCGAGGCGAAGCTCAACCTGCTGGGCGTGCAGCCGGCCGCGGGCGCGGCGAGCGGGGCCGAGGCCTCGAAATGACGGTCGACCGAGCGACGCGCGGCGCGCGCAGTGCGCTCTGTCGCGCGGGCGTCGCGATGCTCGCGGCCTCGCTCGTCGCCGGCTGCTCGACGATCAGCTCGTGGTTCGGCCCCGACCGGCCGAAACCGAAAGAGCTGGAGCCGATCGTCGCTCCGATCAGCGTGCGGCCGGCGTGGAGCCAGAACATCGGCGCCGTCGACTTCCCGCTCACCGTCGCCGTCAACGGCAACGTGCTGACGATGGCTGCCGGCGACGGCACCGTCGTCGCCATCGAAGCCGAGACCGGCCGCCCCCTCTGGCGCGCCAACGTCGGTGCGAAGCTCTCGGCCGGCGTCGGCAGCGACGGCACCGTCGCGGCGGTCGTCACTCGCGACGGCGAACTCGTCGCGCTCGAGGGCGGCCAGGTCAGGTGGAAGAAGCCGCTCGGCGTCCGCGTCGCGACGGCGCCGCTCGTCGCCGGCGCGCGCATCTTCGTTCTCGGCGTCGACCGTTCCGTGCACGCGTTTGACGCCGCCGACGGCGTCAGGCTCTGGCAGGTGCAGCGGCCCGGCGATCCGCTGACGCTGCAGCAGACCGGCGTCGTGGCCGCATTCAAGGACACCCTCGTCGTCGGTCAGGGCCCGCGAATGGCGGGCATCGATCCGGGCACCTCGACGCTGCGCTGGGAAGTCCCGCTCGGCTCGCCGCGTGGCGCCAACGAGGTCGAGCGGCTCGCCGATCTGGTCGGCCCGGTCGTTCGCGCCGGCGATCTCGTCTGCGCGCGGTCGTTCCAGGCCGCGGTCGGTTGCGTCGATGCGCAGCTCGGCAGCGTCGCCTGGACCAAGGCCGTCGGCGGCACCGACGCGATCGGCGGCGACGGCGAGCTCGTCTTCGGCGCCGATGCGTCCGACCGGCTGAGCGCGTGGAAGACGCCGACCGGCGACATCGCCTGGACCTCGGAGGCGCTGATGTTCCGCGGTCTCAGCGCGCCGGCGGCGATCACGCAATCGGTCGTCGTCGGCGACCTCGACGGCACGCTGCACTGGCTCTCGCGAGCGAAGGGCGAGTCGCAGGCGCGCCTGACGACCGACGGCGGCACGATCTCGACGCCGCCGGTGAGCGTCGGCGGCCTGCTCGTCGTCGTCACGCGCAAGGGCGGCGTGTTCGCGTTCCGGCCCGCCTGAACACCGCTTGGCGCCCCGACGCCGGCAGCCGATGAAGCCCGTGATCGCACTCGTCGGCCGCGCCAACGTCGGCAAGTCGACGCTGTTCAACCGCCTGACGAGGACGCGCGATGCGATCGTCGCCGACTTCGCCGGGCTGACGCGCGATCGCCACTACGGCGACGCCCGCGTCGCCGGCCGCGACTTCATCGTCGTCGACACCGGCGGCTTCGTTCCCGAGAACCCGACCGGCATCGTCCGCCTGATGGCGCGCCAGGCCGAGCAGGCGGTCGCCGAGGCCGATGCGGTGGTGTTCGTCGTCGACGTTCGCGCCGGCGCGTCGGCGCACGACCACGACATCGCGCGCTACCTGCGCAGCGCCGGCAAGCGCGTCGTCCTCGCCGCCAACAAGGCCGAGGGCATGGCGGACTCGCCGCTGCTCGGCGAGTTCTACGAGCTCGGACTGGGCGAGCCGCATCCGGTCTCCGCAGCGCACGGGCAGGGGGTCGTCTCGCTCGCCGAAAAGGCGCTCGAGGCAGCGCTCGGCGCGCCCCTCGGGCCGGAGCCGGACGACGGCGAAGCAGAGGGCGCCGCCGAAGCCGATGCCGATGCGCCGATCCGCCTCGCCGTCGCCGGCCGGCCGAACGTCGGCAAGTCGACGCTCATCAACGCCTGGTTGGGCGAGGAGAGACTGGTCGCCTTCGACCAGCCGGGGACGACGCGCGACGCGATCGTCGTGCCGTTCGAACGCGGCGGCCGGCGCTTCGACCTCATCGACACCGCAGGGCTGCGCCGGCGCGGCAAGGTGTTCGAGGCGGTGGAGAAGTTCTCGGTCGTCAAGACGCTGCAGGCGATCGCCGAGGCCGACGTCGTCCTCCTCCTGCTCGACGCGACGCAAGGCGTCACCGACCAGGACGCGCACATCGCCGGCTACATCGTCGAGAGCGGCCGCGCCGTCGTCGTCGCCGTCAACAAGTGGGACGCCGTCGACGCCCACCAGCGCGAGGTCGTGCAGCGCTCCATCGAGCAGCGGCTGCCGTTCCTGAAGTTCGCTCCGGTGCTGACGATCTCGGCAACGCGGCGGCAGGGCTTCGCGCCGGTCTGGAAGGCGATCGCCGACGCGAACGCCTCGGCGACGCGCAAGATGTCGACGCCGGTGCTGACGCGCCTGCTCCAGGAGGCGGTGCTGCACCAGGCTCCCAAGCGCGCCGGCGCGTTCCGGCCGAAGCTGCGCTACGCGCACCAAGGCGGCAGCAAGCCGCCGGTGATCGTCATCCACGGCAACTCGCTCGAGCACGTGACCGATGCTTACAAGCGGTTCCTGGAAGGGCGCTTCCGCGCCCACTTCAAGCTCACCGGAACGCCGCTGCGCATCGAGATGCGCTCCGGCAAGAATCC
>Ga0307409_100001512_pt1 | contig 11505 bp, 6 predicted proteins | sample 322Ometagenome_2_FD_203888 | JGI IMG/M metagenome (GOLD analysis project Ga0307409, IMG submission 203888) | Maize rhizosphere microbial communities from greenhouse at UC Davis, California, United States - 322HYB-O-2 | ecosystem: Host-associated > Plants > Roots > Rhizosphere > Soil | place...
GTAGGCTTCCCCGACATTTGCCAGCACACCGGCGTCTTCTGGAGTGCGTGCCAGCGCCGCCGTCAGCAGAGGCAAGGCTTTTTCGCGCTGGTTGCGCTGGGCGTAGAGTAGCCCAAGAATTGCCTGTTTCTGGGCGTCGTCCGGATCCACTTTCAACGACGCGCTGACGAGCTCGATCTCGCGATCTTTGGCAGCAACATACTTGTCTGTTTGGCCGAGGCGTTGGTAAGCAAGAGCCAGGTTTTCCCAGACAGTTGAGTCGTTGGAGTTGAGTTCCAACGCTTTCTCCGACATCTGCGCCGATTCGGCATAACGCTTCTGGCGAATGAACATGAAACCCAGGTTCGCGTACCCAGCGTAGCTCGGGCTGAGCTCAATCGATTTCTTGATAGCGGTTTCTGCATCGGGAATGCGCTTCCCATCGCCAGTATCAAGATAGACCGCGCCGAGATTGAGCCACAGGTATGCATTGTCAGGAGTTAGCTCGATGGCTCGCTTGAGTTGCGCGATCGATTCATCGTAACGACGCTGGCGATCGTAGAAGAGAGCGAGGGTGTTGTAGCCGTCCCAATAATCGGGTCGCATCGCGGCAGCCCGCTGAAAGGTTTTTTCGGCATCAGCGATGCGGCCTGCGCTTTCGTAGGCGTGACCCAAACCGTTGATTGCGTCGGCATTCCGCGGGTTCATCTGGAGCGCGCGTTCGAATTCCTGGATCGCGAGTTCGTGTTTACCAGTGTCATCATGAAGGCGGCCGAGAGTTATGTAGGCAACCGGCAACTTGTCACTCAATTCCAGCGAGCGCTTGGCATTTGTGAGTGCCTTATCAATCGACGGCGGGTCGGGAGATACTTTGTTCTTGAGGCGATACGCCTCGGCGATCTGAGCAAATCCGAGCGCGAACTGCGGGTCTTGTTTGATAGCCGATTCGAGGGCAGCAATTGCCTGGTCGAGATTGCTCGGCTTGTCATAACGCTGCATGAGTCCGAGCGCCTTGAGGTAGGACTCGTAAGCTTTGGGATTCGCCGAAGTGCCCGCACCGGCGAGCATTTCGGGAGTGACAGCGATGTCCATGAGCTTGGCGAGGCGAGAGACGGCTTCGTCCTGCATCGTGGACATATCGCCGTTGGGGTCTTGAAGCTCGAAAGATCCCACCTGGCGAAGGTTCTTGGTACTAATCAGGTTGAGCGTCAGGCGAAGCTGGCGGCCATCGCCCTGAACGGTTCCTTGCACGACGTAGTTTGCGCCCAAGGTGTGAAGGGCCGCAGTTGGGTCGTCGACGTTTCGCCGGCGAACTACGCTGGCGGGAACTACCCAAAGGGATTGTTGACCAACCTCAAGGTTAGAAAGTCGACTGGTGAGACTATCCATCAGTCCTTCAACCAAGGCGTCGTTGGCAGGATTTTTCCCGACGTTGTCGAAGGGGAGTACGGCAATGTGCTTCTCACTTTGTGGGAGCAGCAGTGCGGCGAGGCGTTCTCGCACGGAACGCAAGCTGAGAGGAGCAACGAGCACAAGCAGCACGAGCGCGAGCACGATTGCCCACTTGCGGGACGGCGACTTAGCCGGTCGAAGCGCAGTGCCGGAAGCTCGCTGGGCGTAAATGGTGAGTACTTTGGAGCGACGCTTGGATTCTACGGGCGAAAAGGACTGAGTCTGAGCCGTGAGCTTCGCCGTGATCGGCTCCAAATCGTGCAAGAGTTCCTTGCAAGACTGGTAGCGGTGGTCCGGATCTTTGGAAAGAGTGCGATAAATTATGGGCTGAAGGTCGACGGGAACGGTCTCGATGCCCTCAGGAGAATCGTGGACCAGCGCGAAAATGACTGCCGAAATATTGTCGCGATGAAATGGATGTTTGCCAATGAGCATTTCGGCGAAGGTAATGCCGAGAGCCCAGATGTCGGCACGGTGATCGAAGGACGTGCCCATCGCCTGCTCAGGTGAGAGATAGGCAGCGGTCCCGGCAAGGAACATGCTGTGCGTGGCACTGGAAGTGGTAAGGGCACGAGCCAGACCGAAATCGACGATTTTGGCGACTCCCTGATGCGTGACGATCACGTTGGAGGGCTTGATGTCGCGGTGGACGATGTGGTGCGCGTGGGCTTCGGAAAGTCCGCGGGCGATCTGTGAGGCTAATTCGGCAGCCTGTCCAGCCGAAAGAGGTCCGTCGTGCAGCTTACGCTCGAGGGTCTCACCGTCGTAAAAAGCCATGACGATGAACATGCGGCCATCTGGTGCTTCTTCAAGGCCGTGAATCACGCCGATGTTGGGGTGGTCGAGCCGAGAAGCCGCGCGAGCTTCGCCCAGAAAACGTTCCTTGTCGGTTGGGTTTAGCGTGAGTCCCTGGGGAAGGAACTTCAGGGCAACGATGCGGTCGAGTTTGAGGTCATGTGCTTTGTAAACGATACCCATCCCACCGCTGCCGGCAACTTCAAGCAATTCATAGTTGCCGATGCGTTCTCCGGAAAGAGGTGCTCGTGCCGCTTGTTCCATGAAAATCCTCAAAACTGAGGCGTGGGAGGAACCAAAGACTCAGAAGTGGTGCGAATGATAGCCAAAATCAAGGGTCCGTGCAACTTATGGCACGGATTGGCCAGTGGGTATACTCATTGAATATGCACCGACGATTGATGGTCCTCGCACTGCTCGCCGTGGCAGCGGGACTGCTGGGATGGGCTGTGACCCGGGAACGCGAGGTGAAGCGAGGGGCGACGGCATTTCATTCTTACGGTTGTGCGCATTGCCATGGTTCGTCGGGCGCACCGAAACTGACTAACGTGACAGCAAAGTATGATGAGGAAACCTTGCGGCAATTCATTCGCGATCCAGAGAGCGTGTATAAGGCGCGTGGTCGAAGGCCGTTCAATAAAGGTTTTGTACCGATGGTACGACTGGGCGTGACGGAAGGAGATGCAAGAGCGATCGTTGCGTATTTGAAAGAACAGGCGGAGTGAGGTGGGTGAAGGTCCAGCAACCGAGTTGTGAGCAGTGAGTTGTGAGCGAACAAAGGCGAACATGCCGGCGAGACGTCGGCGCTACTTTAGCGGGCGCTGGTCACTTATGCGGGGGCCCAGTTACGGCGTTCAATGATGGTTGGTGGTTCGTAGGTTTGTCCTTTTGCCAAGCGACGGTCTTCGCGACGTGAACTCCACAACATTATCGGTCCGAGAATGGCGCGCAAGGCGCGAGTCCCTACTCCGAATTCGCGCTCAATTTCTTTGCGAAGCGTCCGAATCTGCCGGCTGAGTTCCTGATTGGTCGAGCGGTAACGCTTCTCCATCGCCCACAACGCCGCATTGTAAGCAGTCTTCAACGAAAGAATTTCGTTCGCGAAGCGGGTACGGACGCGAGTGTCTGAAGAGTCTTTATAGCGCTGCCATCCTCGGAGCATGGTTTCACAAATGCGGTAGATGCTTGGGCCATTGCGTTCGAAGTCGCGGCGGAAGGCCCAGTCGAGGAAGCGCTTGGAGTCGTCACGTGAAATGGCGGCGTGCTTGAAATTGAACTTGAACTGGCCGTGAATGTCAGCGTAATCCACCCCGCCAAGCATGCGGCCTTCGCCTTCCATTTGTGAGTAGAGCGGGGTGCCGGGAACGGGCGTGTACAGCATGAACTGGTGGAAGTCGGTGCAGTGGGAAACAGCGAAGTCGATTTCTTCGAGAATGTTTTCCGGTGTGTGATGCTCCAGGCCGACGATGGTGGATCCGAGGAGCTTGATTCCATGCTGGCGAAGATCCTCGGCGAGCTTGACGGTGTCGGTATCTTTGAGCTTGGCATAGTTTGACTTTGGAGATTCGAGCCCCATCCATACCCATGAAATACCGAGTTCGACGAGTTCCTGAACAGAGTATTTGCGAATTGCATTCGCCGATGAGAAGACGTATAGCGCCCAGCTCTTGTTGCCTTCTTTCATACGTGCGAGGAGTTGCAGTGCGCGCGGGCGATTGAGAAGGAAGTTTTCATCCATCATGAAGAAGGATTCGACGCTGAGCTCGCGCTCCATTTCGCACATAACCTCGAAGAGCTCGTCGCCAGTGTTGTAGAAGTTGATGAACTTACCTTTGCCTCCGAAGAAGGATGAGGTCGTGCAAAAGTTGCAGCCCAGCGGGCAACCGACGGATGGGATGATGGTTGCTGCGGTTGCGCCTTTGCGCGCGGGGACACGAAGGCCCATCGCCCGCATTCCGAATCCGGAGACGATTTGCGGATGGACGATGGATGCTTCGGGATCCTCGCCGAGATAGCGGCGCATCCAGGAAATACCTTCGCCGCGCACTATGTGGTCGGCGTCCACCATGTAGCTAATGCCTGGGATGGCGGCGACGTGGCCTCCGAGGATGATCGTGGATTGAGGCGACAGCTTGCGCACAAGGCGGCACATCTCGCGGACTTTGGCCACATTGGAGATGATGGAAGAGATGCCGACGATGTCGTAAGAATTGTCCGTAAGCTCACGCTTGAAGGCGTCGAGAGTGGGAAAATCGAGAACCGTGCAGGGAGCGGAAATGTTCTGCTGGATCATCATGATGCCCCACGAGCGGTGGAACATCCGGAGAGAGAAGCTGCCCTGAGCGCGGGTGACCTGGTTGTGATAGAGCTCCATGGGATTGATGGAGCGGCTGCCGAATTGATCGTCCTGTGCGTAAGGGCCGAAAACGGAGCTGAGAAGGATGCGGGCTTGAGTTCCTTTGGGATGTGGCGCGACTTCGTTATGAACTGCCGTGAATGATTGCATGCCACCATCTTAGTGAGCGCGGAACGCGCAATTCCGTGACATGACAGAAGTATTACATTCCAGGAGTATCACATCCCTCAGGCGGCCTTCTCGGCGGACATCCAACCAGCCTCGGTTTCCCGAAACCATTCAGACGACATCAAGGTGAACTTCTTTTGTTCTGGCGACCAGGAGAACCGTTGGAGCTCAAGGCGCTTCGCGTCTGCATGAATGACGTTGAAGGCGTTGACCTCACCGCGAGTGCGAGTGGAGAGCCCCGTACCTGCCTGAATGATGAGAGCGGCATTGCCGGGAACGCGATAGCGGCGGGTGGTTAGGCCGGAATGGAATAGGTGAATGTGCCCGGCGAGAAAAAGGTCGGCGCCGCAATGCACCAGTTCTGCGAGCGCACTGACGGCGCCGCGGACGATATGTCTCTCTTCGACAGCGTGAGGAAGATCAAAAGGGTGATGCGTGACGACGACTTTTAGCAGGCCTTCGGGAACTCGGCACAGGCGTTCGCGGGCGCGAGCCACCAGTTTTGGCTTGGCGCGTCCGCTTTCGATGGTAAAACCGTGCGCAGTGTTCAGGCCTACGATCGCCATTTCCGAATCTTCGTAGTAGGGCTCCAGGTCAGGGGTAATGTTTCGCTTGTACTTGGAAAATGGTCGGGCGAAACGCCGGATGACGTCATATAGAGGTACGTCGTGATTTCCGGGAACGACGATGTGTGGAGTGGGTAGACGTTCGAGGAATTGTTTTGCTTCGACGAACTGGTGAGTGCGCGCGCGTTGGGTGAGGTCACCGGAAACTACGACAACGTTGGGCTTGGCCTGATGGACGGCTTCGATGCAAGGTTCGACAAGAGCAGGGTCCACGCGACCGAAGTGCAAGTCGGAGAGATGCACAATCGTGCGCATCAGGCTGCGTTCTCCTCATGGGAAGTTTGGCGAGGCACCATGACGCGAATGGCATCCGGCTTGAGGCGAAAAGTGAGCGGAGTGTTCATGCGCTCGAGTTCGCCGTCATAAGCGACAGTGATGCTGCGGCGGCGCGTGTGGACGTGCGCCTCGTCAGAACAGAGAAGCTGGAAATCTTTCGCCGGCGTGAGCTTCCGACGAATCATGCGCCAGCCCAGGCGGAGGAGGCCGAGTCGTCCCACCGGAGGCAACACGTAGAAGGCCAGTTTGTGCTGATCGATGCAGGGCGCTCCGGGCATTCCAAATTCTTCGACCTGGTGCGGATTGCTGGCCGCAAAAATGAGAGGGGTGGAAAACCTCTTTTGCTTCCCTTCAACGATCATGTCGATCTCGAGATGAGAGCGGGGACGAACCAATCCCCATGCAGCGGAAATGTAGGCGATGAGTTGGCTTCTGCCCCAACGCTTGTAGGATTCTTCGCGCTGACGAAGCAATGCCGGATAGAGGCCCATGCTGGAGTTGTTGAGGAAGACGCGTCCATTGACTTCGCCGAGAGGGACACCCTTGATTTCGCCGTCGATACATGCGCGAGCGGCGGCTTCGGGGTCGAGGGGTATCCCGAGCAATCGCGCGAAATAGTTAAAGGTGCCACATGGCAAAACACCGAGGAGAGTTTCTGTGCCGGACAGCGCTGAAGCGACGGCGCTGATGGTGCCGTCGCCACCGCCTGCAAGGACCATACTGCGGCGTGAATCGAGAGCGGCGCGGGTGAAACGTGGGATGTCAACGGGCCTGTGCACGAGCTGCACGTCGAGGCCGATATCGTTCTCTGCGAAAACGTGCGCAACTATTTCAGCCAACTCATGCTGGCGCTGCGAGCCGGAGCCTACATTAAGGATAGCGGTGACTCCACGTGGGAACCGGTTGGCTTCAGGGAATGGGATCGGTGATATCAAGTCGGCCTCGTAATTTCTTTGATGCAATCTCGCAAAATGCCAATTGACGTTACGGGTGCAACCGCTTGAGGAATAGCGACATCTTCGCTCGAATCGGGTTAATAATCGGGAACACAGAAGTTGTCGGAGACCAATGTGCGTAAGACCTATCTTGTCGTTTGCTTTGCAGTACTCGCGTTGATCACCACGGCGTCAGCACAACGAGTTGACATAGCATTTGGAATGGGAGGTGTGGTGTCGCCTGACTTGGAATCTGGGGACACGGAGCACACTATCCAGAAGGTCGGCGGAGGGACGTACCCGGCCTTCAGCGTTAATTACCTGATGTGGAAGAACCTTGGCGTGAATGGGCAGGTCGCGTGGCGAGCGAGCCGCAACAACTATTTCGGGCAGCTTCCCTACCGGCCGATTTTTTATGACTTCAACGCCGTATATGCGCCTCCGCTGGGAAAGTACTTTGCGGCGAACTTGATGGCGGGGATCGGAGCGCAGAGTTCACGTTTTTACCAGGGATATTACGACTGCGGATTCACCGGCTGCACGAATTACACCAGCAGCAATCATTTTCTGACCCATTTGGGGGCTGGGCTGAACATGTATGTTCATGGAAGTTTTTTTGTGCGGCCCGAGGCGCACATGTATTTCGTGAATAACAATGAAGAGTTCAGCAGCGGCCGGGTGAACCGGTATGGAGTGTCCATTGGGTACTCGTTTGGGCGCGAACAAGAGTACTAATTGATAAACACTTAGAATGAGATTGGGCTCCATGACATGCCTCCGGAGCCCAATTTTCGTCCCTCAAAATTTGCACTTCGTCCCAGTAATTTGAATCACTTGCGTGGAATGTGCCACAGGGATCGCCGCCCCTGGACGAGGTACAGAATGCACCGGAATTGTGATCCCTTCCAAGAACCGTAGAGTTACCCGAGAGTCACCTACGAAATTCCGTAAGAATGGCTCGCTCGTGGCTTCTAACTCACTGATTTTTCGAATGACCGTTCGAATTTGAGTGTGGCGAACAGAATGCTTTGATCGCTGCAAACCCGTCTCCAGGATTTTGGGCCGGCGCCGGTTAGAGGCCGCCCAAGTTAGATCAAGGTCCAAATTTAGATTCAATTGCAGGGGGTAACTTGTGAGAAGTCAAAGATGGTATCGATACGCCAGTGTGTTCGTAATTGGCGTATTCGTCCTCGCTCTCAGCCTGCCACTGGCAGCGCAAGAGAGATTTGGCAACATAACAGGTATCGTGACCGATCCCAGCGGCGCAGTTGTCAGCGACGTAACAGTCACGGTAACAAACAAAGAAACCAATCGCACACTCACCACGAAGACCCGCGCCGACGGCACCTACAGCGCATTTGAGCTGGAGCCAGGGCGTTACAACGTCAACTTCCAGAAGCAGGGCTTCGGTCGTTATGAAGTTCCTGACGTGATCGTCCTCGTCGGCCGCACGGCCAATGTTGCCGCGTCCATGAAACTTGGAAGCGTGGACCAGACGGTGGAAGTGGTGGAAACCGCTCCACTCATCGACACAACCAGCACCATGATCGCCACGAACGTTACGGCGGAAGAAATTGAGCACCTGCCGAAGCCGCGCACGTTCCAGGCAGTCGCGCTGTTTTCTCCTTCAGTGAACACCGGAACGATCGAAGGTGGATTCCAGATCAACGGCGCCAGCGCTGCTGAAAACGCCTACTATGTTGACGGCGTTTCGACGAACAGCGTAGTGGACGGATCTGCCCGCCAGAGTGCGACGTTCGATTACATTCAGGAAGTCCAGGTCAAGACGACTGGCCTTGATGCCGAGTACGGTGGAGCGTTGGGCGGTGTGGTCAGCGCCGTCACCAAGTCGGGTGGCAATGCCTTCCATGGCGATGTCCACTACTACTATTACGGTAGCAAGCTGCAGACCGAGCCTCCCGAGCGGTTGTGGGTTGAGCCGGTTCTGGGGCAAGAGTCTGCTTACTTCCAGGACAATAAGGGATCACGGAACAACCATGAAATTGGTGGTTCGTTTGGTGGACCGATCGTAAAAGACAAGCTGTGGTTCTTCACCTCGCTGTCTCCGCGTTGGCTGCAACGGCGCGAGGACTACCGGTTTACGGCTGGCCACGATCCGGTGACCAATGCCGCGATTTTTGAACCGGAACTCGACACCATGAACCGCAGCTTCCACAAGATGAACTGGTTCAACAAGATCTCGTGGAATCCCTCGGACCGAATTCGGACGAACTTCAGTTGGCTGTACACGCCGGAATACCAGACGGGCTCAATCTATGCCTACGATGAATACACGCCCAATGGCTCGACGGCAACGCGTGAAGACGCGCTGCGCGATAGCAAGCGTGGATACAACCAGGCTGAAAACAGCTTGACTGGTCAGGTGGACTTTACGCTCACGAACAGTTCGCTTCTGAGCGTTAAGGGCGGCCGCTATTACCTCAACTATAAAGAAGTGGGCGTCCTGCAGGACGGCAACTTCCAGTACCTGTTTACTCCGAATATCAGCGGCCTTCCGCAGAACTTGCAATATGCAGAAGGTTACCAGTCACCGAGCGGTGCTAAAACCGACCATGACAAGACGACTCGTACGTACATTCAGGCGGACCTGAGCCAGATTGTCAACTTTGGCGGGCAGCACAATTTCAAGTTCGGAGCGGGAACGCAGAAGTTCGTTAACAACGTTTTCGACCTAACTTATGGCAACCTCGGCCGTGTAGATATCGACCTGAGGTTTGACGATCCGACTACGGTCGATGATCCAAGTACACCTGACGTAAATGAAGAGGTTTTGGAAGGAAACTGCAACGTTTGCTCAAGTGCCCGCGCATTGGCTGGCATTCCCGGACCAACCCGCGGGACTTATGGCTACTACGCTGTTCAGTACGCCGGTACGCGCGGCAGCGCCGGATCCAACATCACTCACCTGTACGTTCAGGATTCCTGGAAGATGCATCGTCGTTTGACGATCAACGCCGGCGTTCGGTTCGAGAAGGAAACGATCCCGTCGTTCCGTCCTGACATCCAGGAGAAGGCGATCGATTTCGGCTTCGGCGACAAGATTTCTCCTCGCTTCGGAGCTGCGTTTGATCTTCTTGGCAACGGCAAGGTGAAATTGTCGGCTGGTTGGGGTCGTTACTTTGACTGGACCAAGTATGATCTCGCTCGCGGCACGTTCGGTGGAGACTTCTGGGAAGTCTACTATCGTTCAATCGACGATCCGCAACAGTTGATCGACGTGACCAGCGGGACCATTGGTATCTCCCGCGAAAACATGCCGGGCACGAACCTGTGGGTCGCGGACTTCCGCGATCGGCGCATACCCGGCTTCGACAGCCTCGATCCAAACGTAAAGCCAATGAGTTCGGACTCGCTTCACGCTGGCGTGGAGTGGGAAGTTGCTAACAACATGGTGTTCTCCGGCCGCTACGTCCGTAGCAAGCTGAACCGCACCATCGAAGACATGGGCGTGCTTGTCAACGGCAGTGAAGCCTACTTCTACGGCAACCCCGGAGAAGGCTCCAACACCATCGTCCCGTCTTCCGGCGCCACGTGCGTGGTCGTTGTGGGTCAGGATGAAGATGGCGAGGACATCTGCGGTGTTCCAATGCCGAAGGCACAGCGCCAGTATGACGCAATGGAACTGCAGTTGACCCGCCGCTTCGGCCAGGGTTGGCTTGCCAGCGCCAGCTACGTTTACAGCCGTCTGTATGGAAACTACTCAGGTTTGCAGAGCACGGACGAAATCCGTCCTCAGAGCCTGGGCTACAACTTCGCCGGCAACCAGCAGTTCGCCGGTCAGGTGTTCCGTCCAGGTGGAAACGCGAACCGCTACTTCGACTTGGATGAAGCGCTGTACGATGCCAATGGCAACCTCGGCCTTATCGGTCGTCTGCCAACGGACCGTCCGCATGTGTTCAAGGTCTACGGTGCTAAGCAGTTCAAGTTCGGCACCGATGTGGGCGCGTTCTTCCGCGCAATGAGCGGAACCCCAATGACGACCCAGCTCGTCACCGTCAACGGAATCAATATGTATCCGGAAGGCCGTGGCGATATGGGACGCACGCCGTTCTTCAATCAGACCGACCTGGTAGTCGGCCATACCCTGAAGTTGGGTGAAAGCCGGGCACTGCGGTTTGAGATGAACCTGATCAACCTGTTCAACCAGAAGACCGAAACCTACACGTTCGATCGGTACAACCGCGAAGAGCACTCTGACTCAACCGGCGCCGACTTGAGCGGCGTTGATTTGGCGGCGGGCTTCGATTGGCAGGCTGCAGTAGCTGCGGCAGGAAACGATCTTGATCCTCGCTATGGCAGGGCTGCTGAGTTCAACACTGGCTTGGAAGGACGCTTCCTGGTGAAGTTCACCTTCTAAAATTTCAACCTGTAACACTTATCCTGGCGGGGCCTTCGGGCTCCGCCTCTTTTGCTTTATGGCAGTTGCAATTGTGCTATGCCGCAATAGAAGTACAATCAGCAACCCGCCCGATAAACGTTCTGACGTGCGGAACGTCCAAAGGTGCAAAGTGAGGGGGGAAGTGTGAATCCGAAGACACGGCCTGATCCGTCGAGACCGCACGCCGATGGCGACTACCTGCGCAAGCACGAGCTCGATGAGTTCCTGGGGCGGAACATTCCGATCCCTACGCAGGTTGTTTCCAATGAGGAATATGTGCCCCTGCCGCAGACTGAACGTCAACGAGCGGTGGAACGGAAAATTCTAGATACAGCGGAACGGAACAGCAAAAGGCTTGGCGTGACGCGAAGAGATTTCCTGCGTTCGGCCTGTGGAATGGCGGCGAGTTTTGCTGCCTTGAACGCGGTGTTTGGCGATTACTTCCATGTCCAAGCGGCAGAGCTCATGGATTTCGGCGCGGCGACGACTGGCAAAGAGCCTTACTTCATATTCGATGTG
>Ga0307409_100001513_pt1 | contig 11503 bp, 13 predicted proteins | sample 322Ometagenome_2_FD_203888 | JGI IMG/M metagenome (GOLD analysis project Ga0307409, IMG submission 203888) | Maize rhizosphere microbial communities from greenhouse at UC Davis, California, United States - 322HYB-O-2 | ecosystem: Host-associated > Plants > Roots > Rhizosphere > Soil | place...
CGCCTCTGTCGCGGCGGCTCAGTCGGAGGCGGCTGGCAACGCTCGGTTTCCGGGACTTTCACCGCAGCATCTGAAGATCTTGAATGCAGCCAAAAAGGTTACGGCAATTCCGCTTCCAACATGGCTGCCGGCGGGATTCAAAGCAGAAAGTGTGATTTCGAAGCTCGGGGCAAGGGTGCCGCTCGAAGATCAGCAGCTTGCTATTATCTATTCCAAAAAGCTCGCGGGTGGAAAAATTCAGCGGTTTTCGCTCGAAGCAGGGCTGGGCGGCATCGGCGGACTCCCGTACGATGTCACCAAGGTCATTCCAACGGCGGTAGGAGAGATCGACTTGATGTATGAGCCAAAAGATCCTGATGATGACAAAAAGAAGATCACAAGATTCTCGTTGACGGAATGGTTCAAAGTGGGCCGGACGGACTTTCACTTTGACGGGATGCACGGGATCTACGAAAACAGCAAGGGGTTGACCATGATCTCTCTTGCGGACACGGAAAAGATCCTTCGATCGCTGCGGAGATTTTAGAACATGAACAGTACAACACAGCCGATTCGTATCGAGACCGGCGAAGAAGTAGCATTCGAACTTATGAAGTTCATCGCCGAAAAAGAGAACAAGTCCCCGGCTCCCGGGGAGGCGAGAGACTACTATCTCGACCTTTTCATCGAATGTGCCCACGCCGTTTACAACGGCGAGCGGCTGGGTGGAGAAGAGTAAGCGGGCGAGAAACCCGGTCAGTTTTTCGAGATCTTCCCCGGCTTAACAAGGTCGGGGAATTTTATTTTCAGGGCTGCAAGTTTGGGCAGGTCATGCCGGACGATGTAAGGGTCCGCCGGATTGTGTCTCAGGTAGTCCTGATGGTAATCCTCGGCCGGATAGAATGCTGCCAATTTCACGATTTCGGTGGCGATCGGCATCTCGTATGCCTTGGCCGCGGTCAACGCATCGACGAACGCGCGGGCGGAACGCCGCTGAGATTCGTCCGCGAAAAAGATCGCCGAACGGTATTGCGGCCCCACATCCGGGCCCTGACGGTTCACTTCTGTCGGGTCATGCGCTACTACGAAAAATATGTTCAGGAGTTGTTCGTAGCTGACCCTCGCCGGATCGAAGCGTATCTCAACCGCCTCCGCATGTTTTGTACGCCCCGTGCCGACCTCGTCGTAATTTGCGGTCGCCCTCGCCCCGCCCGAATAGCCCGATCGCACGTCGATCACGCCCTTTACGTTTTCAAAAACGGCCTCGACGCCCCAAAAGCATCCCCCGGCGAAAACCGCCCTGCTTTCCGCGCCCATTGCGGCCGAGGACAGAACCGCCATCACGACAAATATTTTGGTAAAGATCCGCATATAATTAAAATATCAGTGCAGTGTCCGGAAAAGAAAAGTCTTTCGCATCCGGAGCCCAAAATGGCGAAAACTCCATGATATGCGGGAGTTGCCCGCCTACGGCCCGATTTGGAAAAATCGGTCACGCGGCGGTCATATATGCCCCCTTTTTGGTCATACGGTCTGGGACGCGCGTCCCCGTTTCGGTCCCGATTTTCGTCCCCGCTGACCGCATTTGGGACGGATCGCACCATGCTGGCCGATTCATCATTTTAAACACTTCCAAACCAAAATACCCTAACACTTACAATTTATTCGAAATTTACCTAGAATCAGATTTACCTGAAAAGTAACAATGACCGAGGTTATCAATTCATCGAGGGCTCCGGAGCCAGTTGGGCTTTATCCACATGCTCGGCGGGTGGGCGATATGCTGTTTTTGTCGGGTGTCGGCCCCCGCGAAAAAGGAACCAAGAAAATTCCCGGTGTGGAATTGAACGGCGCCGGAGAAATTGTCTCTTACGACATCGAAGAGCAGTGCCGATCGGCGTTCCGGAACGTCAGGTACATTTTGGAGGATGCGGGGTCGTCGTGGGATAGGATCGTCGACGTGACCGTTTTCCTCACCAATATGAAAGCGGATTTTGCCGCTTACAACCGCATTTATGCAGAGCATTTTGCCGATAATCGGCCGTGCAGGACCACCGTGGAGATCAGTTCCCTGCCGACGCCGATCGCGATAGAGCTGAAAGTTATAGCAACAGTTGGAAATAATCCAGGAGAACAATCATGACAGCAGCAGCAACACAGGGGTTAGCAACGCGCGGCTTCGCCGTAACCGCCGCCGACGCCAAATTCGAGCCTTTCGATTTCGCACGCCGGGAGGCTGGGCCTAAGGATATCTTGATCGATATTTTGTACGCCGGTATTTGCCACTCGGACATCCATCAGGTCCGCGGTGAATGGGAGCCGATGATACCGTCGGTCTACCCCATGGTGCCCGGTCACGAGATCGTCGGGCGGGTCACCAAGGTCGGTGCCGAGGTGACAAAGTTCAAAGAGGGCGACGTTGCCGGTATCGGCTGCTTTGTCGATTCATGCCGCGAGTGCGCCGCGTGCACTCACGGGATCGAGCAGTATTGCCTCAAGGGGAGCGCAATGACGTACAACGGCACCGAAATGGACCGCCAAACGGTGACCTATGGCGGTTATTCAAAACACTACGTCGTCGACGAAGCCTACGCTCTAAAGGTCAATGCCGCTGATGAGGATCTCCCCGGCGTCGCTCCGTTGCTTTGCGCGGGAATCACATCCTATTCACCGCTCAAGCGATGGGGGGTTGGTCCGGGCAAGAAGGTCGCAGTCGCCGGGCTAGGAGGGCTCGGGCATATGGGCGTCAAACTCGCCGTCGCGCTGGGAGCGGAGGTCACCGTACTTAGCACGTCCCCCAACAAGGAAGACGACGCCAAGAAACTCGGGGCGCACAATTTCGTAAACATTCGCGACACGGAAGCCGCCGCCGGTGCGGCAGGCAGCTTTGACTTCATCCTTGATACGATCTCCGCCAATCACGATTACAACGCATATCTGGCTCTTTTGACCCTGAACGGCGTAATGGTGATCGTCGGCGTCCCTTCGGAGCCGGTACCTTTAAATGCGTTTTCGCTTATCGGAGGGAACAAGGTACTCGCGGGTTCCATGATCGGCGGAATCCCGGAAACCCAGGAAATGCTGGACTTCTGCGCCGAGCACGGCATCACCTCCGACATCGAGCTTATCAAGCCCGAATACATCGACACCGCCTATGACCGAACCGTGAAGGCCGACGTGCGGTACCGGTTCGTGATCGACATGAAGAGTGCGTAATTGATGGACTTTTCGCTCCGCAAAGCGCTCAGGGACGATGAGGCGGCGATCATAGCTATGATCGCCGCCTCCCTGCGTCGCTTCGGGCGACCACGAGATCGAACTCTAGATCCAATCGGTGATGATCGCCAAATCCACTGCATTGGGATGTCCAAAGAACTTCAATGAAGTATGTCGCCCTGCTCCGCGGCATCAACGTCGGCGGGGCCACAATGATGAAAATGACGGACCTAAAGGCGGAGTTCGAACGACTCGGCTTTGAGAACGTCAGGACTTACATAAACAGCGGGAACATCGCGTTCGATGCGAAAAAGGCGGCCGAGTCAAAGCTGATCAATAAAATAGAACCTGCCATTGAAAAACGCTTCGGCCGTGCCGTTCCGGTGATGGTTAGGGAACAGAACGACATCGAACGGATCCTAAAAGGTAACCCCTTCGACGGCCAATACGATAGCCACAAGGAGATGCACGTGCTGTTTTTGAAGGAGGAGATGCCGAAGGATAAGGAGGCAGAACTGCTTTCGAAACAGACGGAGAATGAGAGATTTGCCGTGATCGGGCGGGAGATATATTGTCATTTGAAACAGGGAGTTGCGGACGGCCTGCTCGGGAAAGGGTATATAGAGAAGAAGTTGAAGGTCGCGGTGACGGGCAGGAATTGGCGCACGGTTCAGAAGCTGGCGGAAATGTGACCGTTGAGGCCCCTGGTTTTCGCATTTACTTGTCTATGGAAATAATGATCGCCGAGGCCACAGATTTCGACACGATCTTCGATCTTTACGACAAGGCGATCGAATTTCAGAAGCAGGTTTTCGATAAGCATTGGCTGGGGTTCGACGCGGAGCTGGTTAGGCGGGAGATCGCAGAAAACCGGCTGTGGAAGATCATCGAGGGCGGTAATGTCGCCTGCATCTTTTCCGTCGCATATGAAGATCCTGTCATTTGGGGCGAAACGAGCGGCGACGATGCGATGTACATCCACCGGATCGTGACGAACCCAGATTTTCGCGGGCGCGCATACGTCAGGGCGATCGTCGAATGGGCCCGCGGCCACGCGTACGAAAACGCCCTTCTATACATACGAATGGACACGTGGGGCGACAATCTAAAGTTGAAGGAGTATTACACCGCCTGCGGATTCGAATACAAGGGCGTTGTCTGGCCGGCCGAATCGGAAGATCTGCCCAAACATTACAGTGGTATCAATCTGGGATTGTTCGAGATCGACTTGACGAAAGAGTCTTCCGAGGATACGCACTCCGGGATCCCTTCTTAATGGTCAATATTGATTGATCTATGAAATAATTTCCTGATCGTATGGCAATTCGACGCCCCTTCAACTTCAAGCAGTGGATCGACGAGCACAGACATTTGCTGAAGCCGCCGGTCGGGAACCAGTGCGTTTACGACGATGACGACTTTATCGTAATGGTCGTTGGGGGGCCTAATTCCCGAAAGGATTACCACTGGGACGAGGGGGAAGAGCTTTTCTACCAGCTCGAAGGGGACATCAAGGTGCAGATCCAGGAGGACGGCAAGGCGGTCGAACTGCCAATCCGCGAAGGGGAGATGTTTCTGCTGCCGCCGCGCATCCCGCACAACCCGATCCGCGGAGCGAACACGGTCGGCCTGGTTATCGAGCGCAAACGTCGCGACGGCGAAAAGGACGGCCTGTTGTGGTTTTGCGAAAACTGCAACGCTAAGCTTTACGAAGAATATTTCGAATTGGAAGACATCACAACCCAGTTTCAGACCGTTTTTAAGCGCTTTTACGGTGATGAGAGTCTAAGAACCTGCAAGAACTGCGGCACCGAGATGTCCCTTCCGCCCGTTGCCAGCTAACCCAATGAACCGGCGGGAGCCTTACTGTTCCCCAAAAGACAGTCAGCAGAGATAAGGCGGAATATTCTCCTCTCGTGGAAGAGCGCCCAAAATTAAATCCTGAAGTCGTCGCGGCGGTCGCGGATTTTTTCGCTAGTTCCGCGTTCGGAAGTCGCGGGGCTGTAGTTACCGATCTGGACGGGACAGCGGTACACGAAGATCAGGGGCGGATCTATATTCCGCCGCCAGTGGAGTTCGGTTTGAGGGCGATCTACAAACAGGGGCGGCCGGTGATACTCAATTCGCTTCGGTTTCCGCTTTCGGTAATGCGGACGTTCGGGCGTGAGTGGCTGATCATTTCGGGTGCCCCGATCCCCGTCGTTTCGATGAACGGCAGCCAGCTCGGCTACGTGAAGACGGACGAAAAGGGAGAGCTTTGCTTTGAAGAGATCGCCGCCTTCCCGCTGGCAGCAAACGAGATAGATCCGGTCCTGGCCGGGATCGATTCCCTTTTGGAAGACGACATCCGCGACGTGCTGCTCTTTTATTACCCGCGCGATTGGCGTCTGGGCGAAATAATCTGGACGCCGGTGGCCGATAACGTGCTCCGCGTAAAGGAAAAATACAAGAGCGCATCCTCCGTGATCGCGGTCGAAACATCAAAGCTGGCGGAAATGCTTCATGCGGAGGAGATCTGCATGATCTTCTTGCTGATCGAGCGGCCCGCGGATGACCTGATGGCTTACCAGCATTCGAAACCCAGCAGCTTCTTCACCGCCAAAGGTATCGATAAAATGACCGGCACTGCCGCACTTGCCGAACGATTCGATATCCACCTCGCATCCTCGGTGGGTGCGGGCGACACGTTGATGGATGTGTTCCTCAACGGCGTCGGCCTGTCCGTCCACGTTGGCCCTCAGAGTTTGCCCTTTCGCGGTTTACACCAGACAATTAAGCTCAGCAATTCTTTTGAGCTGGGCGATATGTTGTTTGCACTCGCCGGGCAAATCCAGGGGGAAGCGAATGAGCACGACGGGAAGAGCACCGCGCGAGGTCGATAAGTTTCGCGATCTGGCCCGCACGGTGATCAAGCACCATTTCGGAGGGGCAAGGCAGATCAAATATCTATCCGGTGGCCTCACGAATTTCGTATTCTCTTTCGGGGCGAATGAAGGAGAATTCATCCTTCGGATCAGCCCGGACCCGCTCCGCATCAACCTTTTCATAAAAGAGCAGTGGGCTTCAGCCGCCGCGAAGAAAGCCGGTGTCCCCATCGCCGAGATCCTAGAGGTGGGGTCGGAAATGATCGGGCTCCCCTATATGGTCACGCGCTCGATCGAGGGTTCGGACGCCACGCACCACCCGAAGCGGCTTGAGATCCTAAAGGAGATGGGCCGCATCGGATCCAGGATAAACGCGATCCGCACAAAAGGCTTCGGGCAGACTTTCGATTGGTCCGACAACAAGCTGTCGGTCAATTCCAGCTTCAAGACCTGGTTGTACGAAGAGTACGACGCGGAGGGCAAGCTGGAACTGCTTCGGAAACACAAGTTACTTACGCCGACGCGTGGCAAAAAGCTGAAAAAGATATTCTCCGAAGCCGCAAAGTCCAACGGCCGGCCGGTGCTCAACCACAGCGACCTCCGCCTGAAGAACGTGATCGCGGACGAGGAAGGCAAGATCCAAGCGGTTATCGATTGGGAGGGGTGCACGTCGAACATCGCGCCGGCGTGGGAACTTTCCCTGGCCCTACACGACCTCGGCGTAGACGAAATGCAAAGCTTTTTAGAAGGTTACGGCATTAAGCCGAAAAAGGTGGAAGAAGCGATGCCGCTGGTCCGGGCGTTCAACATCACCAACTACGCCACCGCGGTAGAGGCCGTTGCGAAGGACAAAAAACTGCTTGAACACTACCGCCTCCGGCTGAGCGGCCTGCTTGATTTGTATTCCGTCTGACTCCGCCCTTAAACTTTAGCCACATTCAGCGATGTTAAAGATCGACGTCCATACACACATACTTCCCAAAGACATTCCCATCTGGAAAGACCGCTTCGGCTACGGCGGTTTCATCAAGCTCGAACATTACAAACCGTGTTCGGCCCACATGCTTCGCGACGACGGCAAGCAGTTTCGCGATATCGACGAGAATTGCTGGGACCCTGCACTCCGCATCGAGGAGATGGACGCATCCGGGATCGGCATTCAGGTGCTGTCGACCGTGCCCGTGATGTTCAGTTACTGGGCGAACGCCGAGGACGGTGTCGAGATCTCAAAGTATCTCAACGATCATATCGCCGACATAGTGACCGATTACCCATTAAGATTTGTTGGACTGGGTACCGTGCCGCTTCAGGATATAGAGCTGGCGATCGCGGAACTTGAGCGTTGCAAGAGCATTGGCTTGGTGGGCGTGCAGATCGGCACGAACGTCAATCAGCTCAATTACAGCGAACCGGAATTTTTCGATTTCTTCGCCGCGTGCGCCGAACTCGCAATGGCAGTCTTCGTTCACCCGTGGGAAATGATGGGTGAGGCCGATATGCAGAAATACTGGCTCCCCTGGCTGGTGGGGATGCCGGCGGAAGTTTCACGGGCGATCTGCTCGCTGATATTTTCGGGCACCTTGGAACGCCTGCCGGGGCTTCGAATCTGCTTCGCGCATGGCGGCGGATCGTTCCCGGCGACGATCGGGAGGATCGATCACGGGTTCAACGTTCGGCCGGACCTTTGCGCCGTCGACAATCCGCACAGCCCTCGTAAATATCTGAGTCGGATGTATTTTGATTCCCTTGTGCACGAAGCAGCTAAACTCGATTACCTGATAAAACTCGTCGGTGCTGATCAGGTGATGTTGGGCACCGATTACCCGTTCCCGCTCGGGGAGCTGGAGCCCGGCAGGCTGATCGATTCGATGCCCTACGACGATTCAATAAAGCAGATGCTATTAAACGGGTCCGCGATGAACTGGCTGAATCTTGACCAAAATTTGTTTCCATTCGATTCGCGGGACAGCCGATAAGTACGGGAAAGGGACGCCAAACCATCAGCGTCCCGTTTCGTGATTCGTTCCGAGAAGTTGTTTAGTTCTTTGTTTCGGCGTTCTTCTTTCTCTTTAATGCAAGGGTGTTGGAACCTGCTCCGTCGCCCTCTGGAATTGTGAAACCCTTTACTCCGGTCTGAACCTTGGAGAGCTTCGCGATGGTTCCGTCACGGTCGAAAATCAACTGGGCCTTCCCGTTTCCGGTGTCGCCGTTCTGCATCGCGAAGGCCTCATAAACGACGCGATTATTTGAATCGCGAAGTTCCACACTATCCGCGCCGCCCGCACTTCTGCGAAGCCGCATAACGTATTTTCCGGCTTCAAATGTTTGATTCTCGATCGCGAAATCGAACGGAATTTCTGCGTCGAGCTTGGTTGAACTCTGGGCGTAGGCATCTACTCCCGCCATGACGAAAACGAGTGTTAGGAATGATACGATTTGAATGATCTTTTTCATGATTTCTCCTTACTTCATATGAATGGAATGTATGCCAATTTAATGGCGTGAACTGCAGTTAAGGAACCGTGATAATGTATGAACGGTTCACACCTGCACAGACGATAGGGACGAAATCAAGGTTTCCGGATAATTCGGTTTTTTGATGTAAAATTTGAGAGATTTGAGATAACCAGTAATGTCTTCAACAAGTTACGGCGGTAAAATAGAAAACGGTTCGTCCCTAAATTCTGTCAAAGACGTTCAGAATTTCAGATCGCGATTCCATATCCCGAATTCAGCTGACGGAACCTCGGCTATTTATCTGACCGGAAACTCTCTGGGGCTGCAGCCGATCACAACCCGGAAATACATCGAAGAGGAACTGGAGGATTGGGCATGGCTGGGGGTCGAAGGACATCTTCACGCAAGGCACCCTTGGCTTCCGTATCATGAGTTCGTAACCGAACCGATGGCGCGGATCGTAGGAGCGAAACCGATAGAAACGGTCGTGATGAATTCGCTGACCGTGAACCTGCATCTGATGATGGTTTCTTTTTACCGCCCGCAAGGAAAGCGGCGCAAGATCGTGATCGAAAAGGGAGCATTCCCGAGCGACCAATACGCGGTCGAATCGCAATTGCAATTTCACAGGTCAGAACCGCTTGCGTCAGCGGGTGGCCGGGCGCCCGACGAAGAATCATCTCGTCCGGTCATCGAGTCGAAGCCGCCCGCTGACGCAGGCGGTTCTGACTTGATCGAGCTTGCGGCGCGGGAAGGCGAAACGACACTTCGTACCGCGGATATCATAGAGGCCATAGAACGAAACGGCGACGAGATCGCGCTTGTGATGATGGGCGGGGTTAACTATTACACCGGCCAGGCGTTCGACATGAGGGCGATCACGGAAGCGGGCCATCGGGCAGGTGCGGTCGTTGGCTTCGACCTCGCACATGCTGCAGGAAATATTGAGTTGCGTTTGCACGATTGGGATGTGGATTTCGCCGTGTGGTGCTCTTACAAATATCTAAACGCCGGGCCAGGCGGGATCGCGGGTGCGTTCGTGCATGAACGTCACTCGCGGGATTTCAACATGCCGCGATTTGCCGGTTGGTGGGGACACAATAAGCAAACGCGTTTTCAGATGGGACCCGAATTCGATCCGCTTCCCGGCGCCGAGGGATGGCAGCTTTCCAATCCGCCGATCTTCCAGCTGGCCGCACTGCGGGCCTCGCTAGAGATCTTCGACGAGGCTGGAATGGGGAATCTCCGTGCCGCATCGGTAAAGCTGACCGGGCACCTTGAATCACTATTGAAAGAAATAAAAAACGATCGCATTTCGATCATCACTCCTGGCGATCCGGAACAGCGCGGGAGTCAATTGTCGATCCGCGTAAAGGACGCGGGTAAGAGCTTGTTCGAGGCGATAACGTCCCGCGGCGTTGTTGCCGACTGGCGCGAGCCGGACGTGATCCGTGTCGCCCCTGTGCCGCTTTATAATACGTTTGAAGACGTTGAAAAATTCGCCGGGATCCTCAAAGAATGTCTGACGTAACTATCATCGGGGCCGGTCTGGCGGGTTCCCTGCTTGCGATCTACCTCGCGAAACGGGGGATGAGGGTGGACATCTACGAGGCCCGCGGGGATATGCGGAACGAAGAGATGTCGGCGGGCCGCTCGATCAATCTCGCGTTGTCGGACCGCGGCATTGCGGCGCTTCGCGAAGTCGGGATGGACGAATATATGCTCGCCGAGGCGGTGCCAATGTATGGGCGGATGATCCATACGGTTTCGGGCGAGACGAAGCTGCTGCCGTATAGCGGCCGCCAGGGTGAGTACATCAATTCCGTATCGCGTGCCGGGCTGAACATTGCTCTGATAAACGAGGCCGAGAAATATGATGGCGTAAAATTTCACTTCAATGAACGCTGCGTTGATTTTGATTGCGCAAACGGCGAGGCCACATTCTCGAGCGGGGTCTCGGTGAATAGTGATACGGTGATCGCGACCGACGGTGCCGGTTCCGCCGTTCGTCACGCTTTTATGCACGGTGGGGTCGAGCGGTTCGATTTCTCGCAGAGCTGGTTGGCGCACGGGTATAAAGAACTTCACATTCCGGCCGGGCCCGTTGGTTCGTTCCTGCTTGAAAAGAACGCCCTGCACATCTGGCCGCGACGTAAGTTCATGATGATCGCGTTGCCGAACTTTGATGGGAGCTTTACGTGCACGCTGTTTCTGGCACACAGGTCAAAACCGCCTGCGTCAGCGGGCGGCGGGGCGGTTGGTGTTGAGCAAGCCGAAAGATACCCGCTCGACTCTTTAGCCACGTCTATACCACCCGCTCACGCAGGCGGTTCTGACAGAGCCGTGTTCGATCAGCTCACCGACGAAGCCGCCGTCACGGAATTCTTCAACCGTGAATTTCCCGATGCAGTGCCGTTAATGCCGACGTTGATCGAAGATTTCTTTCACAATCCGACAGGAAATCTCGGCACGGTAAAGTGTTGGCCGTGGAATGCCGACGGCAAAGCCCTGCTCCTGGGCGATTCCGCCCATGCTCTGGTGCCCTTCTACGGGCAGGGGATGAACTGCGCGTTCGAGGATGTCCGTGTGCTCGATTCGCTGGTCGAAAGGCATGGAACCGACTGGGAAACCGTATTTACCGAATACGGCGGTCTCAGAAAGGTCAACGCGGATGCGATCGCGGACATGGCTGAGGAGAATTTCTACGAAATGCGCGACGCGACGGCCGATCCGGTCTTCCAGCGCAAACGAGAGCTCGAAACGAAACTTGAGCAGACTTATCCCGATTATTTTTCCAAATATTCGATGGTCACGTTCCGCGAAGACCTGCCTTATTCCGTCGCGAAGGAGAAAGGAAATGCTCAGGACAGGTTGTTGATGGAGATCTGCGCAGAAACGTCCGACGGCTCCGCGATGGAGCTGCCGGACGTCATGGAAAAAATAAGGTCTCTTGGTTAGGTTATGCCGCGGCGTTGGTCCACTGACCG
>Ga0307409_100001514_pt1 | contig 11503 bp, 10 predicted proteins | sample 322Ometagenome_2_FD_203888 | JGI IMG/M metagenome (GOLD analysis project Ga0307409, IMG submission 203888) | Maize rhizosphere microbial communities from greenhouse at UC Davis, California, United States - 322HYB-O-2 | ecosystem: Host-associated > Plants > Roots > Rhizosphere > Soil | place...
TCCGGAGCCGCTGCCCCGCAAGGATTTCGTCCAGCGACCAGCCCGGCATGGTCATGTCGGCGGAGATCGCAGCGAGAGGCCGGCCACGAAAGCTGAAGCGCTCACGCGTCGCGTTCGCATTGCTGAGCAGGCCATCCACGGTCAGGGGCCAGCCACGCACGACGAGGTCGGCGACGGGATCGAAGTCGGCCGCACCCCGGAGATGGGGCTCGATGGGTTCGAGGGTGTCCGCTGTTCGCACCGGAACAGCATGACACGCGTCGAAAAGCCGTGGACTACTACTGGATGCGCAGGCCGGAGACGGCGCGGGAGATGACGAGCTGCTGGATCTGCTCGGTGCCCTCGAAGATGTCGAAGATCTTGGCGTCGCGGTGCCAGCGCTCGACCGGGTACTCGCGGACGTAGCCGTAGCCGCCGAGGATCTGGATGGCCCGCTCGGTGACCCACACCGCGGTGCGGCCGGCCTTGAGCTTGGACATCGAGCCCTCGGCGTTTTTGTAGGCGCCGTTCTTCGACAGCCAGGCGGCCCGGTGGACCAGCAGGCGGGCGGCGTCGATCTCGGTCGCCATGTCGGCGAGCATGAAGGCGATCGACTGGTTCATGATGATCGGCTTGCCGAACGCCGAGCGCTCCTTGGCGTACTGCAGCGAGTACTCGTAGGCCGCCCGGGCGATGCCGACGGCCATGGCGGCGACGGCGGGCCGGGTGGCCTCGAACGTGGCCATGGCCGGCTGCTTGCCGGACGACTCGCCGTTCGGCTTCGAGAGCGCCTCGCGGGCCCGGGCCAGCTTCTCGTCGAGCTTCTCCTTGCCGCCGAGGAGGCACGAGCCGGGGACGCGGACGTCGTCGAGCACGACCTCGGCGGTGTGGCTGGCGCGGATGCCGTGCTTCTTGTACTTCTGGCCCTGCGACAGGCCGGGCGTGTTGGGCGGGACGACGAAGCTGGCCTGACCCTTGGCCTTCAGCTCGCTGTCGACCGTGGCCACCACCACGTGGACGTCGGCGATGCCGCCGTTGGTGATCCACGCCTTGGTGCCGTTCAGCACCCACTCGTCCTTGGCCTCGTCGTACACGGCGCGGGTGCGCAGCGAGCTGACGTCGGACCCGGCGTCGGGCTCGGACACGCAGAAGGCGCCGAGGGCGATCTTCTCGGGCGTGCCGTAGCACTGGGGCACCCACTCGATCGTCTGCTCGGGAGTCCCGTTGCCGGCGATGCCGGCGGCGGCGAGGCCCGAGCCGAAGATGGCGAGGCCGATGCCGGCGTCACCCCAGAACAGCTCCTCCATGGCGAGCGGCATGGTGAGGCCGGTGTCGTCGCCGAGCATGGCGTTGGCCATGAAGTCGAAGCCGTAGAGGCCGATCTTGGCCGCCTCCTGGACGATCGGCCACGGGAACTCCTCCCGCTCGTCCCACTCCTCGGCCGCCGGCCGCACGACCGAGTCGGCGAAGTCGTGGACCCACTTCTGGATCTGGAGCTGGTCTTCGTTGAACTGGAGGGAGAAGTCGCCCATGGTCCGCACCTCTGCGTCGATCTCGTGGGTCCCCCGCGCGGATCGGCCGGGACCATTGTGGTTACCGCTCGGTAACAAAAGACGATAGCCAAACGGCCACCAGCCGGACAACCCGCTGATCCCGCCATCTACGCCGATGTCGGCCCCGCCGGAACCCATGGTAGGGCAGGAGACGGGCGCGACGGGGTGGGGTCAGGTCACGACGGGTTCGGCCGCGCCGGGATCGGCGACCGGGGCGACCGGCGCGACGGCCGCCCCGCCCGGCACCAGCGCGAAGGCCACGGCGACCAGCGCGGCGCCGAGCAGGTACGGCGCCGGGACGGCGACACGGTCGTACAGCACGCCGGCCGCCGCCGGCCCCACGGCTCGGGCCAGGGCCCCCGCCGACTGCTGGAACCCGAGCAGCCGGCCGCGGTCGGCCGGTCCGGCCTGGGCGGCCACCGCCGACGACATCGTCGGCGTCACCAGCCCCTGGCCGAGGACCAGCAGCGCCAGGGCCGGCACCAGCGTGAGCCACTGGCCGTCCGCCGCCAGCAGGCAGAGCCCGACCGCGTTCAGGGCCAGGCCGGCCCGCAACGTGCCCCGTTCGCCGAGGCGCCCGTGCACCGGGTGGATGAGGCCGCCCTGGACGAGTACCAGCGCCAGCCCGATGACCGTGAAGACCGCACCGGTGGACGACAGGGTCAGGTCGAACCGGTCCTTCATCAGCAGCGAGAACGTCGTCTCGAACCCGCTGAAGGCGAACAGGGCCACGAAGGCGACGAGCAGCAGCTGCCGGGCGCCCCTCGGCACGGCGCCACCCAGACCGGCGGAGGACGGGGCGATCTCGATCGCCGGCCCGTCGATCGGCTCGGCCGACCGGGCCCGCACCATCGGGTGCGTCTCCGGCAGGCGGCGCACGGCGACCAGCGCGTTGGTGCTGGAGATGACGGCGGCCACGAGGAAGGGGATGTGCGGGCCGCCGAGGGCGGCGAGCGTGCCGATGGCCGGACCGACGACGAAGCCGACCCCGAAGGCGGCGCCCAGCAGGCCGAGCAGGCGCGGCCGCTCCTCGGGCGTGGCGACGTCGGCCACCGCCGCCTGGGCGACCGAGACGCTGGCGCCGGAGGCCCCGTCGACGATCCGGCCGAGGAACAGCAGCCACACCGTGCCGGCCAGACCGGTCAGCAGGCTGCCCGCCGCCGTGCCGCAGAGCGACAGGATCAGCACCGGCTTGCGGCCGATGCGGTCGGACAGGCGGCCGAGCAACGGCGAACAGATCATCTGCGCGACCGAGTAGGAAGCGACGAGGAGACCGATCACGGTGGGGGTGATCTCGAGGTCCTCGGCGTAGCGCGGGAGGATCGGCAGGACGATGCCGAACCCGACGAGGTCGATCGCCACCGTCACCCACAGTGGCCCAAAACCGGGTGGGAGGGGCATACGGGACCGGCTGCGCTTTCCGGAAGGCGCTCGATCGTCCACAAACCCAGGCTCCGCCTGCTCACGCACGGACGTCAAATCACCCCAGCGAGTATGATGCCGGATTGCAAGGGTCGCGGTGGGCGACCCGTGCGTACCAGGCAGGTGATCTTCATGACGCTCAAGCACGCCGCACCGATTGGGCGGCCGTCCTTCGACTCCGAGCTCGTCGCTCGGGCCATGGCTGGTGACATCGGCGGTCACGAGTCGCTTTTTCGCCGGCACGCGCCCGATGCCTGGGAGCTTGCCCTCGTCTGTTACCGGCGTCCCGCCGCCGCCGAGGTGGCCGTCAGGCTCGGCTTCGGCATGGCGCTCGTCGCCGCGCACTCCGATCCCCTCTTCGCCAAGGTGCCCTTCGGCGTGACCGTCCGCCACAAGGTGCGGGCCGTCGCCCCCAGGGTCGCGAAGGCCACCGCCGCGCACGACGACGACCTCACCTCCTGGTCCCGGGCCGTGCGCGGGCCGAGCGCGCCGCTCAACCGGCTCATCGAGGTCTTCGAGACCCTCAGCGAGCCCGCCCGTGCCGCCCTCTGGGTCACCGAGGTGCAGGCGCTCGGTCTCGTCGACGCCTCCGCCGTGCTCAACCTGCCCCTGCCCGACGCGGCCATGCTGCTCGAACAGGCGCGGGCCGACCTGTCCCGTCGCATCCTGCGGGTCCCCCGCAGCGAGCGGCCGCCCGACCCCCGCGTCGCCCTGATGGAGATGGTCGTCCCCATGCCGCGCGAGCTGACCCGCCGGGCGGTCGACGACTGGCGCAAGTGGTTGGCCCACAGCCGGCGGACCAGCGCCGCCACCCGCCCCCGCCGGTAACCACCCGCACGCTCACGGGGAACCGGTTGTCGGCCGCTCGCGGGCGACCGGTACCTTTGCGGCATGGGTGAGCGACACGTCCCGGACAAGCCGACGCTCGACGGCATCGAGCAACGTTGGGGCGACCGCTGGGAGCAGGACGGGACCTACCGGTTCGACCGCTCCAAGGGGCGCACCGACGTCTACTCGATCGACACGCCGCCACCCACCGTGTCGGGCTCGCTCCACGTCGGGCACGTCTTCAGCTACACCCAGACCGACACCATCGCCCGCTACCAGCGGATGCGGGGCAAGGCCGTCTTCTACCCGATGGGCTGGGACGACAACGGGCTCCCCACCGAGCGCCGGGTCCAGAACCACTACGGGGTCCGGTGCGACCCGACGGTCCCGTACGACCCCGACTTCGAGCCGCCGGCCGACGGCGCGACCTCCAAGCAGCAGCTGGCGATCAGCCGCCGGAACTTCGTCGAGCTCTGCCACCGGCTGACCGCCACCGACGAGGAGGCGTTCGAGGGGCTCTTCCGCCGCCTCGGCCTGTCGGTCGACTGGTCGCTCAACTACACCACCATCGACGACGACTCCCGCGCCGCGGCCCAGCGGGCGTTCCTGCGGAACCTGGCCCGGGGCGAGGCGTACCAGGCCGAGGCACCCACGCTGTGGGACGTCACCTACCGCACCGCCGTCGCCCAGGCCGAGCTGGAGGACCGCGAGCGGCCGGGCGCCTACCACCGCATCTCCTTCGCCGGGCCCGACGGGCCGGTCTTCATCGAGACCACGCGCCCGGAGCTGCTGGCCGCCTGCGTCGCCCTCGTCGCCCATCCCGACGACGAGCGCTACCAGCCGCTGTTCGGGCTGACCGCCCGCACGCCGGTCTTCGGGGTCGAGGTCCCGATCAAGGCGCACCCGCTGGCCGATCCCGAGAAGGGCTCGGGCATCGCCATGATCTGCACGTTCGGCGACCTGAACGACGTCACCTGGTGGCGCGAGCTGCAGCTGCCGACCCGGGCGATCCTGGGCCGCGACGGGCGCATCCTGGCCGACCCGCCGCCCGGGCTGGACGACGAGGCCGGCCGGGCCGCCTACGCCGAGCTGGCCGGGCTCACCGTCCACTCGGCCAAGCAGCGCACGGTCGAGCTGCTGACCGAGTCGGGCGACCTCCACGGCGACGCCCGCCCGGTCACCCATCCGGTCAAGTTCTACGAGCGGGGCGACAAGCCGCTCGAGATCGTCACCACCCGCCAGTGGTACATCCGCAACGGCGGCCGCGACCCCGACCTGCGGGCCGCCCTCATCGCCCGCGGGCAACAGGTCGAGTGGCACCCGGCCTTCATGCGGGCCCGCTACGAGAACTGGGTCGGCGGGTTGAACGGTGACTGGCTGATCAGCCGCCAGCGGTTCTTCGGCGTCCCCTTCCCGGTCTGGTACCCGCTCGACGACGCCGGCGAGCCCATCCACGACCAGGTCATCCCGGCGGACGAGGCGATCCTGCCGGTCGACCCCCAGTCGCAGCTCCCGCCCGGCTTCACCGAGGACCAGCGCGACCGGCCCGGCGGCTTCACCGGCGACCCCGACATCATGGACACCTGGGCGACGTCGTCGCTGACGCCCCAGATCGCCACCGGCTGGGGCCGCGACGACGACCTGTTCCAGCGCACGTTCCCCATGGACCTGCGCCCGCAGGGCCACGACATCATCCGCACGTGGCTGTTCTCCACCATGGTCCGCAGCCACTTCGAGCACGGCTCGCCGCCGTGGGCCCACGCCGCGCTCGCCGGTTGGATCCTCGACCCCGACCGCAAGAAGATGTCGAAGTCGAAGGGGAACGTCGTCGTCCCCACCGAGCCGCTCGAGCAGCACGGGTCCGACGCGGTCCGCTACTGGGCCGCCAGCGGCCGGCCGGGCACCGACACCGCCTTCGACCCGGGGCAGATGAAGATCGGCCGGCGGCTCGCCATCAAGATCCTGAACGCCAGCCGCTTCGCCCTGAACCTCGGCGAGGCCCCCGAGGGCGCCGCCGTCACCGAGGCCCTCGACCGGGCCATGCTCGTCGGCCTGGCCGACCTGGTCGACGAGGCCACCCAGGCCTTCGACGGGTACGACTACGCCCGGGCCCTCCAGCGCACCGAGGAGTTCTTCTGGCGCTTCTGCGACGACTACCTCGAGCTGGTCAAGGGCCGGGCCTACGGCGAGGGGGCGGGCGCCGAGTCGGCCCGGGCCGCCCTCGAGCGGGCGCTGCAGGTGCTGCTGCGGCTGTTCGCCCCGTTCCTGCCGTTCGTCACCGACGAGGTCTGGTCGTGGTGGCAGGAGGGCTCGATCCACCGCGGCGGCTGGCCCGACGGCACGTCGATCCGCCGGCTCGCCGGTCCGGGCGACGTCGCCGTGCTCGGGGTCGCGTCCGACCTGCTCACCGCCGTCCGCCGGGCCAAGTCCGACGCCAAGCAGTCGATGCGGGCCGAGGTCGCGTCGGTCGCCGTCACCGACACGGCCGAACGCCTGGCCGCCCTGTCAGCCGCCGAAGGCGACGTCACCGACGCCGGCAAGGTGGCCAAGCTGGTCACCCATGAGCTGGGCGCCGGTCACGAGCCGAGCATCGAAGTCGTCCTGGCCGAGGGCTGACCCCCGGCCCACGGCTCACTCGTGGGTCGTGGGCGTGGTCTCCTCCTCGTCCGCCTCGGCCTCGTGCTCGTCGTCGGCCGTCGAGCCGTGCTCGCCGGCGACGTCGGACGTGGTGGCGCCGATGGGCTCGGTGCGCTCCGGCGCGTCGGACTGGATGCCGAGCACGAGGATGATGGCGATCGCGATGGCGGCGCCGAGACCGAGCGGGATCAGCACCCAGCCGGACCGCTCGTCGCCGTGGCTGTCGTGCCCGTGATCGTCGGTGTCGGCGTGGGCGTCCTGGTAGGTCTGCGGGTCCTCGTGGCCGGCCGTCGCGGCTCCGTCGTGCTGGTCGTGACTGCTGGCCATGCTTCCCCTCGTTCGTCGGTGGTCGACGGCTTCGCCGGACCCGAAGAAGCTACCGGCCGGGCCGAGGGCGACCCCAACCCCGGGACCGGCGGCCGTGGCGCTCAGTCGTCCGGCGACGGAGGCGGGGCGGCAGGCTTCGGCCGTTCGTCCGGCGGTCGGGCGACCTCGGTGGCCGACGGCGTGGCGGTGACCCCGCCATCGTCGGTCGGCAGGGCGGGGGCCGGCGGCTTTGGGGGCGCCGGCGCGGCCTCGTCGGACGTCGCCTCCGCCCGCTGGGTCGTCTCGGGCATGCCGATGCCGGCGGCCGAGAACGCCTCCATCACGCGGGCCCGCAGGATGCGGGTGACCTCGAACTGGGCGCCGGGCCGGGTCTTCACCACCATGCGGAGCGTGACCCCGTCGAGGGCGACGTGCTCGACGCCCCAGACCTGGGGTGCCTCCAGGAGGTCGTCGGCCAGGTCGAGCGAGGCGGCGGCCTCGTCGGCGACCTCCTCGAGCACCTCCAGCGCCCGCTCCAGATCGGTGCCGTAGGGCACGGAGAGGTCGAGGACCGAGCGGGCCCACTGCTGCGAGCTGTTGCCGACGCGGCGGATCTCGCCGTTCGGCACGTGCCAGACCGTCCCGTTCACGTCCCGGACGCGGGTGGTCCGCAGGGTCACCTCCTCGACCGTCCCGACCGCCGGCCCGAGGTCGACCACGTCACCGACCCCGTACTGGTCCTCCATGAGGATGAAGAGGCCGGCGAGGAAGTCCTTCACCAAGCTCTGGGCGCCGAAGCCGATGGCCACACCGGCGATGCCGGCGCCGGCCAGCAACGGGCCGAGCTGGAGGCCGGCGGCGGCGACGATGTAGAGGACGGCGAAGGTCCAGATGACGCCGGAGGCGATGCTGCGCAGGACCAGGCCGATGGTCTGGGCCCGGGCCGCGGCGCGCTGGGTGGCGTCGCCGTTGGCCTCGCTGAGGAGGATCGGGATCTTCTCCTCGCGCAGGCGGCGGAGGCGGCCGCTGCGCACCACGCCGGCCATCCGTTCGGCGAAGCGGGTGATGAGGCGGCGCACCAGCCGGTTGAGCAGGTACGTCACCACCAGGATGGCGATGATCTTGAGGGGCCGGCTGACGAGCCAGTCGGCGAACTTGGCCCAGCCCTCGCTCTCGGTCCGCTCGAAGACCCACCGGCAGGCGACGCCGGGCGCGTCGCCGCAGGCCTCCTCCAGCTCGGGCCCTACCGGGGCACGGTTCGGCATGCCGTGCTCAGCCCACCTCGAGCAGGTCGACGACGAAGACGAGCGTCTCGTTCGGTCCGATCACCGGCGGCGCGCCACGGCTGCCGTAGGCGAGCGCGGGCGGGATGGTGAGCTGGCGGCGGCCGCCGACCTTCATGCCGGCCACGCCCTGGTCCCAGCCGGCGATGACCTGGCCCTTGCCGAGCTTGAAGGCGAAGGGTTCGCCGCGGTCCCACGACGCGTCGAACTGCTTGCCGGTCGCGTGCGAGACGCCGACGTAGTGGACCGAGACGCGCTGGCCGGACCTGGCCTCCGCGCCGTCGCCGACCGTCAGGTCGTCGGACTGGAGCTGCGAGCCGACCGGGCGGTCGGAGATCTCGACAACTGGCTTGTCAGGCATCTTTCACCTCGAGGAGGTCGATGACGAAGATGAGCGGCTCGTCCGGCGCGATGGCGGGCGGCGAGCCCTGGGCGCCGTAGGCGAGCTCGGACGGGATGACGAGCATCCGGCGGCCGCCGACCTTCATGCCGGCCACGCCCTGGTCCCAACCGGGGATGACGCCGCCGGCGCCGAGCTGGAAGTCGAACGGGGCGCCGTTGTCCCACGAGGCGTCGAACTGCTTGCCGGTGGAGCAGGCCACGCCGACGTACTGGACGCTGACGGTCTTGTCCTTCACGGCCTCGGCGCCGGTGCCCACGGTGATGTCGGTGACGACCAGCTCGGTGGGCGGCGGTCCCTCGGGCACCTTGACCTCGGGCTTGCCCTCGGCCGGCGGGATCTCGGTGGCGGCGACGCAGGGCTTGCCGGCGGCCGACTCCATGGCCTCGGTGGACGGCGTGGCGGTCGGGTCCTCGAACGGCGTCGCCTTCTTGTCCTTGTCCTTCGAGCCGTCGGCGACCACGTCACCGTCGTCACCACACGAGGCGAGCAGGAGCAGGACGGCGACGAGCAGGAGCGGGAGGACGCGGGTGCGCCGGAGAGAGTTCTTGGCAGGCATCGGGCACGACGTTACCGGCCGCCGACCCCCGGTCCAGTCGCGGAGGCCGGGCGACCGGGTTGGCGCCCCGTCCCGCATCGGCCACCCTGGAGTCGCCATGACGATCGCCGCCGAACCCTCGAACCCGCTCGTGGGCGCCGGCGAGTTCGCCCCGCTGGCGGTCGGGCCGCTGCGCGTCTGGCCCCCGGTCGTGCTCGCCCCCATGGCCGGCATCACCAACGCGCCCTTCCGGGCCCTGTGCCGGACCCACGGCGCCGGGCTGTACGTCAGCGAGATGATCACGTCCCGCGGCGTGGTCGAGGGCCACGAGCGGACCGCCGAGCTGGCCCGGTTCGACGAGACCGAGACCACCCGCAGCATCCAGCTCTACGGCACCGACCCCGTCTTCATGGGCGAGGCCGTCCGCCGCCTGGTCGACGGCGCCCTCCCGGGCGTCGAGCCGGTGCACCACGTCGACCTCAACTTCGGCTGCCCGGTCCGCAAGATCACCCGCCACGGCGGTGGTGCCGCGCTGCCGTTCCGGCGCCGCCGGTTCGCCGCCGTGGTCGGCGCCGCGGTCCGGGCGGCCGGGACCGTGCCGGTCACCGTGAAGTTCCGGACCGGCATCGACGACGAGCACCTCACCTACCTCGACGCCGGCCGCATCGCCGCCGACGTGGGCGCGGCCGCCGTCGCCCTGCACGCCCGCAGCGCCGAGCAGCTCTACTCGGGCCGGGCCGACTGGACCGCCGTCGCCCGGCTCAAGGCGCACGTCTCCTCCATCCCGGTCCTCGGCAACGGGGACGTCTGGACCGGCGCCGACGCGCTGCGGATGCTCCGCGAGACCGGATGCGACGGGGTGGTGGTCGGGCGCGGCTGCCTCGGACGGCCGTGGCTGTTCGCCGACCTGGGCGCCGCGTTCGACGGGCGGCCGCCGGTGTCGCCACCGACCCTGGGCGAGGTCGTCGCCATCATGCGCGACCACGCCGACCGGCTGGTGGCGTGGCTGGGACCGGACCGGGGCATCCGCGACTTCCGCAAGCACACCGGCTGGTACCTGCACGGCTACCCGGTCGGCCCGGTCGTGCGCCGCCGGCTCAACCAGGCCGGATCGCTGGCCGAGACCAACCGGCTCCTCGACGACCTCGACCCCGACCTGCGCTGCCCGACCGAGGTGGCCGACGGCCCCCGCGGCCACTCCCACGGCCCCCGCCGGGTGACGGTCCCGTCCGGCTGGCTCGACGACCCGGACGAGGACGTGCCGCTCGGCCCCGACGCCGAAGCCGTCACCTCCGGCGGCTGACCACCGTGCCCGACCAGACCCCGAACCCGTCGCAGTCGTTCCCGCCCACCGGCGACAACTGCAACGAGCTCGAGACGTCGGCGACACCACCCCCGAACGTGTCGCAGTTGTTCCCGCCCACCGGCAACACGTGCAACGAGTTCGTGCTGGCGTCGGCGTCGCCCCGGCGGCGGGAGCTGCTGGCCGGGCTCGGGCTCCGGTTCGACGTGCGGGTGGCCGACGTCGACGAGTCGCCCCTGCCCGGCGAGTCGCCGACCGAGCTCGTCGAGCGGTTGGCCGGCGCCAAGGCGGCAGCGGTGGGCGCGACCCGCCGCGAGGTGGTGATCGCGGCCGACACCGTCGTGGTGGCCGACGGCGACGCGCTCGGCAAGCCGGTCGACGGCGCCGACGCCGCCCGCATGCTCCGCCGCCTCGGCGGACGGACGCACCACGTGCTCACCGGCGTCGCCGTCCGCCGCGGCGGGCGCCTCTCCACGACGGTCGTCTCCACCGAGGTCACGTTCCGGCCCCTCACCGAGGCCGACATCGCCTGGTACGTCGCGACCGGCGAGCCGCTCGACAAGGCCGGCGCCTACGCCATCCAGGGCGCGGGCGGTCTGTTCGTCGAACGGATCGACGGCAGCTACCACAACGTCGTCGGCCTCCCGCTCGCACAACTGGAATCGATGTGTGCCCAGATGGACATCGACCTCCGCTCCTACGCACGGTAGGAGTAGTTCACAAGAGGTGGTTTCGAGCGACCTCATCGGAAGGACGACCATGGCGACCGAGCACCCGGCACCAGGCCATTCGGACGCCGACCAGGATCAGCCGGACCTGGCCGCGACGGGCGACGAGCGGCGCAGGGCGGCCGAGGCGGCCCGCGTCGAGGCCCGCAAGCTGGCCGCGGTCGCCTATCCGGTCGACGACGACGAGCTCCTCGAGTGCGACCTGGTCATGAAGGGCGGCATCACGAGCGGCGTCGTCTACCCGCTGGCCGCCTGCGAGCTGGCCCGGACCCACCGGTTCCGCAACCTCGGCGGGGCGTCGGCCGGGGCCATCGCCGCGGTGTTCGTGGCCGCCGCCGAGCACGACCGGGCCGGCGGCGGCTTCAACCGCCTGGCCGAGATCGCGCCCGAACTGGGCCAGCGGCTGCCCACGCTGTTCCAGCCGACGCCCGGCTCCGCACCCGCATTCACGGTGCTCCAGGCCGCCATCGACCCGGGCACGACCGGCGTGCGGCGGATGCTGTCGGTCGTCGCCGCCGTGGTCCGC
>Ga0307409_100001515_pt1 | contig 11498 bp, 7 predicted proteins | sample 322Ometagenome_2_FD_203888 | JGI IMG/M metagenome (GOLD analysis project Ga0307409, IMG submission 203888) | Maize rhizosphere microbial communities from greenhouse at UC Davis, California, United States - 322HYB-O-2 | ecosystem: Host-associated > Plants > Roots > Rhizosphere > Soil | place...
CGGTACGCTGTCAGGGAACCCGCTCGCCACCGCCGCCGGCCTGGCCACGCTGTCGCTGCTCGACGAGTCGGTGTACCCCGAGCTGACCAAGCGGGCCGGTGCGTTCGCGGACCGGCTCCAGGGCGTGATGGAGGACGCCGGGCTGACCGTCCACTGCGCCACCGTCGGTCCGCTCGTCGGCCTCTACTTCGGCGACCACGCCCCGGTCGACTTCGCCGACGCCCGCCGCACCGACGAGGCCGCCTACGCCGCCTTCTTCCACGCCATGCTCGACCAGGGCGTCGCGCTGGCCCCGGGCCCGTACGAGATCATGTTCCCCGGTCTGGCCCACACCGACGACGTGCTCGGCGCCATCGTCGACGCCGCCGGGCACGCCGCCCGCTCCGTGCGGATCGGCTGACGTTGCCGTCGGCCCCCGATCCGGCGTGGGCGGCCGCTGCTCTGCTCGACGAGAACGACGGGCTGATCGACGCCCTCGTCGCCGACGGACCGGCGCACGACTTCCTCGGTCTGATGGCGGCCCGGCTCGAGCACCGCTTCCCGGGATCGGTGGTCGGCGTCGGCGGGCTCGACCACTTCGGGCGCATCGACTACCGCGTCGTCGGCATGGACCCGGCGGCGGTCCTGGCGATCGGCGAGTCGCCGCTCTCGGACCCCGCCGTCCTCGGCGCCGAGACGGTGTGCGTGACCGACCCGGACGACGATCCCCGGTGCGCGGGCCTGGCCGAGATCGTGACCGGTCGCGCCGTCGGGTCGGTCTGGGCCCGGTCGATGCGCGACTGCCAGGGGCGGGTGATCGGCGCCATCCTGGTGCTCCACGCCGGCCCCGACGGCCCGAACGCGGCCGAGGAGGCGCTGCTCTCCCGCTACGCGCCGCTGGGGGCGCTCGCCCTCGAGCGGGCCGACCTCTACGCCCGGCTCGAGCACGGATCGCTGCACGACGAGCTGACCGGCCTCCCGAACCGCCTGCTGCTGGGCCGGCGCATCGCGGTGGCGGCCCAGCGCCGTCGCGGCAACGTGGCCCTGCTGTTCGCCGACCTCGACCAGTTCAAGGTCGTGAACGACAGCCTCGGGCACGCCCTCGGCGACGAGCTGCTGGCCGCCATCGGCGCCCGGTTCGGCACCGTGGTGCGGCCGGACGACACGGTCGGCCGGTTCGGTGGCGACGAGTTCGTGGTGCTCTGCGAGGGCGTCAGCGGCGAGGCCGAGGCGGTGGCGATCGCCGGCCGGCTGCTCGAAGCGGTGGCCGAGCCGATCGACCTCGGCCCGGTCCGGCTGAACCTGTCGGCCAGCGTCGGCATCGCCCTGCTCGGCGACCACGACACGGCCGACGAGCTCCTGCGCAACGCCGACCTGGCCATGTACCGGGCCAAGGAGCTGGGCCGCGGCCGCTACGTCGTCTTCGAACCGGCGCTCGGCACGGTCGTCGACGAGCGGCTGGCCATGGAGCGGGCGCTGCACCAGGCCCTGTCCGACCACGAGTTCCACGTGCTGTACCAGCCGCAGGTCCGCCTCGCGGACGGCGTGGTCACCGGCGTCGAGACCCTCGTCCGCTGGGACCGGCCCGGGCAGGGCCTCATCTCGCCCAACCTGTTCGTGCCCGTGGCCGAGGCCACCGGGCTGGTCGTGCCCCTCGGTCGCTGGGTGCTCGACCAGGCGGTGACGGAGGCGGCCGGGTGGCCGTCCGGTCCCCGGGACGCACCGATCACGGTGTCGGTGAACCTGTCGGCCAAGCACCTGGCCGACCCCAAGCTCGAGATGCTGGTCGCCGAGGTGCTCGAACGCCACGGCATGGACGCCGCCCGGCTCTGCCTGGAGGTGACCGAGTCCGACCTGGTCTACGACCTCGACGGCTCGGCCGCCGTCCTGCGCCGGCTCAAGGACGTGGGCGTCCGCCTGGCCATCGACGACTTCGGCACCGGCTACGCCACGCTCGACTACGTGCGCCGGTTCTCCATGGCCGACGTCCTGAAGATCGACGCCACGTTCGTGCGCGGGCTCTCCGGCCCCGGCTACGAGGACCGGGCCATCGTCGCCGCGGCCATCGCGCTGGGTCGCACCCTGGGCTTCGAGATCATCGCCGAGGGCGTGGAGGACGAGCGCCAGCGCGACGTGCTCATCGAGCTCGGCTGCGACAAGGCGCAGGGCTACCTGTTCAGCGAAGCTGTGTCGGGCCGTCACGTGGCCGACCTTCTCCGCGCCCTGCCCGACGGGTAGAGCAACCGACCGACACCGATGAGGAGCACCGATGCAACGCCTGGGTCCGATCGCCGATGTGGTGGAGACCGCCCTGCACGACCTCGGGGGGCGGCGCGCCGCCGCCCGCATCTGGGACGGTGACCACACCCTCTGGCAGGACGACCCCACCGAGGTGACCGACCGTCTCGGGTGGCTGCACGTGCTCGACGACATGGAGGCCGAGCTCGACCGGCTCGAGGCGTTCGCCGCGGCGGCCGCCGCCGACGGCCTGACCCACGCCGTCGTCATGGGCATGGGCGGGTCCAGCCTCTTCCCCGAGGTGCTGGCGCGGACCTTCCCGACCGCCGACGGCCGCCTCACCCTGCGGACGCTCGACACGACCGACCCGGCCACCGTGCTGCGGGTCGAGAGCGAGTGCCCGGTCGAGCACACGCTGTTCATCGCCTCGTCCAAGTCGGGGTCCACCATCGAGACCCGCAGCCACCTCGCCTACTTCTGGGACGAGGTCGGCGACCCCAGCCGCTTCGTGGCGATCACCGACCCGGGGTCCGAGCTGGCCGCCATCGGCGCCGAGCGGGGGTTCCGGGCCGTGTTCGAGAACCGCTCCGACATCGGCGGCCGCTACTCGGCGCTGTCGTTCTTCGGTCTCGTCCCGGCCGCCCTGGCCGGGGTGGACGTGCGGGCGATGCTGGCCGCGGCCCGGGCCTCGGCGACGGCGTGCGGCCCCGACGTCGACGTCGACAAGCATCCCGGCCTCCGGCTCGGCGCCACCCTCGGCGCCGCCGCCCGGGCCGGTCGCGACAAGCTGACGCTCGTCCTCGACGCCGAGGTCGAGACGTTCGGGCTCTGGCTCGAACAGCTCATCGCCGAGTCCACCGGCAAGCACGGCACGGGCGTCATCCCGGTCGCCGGGGAGCGGCTCGGCCCGCCCGAGGTCTACGGCGACGACCGCCTGTTCGTCGCCCTCGGCACCCACCACGGTCTCGAACCGCTGATCGACGCCGGGCACCCGGTCGTCGAGCTCGACTTCGGCGGTCCCGACGACCTCGGCGCCCAGGTCTTCCTCTGGGAGTTCGCCGTCGCCGCCTGCGGCGCCGTGCTCGGCATCAACCCGTTCGACCAGCCCAACGTGGCCGAGGCCAAGGCCGCCACCCAGCGGGTGCTGGGGGAGGGACCGCCCGCCATCGAGACCGAGCCGCTCGACGGGCTGCTGGCCGAGGTCGGGCCCGGCGACTACCTCGCGATCCTCGCCTACGTCGATCCCGAGGCCGGCGTGGTCGACGCCATCGAGGACGCCCGCACCGCGTTGCGCGACCGGCTCTGCGTCGCCTCGACGGTCGGCATCGGCCCGCGCTACCTCCACTCCACGGGCCAGCTCCACAAGGGCGGCCAGCCGTCCGGCGTCTTCGTGCAGGTGGTGGGCGAAGAGGTCGTCGACGCGCCGGTCCCGGGCGAGGACTTCACCTTCTCGACCCTGTTGCACGCCCAGGCGGCCGGCGACCTCCTCACCCTCAAGGGCAAGGGGCTGCGCGCCGCCCGGGTGTCCATCGACGACCTGCTGAAGGAGACCCGATGAAGTTGGGCATGATCGGCCTCGGGCGCATGGGCGGCAACATGGCCGAGCGCCTTCGCCGCCACGGCCACGAGGTGGTGGGGTTCGACCCGCACAGCGACAAGGCGGACGTCTCGTCGCTGGAGGACCTGGTGGCGGCGCTCGAACCGCCGCGGGTCGTCTGGGTCATGGTCCCTTCCGGGGAGCCGACCGAGTCGACCGTCACCGCGCTGGGGGGCCTCCTCGCCGAGGACGACCTGGTGATCGAGGGCGGCAACTCGAACTACGGCGACTCCATCCGCCGGGCCACCGACCTGGCCGACAAGGGCATCGGGTTCATCGACGCCGGGACCAGCGGCGGCATCTGGGGCCTCGACAACGGCTACTGCCTGATGGTCGGCGGCTCGGACGAGCACGTGGCGGTCGCCCGACCGATCTTCGACGCCCTCGCCCCCGAGGGCGGCTTCGCCCACGTCGGGCCGGAGGGCGCCGGCCACTTCACGAAGATGGTCCACAACGGCATCGAGTACGGGCTGATGCAGTCCTACGCCGAGGGCTACGCCATCCTCGACCGCAGCGACCTCGGCATCGACGTCGAGGCGGCCCTGTCGGCGTGGCGGCACGGCAGCGTCGTCCGCTCCTGGCTGCTCGACCTGCTGGTCGCCGCGCTCGAGCAGACGCCCGATCTCCAGGGCATCTCCGGCATCGCCGCCGACTCGGGCGAGGGCCGCTGGACGGTGGCCGAGGCCGTCCGCCTGGGGGTGGCCACGCCGGTCATCTCCGCCGCGCTGTTCGCCCGGTTCGTGTCGCAGGACGAGGAGGGGACGCCGATGAAGGTGGTCGCCGCGCTCCGCCACCAGTTCGGCGGCCACGCCATCGAGAAGGCGCCATGAGCGAACGGGGAGGGGGGCCGACGCAGGACTCCGACGGTGTGGTGCTCTTCGGCGCCACCGGCGACCTGGCCGAGAAGAAGCTGTTCCCGGCCCTGTACGAGATGCAGAAGGGCGGCAAGCTGGGCATCCCGGTGGTCGGCGTGTCGTCGTCGAAGTGGACCGACGACCAGCTCCGGGAGCGGGCCCGTTCGTCGGTCGAGGCGCACTGCGACTCGGTCGACGCGTCGGTGCTCGACGACCTGTGCGGCCAGCTGACCTACCTGCCGGGCGACTACCGGGACGACGCCACGTTCGACGAGCTGGCCGGCCGGCTCCGCGACGTGGGCGCCAAGGCACCGCTGTTCTTCCTGGCCATCCCGCCCGAGCTGTTCGACGACGTGGTCACGGGCCTGCAGCGGGTCGAGCTCACCGGCTGCTCCCGGGTCGTGGTCGAGAAGCCGTTCGGGCGCGACCCCGAGTCGGCCCGTGAGCTGAACGAGACCCTCCACCGCGGGTTCCCCGAGGAGGCCGTGTTCCGCATCGACCACTACCTCGGGAAGGAGTCGGTCGAGAACCTGCTGCTGTTCCGCTTCGCCAACTCGATGCTCGAGCCGGTGTGGAACCGCAACTTCATCGACAGCGTGCAGATCACCATGGCCGAGAACTTCGGCGTCGGCAGCCGCGGCAAGTTCTACGAGTCGGTGGGGGCGTTGCGCGACGTCGTCCAGAACCACCTGCTCCAGATCGTCGCCCTGCTGGCGATGGAACCGCCGGTGGCGGCCACGGCGGAGGCGCTGTCCGACGAGAAGACCCGTCTCTTCCGCCAGGTGCGCACCATCTCGCCCGACTGCCTGGTGCGCGGGCAGTACCGCGGCTACACCGACGAGGACGGTGTCCAGGCCGGGTCCGACGTCGAGACCTACGCCGCCGTCCGGTTCGAGATCGAGTCCTGGCGCTGGGCCGGGGTGCCGTGGCTGATCCGGGCCGGCAAGAGCATGGCCACCACCGCCACCGAGGCGGTCGTGCGGTTCAACGCCCCGCCCCGGCTGCTGTTCACCCCGCCGGACGCGCCCGAGCCCGAGGCCAACATGCTGCGCTTCCGCCTCGGCCGCAACGACGGCGCCACGCTGCACCTCCAGGCCAAGGCGCCGGGCGACGAGCTGGTGCCCCAGCCGGTCGACCTCGACGTCACCTACGAGCAGGCGATGGGCCCGCGGGCCGAGGCCTACCAGCGGCTGCTGGAGGACGCGATCGAAGGCGACCGGCGCCGCTTCGGCCGGGCCGACAGCCTCGACGAGCAGTGGCGGATCGTCTCCGACGTGCTCGACGACGTGCCCCGCGTCGAGCTGTACGACCCCGGTACCTGGGGACCGGAGGGCGCCGACCGCCTCGTGATCGGCAACGGCGGCTGGATCGAGCCGTTCCCCGCCTGACCCTGCAGCCCGGGAAGCGGTGACGTCCGCGGCCGGGTGCAACAATCTCCCCCGTGCTCGCCGCGATCCCGTACCAGACGTTCCCCACGATCGGTCCGCTCCGGACGTTCGGCCTCATGGTCGGCCTGGCGGTGCTGGCCGGTTCGTGGGTGGCGGCCAACCACGCCGAGAAGTTCGGCGTCAGCCGGGACGACATCTACCGCCTCTCCACCCGCATGGTGGTGGCCGGCGTCATCGGCGCCCGCCTCACCTGGGACGTCACCCACTGGGACCAGATCGACTCGCCGATCGACCTCATCGCGGTGTGGGAGGGCGGTCTGCAGTTCTCCGGCGGCTTCATCTTCGCCGTCCTGGTCGGCCTGCCCACGTTCCTGAAGTGGGACCGGCTGACCCGCTGGCGGGTCCTCGACGGCGGGGCCATGGGCCTCGCCATCGGTGTCGTCTTCGGTCGCGTCGGCTGCATCGCGGTCGGCGAGCACTTCGGCGGCGAGACCACCTTCCCGCTGGCCGTGCGCTGGGAGGGCACCGGCATCCCGGACGTGCGCGAGCCGTTGCTCGGGCTCGAGGCCAACGCCCGTCCGGTGGCCGAGGGCGTCGTGTTCCACAACACCGCCCTCTACGAGATGGTCGGCGTGCTGATCCTGTTCGTCGCCCTGCGGCTCCTCTACCGGCGCGGGGTCGGTGTCGGCACCCTCATCGCCGTCTACCTGCTGGCCTACGCCCCGATGCGGTTCGTCTTCGACGCCCTGCGGGTGAACGACGAGCGCGTCGCCGGCCTGACCGGTGCCCAGTGGATGTGCATCGGCATCCTCCCGATCGCCCTCTGGATCCTCGTCAAGGTCCGGCCCCAGGTCCACGAGCTGGAACTGGCCGAGGCGACCGAGCCGGCCACGGCCGGGGACGGCGAAGCCGACGACGGAGTGGCGCCGGTCCCGGGCGAGGCCGGGACCGGCTCTGACGACGCTGCGACGGACGTCGCCGGCACGGAGCCAGGGACCGTGGCCGATGACGCCGGGGCGGGCGATGGTCGCGCGGACGATCGACCGGACGATGTCGTGGAGGTCGAGGCGCCGAGCGAGCCCGGCCCCGAGGTGGGACGGTGACGGTTCCATCCGGGACCTCGGTCATGGCCCGGTCGCCGGGCCCGTGTCGTCGAGGTGCGCCGCCGGACCGCTGACCTGGGGCGAGCCTCGTCACGAACGATCGTGGCTAGCCTCCGCCACATGGGAAGAGAGGCGGCGCTCGCCCCATCCCCCGATCTGCAGATCCGTCTTCTCGGCCCGCTCGAGATCGTCGGTGACGGCGAAGCGCTCGCCGTGGCCGGACCCAAGCGGCGGGCGCTGCTGGCCCGTCTGGCCGTGTCCGCCGGCCACGTCGTCGAGGACGGCCGGCTGGTCGAAGACCTGCGGTCGGAGCGATCCGGGACCGGGTCCCTGGCCACCCTCCAGAGCCACGTCTCGAACCTGCGGCGCGACCTCGGGGCGTTCGCCGCGATCATCGAGACGCGCCCGCCCGGATATCGGTTGGCCGTCGATCCAGTGCGGGTCGATTCGTGGAGCTTCGAGCAGGAGCTCCGGTCAACTCGAGGTCTGGACGATCCGCTCCGGACGTCCGATGCCCTCGGACGGGCCCTCGGTCGGTGGCGGGGCCCGGCCCTGGCGGAGTTCGACGCGCCCTGGGCCCGTGATCATCGCACCCGGCTCGAGGAGCTGAGGCTGCGCGCCATCGAGCTCAGGATCGAGGCCGACCTCCAGCTCGGCCGGCACGCCGACCTCGTGGGCGAGCTGGAGAGCCTGTCGGCGTTGCATCCGCTCAGGGAGTCGCTCTGGTTGCATCTCATGTCGGCGCTCAGGGGCAGCGGGCGCAACGCCGAGGCCCTTCGGGTGGGACAACGGCTGCGAGCCGTCCTCCGTGACGTCGGCATCGACCCGAGTCCGGCGCTGGCCGAGATGGAGGCGCTCGTCCTCTCGCACCGGTCGGTCCCACGCGGTCCGCGACCGCGACCGGCACCGCCGCCGGCCCGCCGCCGCGGCGCTGCGATCGACGGGCGGGAGCGAGGACGCCTGCCGTTCGTCGGCCGCCGGAGGGAGCGGTCGGTGATCGCCGAGCTGATCGCCCTCGCCGGAGACGGCGTGCCCCAGTTGGCAGTTCTGTCCGGCGAGCCAGGCGTCGGCAAGTCGCGGTTGGCGGACGAAGCGGCGAACGACGTGCGTCATGCCGGTGGCCGGGTGCTCATCGGTCGATGCGACCGCGACCTCCAGGTTCCCCTGAGACCGTTCGCCGAGGCACTGGCCGAAGTCGTCGAGCAGGAGGCCCGGGCCGACCTGCCGAGGGTCCTCGGCCGGTGGCCGGCGGAGCTCGGTCGCCTGCTGCCGGAGCTGGCCGAGGTCGGCGGCCCCCCATCGCCGGAGGTCGTCGAGCCGGAGGTCGAACGGCACCGGCTGTTCGTCGCCGTGACCGACTGGCTGCGGGTCATGAGCTCGAGCCGGCTGACGTTGCTGGTGCTCGAGGACCTGCAGTGGGCCGATCGCTCGACCCTTCTCCTGTACCGCCACGTCACCCGGTCGCTCGCCTCCGGATCGCTGCTCCTCCTCGTGACGTATCGCGACACCGAGATCGTCGGCCGCGAGCTGCTCACGGACGTCCTGTGCGACATGGCTCGAGCGCCCGCAGCCGCGCACCTCGAGCTCGGCGGCCTGGGCGAGGGGGATGTGGTCGATCTGCTGCGGCGGTGGCCGGTCACCGGCGACCGGTTCGACACCCCCGACGGCCGTGCGTGGGCCCGACGCACCTGGCAGCTGACGGGAGGCAACCCGCTCTTCACCGAGGAGATGTTGAACCACCTCGTCGAGTGCGGAGACCCCGCCGCGGCGAGCGGGCCGGCCCACGGCGGTGCACCCTCGACCGTGCCGAACGGGATCCTGGGCGTCGTCGCACAGCGGCTGATCCGGCTGTCTCCCGCAACGGTTCGAACGCTCGAGGCGGCGGCGGTACTGGGGACCGACTTCGACGTGGACGTCCTGTGGAGGATGGGTCAACGAGACCTGGACGTCGTCGCGGGTGCCGTCGACGAGGCGATCGGAGCGGGGTTCGTGACGCCGGTGCCGGGAGCCGGGCTTCGTCACCGGTTCCGCCACGCCCTGCTGCGCGACGCCATGTACTCGAGGCTCTCGGAGGCCAGACGGACGGTGCTGCACCGTGAGGCGGGGCTGGCGCTCGAGACCCTCGGCCCCGCGGAGCAGGCTCGACATGCCCTCGCGCTCGCGCATCACTTCTCCATCGCGGCCGCGCTCGAACCCGCCAAGGCGGTCCGCCACTGCCACGCCGCCGGCCGGGACGCGCTCGCCCGCCGGGCCCCCGAGGAGTCGGCGGCCCTCGACGAGCAGGCGCTCGCGCTGCTCGACCGGTGCCCGGAGGTGGATCCGCACCTCCGATGCGAGATCCTGCTCGACCTGGGCGAGGCCCAGCGGCGGCTGGACGGCGATGCCCATCGGGCCACGTTCCTGACCGCCGCCGGCCTCGCCGGTGAGATCGGAGACGTCGATCGCCTCGGACGAGCAGGGAAGGGGATCTCGCGACCGTTCGTCGGCATCGCCGGGGAGCCGGATCCGGAACGGCAGGCGCTGCTGCGCCGAGCCATCGAGGCGTACGGGGACGAGTCGACGGCATCGCGTGCGAAGCTGCTGGCCGGCCTGGCCGGTGAGACCCGGAGAGCGGGTCACCGCGCACGCAGTCTCGAGCTCGGCACCGAGGCGGTCCGCGTCGCTCGCCGGAGCGGAGATCAACACGCCCTCGTCGCGGCGCTGCTCATGCACTGGGACCTGCTGTTCCACCCCGGCACCCTGGACGAGCGCCGACGGCTGTCGGCGGAGCTGATCGACGCCGCCGGGACGACCGGCGATCCGAGCGCGCTGTGGCGCGCCCGGCTCCGGGCGTTGAACTGCGACGTCGAGCGCGGGGGCGGGCCGGCGACGGGGCACGGCCTCGACGACCTCGAACGCCTCGGGTCCCAGGTCACCGACCCGACGTACGCATCGATCATGCCGATGGTTCGTGCCGCGTGGGCACTCGCTCGCGGGCACCTCGACGAGGCCGAGAAGCGTGCCCACGAGGTGCTGACGGCGAGCGACGCCGATCGGACGGGGCAGGAGTTGGCCTGCGCGGTGTTGCTGTTCCAGGTGCGATGGCTCCAGGACCGGCTGCCCGAGCTGGCCGGCCACTGGCCCTCGGACCCCGAGGGGGTACCGGCGGCGCGGGCCGGCCACGCATTGATCCTCGTCCGCTGCGGGGACCGGGAGGGCGCACGCGCGGTCCTCGACTCGCTCTTCGCCGATGGGCGCTCCACGTTGCCGGCCGACGCCACGTGGGCCTTCGGCGCCGCGGTCCTCGCCGAGGCGCTCGCCGAACTGGGCGATGCGTCGAAGGCGGCCGCGCTCGAGGAGACGTTGCTCCCGTGCTCCACGCAGTTCCTCGCGCACGCCACCTACTTCCTCGGCCCGGTGGCGCGCGTGCTCGGGCTCCTGCGCGTGGCCCAGGGTGATCGGACCGGGGCGGATCGCTGGTTCCGCAGCGCCGAGTCGTTGCTGGAACGCTTCGGCGCTCCCGCCCACCTGGCGCAGCTCCGTCGGGCCCACGTCGATCTCCTCGCCGCCGGGCCCCTTCGCGGCTGACGCCCGTTGCAGCGTGCTTGGAGCGCCGTCCGAGCGGCGTGCCCCATCGTGACCCTTCGTGGGCCCGGAGCCCCCCGGGTCGTCGAACGAGGAGAGCAACGATGTCCAAGCCAGCCCCAGCCAACCCCGCCTTCTGGGCTCGACGACGGCGTCCCGCCGTCCGCATGCTCGTCGGCCTCGCCGCGGTCAGCCTCATGTTCTCGCTCACGTCCTGCGAGGAGGCCGGCCGGGCCTACTTCTACCGCCACACGGGCTACAACGGCGGTGTCGCCAGCCGAGGGAACGACGACTCCACCTTCACCAACAACACGTTCGATGACGGCAGCCCGCTGAACGACAACGTGAGCTCGGTGAGCAACCAGGACGATCAGTGGATCCTGGTCTACAACGACTCCAACTACGGCGGCTGGCGCATGTGCATCGGCCCGCGCTCCCGCGTCTTCGACATGGGCCACTACGGCGGTGCCAACGACGATGCATCTGCGGTGGACATGAACGTGCCCGAGGCACCTCCCGGGTGCACCTGGAGGATCGAAGGCAACGGCTGAGCTCCCGACCAGCCACGTGCTCCGCACGAGCGGACCACGCGGCTGGTCGTCCACGATGTGGTGGCGGGGACCGGCGGTGACCCGGTCGTGGCCCATGCCAGTCCGCATGTCCACACGATCCCGGCGGGAACGTGTTGCGGACGTACCGACGGCCGCCCGGTCGACGGCATGGGTCACGGCCGGCCTCCGGGCGGCGCCCCGCCACCCGACGGGCGCTCAGCCTG
>Ga0307409_100001516_pt1 | contig 11497 bp, 11 predicted proteins | sample 322Ometagenome_2_FD_203888 | JGI IMG/M metagenome (GOLD analysis project Ga0307409, IMG submission 203888) | Maize rhizosphere microbial communities from greenhouse at UC Davis, California, United States - 322HYB-O-2 | ecosystem: Host-associated > Plants > Roots > Rhizosphere > Soil | place...
GGCTGTGTGCTTGTCATCAGCCTTACATACATCATTGCGAATTCATTGACGGATTTCGTTTATCGGAGACTTGATCCGCGAATTAGACTCGGCTAGTGAACAGGCTTGCTTACATCGGGATCGCCATTGCCACCGTCGTCATACTGACGGCGATATTCGCGCCGTTCATCGCGACGCATGATGTAACGGTTCAGGACCTCGTGAATCGCTTCGCTTCCCCGTCCGCCGACCACTGGTTCGGCACCGACGCGCTGGGGCGCGACGTCTTTTCGCGGGTTGTTTACGGCGCACGCATCTCGCTTCAAGTGGGTATTACAGTCGTGCTCGTATCGGGCGTCATCGGGATCCTGATCGGAGCGATCGCCGGGTTTTACGGCGGTTGGCTCGACAGGTTTCTATCTGCATATGTGTTCAACGTGTTCCTGGCGTTCCCCGGTTTGCTTCTCGCGATCGCCCTCGTCGCCTTCCTCGGCGCCGGCCTCGGCAAGCTCATCCTGGCCCTTTGCGTGATCGGCTGGGTCGGTTACGCTCGCGTTATGCGCGGGCAAGTCTTAAAAGTGCGGGAGTACGATTTCGTCAACGCCGCAAAGGCGCTGGGAGCGAGCAATATGCGAATTCTTTTCACGCATATCCTGCCCAATTCAATTCAGCCGTTGATTGTCCAGGCGTCCCTGGGAATGGCCGGCGCCGTATTGTCCGAGGCGTCCCTGTCTTTCCTCGGCCTCGGCATCCCGCCGCCCGCCCCAAGCTGGGGCACGATGATCGAAGAGGCCCGAAACTACTTCGCGAACTACCCTCACACGTTATTTTTCCCCGGCGTCGCGATCGCCCTCACCGTTCTCGCCTTCAACTTCATCGGCGACGGACTCCGAGAATATCTCGATCCGAAACAGCGAACGAGATGATCGAAATGTATTACAGAAGCCCGCACGAAGTAAGGGCCCCTTACTCAAACCCATGCGCATCTTCCCCCTAGGCGACTCCGCCGCCACCATCGAATTCGGCAACGAGATCTCGCACGGCCTGAACGATCGTGCCGTCGCCCTCGCGAGCCATTTCACCGCCGCCCCGTTTCCCGGTCTGATCGAGGCCGTCCCCGCATATTCATCTGTAAGCGTTTTTTACGACTCCGTAACCGTTTGCAGAGAATTTCCCGAGTCCAAAACTTCATTCTCAGCGGTAACTTCATTGGTAGAGAAGGTAATGGAGACCATTGAGACAGCAACGCCCGGCGAAAACCGTTCCGTCGAAATTCCGATCGCGATCCTCGAAGATGCATCCCCTGATCTCGCCTCAATATGCGAATTCAGTCGACTTCATCGGGATGAAGTCATCGACATCTTCCTCGCCGGCACTTACCGCGTATATATGCTCGGCTTCCTTCCCGGCTTCGCCTACATGGGCGATGTGGACGAACGCATCGCCGCCCCGCGTCTGAAAACGCCGCGCACCAAAGTCCCGAAAGGCAGCATCGGCATCGCCGGCAAACAAACCGGCATCTATCCCCTGGAATCCCCCGGCGGCTGGAACATCATCGGCCGAACAGATCTAAATATGTTCGACCCAACATCCCCCGAGCCCTGCCGCCTCCGGCCGGGCGACGAAGTCGCATTTGTTCTGAGATCTGAGATCTGAAATTTATTCTCGGTAAATGTCTATATTTTAAAGTGACGAAGCCGAATGTCCCTTCGAATCCTAAAACCAGGCATACTCTCCACTATCCAGGACCTCGGGCGGACGGGCCGCCGATCGCTTGGAATAAATCCTAACGGCGCTATGGATCACACCGCGATGCGCCTGCTCAACATACTTCTGGGCAACGATGAAAACGAAGCCGTGCTTGAAATGCACTTCCCTGCCGGTGAGTTCGTTTTTGGATCCGAATGCTCCTTCGCCCTCGCTGGAGCCGATTTCTCGCCCACGTTGAATGATGTACCCATCCGGAATTGGTCCGCCATAAAAGCTATCCCCGGCGACACACTGAAATTTCGAGAACGCATAACAGGCATGCGTGCCTACCTTTCGATCGCCGGCGGCCTTGAGATTCCCGAATGGCTAGGCAGCAAAAGTACCAATCTCACGGCCGCGGCCGGTGGCCTCAAAGGACGTAGCCTCAACGCCGGCGATTCCATTGAATTCTCGACTCCGCACAACACAATAAAGCCTCGAGCCCTGGGGCCGTCTCTTATCCCGAAATACAGCCGCTTCCCCACCGTTCGCGTCATCGCCGGCGGCGAATTCGATCTGCTCACGGCCGTCAGCGAGCGCTCATTTCTCAGCGGCGCCTTCACCCTCTCGAACGATTCGAACCGCATGGGCTTTCGGCTCGGGGGCGAACCGCTTTACGTTATCGATGAAATAAAGATGATCTCCGCCGGCGTCGATTTCGGCACGATCCAGCTTCTCCCGGATGGCCAATTGATCGTCCTGATGGCCGACCATCAAACATCCGGCGGCTATCCCCGGATCGCAGGCGTGATCACCGCCGACCTCCCGCTGCTCGCCCAACTCGGGCCCGGTGATGGTGTCGGATTCCACCTTGTTTCCATCGACGAGGCTGAACGATCGCTGCTTGCCTTCGATCGGGATGTTCGATTTCTTAATACTGGCATCAGGTTGACACTTTGAAAGGTCGCCCACCTAAATCCGCTGGGCCGCCCCACACCAGGAAATTAAAGCAATTTCGGAAAAGCCGGTAGAATCGGGAAAAGCGATGATGACTTCGGTCGATATTAACTGCGATATTGGTGAAGGCTGCGGCAGCGACGCCGAGCTGATGGGGTTCATATCGTCCGCCAACATCGCATGCGGCTTCCACGCGGGGGGCGAAGCCACGATGCGGCAAACGGTGGAATCCGCGTTGGAAAACGGTGTCGCGATAGGGGCTCATCCCGGTTACCGGGATGCTGCGAACTTCGGTCGGACCGAGATGAATCTTTCGCGAGACGAAGTGAGACGTTTGGTCCTCGACCAGTTGGAAGCACTCAAGGCGGTGTGCGACCAAAAGGGGGCGAAGATCCGGCACGTCAAACCGCACGGGGCTCTCTACAATCAGGCCGCGAAAGATCGCGATCTCGCATCGGCGATAGCGGAAGCCGTGAGTGATTTCGACGACAGCCTGATACTTTACGGTCTCAGCGGAAGCCTGATGATCGACGAAGCGAAACGTGTTGGTCTCAATTCGGCAAGCGAAGTGTTCGCCGACAGAACCTATACGTCCGACGGCGCGCTCACTCCCAGGTCTCAACCGAACGCTTTGATCTTTGAAACTGAGACGTCTCTCGGCCAGGTCCTCGACATGGTCAAATACGGCCGCGTGCGATCGACAAATGCTGTCATGGTCCCGATAAAAGCTGAGACGATCTGCATCCACGGCGACGGTCCCAACGCTGTCAGCTTCGCGCGTCTCATTCGCGAGCGTCTCACTTCCGAAGGCGTTCAAATATCTCCTCCCGGGAACTTTTAATTATTAACTTCTAGCTTTTAACTGTTAGAATCGGCCCATCCCAATTTTAGAATGAGCGAGAAGTCACTAAGATCGGTTATACTCGGCGCCGCCTTTCTTATGGCGACCTCGGCCGTGGGACCGGGTTTTCTTACCCAGACCACCGTTTTCACAAAACAGCTTCTCGCTAGCTTCGGATTCGTTATCCTGCTTTCGATCATTCTCGACATCTTCGCTCAGTTGAACATCTGGCAGGTTCTGACCGTTAGTGGGAAACGCGGCCAGGAATTAGCGAATGAGACGATCCCCGGCAGTGGATACCTGCTCGCCGCTTTGGTTGCGGCCGGGGGTCTCGTTTTCAACATCGGCAATATCGCCGGCTGCGGTCTGGGTCTCAATGTGTTGTTCGGGATTTCCGTTGAGACGGGAGCCGTGATCAGTGCATTCATCGCGATCGGTATCTTTTTAATAAAGGAAGCGGGCGCCGCGATGGATCTGTTCGTAAAGGCCCTCGGCGTGATGATGATCCTGCTGATCGTTTACGTGGTCGTCGCGTCCCATCCGCCGCTCGCGGAGGCGGCGACGCGCACGTTCGTCCCACTCGAGATCGACGCCCGGGCGATCGTCACCCTCGTCGGCGGAACTGTCGGCGGCTATATCACCTTCGCCGGCGCTCATCGTCTCATCGATGCCGGAATATCCGGCCCCGATTCTCTTCCGGAAGTGAGACGCAGCGCCGTCACGGGGATCGTACTGACCGCTTGCATCAGATTCTTCCTCTTTCTCGCGGCCCTCGGCGTGGTTTCGATGGGCCTCGCTATCGACGATGCGAACCCGCCCGCGTCGGTTTTTCAAAACGCCGCCGGGCCGGTCGGTTATAAGATCTTCGGCATAGTGATGTGGTCCGCCGCGATCACCTCTGTTATCGGTGCCGCCTTCACCAGCGTCTCATTTATAAAGACCTTCAGTTCCAGGATCGAGACACGATCGAATTACGCGATCGTTCTGTTCATTGTCGTCTCAACCGCGATCTTTCTATTACTCGGCCGAAGCCCCGTCTTGATCCTCGTATGGGCCGGGACGATGAACGGCTTCATCCTTCCCATCGGGCTTTCGATTGTCCTTCTCGCGTCCCGTAAAAAGTCGATCGTGGGAAAATATGCACACCCTTTATGGCTTCAGCTAGCGGGTTGGTTCGTGGTGGCCGTCATGTCCGTCTTCAGCATTCAGACGGTCATCTCGTCCTTATAGAAAAAAGGCAAGCTTTTTCCCTCTCTCAGGCATCAAACGCTGTAAATCCTGCAGCTATGCGTCCATTTATAACGATTTTAACGATTTTGCTGATCGCCGCGGCCTCATACGCTCAGTCTGGCCGACGGATTCAGGCGACCCCGACGCCGGCAGTAGTGAGGCCCGATGTCCCGACGTACTCTGAATCCACTCCGAAACCGAAACGGCCCGTCTGGATTCCGCCGTCCCAGCGTATAAACCAAAACAAGACGACCTCGGCGGTAAAACCGATCGCCGACACAACGGCCGACGGCGAAGACGGCGAGGTAAAAGTTGAGACCACCCTGGTAACCATCCCGGTCTCGGTTTTCGATCGCAACGGCCTCTACGTTCCCGGTCTCGACCAGGACGACTTTAAGGTTTTCGAGGACGGCAAGGAACAGCAGATCGCCTATTTCGGGACGTCCGAAAAGCCGTTCACGGTGATCCTGCTTATCGACACCAGCCCCTCGACCGAATACAAGATCGACGATATCCGTTCCGCTGCCGTAGCCTTTGTCGATCAACTTAAACCCCAAGACCAGGTGATGGTGATCGAGTTCGACGCGAACGTCCACGTCCTCACCGAGGCAACAGGTGATCGTCAGCTCATTTATAAAGGCATCAAACGAGCGGATTTCGGCGGCGGGACCTCGCTGTACGATGCTGTAGACTTTTCGCTTAAAAAACGTCTCAACAAGATCGAGGGCCGCAAAGCGATCGTGCTGTTCACCGACGGAGTAGATACGACTTCCAGCAAATCTAGCTACGACAAAACTCTTGCTATAGCGGAAGAATCCGATTCGATGATCTTCCCGATCTACTACAACACTTATTTTGACAACATGCGCGCTGGTTCGAATTTCCCGCCGTCGATCTTCGGCCCGCCCCAGCCGCAAATGCCCTCTTCAGAAGATTACGCGCTCGGCCGCAGGTATTTGGAAGAACTCGCCGATTACACTGGCGGACGCGTTTTCCGCCCCGAGTCGACACCCGGAGGTCTTACAAACGCTTTCGAAGGAATCGCGGAAGAATTGAGACGTCAATACCAGTTAGGCTATGTCCCGCCCGAGGACGGAAAAACGGGTCAGCGAAAACAGATAAAAGTGCGGGTCGGCCGTCCTAATCTCGTCATCAGGTCCCGCGACAGCTACATCGTAGGGGAACAGCCAGCCCCAGGCCCGGCCGCTCAGCAACCGTCTAAATCAAACTAAAAAAGGTGCAGAGCTTATACCCTGCACCAATTTCAACTTTAGGATCTTGGACTAGAATTCCCGAATATTTAGTATCGAACCCAGGATCGAACCGAGAATGCTCATCCCATTACCCGACCGGACCCCATATCGTGACTGGCTGTTGAAACCATCCTGATATCCGCGTTGGAAACCCTGCTGGAAGTAGTACTGATACTGCTGCCTGTCAACGTATGACTGGTAACCGTATGAACCATTGCGGTAAACATTCGCTCCATAGTAACCGCCATTTCGACGATACTGTCGATCCTGCTGTCCCTGTCGGTATCCCTGTTGGTAACCGGCGTTCACCGCCTGTCTCAGAAGGTCCGCGCCACGCTGATCCGTCTGGTAATATCCGCCATTGCGATACAACCTATACTGTCGTTTCGCCGCCTTCAACTCCTGTTTCTGCTGCTTCTTGATCCGGTTCTTCTCGTGCGCCCATTGACTATTGCCTTGTGCGCTCACTTCCGTGTTCATCCCCAAAAGTCCGACCACTGAAAGTAAGCCGACCGAAAGAAGCGATTTGATGTTAATAATCTTCATGATTCCCCTTGTATTTTCTACCTCGTTCTCTACGGCCCTTTCCGGCCGTCCTGCCCTACACCATACAAACCACGTGCCACAGTCGTAAATATTGTGAATGTTATACTTCGCATCCGACAGGAAAACCGCTTCTCACTGCTGCAGACGATTTGGTTTGCGAAACACTGATTTGAGTAAGGTGAGATTGCTAGAACGGGTATTAAGGAATTGGCGGCCCCTTAAAATACGGGTACGCAATGGATATCTGTAGTCCCCCTCACCCGAAAAAACAAAAATGGCACTCAGAAAAGTGCCATTTCATTTGCTAAAACTGGTGATCCGACCAGGACTCGAACCTGGGACCCAATGGTTAAAAGCCATTTGCTCTACCGACTGAGCTATCGGACCACACGGACGGGACAAGCCCAACCGAATTGAAAATTCTACAATTTAGGCGAGTTTAAGGCAAGTTCCATTCTGATGTTGGCTCTGACAAAATGCGAATCGGGGTCAAGCGGTATTTCAACGAATCCGAAGCGGCGGTAGAGCCTGATCGCTGCTTCCTGTTTTGTGTTCGATTCCAAAATAATGCTTTCCGCTCTATGTTTTACTCCATGCTCGATACACGCCTGCATCAGTTTGTCCCCGACGCCGCGACCTCTCGATTTTGGCGATACCGCCATCTTGGCCAGTTCAAAATGCTTTTCATTCATCCGAATCATAGCCACCGTGCCGACCGCTTCACCGCCGGCCAACGCGAAGAATATTTCACCTCCCGGCTCGATCACGCTTTCGGCCGGATGGTCCAGAACCTCGTGGTCGTGCGGCTCGACCCCATATGATTCCTCTATCCAAGGATAGTTAAGATCAGCGAAGGCATTCGCAAACTTCGAATCGAACGGTATCACCTTGATCTCAGCGGGCCTTGTCCTCACTTATTGAACCAGCCCTCCATGACGGATTCTTTGAGGATTATCGTTTGATCGCGTTCCGGCCCGGTCGAAATAAGTCCGATCTCGACCCCGATCTGGCCGGAAAGGAATCTTACGTACTTCTGTGCAGGATCGGGAAGTTCGTCAAATATCGTGGTGCCGACCGTATCCGACTTCCATCCTTCCAGCGTTTCGTAGACGGGCTTTATTTTCCGCAGGTCATGCGAAACCGCCGGAAATGTGTCGACTCGCCTCCCGTCTATCTCGTATCCAATGCAAATTTTGATTTCCTCAAGTGCGTCGAGCACATCCAGTTTTGTCAGCGCGATCGAGTCAAACCCGTTTAGTTCGGCCGCGTAACGCGTCGCTACGGCGTCGAACCAACCGCACCGCCTGGGACGCCGAGTAACGGAGCCATATTCATTGCCGCGTTCCCTGATCAGGTTCGCCATGTCCTCTTCCGCATCGAGCATTTCGGTAGGAAACGGCCCTTCACCAACTCGAGTAGCATAGGTTCGAACGATTCCTAAAACCCCGGTGATATGATGCGGCGGAATTCCCGCCCCTACCGAGGCTCCGCCCGCCGTAGGATTTGAAGAAGTAACGTACGGGTAGGTTCCGTGGTCCACGTCCAGCAGGGTCGCCTGAGCGCCCTCTAATAGGATCTTTTTATTAGCCTTCTTCGCTTCGGCAAAATAATGCGAGGTCTCCGTAACAAAAGGACGAAGGCGTTCGATCAGAGGCGTGATCTCTTCAAGAATTTCGTCCGCGCGCAGCGGCTGATTTCCGAACAAAACGATTATGCGGTTGGCTTCCTCAAGGTTACGCTCGATGCGCAGTTTCAGTAACTCTGGTGAAAGTGCATCCGAAACCCGAATCCCCCGGCGGCCGGCCTTGTCTTCGTACGCTGGCCCGATCCCCCTCAGCGTCGTACCGATCTTTTCGTTACCCAGCCGTTCCTCAGATGTATGATCCAAGGCACGGTGATAGGGCATTATAAGATGGGCGCGTGACGAAACTTTAAGACGCTCCGGCGTCACCTCGATTCCCTGATGCGCGATCTGGTCGACCTCTTCGAAAAACGCCTTCGGGTCGATCACCATCCCGTTCCCGAGTACGCACGTTTTGTCCGGGTGAATTATTCCTGATGGCAATAGCCGCAGCACAAATGCCTTATCACCAACATAAACGCTGTGGCCTGCGTTGTGGCCTCCCTGGTAACGTGAAACGATATCGAAGCGGTCGGCCAAAAGGTCGACCACTTTTCCCTTGCCTTCGTCGCCCCATTGGGCTCCTATGATGACTATGATCATATTTCTCTGTTTCGCCATTCGGCCGCGAGCAACCCGTAAATATTGAAATCGTGCAGCTTGCCGTTCCGAAATTCGGCCTGACGGAGGACACCTTCCCTTTTAAAACCGAACCTTTCCGGGATCGCCGCGCTGCGGATGTTTTCCGACGAACAGCGAATTTCTATACGGTTCAGGTCCAAAACGCCAAACGCATATTCTATCAACAACTTGCACCCTGCTGAAACGATACCCTTACCTTCTTCCGCCCGGTCGATCCAATATCCGATCTCCGTTTTCCGGGCCTTCCAGTCAAAATGAACAAAGCCGATCGAGCCTATCAGTGTTTCAGAGCGGAAAATGCCTAAACTTAGACCTTCTCGGGCTCTAACCGTTGCAATGCTGTTCGTGATGAACTCGGCAGCAGAGGCGCGCGAATATTCGGCCGTCATCCAATGCATATACGTCTGGAGGTGCAAGCGATTTCTATCGACGGTGCGGAAGACTTCTTCCGCATCACCCTGCCGAAACGTTCTGAGGATAACTTCGTCGTCTAATTTAAACGAAGCTTTCAGCTCCGGGCCCATTCGTATAATTCGCCGTATTTTCGGGCGGCATTCTCCCAGGAATTATCGATCGACATACCGTTTCGCTGAATGCTCCGCCACGAATTCTTGTCGCCGTAGGCGAACAATGCCTCGTAGATCTTCTCGAGAAAAGGGCCAGACTCATACGGGCCGAATTTGAATCCGTTACCGCTATCGTTCACCGGATCCCAATTTTGAACCGTATCGTCGAGACCACCCACCGCTCGCACGATCGGCACGGTACCGTAACGAAGACTGTACATTTGATTGAGCCCGCACGGCTCGAATTTAGACGGCATCATGAAAATGTCCGCTCCCGCTTCGATAACATGAGCGAGTGGTTCACTGTAGCCGCGATAGATACCAACCTGTTGCGGTGCGAAATCTCTTAACGACTGCCAGAAATCCTCGTACTTCTTTTCGCCCGATCCCAAAGAAACGATGTACGCCCCTGCCGCCAGTACTTCCCCAGCCACTTTCATCATAAGGTCGATCCCTTTCTGTGCGGTCAGGCGTGTGATATTCGCTATCACAGGCCGGTCAAGATCGATCGGCAACGAGAAATATTCGAGCATGCTTCGCTTACATTCGCGCTTTCCGGAAAGGTCTTCGATATCGAAATGCGCCGGGATCTCCGGGTCGGTGGCGGGGTTCCATACGTCATAATCGACACCGTTCGTTATACCCACCAGCCGGTCCGCGCGCTTTCGGATAAGCCAGTCTAAACCGTAGCCGTTTTCAGGAGTTTGTATCTCGTAGCCGTAACGGCGCGAAACGGTAGACAGGACGTCCGATACTTCTAAACCGGCCTTCATCGCGGAAGCGTATCCGTTAAGGGCAAATGCGTTCCGGGCAAACTCGGAGCCAAATCCCAACTTCCACAATTCGCCGGAACTGAATTCGCCCTGATACGCCATGTTGTGGATCGAAAAAACCGTGCGCGTATTTCGCCAATAATCATCCCAACGTCGCCTCTCCGCTATCTCCACCGCAGCAAAGCCGCAGTGCCAATCGTTCAAATGGACGATATCCGGTGCCCGCCCGATCCTCTGCAGCAGCACTAACGCCGCGCGATTGAAGAACGCGAACCGCTCATGATCCTCAGAATATCCGTAGATCGAATCCCGATGGAATAACGAGGGCGCGTCGATCAGAAATGTTGGCGACCCGTTCGCCTCGCTGTAAAACGCCTTGGCCGGATAAACGCCGCCCTTCCAATCCACATTCAGATCATCTACGGCCGTCTTCCAAAGATGTTCCCCTTTCGTCTGCCAGTAACAAGGCGTGATCAGAACCGGATCCATGCCGACAGCCTTCAAGGCCTTCGGCAAAGCGCCGGCCACATCGCCCAACCCCCCCGTCTTGGAATAAGGCACAGCCTCGGCTGAAATAACGGCTACACGCATAAGTATCGGAAACCAAAACAGTTTACAGTTATCTCGCCGGCAGACACAAAAAGGGCCGGGAATTCTAGCTTTCCCGGCCGCAAGCGATAATATCCAGATTAACTAAAAGTTAATTCTCAACAGCATATCGATTACCCGGCCACCCGGATCGTTTGTCGTATTGTTGTCACGATAGGCCGACCCACTCGGCAAGGTGCCAAAAGTTGAACCGCAACAACTCGAACCCGCAACGTCAGCACCGGCACCGCCTACCCTGAAATTCGGGTTGTTGGTGAGGTTAAGTACGTTTGCCGTAAGTTGAACGCTCCTCCGTTCCCCTATGGCGAACCGTTTCGTCAAACCCAGATCGAGTTTGAAGAACGTTGGGCCATAAATGACCAGATTGTTAAAACCACAAGTTCCGGCAATTTCCTGCTGGCAGTTACCGAAGCCGGATGGGGCGATGAATCTGCCCGTCGGTGCTCCGGATCCATAGCCGGTCTGGGGTTGACCCGATACCGGAATGATTGAGGTGTTGAAAGCCTTAACTGAATTCTCGATGATGTCATCGGGCAGCCAGTAGACGGCGTTTGCCTCTTTTCTTACCTTAACGGCTTTCTGAAGGTCCTTAGCGGTCATCCCGACCAATTGAACGTTTCCGATCTGTATCGGAGACCCGCTGGTCCACGTAACCACCGGGAGAATTGAAAATCCTCCGACCAGGGCGTTAACGAACCAGTTCGAGCTGGAAAAATATGTCCGTCCGCGTCCAAAAGGAAGATCGTACGTCGAATCGACTTTGAAATTGTGTGTAAGGTCGTACGGCTGTA
>Ga0307409_100001518_pt1 | contig 11491 bp, 12 predicted proteins | sample 322Ometagenome_2_FD_203888 | JGI IMG/M metagenome (GOLD analysis project Ga0307409, IMG submission 203888) | Maize rhizosphere microbial communities from greenhouse at UC Davis, California, United States - 322HYB-O-2 | ecosystem: Host-associated > Plants > Roots > Rhizosphere > Soil | place...
GAGCCGCTCGTCCCCCGCGACCACGGCTTCGTTGGCGGCGTTGAGCGCGGCGAAGGTGCGGAAGAAGGCGGGAAGCGTCGCCGGGAAGTTGGTGACGATCGCGCGGCCGAACTCGTCCTTGCCGATGACCAGCCGCCCACCGGGGCCGATGACCTTGGCCAGTTCCTCGTCGAAGCGGCGGTCCAGCTCATTGGGCATCGCGGGTCGAGCTTCCTTTGCCTTTGCTCATACCCGCCTTATGAGGCGCTGAACTTTGATGGGGAAGCCCTTGCAAGCCGTCGACAACTCGCATTTCGTTGCGTTTCCCGATCTGGGCCTGTCGCCGATCGCGCTCCATCTCGGCCCGTTCGACCTCCGCTGGTACAGCCTGGCCTATCTCGCCGGCATCTTCGTCGGCTACTGGTACCTGCTCAAATTGCTGAAGCAGCCGGGCGCCCCGATGGCCCGCCGCCACGCCGACGACCTCGTCTTCTACGCCGCGCTCGGGATCATCCTCGGCGGCCGCCTCGGCTATGTGCTGTTCTACAATCTCGGCGAGTACCTGCGGCATCCGATCGAGATATTGAAATTGTGGGACGGCGGCATGTCGTTCCACGGCGGGGTGATCGGCACCTCGCTCGGCATCTTCTATTTCGCGTGGAAGCAGAAACTGAACTGGCTTCGGATCCACGACTATGTCGCCTGCTGCGTCCCGTTCGGGCTGTTGTTCGGGCGGCTCGCCAACTTCATCAACCAGGAGCTGTGGGGGGCGAAGACGACGGTGCCGTGGGCGGTGCGCTTCGTCGAGACGACGCCGTTCGGCCCGATGCTCGGCCCGCCGCGCCATCCGAGCCAGCTTTACGAGGCCGTGCTGGAAGGGCTCGTCCTGTTCGCAATCCTTGCCGTGATGTTCTGGCGGACCAAGGCGCGCTACGAGCCGGGCAAGCTGGTCGGCGCCTTCATCTTCTTCTACGGCCTGTTCCGCTTCGGCGTCGAGTTCATCCGCGAACCCGACAGCCAGCTTCGCGGCTTTGCCGAAGCGACGCACCTGCACATGGGCCAGTGGTTGTCGCTGCCGATGATCCTCGGCGGCTTGTACCTGATGCTGACGGCCGCCAGGCGGCGAGTGCGCGTCGAACCAATTGCCGGCACCGCTTCGGTCGCGTGACGCCGCTCGAGCGGGCCCTGCGCGAGCGGATTGCCGCCGAGGGGCCGATCAGCGTCGAAGCCTATATGGAAGCGTGCAACGCTTATTATTACGCGACTCGCGATCCGCTGGGCGAGCGCGGCGACTTCACCACCGCGCCGGAAATCAGCCAGATGTTCGGCGAGCTGGTCGGCGCCGCGCTCGCAGATTGCTGGAAGCGCGTCGGGGCGCCGGGCGACGCCATCTATGCCGAGCTGGGGCCCGGGCGCGGCACGCTCGCCGCCGATGCGCTGCGGATGATGCGCGCCGCGGGCTTTGCCGGCGATGCGCACCTGGTCGAGAGCAGCCCGGTGCTGCGCGAGGTGCAGAAGCAGGCGGTGCCTGGCGCCGAGTGGCACGAGCGGATCGACGAGCTGCCGGCGAAACCGCTGTTGCTGGTCGCCAACGAATTCCTCGATGCCTTGCCGGTTCGCCAGCATGTCGGTGCAGTCGAGCGGCGGGTGATGGCGGCGGCGGGCGGGTTGGCGTTCGACCGCGACGGCGAGATCGTCGAGACCTCGCCGGCACGCGAGGAAGCGGTGACGGCGATCGCATTATGCATTGCCGAGAAGGGCGGAGCGGCGTTGATCATCGACTACGGCCATGAGCGCAGCGGGCCCGGCGACACGCTCCAGGCGGTGCGCGGACACGGCTATGCGCCGGTGTTGGCCGATCCCGGTGAGCAGGACCTCACCGCGCATGTCGATTTCGAAGCGGTCGGGAGGGCGGCGAGCGACGCGGGCGCCGCGGTGACGCCGGTCGCCGAGCAGGGCGAATGGCTGATCCGGCTCGGCATCGAGGCGCGCGCGCAGGCGCTGTCGCGCGCCCATCCCGAACGCGCGGGCGAGGTCCAAATCGCGCTCGAGCGGCTCACGTCACGTGACCAGATGGGCGAGCTGTTCAAGGTGCTCGCAGTGCACTCGCCGAGCTGGCCGGCTCCGGCGGGGTTCGAATGACCATCACCTATCGGGACGCAGCCGCCGCCGACGCCGCGGTGCTGCGCGAGCTGTTCGCGGAAAGCTTCGTCGAGACGTTCGGTCATCTCTATCCGCCCTCCGACCTTCAGGAGTTCCTCGACGGCAACTCGCTCGACAAGTGGCAGGACAGCCTGGCCGATCCAGAGGTCGCGATTCGCGTTGCCGAAATGGACCGCGCGCTGGCGGGCTTCGTCGAGCTCGCGCCCAAGAAGCTGCCGTATGAAACGTCGGCGCCCGCGATCGAGCTGCGGCGCCTCTATCTCAGAAGCAGCGCACACGGCCGCGGCATTGCCGACGCGCTGATGACGTGGGCGTTGCAGGAAGCGAACGCGCGTGGTGCGGAGGAGATCGTGCTGTCGGTCTACATCGATAATCACCGAGCGCGCCGCTTTTACGAACGCTATGGGTTCGAGCCGGTCGGCCGATATGACTTCATGGTCGGAAATCACACCGACGAGGACATCATCCTGCGGCACGTCATCATGCAGGCGCCAGCATGAGCGTCGAGGTCATTCGCGCAATCAGCCTCGGCCAGCTGCCGCACGGCTTCCTCGGCCGCCGCGGCGGCATGTCGGTCGGCCAATGCGCCGGGCTCAACGTCGGCTTCGGCAGCAGGGACGACCGCGAGGCGATCGCCGGCAACCGGCGTCTTGCCGTCGCGGCGTTGCTGCCCGAGGCCGAGCTCGCGACCGTTCACCAGGTCCACTCGGCCGAGGTGGTCGTCGCCGACCTCGCCTGGCCGCAAGATCAGCGGCCGCGCGCCGACGCCATGGTCACCGACACGCCCAACCTGCTGCTCGGCATCCTCACCGCCGACTGCGCGCCGGTACTGTTCGCCGATCATCGCGGCGTGGTCGTCGGCGCCGCCCATGCCGGCTGGCGCGGCGCGCTCGCGGGAGTCACCGACGCGACGATCGAGGCGATGGAGGAGCTTGGCTCGCGGCGCGAGAATATCCACGCCGCGGTCGGCCCCTGCGTCGGCCAACCCTCCTACGAAGTCGACGAGGCGTTCCGCGCGCGCTTTCTAGACGCCGATGCCGGCAATGCGCGCTTCTTCGTCGAGGGACCGGCGGGCAAGCCCCACTTCGACCTCGAAGCCTATGTCGTGCACCGGCTGATCGCCGCCGGCATCGGCGAAGTCGAGGCGCTTAACCTCGACACCTATGCCGATCCCGACCGCTTCTACAGCTTCCGCCGCGCAACCCATCGCGGCGAGGCCGACTACGGCCGCCAGCTCAGCGCCATCGCCATCCCCGGCTGAGCTTCACAAGCTGAGCTTATCGGCGAGCCGCGCGCAGTTGATTGGCGCTGTGCTCGCCTTGGCGCTAATGCCCCGGCCGAACGAGGAGATTGCAATTGCCCAACGAAGACGAGTTGAGCGGCACCACCCATCAGCACCGCCCGCCGCGGCCTTCCCCGACCAAGGTCGGCAACCGCAAGCTGAGCCCGCAGACGCTGATGCTCGGCTACGGCTTCGACCCGGAACTCAGCGAAGGGTCCTTGAAGCCGCCGATCTTCCTCACCTCGACCTTCGTGTTCGAGAACGCGGCCGCCGGGAAGCATTTCTTCGAAGGCGTCACCGGCAAGCGGCCGGGCGGAGCCGAGGGCCTCATCTATTCGCGCTTCAACGGCCCCAACCAGGAGATCCTCGAGGACCGTCTGGCGGTATGGGAAGACGCCGACGACGCGCTCGCTTTCTCGAGCGGGATGGCGGCGATCGCGACGCTGCTGCTGACCTTCGTCCGTCCCGGTGACTGCGTCGTCCATTCCGGGCCGCTCTACGCGGCGACCGAGACTCTGATCGCCAAGATCCTCGGCCAGTTCGGGGTGTCGTGGATCGACTTCCCCTCCGGCGCGACGCGTGAGGAGATCGACGCCGCCATTGCCAAAGGCAAGGAGAAGGGCCGCATCAGCCTGATCTACCTCGAAAGCCCGGCCAATCCGACCAACATGCTGGTCGACGTCGAGGCGGTTTCGGCGGCGCGTGACGCGGCGTTCGGCGCGGACGAGAAGCCGCCGATCGCGATCGACAATACCTTCCTCGGCCCGCTGTGGGCCAAGCCGCTCGCGCAGGGCGCCGATTTGTCGGTCTACAGCCTCACCAAATACGTCGGCGGCCACAGCGACCTCGTCGCCGGCGGGCTGGTCGGCGAGAAGGGGCTGATCAACCAGATTCGCAGCTTCCGCAACACCATCGGGACTATCTGCGATCCGAACACCGCATGGATGCTGCTGCGCAGCCTCGAGACGCTCGAGATGCGCATGACCCGCGCCGAAGAGAATGCCGCCAAGGTCTGCGACTTCCTCAAGAGCCACCCAAAGGTCGAGAAGATCGGTTACCTCGGCTTCCTCGAGGAAGGCTCACGCCAGGCGGATATCTACAAGCGCCACTGCACCGGTCCCGGGTCGACCTTCTCGCTCTATCTCAAGGGCGGCGAGAAGGAGGCGTTCGCGTTCCTTGATGCGCTGCAGATCGCCAACCTCGCGGTCAGCCTCGGCGGCACCGAGACGCTCGCCAGCGCGCCCGCGGCGATGACCCATTTGTCGGTACCCGACGAGCGCAAGAAGCAGCTCGACATCACGCCCAATTTGGTGCGAATCTCGATCGGCTGCGAGAATGCCGACGACCTCATCGCCGACTTCGCGAACGCGCTGCAGGCCGTTTAGCCCCTAGCCCCAGTCTTCGATCGCCCAGCCGCGCTGTTCGGCGAGGCGGCGCAACTTGCCGTGGGGATTTACCGCGACCGGCTCGTCGGCCCATTCGAACGCCGGCTGGTCGGAGACATGGTCGGAGTAGAAGCGGACGTGGCCGTGCGCGCCCTTCAGGCCCGACGCTTCGACCCAGTCGGCGATCATGTGGAGCTTCGCCGGGCCGTAGCAATTCTCTCCGGCGATCCGGGCGTGGACGCGCTCGTCGAGCCCGATGATCGATCCCGTGCCGATCACGTCGTCGAAGCCGAGCCGTTCCGCGATGGCGCCCGCGTAGAGCCTATACGATGCCGTGGCGAGGACGAGCCGGCGGCCCTCGGCTCTGTCTCGGGCAATGGCCGTCCGCGCGCCGGGCCGAATGTTGGTCGCGACCTGCTTGTCGGCGAAGCTGTCGACCAGCGGCTTGAGGTCGCGCGGGTGAACGGCGCGGCCGAGCAGCAGCTGGTGATTGATCTCCTTGAGCCTGGCGCGGTCGATCAGGCGGGTGACGTAAGCGAGCATCGACAGCACCACTAACGGCACGAACAGCAGCCGCCACGGTGCGCGGCGCGCGGCGCAATGCAGCAGGAATGGCGTGTAGGTCGCGCGGCGCGTGACCGTGCGGTCCATGTCGTAAACCGCGAGGTCGCTCATGCTTTGCCGGCCAGGATCGCTTCGACCAGCGTGTGATCAGCGGGCTTGTCGACATCGACACCGGCAAGCGGGTTCGACAGCTTCACGGCCCTGACCGTGAGCCCGAGGTTGCGGCCCAGCCGCGCCAGCACTTGGTCGAGGCTGACCAGCCGCAGCGCGACGGCGGCGAGCACGAGCGGCCCGAGCAGCGAGGTCACCCGCCACACTTTCTTGCGGTCCTGCTCCACGACACGCCACAGCTCGATCGCCGGGCGCACCGCGCGCGATTTGAGGACGAACAGATTGGCGCCGGTGTAAGCGCCGCCGCGGAACCTAAGCCATGTCCGCTCGGCATTCGGGAAGCGCCGCATCAACGTGCCCCGCTCGACCACCCCGACCGCGAGGTCGGCGTTGCCCGCGGCCCTGCAGAATTCGTCGACCGTCGCCGGCTCGAGCAGCGCATGGTCGGCGGTCGTCACCAGCAGCGGCCAGGGCGTCGCCGCGTCGCTGCAAATCTCGAGCATGGTCTCGGCGATCGTTCCGAGCGAGGGCCGGAAAGCAACGCGTGGATCGCTCGGAATCACCGCTGCGATCCGCTCGGGGGCTTGGGAGAGGACGACGACCCTGGCGATCTTTGCGCTGGCGAGCAGCGCGCGCACCGGCCGCCGCACCATCGGCTCGCCGCTGACCGCGATCAGCGCTTTCATGTCGGTGCCGAACTGCGCGGCGAAGTCGTCCCGCCCCGGCCGCGATCCGGCGAGCACGATCGCGGTGTATTTCAAGCGTCCAGCCAGGACGCGACCTTTATGCCGCGCGCCTGCCGCTCGGTCATTTGCGCGAGCCGCACCGCGTGGAAGATGAGGCTGATCAGCGTCCACCAGGCGACCAGCACGAGGCCGGTGTCGGGCCGGCCGAACAGCAAGGCGGCGGCGAGGATCACCATGTTCGGATTGCGCCTGGCGGTGATCAGCCGGAACCTGCTGTCGAGCGGTTGCCAGACGTGGATCTCCATGCCGGCGAAGCGCTGGATCGCCAGGCCCTCGATCGCCCGCTGCGCGATATAGCCGCCGACGATCACCCACAGCACCATCGTCGCATAGACGGGCTCGAGCGGCCGGCCGTAGGCGGCGAGTCCGTGCTCCCACGCCCACCACCAGAAGGGCGGGTGGACGAGGTCGATGCCGTGGTCGAACACATTGCCCCATTTGGACGAGGCGCCGGTGCAGCGCGCAAGCTTCCCGTCGACGGTGTCGAGCACCATGAAACCGAAGCCTGACGCGATCCCAAGCCAGTATTGGCCAATCCAGAACAGCCAGAAGGCGAGCAGGCACAGCACCGCTCCGACCAGCGTCACGCTGTTGGGCGACAGGCCGGCGCGCGCCGCCCACCGGGTCAGATAGAAGGCGGGCTTGCGCCACAGATAGAGGGTCAGCGCGTCCGTGACGCCCTTGTAGGCGGCGTCGTAAGCAGCGCGCTCGACCGGCTCGGGATCGTTGGCATCGAGCGGCAGCACGAACGGGCGCTCGCGCTTGCGAAGCGCGGCGTTGGTCAGCTCGGCGCTTTCGGCGGCTATGGGCGCGTAGCCGTCGATCGTCTTGCCGCTGGCCAGGGCGCTTACGACGGGCCCAGCATCCTTGCCTTCCGGAACATGCGCCATCACCGGCTTGCCGCCGAGCGTCAGAACGGTCCGAGGCCGGTTGCGGAGTTCCTTCAGCCACGCCGGATCCCAGCCGTAAGCCATGCTGGCGAGCAGCGCTGCGCGGCCCGGCAGCGCATCGTCCGAGCATTCGAACCCGGCGTTGGTAGCGAGACGGGAGGCTCGCGCCGTGGCGTCCATGCCGAACGGGCGCGCGGCATTGTCGCCGACTGGCACGAACAACAGGGGCGTAGGGTCGCTCATCAGGGCGTCGCATAAAGGCGCGGGAGTCGGCAGGGAAGGGGTACTGCCTTGGCACGTCCGCGGGCCGCGACTTGCCGACCGCTGCCATTTCGCGCATCACTTCGCCCGCATGGCCGAGGGCACGGAGCAGGAGACGGATCACCGCCAAGGCTCGGTCTACCGGGTCGCCGGCGCGCTCACCATCACCCGCGCCGCGACCACGCAGCGCGAAATTGATTCGCTGCCCGATCCGCTGACCATCGATCTGAGCGAAATCGAGCGGATGGACACGGTCGGCGCATGGCTCGTCTATCGCACCGTCCGCGACCGCGGTGCCGAGGTCATCGGCGCCAGCCGCGACGAAGTCAGCCTGCTCAAGCAGGTCGGCGAGTTCGACAAGCCGACGCGCGTCGTCCCCGACGAGCCGCACAATTTCATGGCCGTGCTGCGCGAGCTCGGCGAATGGGTCTCGGAGGCGGGCACCACATTGGTCGGCTTGCTGGGCTTCTTCGGCGCGACGCTGATCGGCTTTGCCAACATCATCCGCCGGCCCAAGCGCTTCCGGGTGAACGCGGTTGTCCAGCGTTTCGACGTGGTCGGCGTGCGCGCGCTCGGCATCATCGGTCTGATGAGCTTCCTGATCGGCATCGTCATCGCCCAGCAGGGCGCGGTCCAGCTCGCCCAGTTCGGGGCCGAGGTCTACACCATCAACCTGATCGGCCGGATCACCATCCGCGAGCTCGGCGTGCTGATGACCGCAATCATGGTCGCCGGCCGTTCCGGCTCCGCGTTCGCCGCGCAGATCGGCACGATGAAGATCACCGAGGAGATCGACGCGATGCGCACGATCGGCGTGTCGCCGATCGAGGCGCTGGTGATCCCGCGCATGATGGCGGCGGTCCTGATGATGCCGCTGCTCGCCTTCTGGGCGATGCTGACGGCGCTGCTCGGCGGCGGCATCTTCGTCTGGCTTGACCTGCAGATACCGCCGCTGACCTACATCCAGCGGCTGCAGGAAGTGACGCCGATCACCGATTTGTGGATTGCGCTGATCAAGGCGCCGGTGTTCGGCTTCATCATTGCGCTCTCCGGCTGCTTCCAGGGCATGCTGGTCCAGGGCAACAGCGAGGAAGTCGGCTCGCGCACGACCACGGCGGTGGTCCAGTCGATCTTCCTGGTGATCGTGCTCGACGCGATCTTCGCGGTCTTCTTCAGCTCGATCGGCTGGGTATGACCGATCCCAAGGACTGCCAGCCGATCATCACCGTCCGCGGCCTGCGGAACGCGTTCGGCGAGCAGGTCATCCACGACGATCTGGACCTTAATGTCTGCCGCGGCGAGATCCTCGGCGTGGTCGGCGGGTCGGGCACCGGCAAGTCGGTGCTGCTGCGATCGATCATCGGCCTGCAAACGCCCGAAGCCGGCGAAATCGAAGTGTTCGGTGAGAACATGATCGGCCGCGACGAGGGCGAAGCCAAGAATATCCGGCGGCGCTGGGGCATCCTGTTCCAGAACGGCGCTTTGTTCTCGACGCTGACGGTGGCGGAAAATGTCGAAGTCCCGATCCGCGAATATTTCCCGTTCATCAAACCGCCGCTGCTGGACGAAATCGCGTCCTACAAGATCGCGATGGCGTTGCTGCCCGCCGACGCCGGCCCGAAATATCCGGCGGAGCTGTCGGGCGGCATGGTCAAGCGCGCCGGCATCGCGCGCGCGCTCGCGCTAGATCCGGAACTACTGTTCCTCGACGAACCGACCTCGGGCCTCGACCCGATCGCTGCGGCGGGATTCGACGACCTCATCCGCTCGCTCCAGAAGCGGCTCGGCCTCACCGTTTTCCTGATTACCCACGACCTCGACACGCTGCACTCGATCTGCGACCGCGTGGCGGTGCTGGCCGACAAGAAGGTGATCGGAATCGGGACGATCCCGGAACTATTGGCTTTAGACCATCCTTGGATACAAGAGTATTTTAACGGGCCGCGCGGGCGCGCTGCGGCCGATAGTTATGAGGAAGGGGCGCAGGCCTAGTGGAGACCCGCTCGAACTATGTGATGGTCGGCGCGGTGACGATGGCTTTGCTCGCCGGCGTCCTCCTGTTCATCGTCTGGCTTGCCGGCCTCTCGAACAAGTCGACCAAATGCTACGATGTCTATTTTGCGCAAGCAGTCGGCGGCCTCAACAAGGGTTCGAATGTCACCTTTTCCGGTGTTCCGGTTGGACAGGTGCAGAAAATATCGTTGCTTCCCAACCGTCCTGAATTCGTGTGGGTCCGGGTCGAAGTCGACGAGCAGACGCCGGTTCTGCAAGGTACCAGCGCGCAAATTCATGGCGTCGGCTTTACCGGCGTAAGCGAAATCCAGCTGACCGGCGCCGAGCGCGGCCGGCCGCCGATCCAGCAGGTGGGACCGCAGGGCTGCCCGGTGATCCCGGCGACCTCGGGTGGAATCAGCGCACTGCTCAACAGCGCGCCGGAATTGATCGACCGCATCCAGCGGCTGACCGAGCGCTTGACCGAGCTGCTCAGCGACAAGAACCAGAACGCGATCGCTGACATCCTCGAAAATATCGACACGACGAGCAGGGTCCTGGCGGAGCGCGCGCCCGACCTGGCCGACGCCATCGCCGACGCTCGGATCGCCGTCCGCAATGCCGGCGTTGCCGCGGAGCACGTCACCGTCCTGACCGACAGCACCAACCGCCTGATCATCGAGCAGGGTCGCCCGGCGGCCGAGGACCTGCGCAAGTCGATCGCGTCCGTTCAAAAGGCGGCGGACAATCTCGACGCGATGATCAGCGACGCACGGCCCGGGGTGCAGAATTTCAGCAAGTCGACGCTGCCCGAGGCCAACCGGCTGGTCCACGACCTGCGCGATTTGTCGCAGTCGCTCAAGGGCGTGTCGGACCGCATCAACCAGCAGGGGATCGGCGGCGCGCTCGGGCCCGAAAAGCTTCCCGACTACAAGCCAGGAAAACGCAAATGAGGCTGTTCACGAAAACGGTCGCGACGGCCTTGGCGCTCGGCCTCGCGGGCTGCGGTGGGTTGCTTGGCGGCGGCAAGCCACCGGCAACCCTGTACTCGCTAACACCCGAGGCAGCTGAGCCGGTCGCGTTGGCGCGCAGCGCCGCTGCCGGCCAGGCCGTGACAATCGCCAGGCCGACTGTAGCGCGCGAGCTGGGAACGGTTCGCGTGCCCGTGCAGGTCACGCCGACCAACGTCGAATATGTCGCGAAGATGCAGTTGGTGGACACGCCGGCCAACCTGTTCGCCAGCCTGTTGGCTGAAACGGTGCGCCGCACCACCAACCGCGTGGTGCTCGATCCGGGCCAGACGACGCTCGATCCTGGCCTGCTGGTCAGCGGTGCACTGCAGCGCTTCGGCTATGACGCCGCGACGGGGCAGGTGGTGGTGACTTACGACGGGTCGCTGTCGACCGCCGGCGGCAGCCGCGTCGAGACGCGACGCTTCACCGCCACCGCGCCCGCCGATGGCACGGCGGCGAGCGTTGGACCGGCGCTCAACCGCGCCGCGAACCAGGTCGCGCTCGACGTCGCCAGGTGGATCGGCAGCTCGGGGGGCTAAGCCAGGCTCTTCGACACCTGCTCGAACACGTCCTTCGACAGCCCCGGCACCGCGACGATCCGCTCGAGCGCCTGCCGCATCAGCTCGGCGCGCCTGGGCTCGAACCGCCGCCAGCGGCCGAACGGCGGCACCAGCCGCGCCGCGATTTGCGGATTGAGCTTGTCGGCGGCGATGATCATGTCGGCGAGGAAGGTGTAGCCGCGGCCGTCGGCGGAGTGGAACGCCCAATGATTGCCGCCGAACGTGCCGGCGAGCGAACGCAGCCGGTTGGGGTTGGTGATCACGAAGTCGGGATGGCCCGACAGCTGCAGCACCTGGTCGACCGTGTCGGCCCGCTGCGCCGCCGCCTGCAGCGCGAACCATTTGTCCAGCACCAGCGGGTCGTCCCTGAAGCGGGTGTAGAAGGCGTCGAGCGCCGCCTGGCGTTCAGGTGCTCCAAGCGAAACCAGGATGCCGAGCGCGCCCTGGCGGTCGGTCATATTGTCGGCCGCATCGAACTGCGCCTTGGCAAGGCTCGCGGCCTGGGGTTCGTCGGCGGCCGCGATCAGGCCAAGCGCGACGCTGCG
>Ga0307409_100001520_pt1 | contig 11489 bp, 8 predicted proteins | sample 322Ometagenome_2_FD_203888 | JGI IMG/M metagenome (GOLD analysis project Ga0307409, IMG submission 203888) | Maize rhizosphere microbial communities from greenhouse at UC Davis, California, United States - 322HYB-O-2 | ecosystem: Host-associated > Plants > Roots > Rhizosphere > Soil | place...
GTCTGCATTCCTCAATAACGGGACGGCCATCCTCAGCGGCACGTCGATGGCGTCGCCGCACGTCGCCGGAGTCGCCGCCCTCCTGCTGCAGGGGAACCCCGGCTGGGCTCCTGTGAGCACGGAAACTTGGATCAAGTGGGCGGCCACGCCCAACAAGATCTCGGGCAACGTTGGCGCGACGCCCAACCGCCTGCTCTACAAGGGTACGCTCTAGGAACGGCGGCTCTCGGCTCTCGGCCCTCGGCTCTCGGCTCGGGCGTTGAAGAGCAGGAACCCCTCGGCGTCAGGAGAACATGCCTGACGCCGAGGGGTTCCTCGTTCCCGCGGTAGCCGAGAGCCGAGAGCCGCTTCCTTCACCGGCGGCTCCGGCCAGCGGCAGGCTCCAGCAGTGCCTGGAACTTCGCCGCGTCGGTCCGCCTGCCGCGCGACTCGTAATAGTTCACGAGGCTCTGCAGGGCCTCGGCGTATCGGAAGTTCGTCGGAGTCGCACGCAGGCTCCGCTCGCTCGCGAGCAGCAGGCGTTCGGCCTCGCCGTGGCGGCCGAGCTGCGCCAGGCACATGCCCAGCTCGCGCTGGGTGTTCGCGGTGCGCTGATCCGCGTCGCCGTGCTTCTCGACGCGAATGGCGAGCGCCTCCCTCAGGAGCGGCTCCGCTTCGGCCGCGCGCCCGCGCTCCGTCAGCAGACCGCCGAGGGTCGTCAGCACCACGGCCGTGGTCACGTGGCCGGCCGGCAGGCGAGCGCGGTCGATGGCGAGCGCCTCGCGCAGCAAACGCTCCGCCTTGTCGTGGCGCCGCACGAGACGGTAGTGCGAGCCGAGCGCGCCGAGCGCGTTGGCCATCTGCAGGGCCGAGTCGCCGGATATTTTTCGACTGCGGGTCAGTACAGTCTCGAGCGCGCGCCCAGCCTCGGCGTGCTTTCCCTCCTTGCTGAGAATCGAGCCGAGCACGCCCAGCGCAGTGATCGTGTGGGGATGCTCGGCGCCGATCGTGCGCTCCCACCCGGTGAACGCTTCGCGCGCGTACCCCTCGGCCTGCCGCAACTCGCCGGTCAGGTACTTCAGGACGCCCAGGTTGTTGACCGTCGCGAGCGTCATGTGGTGGTCGGCGCCGAGCCACTTCCGCCGGATCGTGAGCGCTTCGACCAGCAGTGACTCGGATTCGGCATACCGCCCCTGGGTCGTGAGCAGGTTGGCGAGCTGGTGGGCGGCATACGCCAGGTCGGGGTGGCCGTTGGGGTAGATGCGCCGCCGCCCAGCGAGCACCTCCCGCTCCAGGCGCTCGGCCTCGGCTAAGTCGCCTATGTCGTTGCGGACTCCCGCCAGGTTGTGCATGGCGATGAGGAGGCTGGGATCGTCGGCCGGCCGCCGGCGGCGATAGATGGCGATCGCAGCGCGGAGCGCGGAGTCCGCGCCGGTGTAATCGCCAGTCTCCTGGAGCGAGACGCCGAGGTTGCTCAAGTCTTGCGCAACGCCGGGGTCACCATCACCAAGACGGCGCCGATCGATTGCAATCGCCTCGCGCAGCAGCGCCTGCTGCCGCCGGGAGTCCCCGCTGCCGCCCGCGACGGCGGCCAGGTTGACGAGGGTGGTCGCGACGGCCGTGTCGGACGAGCCGAGCCGCTGCCGCCGGATCACGAGCGCCCGCGTCAGCACTGTCTCCGCCTCGGCGTATGCCGATCTGTTCCAAAGGATGCTACCGAGCGTGTTCAGCTCGTCGGCCACGTCGAGACTTTGGGGGCCGCTCAACTCCTGCGAGATCGCGAGTGCCCGGCGCGCGAGGGTGTCGGCCTGGTCGTACAAGCCGAGGTCCGAATGAATGTCGGCCAGGACGTGCAGCAGCTCGGCTTTCACGGCCGGCTGTCCAACCAGTGCGCTGTCCACGCGCCGCGTGCCGCGGGCGAGCAACTCCCGCGCGGTAATCTCGCGGCCGCGTGATTCGGCGGGGTCGGAGACTTTGAAGAGGCTCACGAGGAAGCTCGTGACCGCATTCGCCTTCGCCGCCTCGCGAGCCGCCTTCCGCGCCTGCCACGCCGTGCCCGCGAGCCCGCCGACGAGTGCCATCAATACCGCCGCGCCGGCGGCGGCGCCGAGGCGGTGCCGCCGCACGAACTTGCCCGCCCGGTAGCGCAGGGAGTCCGGCCGGGCCAATACGGGCAGCCCCGCCGCGTGCCGCCGGAGGTCCTCGAGCAGCGCGTCGGCCGAGGAATAGCGGCGCATCGGGTCCTTGTGGAGCGCCTTGAGGACGATGGTGTCCAGGTCTCCGCGCAGCCTCCGGCGCAGCGCGTCCGGCCGCAGGCCGCGGGCGTGACCCGCGTCGTCCGCGGCGCTCGCGGGGCGGTCGCCCTCGGCTTCTCCGCTCGGCCGCTCTCGGGTGACCGCTGTGCTCGGGAGCTCCGGGGCGACCTCACACACGACGCGCGCCACCTCGGCCGGGGTGTGCTTCCGGAATCGGTGCGCGCGGCGGCCCGTGAGCAGCTCGTACAGGACCGCACCTAACGCATAGACGTCGGTGGCGGTCGTCACCCGCGCGCCGAGCACCTGCTCCGGAGCGGCGTACTCCGGCGTCATCACGCGCACGCCGGTCCGGGTGACGCCCGCCTCCTGGCCCGGCTCCCGGCGCAGCAGCTTGGCGACGCCGAAGTCGAGGAGCTTGACCGTGCCGTCGGGCGTGACGAGGATGTTCGACGGCTTGAGGTCGCGGTGCACGACCAGGCTCTGGTGGGCGTAGCCGACCGCGCTGCACACACCCCGGAAGAGCCGCAGCCGCTCGTCGATCGTCAGGCGACGCTCGTCGCAGTGCGCGGTGATCGGGGAGCCTTCCACGTACTCCATCGCGAAGTACGGCCGCCCGTCGGCGCTGACGCCGCCGTCGAGCAGGCGGGCGATGTTGGGATGGCTCAGGCGGGCCAGGATCTGGCGCTCGGCGAGGAAGCGCCGGTGGATCTCCTCGGAGTCCATGCCGCGCTTGATCAGCTTGAGCGCCACCTGCTGCTCGAACTGGCCGTCCGCGCGCTCGGCCAGGTACACCGCGCCCATTCCGCCGCGCCCGAGCTCGCGCACGACGCGGTACGGGCCGACGATGGCGCCGTCGGCGGGTGCGTGCGGCGTCGCGCTGCCTCCGCTCCCTCCGGCGTCATTGCCTCCGGGGCGGCCCCCTTCGGTGCCGCCCCTCGTCGGCAACAGAGGCGCGGCGAACGCGGCGGCGGGCGTGTCGAGGAACGTCGCCGCGCCGGCGTCGGCGAGTAACGCCTCCGCGTCGGCCCGCAGCTGCGGATCGCCCGCGCACGCTTGGTCCAGGAAGGCGGCCTGCGCGGGCGGATCCAGCTCCAGCGCCGCGTCGAGCATTTCGTCCAGCCGCTGCCACCGCGAATCGTGGACGTCCCTCATGCGGGTCCCTCCTCGGGGCGTAGTGGCCTACCGGCGGGCGCGCCTGGCGGCCGATCAGCTCACGACCCTGCGGCGTCCAACATTGATGGCGCTGCCCGTGAGCGCAACCATCCTGTGCCGGGCCGCGGCGGGCCATGTCCGCTTTTCTGCACCGGGCCCGCGTCATCCGGACGCAAATGGGCGGCGGGAGCTGGGAGGCCGGCTTTGGGGGCCTCCGAGTGAGTCAGCCGCCGCCGAAACGCAAAGGCAGGAGGACCGGACTGATGCCACGCGCACTGTTCCTCGCACTGCTGGCGGCGCTCGGCGGCGCGACCGCCTGCGACGTCGACGAGCCCACGGCGCCGGTGAGTGCTCCAGACCGCCCGGCGGCGGACGTCGTCGTCTCCGCCTCGCTGGCCACGCTCCTCGGCCGGGCGACGGTCGACGACCAGGGCAACGTCGGCACGTTCACGTCGCTCGTGTCCAGCTCGAACGGCGCGCAACACATCGCGTACCGCGACGAGACGAACCCCCGACTCAAGTACGCCGTCTGCTTCAGCAACTGCACCGTGGCGGCGAACTGGCAGCCCGGAGTCATTGACCAGAGCGCCGGCGTGGGATACTGGAGTTCGCTCAAGGTGCACTCGGGCGTCCGCCACGTCGTCTACACCGGTGGCAAGGGCACGCTGAAGTACGCCAGATGCAGCTCCAATTGCCTCCTAGAGGGCAACTGGATCAAGGACGTGATCGGGGCTGGCGTGCACTCGCCGTCCCTGACGGTCGGCGCGAGCGGCCGGCTCTATGTGAGCGCCATTCGCACGTCGAACGGAGAGCTCCTCTACGCCACCTGCCTCACGGACTGTACCGACTACGCCAAGTGGGAGGTGGCGGTCGTCGACCCGAGCAGCTCTCCCGTTCCGCAGACCGGCACGTCGATCGCCGTGAGCAGCGACGGGCGCCGGCACATTACGTACGAACGTGGCGGACAGCTCAGGTACGCCACCTGTCTCGCGAGCTGCACAAACACGGCGAACTGGCACTTCGTCACGGCGGACCAGGGCTCCGCTTCCGTGGGTTACTACAGCTCCTTGGCGGTCGACGCCAACGGCGTGCGACGCGTCTCTTACTATGATCGGACGAACAAGGACCTGAAGTTTGCGCGGTGCGCGGCGAACTGCACGAACTCGGCCGGTTGGGCGCGCGTCACCGTCGACAAGGGTGCCGGCGTCGCCGGTACGACGGTCGGCGAATACAGCTCGCTGGCCTTCGCGGACGGCAAGGTGCACGTCAGCTACTACGACCGGTCCGGGGGACGACTCAAGTACGCGAAGTGTGGTGCAGACTGCCTTCAGAGCGGCAACTGGACGCGGCAGACCGTGGACGGCGGCTGCAACGCCTACTTGATCTGTACGGACGTCGGCCGCTTCACGTCGCTCAAGCTCGGCGGCGGGAAGGTGCACATCAGCCACTACAACTTCACGAAGGGTGACCTGAGGTACACCGAGCTGGCGCCGTGAGCCGGGCGGGCGCCCGCCCCGGCCACGTCGTCGGCGCAGCCCCCGTGTCCGGGTTACTCGCCCATTCGCGCGTCAGCCCGACTGAAGGCGAGGATCGGGATACCCCGCGCGTCATCCGAAGCCCGACGACCCGCGCGGGCCGACCCCCACACCCGACCATTGGAGGCCCGGATCTATGCGGCACGCGCGGCTTGCGACACTGCTCACAATCCTTGGCACCGTGTTGGCCTGCACGCCCGACGTCCCGACGGCACCTGCCGACACAGTGCCGACACCTCAAGCGGACGTTGTGATGACCGCGTCGGCGACCGTCAACGCCAAGGTGACGGTAGACGACGCTGGCTTCACGGGCCAATTCACATCACTGGCGACCGGCACGGACGGCGTGCTGCGCCTCGCGTACCATGACGGCACGAACCACCGGTTCAAGCACGCCACGTGCTCCGCCAACTGCGGCGTCGCGGCCAACTGGCAGACGGCGGTGATCGACCAGTCGGCCGGCCTGGATCTGGGGGCGTACGCCTCGCTGAAGGTGCGCTCCGGGGTGCGTCACGCCACCTACCATGAAGCCGAGACCGGCCAGCTGCGATACGCGGCGTGCAGCTCCGGGTGCCTGGCAGCGGAGAGTTGGAAGAAGGTCGTGATCGACGACGGACCGGAGGCCGGGCTCTACACCTCGCTCGCCGTCGACGGAAGCGGCCGGCCCCGCGTGAGCTACTACGACGCGTCGGACGGACACCTCAAGTACGCCGGCTGCGCCGCGGACTGCACGTCGGCGAGCAACTGGCAGACGGTGACGATCGACCAGAGTCCCGGTGTCGGCATGTACACGTCGATCGCGCTCGGGGCGGACGGGCGCCGCCACATCAGCTACGTCGACGCGGCGAACGGAGACCTCAAGTACGCCACCTGCGCCGTGAGCTGCACCAACGCCGCGAATTGGCTCATGGTGCCGGTCGACCAGGCGTCGCAGGTGGGATCGTACACGTCCATCGCCGTCGACGCGAACGGGATGCGACACATCAGCTACTACGATGCGTCCAACAAGGATCTCAAGTACGCCCGGTGCGCGGCCAACTGTACCAACTCGGCCGGTTGGACGCGCGTCATCGTCGATAAGGGTACCGGCCTCTCGGGAACGAACGTCGGTGAGTACAGCTCTCTGGCCGTGGGCACGGACGGGAAGGTGCACGTGAGCTACTACGACCGGACGGCCGGGCGCCTCAAGTACGCGAGCTGCGGGGCCAACTGCCTTCAGAGCAGTAACTGGACGCGGCAGACCGTGGACGGCGGCTGCAGCATCTACCTGATCTGCACCAACGTGGGGGGCTACACCTCGCTCCAGCTCGCCGGCGGGAAGGTGCACATCAGCTACTTCAATTTCACGAAGCGGGACCTGAAGTACGTCGAGCTCACGCCCTGAGTTGGTGTCCGCCTTTTCCGGGCGGCCGCGCGTCAACTGGTCGCGAACGGGAATCGGAGCTCGGCGGCGAGCTGCCGGGGCGTTGAGTAGGGCGGCCGCCGTCCACCACTTATCAGGGGGGCTGGACCGATGCGACGTGGACTACTGTCTACACTCCTCGCGGCGCTCGGCACCGCGACCGCCTGCGATGTCGATGAGCCTATGGCACCAACCCCGACCGGGGCCCGCCCCGCGGCGGAGGTCGCCGTAACCGCGTTGGCGACCGTGCTCGGCAAGACCACGGTGGACGACGAAGGCGAGGTGGGCGAACACACGTCGCTCGTGTCTAGCTCGGACGGCACACAGCGCATCGCCTACGTCGCCGACAGAGGCACCGGCGACCACCTCGAGTACGCCTCCTGTTCCGCCAACTGTACCTCGGCGGGCAATTGGCAGCGGGGCGTCATCGACCCGAGCTACGGCACAGGGTTCTCGGCCTCGTTGAAGGTGAAGTCAGGGGTCCGGCACGTTGTGTACTTCGACGCCGAAGTCGGCCAGTTGAAGTACGCCAGGTGCAGCGACGGGTGCCTGCTGGAGGGTAACTGGAAGAAAGGTGGGATCGTGAAAAACGAGGCGCAGACCGCCGGACAGTACCCATCGCTGGCGATCGGCGGGAGTGGCCGGCTCTATGTGAGCTACGTCGATGGACCGAATTGGGCACTCAAGTACGGTACCTGCCTGTCGGGCTGCACGTCGGCGGCCAATTGGCAACACGCTACAGTAGACGGGGGCGGCCTCGGCAACGCATCGCTGTACCGCCACTCGTCCATCGCCATCGGCGCCGACGGCCGCCGGCATATCAGCTACCGAAGTGGCGGGAAGCTCAAGTACGCCACCTGCCTTGCCGAGTGCACCAATGCCGCCAATTGGCAAAAGCTCACCGTCGACCAGGCTGCCGGCACGGGCGGCTTCAGCTCCCTCACGATCGACGGCAACGGGGCGCGCCACATCAGCTACTACGACTCGACGTACAAGAACCTCAAGTACGCGCGGTGCGCGAGCAACTGTCTCAATTCGGCGGGGTGGGGCCGCGTCACGGTCGACCAAGGCTCAGGCACCACCGCGGCGGTAGGCCAGTTCACTTCACTCGCGGTGGGCGGGGACGGTACGGTTCACGTGAGCTACTACAGCGAGACCTTCAAAGACCTCAGGTACGCGCGGTGCGTGGGTAGCTGCCTGCAGAGCAGCAGCTGGTCTCGGCAGACCGTGGACGGGATATGCCTTATTCCCCTGTCTTGCCCCAACGTCGGGCGTTACAGCTCACTCGCGCTGGGTGGCGGGAGGGTGCACATCAGCTATTACCGCGACACCGGCCAGGATCTGAGATACCTCGAGCTCACTCAGTGAAGCGGGATGCGCCTCACTCGCGCATCGCCCGGTAGAGCCACGCCTTCGCCTTCACCCAGTCGCGGCGCACGGTACGCGCGGTGACGCCGAGCACCACGGCGGTTTCCTCCTCGGTCAGCCCGCCGAAGAAGCGGCACTCCACCACGCGACTGAGCCGCTCGTCCACCTCGGCGAGGCGCGCGAGCGCGTCGTCCAGCGCGATGAGTGTGTCCGCGCGCTCGTCCGCGGCGCCGGGCGGAGCCTCGGCGAGGGGCTGGCCCAGGTCCGGCACGTCGAGGCTCACTCGCTCCTGGTCCCCGCCGCGCTTCGCCGCTCGGTGCCGGCGGGCGTAGTCCACGAGGATGCGACGCATCGCCCGCGCGGCGACGGCGTAGAACTGCGCCCGGTCCACCCACTCGGCCCGCGTCTGGTCGACGAGCTTGAGGTACGCCTCGTGGACGAGTGCGGTGGTGGAGAGGGTGTGTCCGGCGCGCTCCGCGCCGAGCTGCCGGCGCGAGATGCGGCGCAGTTGGTCGTAGACCAGCGGGAAGAGCCGGTCGAGCGCCCCCTGATCCCCACCGCGCCAGGCGACGAGCAGCTCCGTGATCGCCGAGGCGTCGCCGACGCCGGGCGGTGTGCCTGCTTCGGGTTCCACGCGAGCCATCCTCCAGGTCCGGCGTGCGAATCCTCCGCATCCGGCCGCACGACGCGGCGGCTGGGAGGGCGGACGAGGCCCCGGTTCAAGATGGCGACGCTGCCGCGAAGCGCAACGCGTTCCCACCCCTGCCAGCAGACTCAGGGGTCGACGGCTGGCACCCGCGCGTCCATGCGCGGCTCGAGCTCGGGCACCATGCGGAACGCGGTCATGACCCCCCCGCTCTCGCGCTGCGAGATGGCCGGTGCCCGCCACGTCCCGAATTGCACGAGGTCCTTGGAGAAGACGAGGTCCAGCGTCCAGTCGAGCGCCACACGGACCTTCTTCTCCATGCGCGGCAGCTTGGCGAGGTAGATGGTGCGCCACAGCCACCAGGCGACGAAGCCGGAGAAGTTCACGCCGAAGATGTTCGCGACGCCGGTCCGCCGCCCCGTGGCCGCCAGCAGCCCGATCGTCGAGAACGAGAACGGCCGCATTGGCTGGCCGCGCAACGTGGCGACGATATTGGCCGCCGCGCGGCGGCCCTCGCGCAGGGCGTGCTGGGCCGTGGGCGGGTACGACTTGCCGGTGACGGGATCCTTGATCACCGCGCAATCGCCCAGCGCCCAGACGTTCGGCAAGTCGGGCACGGCGAGGAACTCGTCGACCGTGACGCGCCCGCGCTCCTTGCCGCAGGGAATCGTCTCGAGAACGGGATTGGCGGACGTGCCGGCCGTCCACACGATGGTCCGGGCGGCGATCATTCGGCCGTCGCTCAGCGCCACGCCGTCGTCGGTGAGCCTGGTAACGCGGGTGTTCACCGCGACCTCCACACCGCGCTCGGCCAAGCGGTCCTGCGTATAACGGCCGAGCGGCTCCCCGAGCTCCGGCAGGATGACCGCGCCCGGGTGCACCAGTATCACCCGCACGTCCTCGGGCGTGAGATTCCGGTAGAAGCGGAGCGCCTCGTAGAGAAAGTCGTGGATGGCGGCCACCGTCTCCACGCCCGCGAACCCGCCGCCGGCCACGACGACAGTCAACAGCGGGGCGCGGACGTCCGACGCGCACTCGAAGTCGGCTTCCTCGAGGTGCTTGATCAGCCGGTTGCGGAGCTGAATCGCGTCGCCGAGCGACTTCATTGTGATCGCGCGCTCGGCGAGGCCGGGGATGTCGAAGAAGTTGGTGACGGCGCCGAGTGCGATCACCAGGTGATCGTACGGAAGCTCGTGCGCGTGGGTGCCGTCGGCGTGCGACACGCGCACGCGCTGCGCGACGGTGTCCACGGCGTCCACGGTCCCGATGAAGAGCGTCGTCCGCCGCACGAGCTTGCGCAGCGGGTTCACGATGTGCGTGACGTCGAGATCGCTCGCCGCCACCTCGTGGAGCATCGGGGTGAAGAGGAAGAAGTTCTCGCGATTCACCAGCGTGATCCGCACGCTCCCATCATCGGGCAGCAGCCGCTCGAGCTCTCTGGCGGTCGCCAGGCCGGCGAATCCGCCGCCGAGGATGACGATTCTGGTCGGGCGGGCGCTGTCTGGCGCTGAGAGCAGGCGGACGTGGTGGGTGAGCATGCGTTGGCCGGCGGCGGGTGAGTGCGAATGGTGGGTGCCCAGTGCGAGCTGCGAACCGACGAGTGCGGGCCGCGCGCCAAGACATTTCGAAACGCGCGCATCTCGAGTCGCAGTCTCCTGGGCGCCTGTAATGCTGCCGGCGCCCGGTAGGTTCCCGCCGCGGGTTACGCTGGCGAGCGCACCCGCGAGCTACATCGACGAGCCCATCGCGGCCGCCTCGATCCTCGGGTTCAGCGTCCGGACGATCACTTCCCCGTCCTGTTTCTTCTCGAAGCTCGTCCAGTTGATCGTCATGCGCGGCCCGGCCATCGGGTCGTGGTGCAGCACGGTGCCGGTGGGGGTCACGCCGTAGATCAGAATCGCGTGACCGAAGGAACGCGGCCCGAAGGTTCCGAACACCTTGCCCACCGCGCCGCCACCCATGAAGGGGCCGTTCCGGCGCAGAAAGCCCTCCATGTCGTTCAGGTCCTTGAAGAACCGCTTGTCGTAGACGTAGAGGTGATTCGTTTGCACGAAACCCACGTCGATGGCGGTGTAGCTCCGCGGCTTGAAGTGGCTCACCTTGCTCTTCACCGCCGGGTCGGTGATGGTCCGACTGCCCGTGTGCCACTGCAACAGCATCTTGAGACACGCGTACCAGCAGCCATTGGCCTTCGTCTGCCGGATGTATCCCGGCTCCTTCATGATCAGCGCCACGGGCAGCCTCCTCGTGAGTGTGGATGACCGACGCGGGTGGCGGCGGTGACCGCGCCGATACTCGTGAAGGGGTCGAGCAGGGTGCCCCGGTTGCCACTCGTGCCGCCATCACCGACGAACCACGGGATGTCGCCGAGGGTGGTCGTCACCGACGCATGGCAACGCGAGCAGCCGCCCGTGCAAGGCGGCGGCGTGCAAGGCGGCGGCACATGATGATAGCCGCACCCGGACGGCCACGCATGGGCGATACTGCCCAGGGCCAGTGGTGGTCGTGGCCGAGCGGTTCAGGGGCCGCTCGACTAGATCGCCCCCGCTCGGCCGTCGCCGTTTGTTTCAGCGCGTGCCGCCGCGAGCATGCCCTCGATCCTCGCCACGAGGCCGGCAGGCACGGCGACCCTCCGCAACCTTTCGCGCAGATCGTTCAGCACGTGGGTCTCGAACGCGTACTCTGCCGCGCACGCCGAGCAGGTGGCGAGGTGCTCCTCGACGAGCCGCGTCTCCGGCGGGCTCAGCTCGCGGTCGACGTAGTCGTCGAGGCGGCGAAACACCTCCTCGCAGGTGTAGCGGTCCCACGGACTCATCGCGGCTCCTCGGCAGCGTGTGGCTTCCGGCCGGTTGGGAGGCCCTCGTCATCGGCCAATCGCCGGAGGCTCGGCTACAGCAACCATCGCCCGCGGTGTAGCCGCCACGGGACCGTCCCCTCGTCGTGGTGACGAGCGCGCTCAGGCGTTTCAGTCGCCGGCTGTAATGGCGAGCGCCCGGCACAGGTTCCCCGCCCGCGCCGGAACCTTTCACACCCTCACGTCATTACGGCGCTCCGACAGACAGGCGCGACGACTGCGCCGCTTCCATCTCGAACGCACGATCGGCGACGCAACAGGAGTGAGAGCGATGAGCGCGAAGGGGTTTCTCGGTGTG
>Ga0307409_100001521_pt1 | contig 11486 bp, 10 predicted proteins | sample 322Ometagenome_2_FD_203888 | JGI IMG/M metagenome (GOLD analysis project Ga0307409, IMG submission 203888) | Maize rhizosphere microbial communities from greenhouse at UC Davis, California, United States - 322HYB-O-2 | ecosystem: Host-associated > Plants > Roots > Rhizosphere > Soil | place...
TCGAAGATGTCCTCAATGCTGCTGACGGGGCTGTTCGGCACGGAGTGGCGGTCCAGCACCGAGGTGAGCTCATCATGGCTGTAGCCTGCGGCCCACTCGGCAATGAGGGACTCCAGCTCTTCCTGGTGCACACCCCGGGCCGCATGGTTGCTGTACCGCGCGTCCGCCGCCAGTTCGGAACGCCCCATGGCGGCAGCCAGCCGCACGAAGACCGAGTCCTGGTTCGCGGCGATTACCACCCATTTGCCGTCTGCCGAACGAAAAATATTTGACGGCGCGATTCCTTTCAGCCCGGAGCCGCTGGGCCCGGGGACAACGCCAGTAGCCGCAAAGTCCGGCACGGCGCTCTCCAGGAGTGAGAAACATGATTCCACGAGGGAAACGTCCACCACCTGTCCTGTTCCTCCCCTGGCGTCCCGCCAGTACAGGGCCAGCAGGATTCCCTGCAGGGCATAGAGCGACGCCAGGCTGTCCCCAAGCGAGATGCCGGTACGCGGAGGGGCTTGGTCCGGGTATCCGTTGAGGTAGCGCAGGCCTCCCCGCGCCTCGGCAACGGAGGCGTAGCCCGGCTTCTGTGCATCCGGTCCGGTCTGGCCATAGCCGGACACCCTGGCAATGATAAGACCGGGGTTGACCCGCCACACCTCGTCGGGGGAAAGGCCCAGTTTTTCAAGCGTGCCGGGGCGGAAGTTCTCCAGTATGACGTCTGCTTCCTCGCACAGCTCCAGGAACAGCTCACGTCCGCGCGGGGATTTCAGGTCCAGCGTCACGCATTTCTTGCCGCGGGACTGCACGGACCACCACAGCGTGTGGCCGTTCACGCGCGCCCGGCCCCACTCCCGCATGGGATCCGGGCGGTCCGGTGATTCGATCTTGATGACTTCCGCTCCGAAGTCGGCCAGCTGGCGTCCCGCGAATGGACCCGCAATGAGGGAACCCAGCTCCAGGACACGGACTCCGGCCAGGGGGCCGGCCTCCTGCGGGACATGCGGCCGGGACATAGCGCTGGGCGCGTCGTCCCGCGCGGCGGTCTCGGAAACCTTCACCATGTTTGGACTCCTGTTCTGCGGGCGCCGGCACATCCGCGGCAACTCTGTCGCGGATTCGGTTAGCGGGGAGCCTAGTGAGTTGCTTTTCCCGGGCGCCAGACTATTTCATATTGTGGACCTAAATCCACGATGTGGGTAGCCCCTCGGGCGGAATGACTCCCCCGATAACCCTCGTCGCCTCCTCCGCAGCCGCCAGGACGGGCTCAACCCAGGAGGCGCACACGTCGTAGGGCATCCTCATGGCAGGGCCCATGACTGTCAGTGCGCCATACAGCTCGGCCTGGGGCCCAAAAATGGGTGCCGAAATCCCGCTGGCGCCCGAGACCCGCTCCCCGGTGGTAATGGCGAATCCGTCCGCCCGGGTTTTGTCAACGGCGGCCTCCAGGTTCGTAGCGTCCGTGATGGTCTGGTCTGTCAGCGAATGCAGCCCGGAACGGTAGACCTGTTCCGCCACATCCGGAGTCCAGGCCAGAAGGACGCGGCCGGCGGCACCCACGTGGAGCGGCATGATCTCACCCACCTGCACCGCCCTCCGGAGCATGCGCCTGGTCTCTGCGAGCGCGATACACACGCGCTTTCCCTGGGATTCCCGGAAGATGCAGGCCGTTTCGCCGAGTTCATCCCGCAGCCTCCGGAGCACAGGCGTAAGCAATTCCAGAAAGTCCAGGCCCTGGGTGGCAGGCGCAGCCCAGTGCGCCATCCGGACTCCTACCCGGAACCGGTCTCCGCTCCGGTCCAGGATGCCCTCCTGGACCATGTTCGCGACCAGTCGCTGGACAGTCGAGTGGGGCATTCCCGTGGCCGCGCGGATCGCGGCCAGTGAAAGCTCCGGATGCGCAAGGGAAAAAGCGTCCAGGATGGCAGTGATCTTTCGAAGAACCAGCAAAGGCGTGGCCGATGATTCAGTGGGGCTCATGGACAAAGTGTATGAGCCCCGCCTATTGGCGCCGCACCATACCCGGGCGCCGCCAAGGTTTCGCGAACATCGTTGAGTGTGATGCGGGTTACTGCTAGCATCGGGTCCACATCCTGATGGTGAACCCACGATGTGGAAATTGCCCGACTCGTCGGAGCTGACGAAGCGGGCAAGGTGCGACTCAAGAATGTTCGACCTACCCAGAATCAGCAGCGACAACAAATCGGCCAGCGCGGGCCGGGAAGAGTGCAATGATGCCAGCTGCACAGGCAGACACGTCCAAGTACGCGGTGGAGCTCACCGGGTGCACCAGGCAATTTCCCACGCCCGGGGGTGAGACCTACTTCGCCGTCCGGGATATCAACCTCAAAGTCGAGCCCGGCAGGTTTGTCTCGATCGTAGGTCCTACCGGGTCCGGTAAGTCCACCATCCTAAACATGGCAGCGGGCCTCCTGAACCCGAGCTCCGGCGAAGTGAGGAGTTTCGGGGAACCCGTCAGCGGCGTGAACCGACGCGCCTCCTACATGTTTCAACAGGACCCCCTTCTGCCATGGAAGACGGTGATTGACAACGTCAGCCTGGGTCTGACCATGGCCGGAGTTTCGAAATCGGAAGCCCATTCGGAGGCGCGGCGCTGGCTCGAGAAGGTCGGCCTGAAGAATTTCGCGGACCGCTACCCGCATCAGCTCAGCGGCGGCATGCGCAAACGCACGGCCATCGCGCAGGCCTGGATCGTCAACCCGGACGTCCTGCTGATGGACGAGCCCTTTTCAGCACTCGATGTGCAGACCCGCCAAATCATGGAGAACGAACTCCTTCAGCTGTGGCAGGAATCGGGCAAGGCAGTGGTCTTCATCACGCACGACCTGGACGAAGCCATCGCGCTTTCCGACGAAGTCGTGATCCTTGGAGCGGGCCCCGGGAGTACCGTCGTCGGAAGCTACGAAATCAACATTCCGCGGCCGCGCGATCTACTGGATATCCGCGATGACCCCCAATTCGTAGCGCTGCACCGGGAAATCTGGGGCAGGTTGAAGATCGAAGTTTCGAAGACCTACGAAACGGCTATGGCGGAAGAAGGGGAGGTCGCATGACTATCGTTGGATCAAAGAAGAACGGGCTCTCCGCGGCGCTGGACGGCGGCACGCGCCGCCGTGCCGCCAGGACCGAGATGTCCCCGCTGGCGATGCGAAGCACCCAACTCCTCCTTACCCTCGCAGTCCTTGGCGCCTGGGAGCTTTCCGTGCGAACCGGGATCGTGGACGAGTTCTTCTTCCCGCTTCCCTCGGATATCTTTCAGACCGTCTGGGTCTGGGTATCGTCAGGATTCGTCTTCCCGCACCTGTGGATCACTATGCAGGAGGCTATCCTCGCGTTCGTCGTGGGGGCCGCCGCCGGACTACTGCTCGGCTTCGTCCTTGCCCGCGTGCGCTTTCTCGAGCGGCTGCTGGACCCGTTCCTCCAGATGTTCAACGCGCTTCCCCGCGTTGTCCTGGCCCCGATCTTCCTGCTCTGGTTCGGCCTGGGAATCTGGTCGAAAGTGGCGTTCGGATTCACCTTGGTGTTTTTCATTGTTTTCTTCAACACCCTTGAGGGCGTGAAGAGCGTTGACCGTGTCCTCGTTGATAACGCCCGGATGCTGGGCGCCTCCGAAAAGCAGCTCTTGCGCCACGTCTTCATTCCAAGTGCCCTGACATGGATTTTCTCCAGCCTGCACATCAGCGTGGGTTTCGCCATTACCGGCGCCGTAGTGGGTGAGTACCTCGGCGCTTCCGCCGGCGTCGGCTACGCGATCGCCCAGGCCCAGGGCGTCTTCGATACCAAGGGCGTCTTCGCCGGGATGTTCATCCTGATGATAGTGGTCCTGATTATCGATCTGCTCGTCAATCGCCTCGAGCGGCACCTGCTCCGGTGGCGCCCCGTTCAAGCGTCCTAGCTCCCAGAACACATCACCATGACCGTCAAGAAGGGACACCCGATGATTCGGAACGAAAACCGGCAAAGGCGCCGGAGCATCATCCGGCCACTGGCCATCATTGCAGCTGCAACCCTAGCCCTCTCGGCCTGTGGCACGCCGTCCGCTGCACCCCCCGGACAGAACGGGACAGGAGGCGCAGCCCAAGGCGCCGGCGGAGGCTCGAAGGTGATCATCGGCGTCGGCGGCCAGACCCTCCTGACCTACCTCCCGACGACCCTCGCGCAGGAGCTCGGCTACTACCAGGAGGAGGGCGTAAGCGTCGAACTCCAGGACCTGCAGGGCGGATCGAAGGCATTGACCGCCATGATCGGCGGCAGCACCAACGTGACCAGCGGATACTACGAACACACCATCCAGATGCAGGCGAAAAACCAGAAGATCAAAGCCTTCGTGGACATGGGCAGGTCCTCCGGCCTGGCATTGCTGGTGGCACCGAAGAACGAGGGCAAGATCAAGACCATTGCCGACCTCAAGGGCAAGAACGTCGGTGTGACAGCACCCGGGTCCTCCACGGACATGTTCATCAAGTTCCTGCTCGCCAAGAACGGCCTGCAGCAGACGGACGCCGCGGTGTCCGCCATCGGCGCCGGATCCTCGGCCGTAGCGGCCATGGAGCAGGGGCAGGTGGATGCGGCTGTAATGCTCGAACCCGACGTTTCCGTACTCACCAAGCGGATCGGACATGATCCGGTGCTGTTGGAAGACGTCCGAACCACCGAGGGACTCAAGGAAGTGTTCGACGCGGACGCCTGGCCCTCAGCGAGCCTCTACGCCAAGGCTGACTGGCTGGACCAGAACAAGGAGACGGCGGGCAAACTCGCCAGGGCGATTAAACGCACCCTTGAATTCATTGATGGACATTCGGGCGAAGAGATCGCCGCGAAGATGCCGGAGAAATTCGCTGGCGGAGACAAAGCCTTGTACGCCGGGGTGATTGAAGAGCTCAAGAAAACGCTGAGCAAGGACGGCGCCTTCACTGAGGACGGCGTCCAGGCAGTGCTGAAGACCCAGCGCGTGGCTAACCCCGAGGTCGGGGACAAGGACATCCAGCTTGCCGACACTTACACGAACGAGTTCGTGAAGTAGAACTGGCAACGGGGCCGGTCATCCATAGAAGGATGGCCGGCCCCTTTTTTATGCGGCGCGCGATAGAGGACTCAAGCGCTCGGGCCGGCGGGCGTCACGCTCCCGGTTCGTCCCGCCGGCGGAAGTGGCCTGGCCAGTCGGACCTGCGGATTCGTCCGAGTTCCTCAACCGGACCGAGGTGCCCCCATTCATCCCGGCCGAGCCGCGCCAGCGGTTCGAGGAGGTCGATCCGGGGGTGGCTGCCCTCCAGAACATCCGTGGAAATGGCGGCATGGGTGACCTCCCCGAACACCAGGACGCAGTCTCCCATTTCCAGGGTCGAATGCAGCCTACACTCCAGGGCCACAGGGGACTCCGCCACCCGCGGAACAGTCACGGTGAGGCCCTCTTCGCGAGTCAGGCCGGCGGCGTCGAACTCGCTCACGTCCGGCGGGAAGTTGGTGCCCGTCGCATTGACCTCGGCCATGAGGTCAGCGGGTGCAAGGTTCACCACAAACTCCCGGCGCTCAAGGATGTTCCGCAACGAGTCCTTCCTCCCCACCGACGTGAACTGGATGATCGGCGGTGTCACGGATGCAACGGTGAAGAAGGAATGAGGAGCGAGGTTGTCCACACCGTCGGCGGAGGTGCTGGACACCCAGGCGATGGGGCGGGGAACAACAACGGCCGTCAGTAGCCGGTAGAAGTCCCCGCCGGGCAACTCGTCGGGACTGAAATCCTTGCGCATGGTTCCAGCCTAACTGTGCCCTTTCCCCGCGCCGTTTCCCGCAGCACCCGCCGCGCAGTGCCCGCCGCGCGCCGCCCGCAACTGCGGGCGACAGCAAACTACCGCGCAGACCAGCCGCCGTCCATGGTGTAGCTGGCGCCGGTGACCATGCCGGCGTCGTTCGAGGCGAGCCAGGCGACCAGTGAAGCGACTTCCTCCGGCTCAACGAGGCGCTTGATGGCGGATTCGGTCAGCATGATCTTCGACAGCACCTCGGATTCGGGGATGCCGTGGACCTTGGCCTGGTCGGCGATCTGCGACTCCACCAGGGGCGTGCGCACGTAGCCGGGGTTGATGCAGTTGGACGTGACCCCGTGCTGCCCGCCCTCCAGCGCCGTCACCTTGCTGAGCCCTTCCAGGCCGTGCTTGGCGGAAACGTACGCGCTCTTGAACGGGGATGCGCGGATCCCGTGCACCGACGAGAGGTTGATGATCCGGCCGAAGTTGTTCGCGTACATGTGCGGCAGCGCCGCGCGGATCAGCAGGAACGGCGCCTCCAGCATGAGGGTGATGAGCCGGCGGAAATCGGCCGGATCGAAGTCCTCAATAGGGCTGATCCGCTGGATCCCGGCGTTGTTGACCAGGATGTCGCAGTCCAGGCTGGCCGTTGCCAGCGCATCCACGTCCAGCAGGTCCACCGCCCAGACGGTGCCGCCCACTTCGTCGGCAAGCGCTGCCGCGGCGGCCTCGTCGACGTCGGCGATCACTACTTTGGCGCCGCGTGCGGCGAGGGCCCGCACACTGGCTGCGCCGATGCCGCCGGCTCCTCCGGTGACCAGTGCCTTGCGGCCGTTCAGCGTGTTTTCCATAACCAGCCTTCCTGTTCGAGTGTTTCCACGAGCCGGCCGGCTCCAGCAAGGCTGGAGCCTGCCAAAATCCAGTAACTCAGCGTGTGGCTGCTACCGCCAGGCCTTCGCGCTCGGCGTCGGCCCGGTCCACGTCTTCAAGGGCAATGCCCTTGGTTTCCTTAAGGCTCAACACTGCCACCGTGGTGATGGCGCACGCCACCACCAGGTAGATGGCGGTGGGGACCCATGATCCGGTGTCCTTGAGCCACTGCGTGGCCAGGAGCGGCGCCAGCGAACCGGCGAAGATCGAGGTGACCTGCGAGCCCAGCGACACTCCTGCATAGCGCATCCGGGTGGGGAAGAGCTCCGCCATGAGGGCGGGCTGGCCCGCGTACATAAACGCGTGCAGGCACAGGCCGATGGTCACTGCCAGGACGATCACAACGGCGTTCTTGGTGTCGAACATGGGGAAGGCGAAGAACGGCCAGGTGGCGCCGGTGATGGCGCCGACCAGGTACACGGGCTTCCGGCCCCAGCTGTCCACGAGCCGTCCCACCTGCGGGATGACCAGGAAGTGGATGAGGTGGGCGATCAGCAGCGCGAGCAGGAGCGAGGACGTGTCGTACTTGTGCACGCTCTTGAGGTACACGATCGCGAAGCTGACCACGAGGTAGTACATGATGTTTTCCGCGAACCGGAGGCCCATGGCCTGCAGGATGCCTTTGGGGTACTTCCGGATGACTTCGCCGACGCCGTAGCTGACGGCCTGCTCCTGCTCCAGCTGGGCTTTCGCTTCCAGGAAGATCGGGGACTCGGAGACGTTGGTGCGGATGTAGTAGCCCACGAACACGATCACCGCGGAGAGCCAGAACGCCACGCGCCAGCCCCAGGCGAGGAAGTCCGCGCTGCTGAGGACGTTGGACATGATGAACAGGACCAGGGTGGCCAGCAGGTTGCCCACCGGGACGGCGGACTGGGGCCAGCTGGACCAGAACCCGCGGGACTTGTTGGGGCTGTGCTCAGCGACGAGCAGCACGGCGCCGCCCCATTCGCCGCCCAGCGCGAAGCCCTGGATGAAGCGCAGGAACACCAGGAGTGCCGGTGCCAGGTAGCCGATCTCGGCGAATCCGGGGAGGCAGCCCATCAGGAAGGTGGACACACCGATGATCACGATAGTGAGCTGAAGGGTGGGCTTGCGGCCGAGCTTGTCGCCGATCTGGCCGAAGACGATGCCGCCGAGCGGGCGGGCAACGAAGCCGACCGCGTACGTGACGAAGGCCTGGATGATGCCGTCCAGCTCATTGCCGGTGGCGGGGAAGAAATACTTTCCGAACACCAGGGTTGCTGCGGTGGCGTAGAGGAAGAATTCATACCATTCCACTACGGTGCCAACCATGGAGGCTGCGACGATCTTCTTGAGGCCGGCGCCCTTTGGGGCGGAAGCGGCCGGTGTTGCAGAGCGTTGTTCTACGCTCATATTTGTTTCTCCTTTAGTGTCCACGTCGACACGCGCTGTGATCCACAGCACTGAATGGGCTCAGATGAGTATTGCCGCAGAAACTCAGTGGTTCAATGGCCAAACCGGCACTCCTTGTGTGCAGAATTGCAGATATGGACACTAACCCTGATGACCTGCTGGTCCTGCTGGCCGTCTCGCGGTCGGCAAAATTCACGACGGCGGCGCAGGCTTTGGGACTGAACCACACCACGGTTTCGCGCCGGATAGCGGCCCTGGAGAAAACGCTGGGCGGCCGCGTCCTCTCCCGTTCTGCCGGCGCGTGGGAACTGACGGAGCTCGGCGCGGAAGCAGTGCTGGTGGCCGAGCAGGTGGAAAAGGCCGTGCAAAGCCTGGGCCAGCCCGGCAAGGCACCGGACCCCATCACGGGAGTCGTCCGCATGACGGCCACGGACGGCTTCAGCGCCTACATCGCTGCGCCCGCGGTGGCAAGGCTGCGCCGCAAGCACCCCGGGCTCAGCGTGGAGATCGTGACCGTCACCCGGCGGGCCCTTCAGCAGCGCTCCGGACTGGACATCGAGGTGGTGGTGGGCGAGCCCCAGGTGCATCGCGCCGAGGCCTTCAAACTCGGCGAATATGTGCTGGGCATGTACGCCTCACGGGCGTACCTGGCCGAGAACGGGACGCCGGCAACGGTGGAGGAACTGACGGAACATCCGCTGGTCTATTTCGTGGACTCCATGCTCCAGGTGGATGACCTGGACGCCCCGCGCAGGCTGGTCCCGGCCATGAAGGACGGCCTGAGCTCCACTAATGTGTTCGTCCACGTGGAGGCGACCCGCGCCGGCGCGGGCATCGGTTTCCTGCCCTGCTTTATGGGCGACCTGCACCAGGACCTGGTCCGGCTGCTTCCGGAGGTTTTCTCGGAACGGCTGCCGTACTGGATGGTGCTGCGGCCCGATTCCATGCGGCGGCCGGCGGTTGCGGCCCTGGTGCAGGCCCTCCGGGACCAGACGCTGGAGCAGCGGGAGTCCCTGCTGGGCCGGCGCTGAGGACTATGTTCAGGACCTCCGGCACGGCGTAGTGTCAAAGGTCGGAGATGTCGGAGAGCCTTCGCTGGTGTGAGCGCGTCGAATCCGTGTATATCCACCATCGTGGTTGCGGGCGATCAAGAGTCCGCGGCTTCCGGCCGGCCCCAAAGGGCCCGGCATCTGAAGGATCGAGGCCGTCATGGCTCCCGGCACAGGCGACGTCCCAACCATTGAGCACCTCCAGGACCTGCTTCTGGAAAGCCCGGGATTCACGGAGTTCCTCCTGGGCCTGACCACCATCTCTGCCTCCCGTCTGGGCGGGGCCAACCCTATGCTGTGCGCCATCACGGTGGAGCGGAACGGCAGCCCGGCAACGGTGGCCAGCAGCGACGAAGACGCTCTGCCGATGGACGAGAAGCAGTACGTCTACGACGACGGCCCGTGCCTAACGGCCCTCCGGCAGCAGCACACGGTGTTGGTCCCGGACCTGGGAAATGACAGCCGGTGGAAGCGCTACGCGGAGGCCGTCCCGGGAGAGGGGATCCGGTCCGTCCTGGCCGTTCCCATCCGCACCGTCGCCGGCTCCGCCGCCGCCCTGAACTGCTATTCCCGGAGCACGGACGCCTTCGACGACGCCACCGTCGCCTCCGTCGAGGCGCACACGGACTCGATTTCCCGGGTCCTCCGCCTTGCGCTCCGTGTGCATCCGGCGGAGATCTATCCGGAGCATCTCCGGTCGGCCCTCAACTCGCGGGCTGTTATCGACGCAGCCGTCTCCTTGGTGATGCTCCGGAACCGCTGTAGCAGGGATGAGGCCATGGAACTCCTGCACCTTGCGGCGCAGGCCACCAACGCCAGGCTGCACAGCATTGCCTCGGATATCCTGTCCGGCGCAGAGCTGCCCGGCGGAGACGTCCGCCAGGACCGCCGGTCGGAATAGAAGTCGGAATATCGGAATAGAGGTAAAACTGAAGGAAGCCCCCGCGCGAGTCAGGGAACTCAAGCGCGGGGGCTTCATGCCCTCCGGTCTTGGGGGAAAGCGGAGAGCTTCCACAAACTTACAGCGTGCTCAGGGGCCGGACGGCAAAAACGGCCGCAAACGCCGATTCTTGAGGCAACGTTGCGTCTTTGTTGCGGGCCGTCTTTGTTGCGGGCCGGGCGGCTGTCTTAGTCCACTGGCCCCTGCGACGGCGGTTCAGGGTCGTGGCGGACGGGTGCGCCGGCAGCAAAGGCACGCACCTTGGCGTCATCCCAGATATGCGCCGGGACGCCGCCGCCGAGGAGCCTCCGGGCAAGCGCCGGGTCGTCGTCGAACGGCTGGTCGCTGCCCGCCATCACCATGTTGCCGTAGCGCCGGCCCTTGAGCATGGCGGGGTCGGCGATGATCAGCGTGTGCTCGAAAACGGCCGCGATGGTGGCCGCATCCTCGCGGGCGTTCTTCAGATCAGGTGCGTCGCCGGAATTGACCACATAGATCCCGCCGGGAGCCAGTACGCGCCTGGCATGCCCGTTGAACTCGGCGGTGGTGAGCGGCCGCGGAGTGACGGCGCCGGCAAACACGTCGCGGATGATCACGTCCCGCGTCTCCGGCGTCAGCGATTCCGTGACCTCACGCGCTTCGCCCACACGCAGCCGCAGCAGCGGGGCCTTGGGCAGGTCGAACCAGCCGCGGACGTACTCGGCAAGCTTGCCGTCCAGCTCAACCACAACCTGGCGGGCTTCCGGGTACGCGGCGTGGAAGTAGCGCGCCAGCGAGCACGCACCCCCGCCCAGGTGCAAAGCCCGCAGTTTGGGCCTTGTGTCCCGGGGCCACCGTGATTCCACCAGCGCCGACATCCACCGCATGTACTCGAAGTCGAGGAAGAGCGGGTCCGCCAGGTCGATATGCGAGCTCATCACGCCATTGATGCGCAGGAGCCAGCCGTTCGAATTGTCCTGGTCCGCGATCAGTTCACAGTCCCCGGTGTCGATGTAGTACACACCCTCAACCGGCCCGTCGGGGCGGGTTCCCTTCGGCACTTCCACGACTCCCGGCGTCGAACGTTCAGCGTTCCTGCCGGCAGACCGGCCCTTCCGCGCCACTTAGCCGGCCGCCGCGATAATCATGCATCAACCCTAGTTGACCGGCGCCTCGCCGACTGCCGCGCCCTCGCCATTGCGGATGCGCTGCACGACGCCGGTGGTGGACTGGTCCGGGACGTAGTCCAGGATGGTGACCTTGCCGCCGAAGCGTTCCACCGCCTCGGTTTCGGCCAGCATCTCCGGCGTATAGTCCCCGCCCTTGGCGTAGATTTCCGGCCGGATCTTCTCGATCAGCGGTATGGGGGTCGGGGTATCGAACACCGTCACGTAATCCACGCAACTGAGCGCCGCGATGACCGCTGCGCGGTCAGCCACGGAGTTGATGGGCCGCTCC
>Ga0307409_100001522_pt1 | contig 11484 bp, 6 predicted proteins | sample 322Ometagenome_2_FD_203888 | JGI IMG/M metagenome (GOLD analysis project Ga0307409, IMG submission 203888) | Maize rhizosphere microbial communities from greenhouse at UC Davis, California, United States - 322HYB-O-2 | ecosystem: Host-associated > Plants > Roots > Rhizosphere > Soil | place...
GCAGCTTTTCGGGATCGGCCCTCACCGCCTCCGACATCGCTCCATCGTAGCCTGAAACTATCTCCACGCCTTTTGCGCGGGCTCGCGGCTCAGTCAGCAGGAGCGCTTCGTCGATTACAGACTTGAGCCGGAGATCGCAGATGTTGAGCGAGATCCGCCCGGATTCGATCTGAGTGTAGTTGAGAAGGTCATCGATGAGCGCGAGAAGATGTCCTTCGCTCTTTCGAATTCGCAGGACATGTTCCTTCTGCAGCCCGGTAAGCGGTCCGTCGATTTCCATCTCGAGCAGATCGGCATAGCCGCGTATCGCATTGAGCGGTGTTCTCAGCTCGTGGCTCATCACTGCCAGGAAATCGGATTTCGCCCGGCTTGCGTTCTCCGCCTCTGACCGCGCAAGCTCACGCACTGCTTCACTGCGTCGCAGCGCGCCCGCGCTCCAGAAAACCATCGCAACAAATGCGACGACAGTCACTACGACGAACAGCGAAACGCCGAGCTCACGCGAGACGATCTCCGCGCGACGTGCAGAGAGCCACACAGCGCCGAACACTACAGGAAGGACCACAGTCGCAGTCAACAGCCTGCGAGTCAGCACCGCGCTGCCTGCATTTCCTATCGCAAGCGATACCGCGCCGCTCCTGGGACGCGCGAGCAGAATAGCGGCGGCCAAACAGACGAAGGCGACCGTCGTTATAGGCGCCATACCGGAGAACTTGTCCAGACTGTACAGCGACGAAGCTCCATAAGCATGGCCAAGCACCGCTATGAATGCGATCAGCAAAGGCACGGTGGCAAAGAACTCGCGCGTGTAATCGGCCCTCCTCGTAACCAGTATCAGAAGCGAGGCGCCAAGCATCACCATGCAGACGGTCGAGTTGGACGCCATCAGCCCCACAGGCCGAAATGGATACAAGGCCAGTGTGCGAGGGAATAGCAGCTGGTTCACCTGGAGATCCAATCCTGCAAACCGCTGCACGGCCATTACCGCGCCAATCGCGAGAAGGGCAAATGCCATCACCGCAACACCACTACGGTAAGCAGTCGTGTGATAAATCCAGAGCGCCCCGCCGCCCAGCGCGAACGCCACCGCTGTCCATGGCAGCATTGGGATTGCATCAGGAATTGCGGTAGTCAGCAGCTCTGAGCCGGTCGTCCACCCGATCAGCACAACGACACCGATCAAAGCGACGATTCTCGCGAGCCACAGCGAAACCGAAACGCCTACTCTCGAATCCAGCTCCGCCGCCGCCGCCGCGTTGAGACGGTAGGCGACGTCTCCCGTTGCCGTCACCGTTGTGCGGCCTCGCCGTAACCGGCAACATCGCTCAAAGCGGATGGATTGCGGTTGCGACGCTCGACTACGCTGAAACTCCCGTCGGTCTCCAGCACCAGAGCCTCGACATCCTCGAGCGATTCGAGTCCTTGCTCCCGCACTGCGGACTTGATTTCTTCTTCGGTCACTCGCTCTCGCTTCATGGTGTCACGCAGAAACCGTCCGCGCACAAACAGCAGCACCGGATCACCGTTGATCAGACGCTCGAGCGTGTCTGATTTTGTAATAACCCACGAAAGAACCACCTGCACCAGTATCAGTGAACCGAGTGCAGCAAGTCCCTCGGCGAGTGATACATCGTGGTTCATTATGGTGGAGGCTAATGTGGACCCAAGCGCGACAACGAAGACAAAGTCGAAGACATTCATCTTCGACAGCGTGCGTTTCCGGGCTATCCGGATTAACGCCACCAGCGCAAGGTAGCCAACTAGCGCGAGGATCGACGATCGCGCGAGAAGGCTCCAGTCTTCGAAGAAGGCAGTCGAATCCATTGGATGGTCGGTGTGCCCGGCGTGCTGCACTTTGTGTGCAAGCTCGCCTTTCAGGTCCCGTTAGTCTTTGACTCCACAGCGGCGCGCGATCCGCTTCGCCTGCGGCGAGCCTGGAAACAAATGCAATGCCCGTCGCGCGTACGGCCGCGCTTTGGTGCATTGGCGCCGGCTCGCGTAGATGTCAGCGAGTCGCTGATTGATTCTATAGCTGCCGGGATCCAGTTGCGCAGCAGCAACCCATCCTGCAGTTCTGCCTCCGGTGCCGACAGCATTCATTGCGGCAACCTGAGTCGCGCTGCGCAACACTCCAATAGCGAGCATCAATACAACGGTTATCGTGAGCGCTCTTGTCCGTGATGGTGACATGCCAACCTCTGTCACCGATGTCGGTTCACTCGCCGCTGCTCCCAGAATGAGCCACACGAGAAGCGCCGGCGCCGGCAGCAGCAGCACGGCATCGAACGCGCTCACGACGATCGTGCTCACAATGGTTGCTGCAAGCGCCAGTCGAAGAAGCACGGCGTCATAGCTGCCCAAGTCGCGCCATTTCCTGAGCGATCCGAAAAAGAGGACGGCGAATACGGCAACGAGCGCTATCGTTGCGACTGCACCGCGCTCTGACGCATACGCAACCCAGTCACTGCTCGGCCACGGATTGGCGGTCATTCCGGTTTCGGTTAGCGACTTGTCTCCTCCCGGCGCGAATCGCGGGTACCGCACGGGCCAGTTGCCCGGACCCGCACCAAAAACAGGGTCCGCCTTCACGATCTCCAGCGAGTTTTGATACTGCGCCAGCCTGCCGCGGCCGCTTCCCGAGCTGTAATCGACGACCTTGCGCGCAGACTCGAGGTAAGGTGAATCGCTCTTCCACTCGAGCGTGTTCGGAATGATCACGGCAACCGTTCCACCAAGGAATGCGGCGAGCAGCGCGCGCGCGAATCGTCCACCCACGTGTGTGTTCTTCCAGTATTTCCTGGAAACGAAAAATGGAATTGTCGTAATCGCGATGAACGCGGCGACAGCAAGCCACGCCGCTCTCGATCGTGACAGCACGAGCGTCGCAGACAGAATCGCTATCGCTAACGATCCTGTGAGCGCGCCAACAGGCCGCTTCGCCACGATTGTGCACCACAATGTGATCGGCAATCCGATGGCGACGACGTGCGCGATGAAATTGCGGTTTCCAAGGGTGCCGCCTGGCGATCGCGCGAGAGTGAACCACTCACTCTCAAAACCATATGCCTGAGCGAGCGATGTGATCGCGGCGACGACGGTCGCCAATGCTGCGGTTGCGAGAAGAGCCCGTTGATTTCCAGCTGCCGCTGCACGGCGCGCTCCCCAGAAAACGATCGCGTTGGAAAGACTTACTGCAATTGCGCGCTGCGCCAGCCAGTGATTCGTTGCGAAAAGACCGGAGATGATGCTCCAGATCAGAAAAACAATGAGGAGCACGTCGATCGCATCCGTTCTCACCGGCTTTCGTGAAAAGATCAGGAGGATGCCAGTGAGCAGCGCCGCGACATTGAGCACGAGCTCTTTCGGCACGAAATACCTGTCGAGCTCGAACACCTTGAACGACAGGGCCGCGAGCATCACGAGCACGACACCGACAGAGAGAATCACTGCCAGGCCGCGCTCGAGACGATTGGATTGCGTGAGTTCGCCGTTCACCTTGGGCGAACAATATACAGGGGCGGGAATGGACGCCGCCCCTGTATTGATTCTTCTATTCGATCAGATCTTTTTCAGGGCGATCCGGCCATTGCCGGTACTGAGACGGATTCTTCGCGCGCCGCTGCCGATCGTTCCGCGAACGTGGTTGCCGGACCAGCCTCTGCCCATGGCGATGGGAAAGTCGGTCTCGAAATCCCTGAAGCTGCCGTTCGCCTCGATGCTGGCCGAAAGATTCGAGGGGAACTTTACGGTGATGCTGCCGTTGCCGGTGCTGAACTCCATATCACCATCGCGCACGAGTGTCGACATTGCCACGTCGATTCCACCATTACCGGTGTGCGCGGAAACGGGGCCTCGCGCAGTTGTGACACGGATGTCACCGTTGCCACTGTTGGCGTCCACTTCGCCGTCGGCTCTGTCTACGGATACGTCACCATTGCCCGAGCTCGCCGACACGCGTCCGCGAACATTGCTGACGTTCACCTCGCCATTTCCGGACGATGCACGCACGTCTGCACCAGCGTTTTGCACGTCGACCTCACCGTTACCTGTACTGGCGAGAAGCTTCACGCCACGAGGCAGCGCAACCGTGAAATCCGAGCGCCCGACGCTGCGATCATCGCCGCCGCGCGAATCGTACCCCTCGTCATCGCATCGTCGCGTTCGCTCAGTGATCGCGCAGATGGTGATGTTCTGTCCGTCGCGCTTCACCTCGAATCGCGTGTCGACATCGTCGCGCCGGTCATACCGGCGGCGCGCCGTGACGGTAGCAGTCGATCCGGAGGTTTCGGTGACCCTGATGTCACCCTTGTAATTCCGAATCCGCAGCCAGGCTCCAGTTGGAACCCGCTCGCTGAATACGGGGGTCTCCTGTGCTCCAGCCGTGGAGGCGAGCAGGAGCAGTCCGAGCGCAGCACTTCGCTTTATCACGAGTAATCCTCTTCTATTGGGTATCGGCAGTTGGACTTCAGAGGGTGCTGGAAGGTTTGAAGGCATGGGAAACCAGAAAAGCGACCCGCACAGCCTCTCAACTGTCCGGGTCGCGCTTTCCGGGCTTCCCTATCTACCGAGCCAGTATGTCGCCTTGATCAGAAAAACATTGGTTGGCATAGTATCGAATATGTCTCCCAGATCTCTGCTGGCCTTGAAGTCGCCGATCGGCGCGAAGCCGCTGCGCTCCTGCTGCCACACGAAGAACAGCGCCGATCCCGGCCGGTACTCCCAGCGCACCACTGCATTGCCGCGAAGATTCCGGACGTTGAAGTTCGGATCCCCGAACTGGAATGCCGGTGACGCCCCGGGTCCGTCAGGATCGACAGTGTATACACCATCCGCATCTCGGCTGATGGTGCCACGATCACGGCCGTATCGCGCAAAGTCATAAGTGCGCGGTGCCTCGAATTCCTTGAAGTTCTCATAGCGCCCCGTCGCAACGAACGGCTGCGCGTACATCTGAAGGCTGAGCGTCGGTGTGAACGTCCACTCCACCCGCGTGTCCATCGCGATGGTCGTCTGGTGAATCTCACCGTACACATAACGTCTTCCGAACGTGCTGGTTGCGAGGGGATCAGCTACCCCGCGTACGAACTGAGCCGTCGATGTTCCGCCATTCCAGTTGGGATTGAAGCGAATGCGAAGTGAGGTAGTCGGCCGCCAGTCGAGATTGAAGAAGGCGCTTGGACCCACACCGCCCGCCTCGTCCGCAGAATAGTTGAACCCTCCGCCAAGGACGACCTTCTTTCGACTGTCGGAGTTGACGTTCAAACCGAAGTATCCACCTGAGGGCACCTGCGCTTCGGGTCCGCCGCGTGTAAAGCGATCATCAAAAAAGCGGGGGTTCAGTCCCCAGTTCAGCCCCATGTTCCAGAAATTGGTCAGCGTACCTTCTGCGCCGCCGTTGATCGACCGATAGATGGAAGTGCCGCCGAAATTCCAGGTTTGATTTGCGTACCAGTAAATGAGATAATCGCGGAAAGTCTTGCCTGCCTTGTCCTGCTGGAATCCGTTGAGGAACGATAGCGCGCGAAAATCACCGCGGCCCTGAAAGCCCATGTCGTTCAGCTCGAGACCGGGACTGACTTCCTTGAAAGCCAGTGACCCATGGAGACCTCCGTTCTTCTGAATGGCGATCTCGCCGATATGTCCATCGAGTGACGTTCGGTTCGGATCGAACTCGATGTAGTCGGCATCCGGACGCTGATAGTAGTGAGAGCTGTTCTGCTGCGTTGCAGCGATTGCTTCCTTGCTGCCGGCAACGTGACTGCCGGCTATGAATCCGCTCGTCACCCATTGCTTGTTCGCGAACCTGTGCTCGAAGTCGAGCCCTCCGAACGTCGCGCTGGAGCGAAGAAATGGATTGAATACCGCGTCGTCGACATTGCGTATGGTCGACGTGACCATCCCTCCGATAACGCTTTCACCGTTACGGAAATCGCGTCGTCCTCTGCCCGCGAAATAATTGGTGAACGGCTCCACTGGAGTACTGGTGCGATCGCCGTCGTCAAGCTGAATCTTTGCTTTCTCTTCCGGCGTGACGCCTTCGATCACGCCGATGCTCCACGGACCAACCTTTCCCGTAACCTTCGCTGCAGCGGCAATCGTCGTCTCGACGGGAACGTCGGCGAACTCGATGGATGAGCCGCTCGGGAATCGCTGGGGTGACCGGCCGATACGGCGCGAATAGAAAAATCTCGCCGACCCATAATCGTTGAACGTGCGAACCTGGCCGAAATTGAAGAGGTCCGATCCCTCCAGGAAGAATGGCCGCTTCTCCGGAAAGAATGTCTCGAACGCGGAAAGATTCACGACCGACGGATCGACTTCGACCTGGCCGAAATCAGGATTGATCGTCGCCGAAAGAGTTAGTCCGCCCGGAAGCCCATACTTGAGATCTCCGCCGACTGCCGGCCGAAAATCGGTCTTGCTGTAAAACGGATTGCTTGCATCGCCAGGGGCTCTCGTCGCTTTCGCGCTCACGTACGGCATCACCTCCAGACGCGTAGGCGTCGGGATATCGACGATGCCGCGAAGATCTCCGAATTTCGAGACGAAGCCGGCATCACGCCGTGTCCACGGCGCCCATGAATCGCGACCCTGCCTGCGCGCGATATCGCGCATGATCTGGAATCCCCACACGCGCTCCTGACCTTTTGCCGCACCGCCAAAACGCAGCTGCGAGAACGGTATCCGATATTCTGCGGTCCATCCTGTGGAGTCGACCACCGTCGCGACATCCCATACGGCATCCCAGTTCGCGTCTTCCTGGCCGTCGTTGGATGTGTATACATCCTTCTTCACGCCTTTCGGATTTACCGTGAAGCGAAACGCGGTTCTCCTGTCGCGATACGAATCGATGATCAGGTGAACCCAGTCCGAATAGATGCCGCTCGCATCGCGGCGGGCGAGCTGCGCCGCAATCGAATCCGGATGTGAATCACGCATGCGCACACCGACATAGAGCGCAGCGTCATCGTAAAGAATTCGAACCTCGGTAGGATCGAGAGGCGCCGCGCCGGGCGTTGGATAACTCTGAGTGAATCCGGACGCGGAAGGCGCGGAGCTCCACGCTGCGTCATCGAGTTTTCCGTCGACTACGATCGGCCCGCTTCTGCGAACCGCCTGCGCAACCTTGCGCGACAATGTGTCAGCGGAATTCGGGCGAGGATTCTGAGCGAGCGAGAGTGACGGAACGAGTAGAAACGAAAAAAGAAGCGCGCTGCGCATAATCGTGTCTGGTGGTTGAGTCAGGAGAGAGAGTAATGCTGATTTATCAGCAATGCAGCAGGGTGGGCGATGATCTTTCGACTTTCTTACAACTACGGAGGGAGGTCGGCTGCGGTGTCAGCTGGAAAGAAAACGGCTAACTATCAGCCATTTTTTGGAAGAGTCAAAGTGAATACCGACCCGAAATTCACCTTACTCTCAACACTGACTTCTCCTCCCATCGCCCGCGCAAGCTCGCGACTGATCGCAAGCCCAAGCCCCACTCCGGTTTCTGGACTGTTCAAAGCCCGGCCGAGCTGAGTGAAAGGACTGAACACTGACTCGAGTCGTTCCGCTGGTATTCCGATTCCAGTGTCCTTCACGCGAAGCGCGATCAGCGCGCCCAGATCGTCGCATGACACCAGAACTTCACCACCTGCTGGAGTTGCCTTCAAGGCGTTCGAAAGCAGGTTGAGACAGATCTGGACAATTCGCTCCTCGTCACCCATCACCGTCAACCCTGCGTCGCAGGAGGTCACCGCGTACTTGACGCCTTTCGAGATGAACAACGGTCCGATCAGCGACTCGAGCGATGCGGCAACGTCCGCAATCTTCACCTCTCGAATGTCGAGTCGCACGGCACCCGCTTCGAGCTTGGAGAAATCCAGAATGTCATTGATCAGCGCCAGCAGGTGGCGCTCGTTTCTTCTGATACGCTCCAGTGCCGACACCTGCTCGGGCGTGACCGAGCCATGAACTCCGAGCTCGATGAGCTCCGCATGTCCGCCGATTGCATTCAGCGGAGTCCTGAGCTCGTGACTCATCTTCGCCAGAAAATCCGACTTGGCGCGGTTCGCTTCCTCGGCACGCTGTCTCGCCTGCTCCGCCGCTGATCGTGCAAGACGCTCCGCCTGAAGAAGCGAGACACGATCACTCACGTCAGCCACGGTCCCGATGAATCGCACTGGTTTTTTCTCGCCGTCGACGGTATCGAATATCACGCGCCCTGTCGCGTGAACCCAGCGTAGTATTCCATCGTCTCCAATCGTGCGATACTCGACGTCGTAGCTGCCGTTGCCTGACGTCTGCATCGCGGCGGCAACAGCCGAATCCACGCGCGCACGATCCGAAGGATGAATCACGCGATGAAAGACTTCGTCATTGGCCGGGGAATTCGCGGGAAGGCCGAACGCTTTCCTGCATCGCTCATCCCAGATGAGCGTATCAGTCAGAACATTGTAGTCCCACGTTCCGATTCCAGCGGAATGAGTCGCGAGCCGCAAGCGCTCCTCGCTTGCGCGCAGCTGCTGCTCGATCGTCATCTGCGCGGTGAGATCGACGTGCTTGAGAATCACATGCGTTACTTTCCCATCGCTGCCGCGAACGGGAAAGAAATGTCCCTGCGTCCAGAGTGATTTTCCTCTTCCCGAGGACGCTATCCTGGAGATGTTGTATCGCACGGGAGGTGTAATGACCGTATCGCCGTCGAACGCCCGGCGAATCTCCGAGAGAACTCCCTGCTTCTCGAGCTCCGGATCCGTCAGCACGGAGTATCCCGGCGGCACGGAATCGAGACTCACTCCCCACATCGCTTCAAACGCATCGTTGACGGCAAGGGGATGTCCCGCGGCGTCATAGACGACGGTGCTGAATGGAGACTGGTCAAAGAGCGCACGCGAAACGGGTCCCGCGTCTGGTGACGCAAGGAAGTCAGGACGCAATGTCACACCTGCTTCATCAACCACAGTTCGTTGCGTAATCCTCGGCGGTCCATCCCGACCCCGACGTTTCTGTCGCGCCGATTGTATGCGACATCTCGTGTCGCAGCGTTCGTTTCTTTTGCTCGATGGTGCGCTCGTTGAGATCGTCGATTCTCCGCGCGACTCTCACGTGCCAGATGAACCCGAGCTCGTATGCGTGTCCCACACCGTATAGACGCTTTTGGCCGGATTTTCTAACGACTGCAGTTCGGTACATCCGCACCTGAGACTCATTCGAGTTGATTGCAGCGCCAAGCCGGCGGCATCGAGCATCACGATGCAGTATCAGACGGTCGCCTTCGGACCGGAATGCAGAATCCTCTTCGGCATTGGGAACTGCTATCGCGCAAACCGGCGAGTCGGGCGAAACATCGCAGCCGAGGAGAACAGCATGACGGTCGGACACCGGGGAGTAACTGGTTTCGATCGACGCGTGTGTCTCGGCCACCACATCGCCGGTGCGAACTGTCACCGGGCGCAAATCAAAAACGACCGCGCTCTGATGCGGAGCGCACCCACCTGCAAGAACCAACGCTGCTGTTAGGAATGCCTTGCTCCGCATCCTGTAATAACTCTCTTTTGCCGGGGTATGGCCTGAATCGAAAGGTGATGCGGCTCTCCCAAGTCAGGCAAGTTACACTTCCGACTCGGAGGCGCGGAATCCCTTACCAGACAGGATTTGCCGTCAGAACCTCGTTGACGGCTTCGCGTGTTATAGGCGACGAGAAGAGGTACCCCTGTCCCTGCTCGCAGTTCAGGGACCTCAGCTCGCGCAGCTGCTCCGACGTGCTGATCCCCTCAGCCTCGGCCCGTACTCCAACGATTTCCGCGAGTGTCAGAATCGTCCGCACCAGGCGGAGGTTCTTGTCGTCAGTGTCCATGCTGCTGACGAATGCGCGGTCTATCTTGATCGCGTCTATCGGAAGACCGTGCAGATAGCTGAGCGATGAATAGCCCGTCCCGAAATCGTCGAGGTATACCTGCGCTCCAAGCTCGCGAATGCGCGACAATATCGACGTTGCCGCACGCCCCTTGTCGATGATGGCGGCCTCGGTGATCTCGAGACAAAGCGACGACGGTGGAGCGCCGGTCGTCTCCAGCACCGCGTGGATCTGATCGACGAGGTCCGGCTGCGAGAATTGCTTTACCGAAAGATTGATCCCGATCGTCAATGGATCTTTTCTTGGATGCGATGCGTGCCATTCCCTGATCTGCCGCATTGCTTCCGCGAGAACCCATTTGCCTATCGGCACGATCAATCCGGTTTCTTCCGCGACAGGAATGAAATCCGCGGGATGAACCAGTCCGCGCTCGGGATGCTGCCAGCGTATCAGCGCCTCGAGTCCGGTTACCCGCCCCGTGCGGAGCGAGACGACCGGCTGATAGTGAAGAACGAATTCACCGAGCTCCACTGCGCGACGCAGGTCTGTCTCGAGTCTCAATCGCTCGAGCGCGTCGGTGTGCATTGCGCGGTCGAACATCTCGTATCGTGCGCGCCCCGCGGCTTTCGCGCGGTACATCGCCATGTCCGCGCTGCGAAGCAGCTGCTCGGGCTGATCGTGCGCCATCGAGCTGGTGACGATTCCCATACTCGCCGATGTCGTAACTTCCGCGCCCGCAAGATTGATCGGGAACGACAATGCTTCTTCGATTCTCTCGGCGACGCGGCCTGCATCGCTGGTATCGGTGATCGACTCGAGCAGAATCGCGAATTCGTCTCCCGAGAGACGCGCAACAGTATCCTCGGGACGGAGACATGCTTCGAGTCTCCGCGCAACCGCGCGAAGCAGCTCGTCGCCCGCAAAGTGACCGAGGTTGTCGTTTACATCCTTGAATCGGTCGAGATCGAGAAAGAGCACAGCGAACAGATCGTCGGGATGTCGAGCGGCTCGTCGCATCGCATGCCGAAGGCGCTCAGTGAAGAGTGAGCGGTTAGGCAGTCCGGTGAGCGCATCGTGCAGCGTGCTGTAGAGAAGATGCTCCTGCGTCTGTCTCTTTACCGACAGATCGCTTCGCAGCTCGAGCTCTGTCACGAGAAGCGATGCGATATCCATCAACGCGTTGACCTCGGCGTGAGTCCATGCGTGCGGTGACGTGTCGATCACGCATATCGTTCCTATCGCCTGGCCATCCGCTATGGTGATCGGCGCGACTGCATACGCAACTCCATCGGGCGTAGCGCCTGCGCGCGCCTCAGCATGTTTTTCATCCGGCGTATTACCGACGAATACCGGTCGCGCTGTAGAAACAACCTGGCGTACGTATCGAAGAGCGAGCGGAACTTTTCTCCAGACTCGCGAGCGTCCTGTAAGGCCGAAGCTGCTTTTTACAACGTGCCTGTCGTCATCCACCAGTGACACGATCGCGACGGGCGCGCGCAGTGCGGCGGCCGCAAGTCTTGCTATGCGGTCGAACGACTCCTCGGGGAGAGTGTCGTAGGGTGTCGGCGGTCGCGCCGGATTCTCACTGGCGAGCACGTGTGTGCGCTGCATTCGATGTGGGAGACGGTCCTGCAGGAAGGCAA
>Ga0307409_100001525_pt1 | contig 11473 bp, 6 predicted proteins | sample 322Ometagenome_2_FD_203888 | JGI IMG/M metagenome (GOLD analysis project Ga0307409, IMG submission 203888) | Maize rhizosphere microbial communities from greenhouse at UC Davis, California, United States - 322HYB-O-2 | ecosystem: Host-associated > Plants > Roots > Rhizosphere > Soil | place...
CCCCCAAAGCGCCCCCCGAATCACCCCATTTCGACCGACGCCTTTGGGGGGCGGACGCCGCGGACAAGCGCCGCTCTCTATCTTCTTCCCGCGCGCTGCGCTTTGGTCGCGACGGAAGCGCAGCGCGCCGCATCGGTCCCGCGAAACTGCTCGGGAAACGACGCGAAAAAAACTGCCGGGCGCGGATTTTGTCCCGTCCGCGCGCTGCGCTTTCGTCGTGACCAAAGCGCAGCGCGCGACTTACGCGCGCCATTGCACGTGAACTCGCGTCAAAAAGGGCGTTTCCGCGATTTCCTCGCCTCGCCCCAATCGATTTCGCTGTCCGCGCCGTCAACGCAACGGGAATGGAGAGGCATGGTGTGGCGGATCGGTGGCGCACGGCGCCGTCGGGCGGCGGGCGTGTGGGGTTGGGCGGCCCGCGCGCGCGCGTCCGTGGTCGCGGCGGTCGGGCTCGCGGTCGTGCTGACGCTGCCGTCGCTGCACGCCGGGCTTTACGCCGACGATTACTACCAGCGCTGGCTCCTGCTGCGGCACGAGGCGTACGCGGAGGTTCGGCCGCCGCCGATGGAGATGTTTACGTTCTTCGACGGCGACGCGGCGCGGACGCAGCGGATGAAGCAGCTCGGGCTGCTGCCGTGGTGGATGTACGACGGGGTTCGCGCGCGTTTCTGGCGCCCGCTGACGGCGCTCACGCACATCGCGGACTACCAGTTCTGGCCTGGGCGCGTGGAGTGGATGCACGCGCAGAGCATCGCGTGGTACGCGGCCCTGGTGCTGATCGTCGCGATGTTTTACCGGCAGGTGATGGGCCGGACGGCGGCGGCGGCGCTGGCGGCGGTGATGTTCGCGGTCGACGACGCGCACACGATCCCGGCCGGTTGGATCGCCAGCCGAAACGCGCTGATCGCCACCGCGTTCGGCGTGCTCGCGCTCGTGTGCCACCGCCGCTGGCGTCGCGAGGCGCAGCGGCAGCGGCCGCGCGGGCGGCGGATTGCGTTCATGCTGATGGCGGTCGGCTTCGTCGCCGCGGCCCTGCTTTCGGCGGAAGTCGGGATCGCCACGTTTGGGTACCTGATCGCGTACGAGCTCGTGCTCGACCGCGGCCGCTGGATGCGCCGGACGGCGGCGCTGCTGCCGTACGTCGTCGTGATCGTCGCGTGGCGCGCGCTCTGGGTGTGGCAGGGGTACGGCGTCCACGCGCTGGACTCGCTCTACATCGATCCGGCCGCGCGACCGCTGGCGTTCATCGGCGCGGCGGTGGTTCGCGCGCCGATCCTGTTGCTCGGCCAGTCGGCGTACCCGCCGGCGGACGTCGGCGTCGTCGTCGACGGCGCGGGGCGCGCCTTTTTCGCGCTGTGCGGCGTCGTGGCGGTGGCGTTGAGCGTGTGGATGCTGTGGCGACTGCTGCGCTACAACCGGGCGGCGCGGTTCTGGTTGGTCGGGCTGCTGCTGTCGGCGATCCCGCTCTGTTCGCCCGCGCCATCGAACCGGATGCTGCTCTTCATCGGCATCGGCGCGTTCGGGCTGGGCGGGCAGTTCCTCGCGATGGCGCTGCACGCGCGGTTCTGGCAGAACCTGTCGCGGGCGCGGCGGCTCGGGCGGTTCTCGTTTGTGTCGGCGACCGTCGTCATTCACCTCATCGCCGCGCCGGCGTTGTTGTTCTTCCTGTCGCACTGGCCGCTCGGCGTGCCCGAGATGTGGCACGCGATGCAGGAGCTGCCGGACGTCACGCGGCAGGACGCGCGACGCGACCTGATCATCGTCAATCACCCACTGGCGCTGAACATGGTGGAGACGCTGGTGTCGCGCGCGTGCGACGGCCGGCCGGTGCCGCGGTCGACGACCGTGCTGGCGCCGAGCGGTTCGGCGGTGCTCGTCCGCCGCGTCGACGAGCGGACGCTTGTCTTGCGCGTGGAGCGCGGCTATTTCCCGGACCCGTTCTCGCGCGTCTTTTACAGCGCGGAGGCGGCCGACACGCGCATCGAGCTGCCGGCCGTGGAGGTGACCGTGCTGGAGTCCAGCCATGACAGCGGCCCGCGCGAGGTGCGGTTCCGCTTCAACGCGCCGCTCGACGACGCGTCGGCGTTGCGGTGGATGTGCTGGCGCGGCGGCGGGTATCAGCCGTTCACGCCGCCCGCCGTCGGGCAGTCGGTCGAGCTGCCGCGCGCGGGGTTTCCCTTCTGATCGACGCGGAGGCGCGGAGGCGGCAGGGCATTGGCACCGTGGACCGCCGCGAAGATCGCGCGCCGCGGCGATTGCCTGGCGCGCGGCGGCCGCTATGATTTGCCGTCCGGCGCGGACGGAAGTCGCGCCGGCCTTGTGGTGTGGATGTCGTTCGTTCACTGCGCGTCGTCGTTCCCCGCCGCCGTCGACACGACCGACTGACCGACAACATCCGCCGGGCGCAAAGGAGTGCCGTACGCATGCCGGGCGAGACTGACCTGCACAAGACGTTGAAGAAGGAAGCGTGCCGCTGGCTCTACCGGATGGGCTACCGCTGCATCGCGGCCGAGGTGCGTTTGAAGCCGCTCGGCATCATCGACGCGGTCGGCACCGGCTTGTTCCGGCCGTACCACAACTACCTGGCAACGCCGGTCGACCTGCCGCAGGTCTGCTTCGTCGAGTGCAAGGCGTCGCGCGCCGATTTCCTGCGCGATCACAGCCGCGACGGACAGCTCGAGCTGTGCATGGCGGAACGGAACCGCAACCGCAAACGGAAATCCAAGAAGCGCCCGCTGCGCCAGGCAGTCGGCCTTGGGAAATTCATGGCGTGCCTGATGCAGCCGATGGCGAACCTTCACTACGTGCTGGCGCCGAACGGCATCATCCAGAAGAAGGACCTGCCGCCGCGCTGGGGTTTGCTAACGTATGGGACGGGCGGGATCAGCGTCGTCGTCCGCGCGGACTGGCAGGAGACGGCGCGGTGCGAGTACGTCGAATCCGCGATCGCGCGCACGCTGACCGGCGACATTTACCGCGCGGACGATCGGGCGATCGCGTCGGTGAACCGGGAAATCTTCGCGCAGCAGGCGGAACTGGCGCAGCGGATCCGGTCGATCCGGCCGGCGCACCTCGCGCCGCTCGACGCGCCGGCGCCCCGCTAGGTTTGATGCACCGGATAATACGTGTCGAGCGCGCGCTCGAGATGTTCTTGATCGACGCGCACGAATCGCACGCGGCGGCGGAGCACTTCGTTCAGCGCGTCCGCCATGTGCCCCGGCTCGGGATCCGCGGTGGCGACGAGCACGATGTCGTTGGCCATGCGCACCGGGATGACGTTGAGCTTGCGCGCGACTTCCGCGGGCAGCAGGGCGGCGGCTTGCGCGTCGACGCCGACTTTTTCCAGGTCGACGCGCTCCCGGTCGTGCGCCGACTGCTGGGCCCACGCGTCCCAGATGTGCTCCGGCTTGCACAGCCCCCACGAGAGCGCGATGTCGCCGAACTTACGGCGGTTGGCGGTTTGTTCCTGGAGAATTTCTTCGATGTCGTGGCCGCTGAGCGGGACGAGCCGGCTCAACAACTCACCGAACCTGGCGCGACGCTGCATTTTCCCGTCTCCTCCCCGGCGCTAACTCACTGCCGGCTGGTATCCCGCATGAACCGTACGATGCGAACGGCGCGTCGCCAAAAGCGGCGCAACGTATTGATGGTCGTGCGGTCCGATAATCTCGTAACGGTGCCGCGTTGACGGGCTCGGCGTCGTCGGCGTAGAAGAGGGGCGGCCCACGTGCGCGTGATCAGCTACAACATCCTCGACGGCGGCGAAGGCCGCGCCGATCCGCTCGCGGAAGTGATCGAAGCGCAGCGGGCGGACGTCGTCGCGCTCGTGGAGGCGGAAAATCTGACGGTCGTCGAGCGTATCGCCCGCCGGCTGAAGATGGATTACGTCCACGCGCCGGGCCGCAAGCAGGCGTCGGCGCTGCTGACGCGTTACGCGATCCGCGATTCGATCAACCACGCGCTGCTGCGCGACGGCTTATCGAAATCGTTCCTCGAGGCGACGCTGGTTGACGGTCGCGGCGGGGAATGGAGCGTCGGCGTCGTCCACCTTCACCATCACGCGCACGAGAGCGACGAATCGACGCGCGAGCGCGAGCTGGCCGTCATTCTCGACGCCTTCGCCGCGCACCGCGCCGCCAATCGCCCGCACCTGCTCTGCGGCGACTTCAACGCGGACGCGCCGGACCAGAAAATCGACCCGGCGAAGGTGAAGCAAAGCACGCGCGAAGCGTTCGAAGCGAACGGCGGCCAGATCCCGCGCCGCGCGATCGCGTCGGTCTTATCGCACGGCTACCTTGACACCCTCCGCACGGCCCGCGGCGACGAAGCGCTGTCGATGGGCACGTTCTCCACCCAGCACCCGGGCCAGCGCGTCGACCACATTTTCAGCCACGGCGTCGACCCGGCCCGCATCAAGCAGGCGTGGATCGAATACGACCGCCTCGCCAAATACGCCAGCGATCATTTCCCGGTCGGCACCGAAATCGCGCCGGCCGCGCGCTGAAGCGATTTCATTTCGTCTTTCGTCAGCCCGTCAATCTCCACCTCGCGCGGCAGGGACGCTTGGAACACCGCACGATAGGCGACGCACGCGGCGAGGTATGAGCCGGCGAGCGTCGGATGGCTGCCGTCGGCGTCGTGGAGGACGGGCTCGTCGTGCTCGCGCAAAAAAGCTTCCCACGCCACGCCGGCCGGGATGATCGTCGCGCCGAGTTCGCGGCCGATCGATTCGTACGCCTCGGTGATCGCCGCCTGCGACTCCGGCGCGTGCGCGCGGGCCCACGTGAGGTAGAGCGCGGTCCGCGCGCCGGCCTTCCTGATCACCTCGTCGAACAGGCGGACGTTCTCGTGCATGCGGTCGCGGTTCTTGATCGGCAGCGTGCTCTGTTCCTGGAGGACGACGTAATCGAATTGTTGCGCCGCGATCGCGCGGGCGGCTTCGCCGCTGTTCCAGTGCCGCCGCAGCGACGCGCCGCCGGCGCTGATCAGGCGATGGTCGAGCCGCTTGCCGGCCGCGGCGGCGATCGTCGCGATCAGCCCGGGCAGGTCGTTGCGGGCGGTGAAGCTGTTGCCGATGAAGAGGACGTTCAAGCGGGATGGCGGCGGTGTGCGAGGCATGTGACGCATCAGTCTAATCGCACGGAAAGGCGCGCGGCACAAAAGGTCGCGCGTGATATACTTCCGCCGCCACCCGCCCGCGGGGAAGCACGTCGATTTTGCGGAGGTTTGCTTTGCGCAACGGGGAGATCACGCGCGGTCATTCTCATCGTCGCCGCCGTAGCAGTCGCGTCATCGCCGAAGCCCTCGAGACGCGCGCGCTGCTCTCGGTGGTCGGGCAGCTCGTCTCGCCGGCGGCGGACAGCAAGACCAATATCGACCGCGGCTACGTCGACGTCGCGTGGGTCGACTCGACCGGCACCGGCCTGCGCGCCAACACGCTGGACAACAAAGACATCACGATCGCCAACGTCACCGTCCGCGCGCCGACGCAAGTCTCGCCGGGCGTGTGGCGCTACGCGTACACCGGCAGCCTCGCCCCCGGCAACGTCTTCGTGAACTTCGTCGCCGGGCAGGTGAAGAACCAGGCGAACGAGTCGAACCCCGGCGGCGGCGCGTCGTTCCTGTACGACGTCTACGGCCCGAACATCTTCAGCCAGTGGCCGGCGGTCACCAGCGCCTACGCCGGCGACCTGACCGAGGTGCAGTTGTCGTTCACCGAGCGGATTGACCTGGCGTCGTTCAATCTCGCGGACGACGTGAAGCTGATCGGCCCTGGCGGCGTTGACGCGTCGAGCGCGGTCATCGGCCACGTGTGGTACGGCACGAACAACGACATCCTCCGCGTCGATATCGTCCCGCCCAACGTCGGCGGGCAGTACCAGCTCGTCGTCGGCCCGAACCTCACCGACGTCGCCGGCAACCTGATGGACCAGGACAAGGACGGCGTGAAGGGCGAGGCGACGCAGGACGCGTTCGTCCACAACCTCACGGTCACGCCGCTCGTCCAGTTCTACCAGGAGAACCTCGACGCCAACCCGGGCTGGACGATCGACCCGGGCGGGCAGTGGGCGTTTGGCCAGCCGAGCGGCGGCGGCGGGACGCTCGCCGGCAACCCGGATCCGACCAGCGGCCACACCGGCAGCAACGTCTACGGCGTCAACTTGAGCGGCGACTACCGCGTCGGTGTCGAAAACGACTTCGGCGTCACCTCGACGGCGATCGATGTCAGCGGCTACAAGCACATCCGCGTCGGCTTCTGGCGCTGGCTCAACACCGGCGACAATTCGCAGACGCAGCAGCGCGTCTTCTACTCGATCGACAAGCAGAACTGGCAGTTCGCCTGGAGCAACGACCAGATCGCCAGCCCGATCACCGACAGCGGCTGGCAGTACGTCGAGTACCAGCTCAGCCTCCTGGCCGACCAGCAGCCGGCGCTCTACCTGCGCTGGGAGCACCGCTCGATCAGCAATGCGGCGCAGCCGTACTCCGGGTGGAACATCGACGGCATCATCCTGCGCGGCGCCGAGGTCGCGGTGAGCGCGCCGGTCGGCGCGCCCGACCTGCTCCCCGGCAGCGACACCGGCATCGCCGACGACGACAACATCACGCGGCGGAACAACAGGTTCGGCGACCCGGCGTCGCCGCTCTCGTTCCGCGTCCCGAACACCACGCCCGGCGCGACCGTGCGCGTCTACATGGACAACGCGCCATTCGCCCAAGCCACCGCGACCGGCGCCGAGACGATCGTCACCTCGTCCGGCACCAGCCAGATCAGCGACGGGCCGCACGTGTTCACCGCGCGTCAGGCGGAGCCGGGGCTGGATTTTTCCCCGGCGTCGCCCGGCTTGAGCGTCACGATCGACTCGGTCGCCCCGACGATCACGGTCTCGCCGCGCCTCACCGCCGACCTCACGCCCGCCGTGTACGGCCCGACGCCGACCGGCGGCGCCGTGCAGGTGAAGGCGACGGTCAACGGCGTCACCTACGACGCGATCATCAACAGCATCCAGTGGGTCGTGCTCGACGACCAGGTCGGCCCGCTCAACGCCGGCTTGTACGACGTGCAGGCGCAGGCGGTCGACGCGGCGGGCAACATCGGCGTCGACAGCACGCTCGACGAGCTCACGATCCAGCCGTTCCCGCCGGTCATCATCAACGAGCCCGCGAGCACGGCCGGCCTGAGCAACACGATCTCCTGGCAGCCGACTGGCGGCGCGACGCACTACTGGGTCGAGTACGACACCAGCAGCAATTTCTCTTCCCCCGACGGCAACAGCGGCTGGATCCCCGCGACGCCGAACCCGAGCCACACGTTCAGCGGCCTGGTCGACGGCGTGACGTACTACTACCGCGTCAAGGCGGCTGGCTACACGTCCGGGCGGACGAGCTCGTGGTCGCAGACGGCGTCGAGCGAGTTCAAGACCGGCACGCTCGCGAACGTCAACATCAAGACGTCGGGCAACGTCACGCTCAACCCCATGCCCGCGCTCTTCGCCGACGATTTCGAGGACGGGAACGACAACGGCTGGATCGAGACCGACGAAAGTTACCTCGACGAGATCCTTACCACGCCGACCCCGGCCGCGGGCGGCGGCGATTACTCGCTGTCGCTGTGGGGCAACGTCGGGAGCTACTACCACCCGCTGCCGTCGCTGAGGCCGGCGCGCGTCGACTTCAACGTCCGCGCGCCGCAGATCGGGTACGTCGGGTACTTCGTGCTCGAAGGGGCGACGGACCTGAACCGCGCGGTCTTCTTCTACATGCAGACCGACGGCACCATGGGCGTTTTCGACGGCACCACCATGCACGCCACGCCCTACGAGGCGAACCGCTGGTACAAGATTTCGTTCCTGATCGACTGGAACACCAAGCGAGTCAGCTATCTCGTCGACGGCCAGACGATCGCGACGAACATCGCGTTCCGCGAGGACGCCGACAACTTCCAGACGCTGCGCCTCTACAACCACATCGGGTCGTTCGACCCGAAAGCACATTACGACGAGATCAGCTTGAGCGGCAGCGCAACGCCGCAGTTCCAGTCCGCCGGCAGCGTCACGTCGGCGCCGATCACGCCGGCGCAGCTCAGCCGCTGGTCAACGCTGAGCTTCACGAAGAACACGCCGGCGGGGACGGCGGTCACGGTGGACGTGCTCAACTCCGCCGGCGCGGTGCTCGCGTCGAACGTCGCGTCCGGCACGGACCTGAGCACGCTCGGCGTCACCGCATCCTCCATTCGCCTGCGCGCCAACCTGTCGACGACGAACCCGGCCGTCACGCCGTCGCTGCTCGATTGGAACGTCGTGTGGAAGACGTCGCCCGACCTGTACATGAGCGGCGGGTTTTCGGACGTGACGTACTCGCGGCAGGACGCGACCGCGCCGACGATGAACTTCAATGTCTCGCTCGACCCGATGCCGTCGTCGTGGCAATGGCTCCAGATCGAGTTCAACGAGCCGGTCACGGGCGTCACGCTTGATGACTTCACGCTCACGCGCGACGGTGGGCCGAACCTGCTGAGCAGCGCGAACGCGGTGACGACGCTCAACTTCCAGACCTGGAAGATCCAGGACACGTCGGCCATCACCGACCGCGTCGGGCGGTACGTGCTCACGTACACGCCGAGCGGCATCGCGGACCAGGCGGGCAACGCCGCCGTTCAGGGCCGCACGTTTGCGTGGCTGAAGAACGTCGTCACCGGGCGCGCGTTCGGGTTGGAGACTGACGACGTGATCGTCGTCCGCCGCAACGCCGCGAACGCCGCGCTCGCCGAGATCTCGCTCAACGGCGACGCGTACACGGTCAACCTCGTGAACTTCGCCGCGTACGGCAGCACGCCGCTGGAAATCCAGGGTCACCACGGCGACGACACGGTCACGCTCGATTTTTCCAACGGCTCGTTCGCGCCGGCCGGCGGGATCGTCGCGATCGGCGACAACTTCGCGAACTGGCAGGACCGCCTCGTGATCAAGGGAACGGCGGGCGATGACGTGATCGAGTTCCGCAACGACGCTGCCCGCGGCAAGCATTTCCTCATCGGCGGCGCGGCGGCGGGCGGAGGTTCGCCCGTCATCGTCGCGTACGACGCCTTCTACGACCGCCGGTTCGACGGCGGCGCGGGGAACGACTCGCTCACGATGCGCGGCGACTTCACGTTCGTCGAAGACTTCGGCACGGCGACGGCGAACCTGACGCTCAACGTCGAGAACGGCGCACGCCTGCTCTTCGCCGAGTCGCAGACGCTCGCCGCCCTGAACGTCAACGACGGCGTCGCCGAGTTGAACCTCAACGGGCGGCACACGCTCAAGACGCGCGCGTTGAGCGTCCTCGCCGCGGGCGTGCTGGAGATGCAGAACAACGACCTGGTCGTCGATTACACGGGCGCGAGCGCGATCGGCACGTGGAACGGCAACGCGTACGGCGGCATCACCGGCCTGATCGCCGCCGGCCGCATCCGCAGCACGCCGGCGCTCGAAAACGCGCAAGGCACCACCACGTTGGGGATCGGGGAAGCCGCCGACGTCTTCAGCCTCGGGGCGGGCGAAACCACGCTCTGGAATTTTCAAACCGTCGACGCCACCAGTGTCGTGGTCAAGTACACCTACGCCGGCGACGCCAACCTGGACGGCGTGATCGACGGGGCGGACTACGGCACGCTGGACAACTGGTATCAGTTTCCCGGCACGGCCGGCTTCGCCAACGGCGACGTCAACTACGACGGCGTGATCGACGGCGCGGATTACGGGACGCTCGACAATTCCATCCAACTCCAAGGGGCGCCGCTGTAGGCTGCGGTTTCAGCCGCCGATGCGGGATCGAACGCGCCAGTCTTAAAAGACACGTCAACTTAAAAGACACATCAACTTTCCGCGGCGCGCGGACGAAAAACGCGACGGCGTCCGAGTGGTACATTTGAACGTCGTGTACACTCGCACGCGCGCGCAAACGACGTTCTGCACGCGCGCTTGCAAGAAATCCGAGGATCAACACATGAAGAGAAACTCGATCGGACTGGCTCTCGTTGTCGTCTCGCTGATGTCGACGCGTCCCGCCGCCGCCGCCGCCGCCGCCGCGCCGGCTCAGTCGGCGTTGCGACCGCCCGCGGTGCCGCTCGTCGCGGTCGACCCGTACTTCAGCATCTGGTCCTTCAACGACCGCCTGCACGATGCCGACACGCGGCACTGGACCGGCAAGCCGCACACGCTCGTCAGCCTCGTGCGCATCGACGATAAGCCGTATCGGCTCGCGGGCGCGCAGCCGGGCGACGGGCCGGCGCTCGAGCAGACGGCGCTCAAAGTCCTGCCGACGCGGACGATCTACACGTTCGCCGGCGACGGCGTGTCACTCACGCTCACGTTCATGACGCCGATGCTGCCGGACGATCTCGACGTCCTCACGCGGCCGGTCACATACGTGACGTGGCAGGCGACTTCCACCGACGGCAAGCCGCACGAAGTGTCGGCGATGCTCGCGATCGGCGGCGACGTTGCCGTCAACCGCCGGGAGCAGCCGGTCGTCGCGAAGCGCGAGAAGGTCGGCGACATGACGGCGCTGGTCATCGGCTCGGAGGCGCAGCCGGTGCTGCGCAGCAAGGGCGACGATCACCGCATCGACTGGGGGCATCTGTACGTCACGGCCCCGGGCGCCAATGGCGCGGCGATCGGGAACATCGGGAACCTGACGAAGAGCTTCGCGACCGCAGGCGCGCTGCCGTCGCAGGACGATGCGCGCTTCCCGCGCCCGGTGCAGTCCGGCCTGCCGTCGGCGGCGGTCGTGGTCGATCTCGGCAGCGTGACGACGGAGAAGGGCGCCGCGCGGCACGCGATCGTCGCGTACGACGATGAGTTCTCCATCCAGTACATGAAGAAGAACCTTCGCCCGTACTGGCGGCGCAACGGCATGGACGCGGCGAAGCTGATCCAGGCGGCGGCGAACGATTACGCGTCGCTGGCCGAGCGGTGCGCGAAGTTCGACGACGAGCTGCTCGCCGACGCGCGGAAAGCCGGCGGCGCGGATTACGCGACGATCTGCGCGCTGGCGTACCGCCAGTCGCTGGCCGCGCAAAAGATCGTCGCCGACGCCAACGGCATGCCGCTCGCCTTCTCGAAGGAGAATTTTTCCAACGGCTGCATCGCGACGGTCGACGTGTTTTATCCGCAGCTCCCGCAGTTTCTCCTGACCAGCCCGACGCTCGCCAAGGCCGCCCTCGTTCCGCTGCTCGATTACGCGTCGTCGCCGCGCTGGAAGTTCGACTTCGCGCCGCACGACCTCGGCACCTACCCGCAGGCGAACGGCCAGGTGTACGGCGGCGGGGAACGCACCGAGGAGAACCAGATGCCGGTCGAGGAGTGCGGCAACATGCTCGTGCTCATGGCGGCCGTCGCGAAAGTCGACGGCAACGCCGACTTCGCGTCGAAATACTGGCCGGTGCTGACGAAGTGGGCGAAATATCTCGAAGCGAAGGGATTCGACCCGG
>Ga0307409_100001526_pt1 | contig 11468 bp, 10 predicted proteins | sample 322Ometagenome_2_FD_203888 | JGI IMG/M metagenome (GOLD analysis project Ga0307409, IMG submission 203888) | Maize rhizosphere microbial communities from greenhouse at UC Davis, California, United States - 322HYB-O-2 | ecosystem: Host-associated > Plants > Roots > Rhizosphere > Soil | place...
CCGTGGCGCGGCGCCACGTCGGCCAGTCGCACCGGTTGCGCGCCCGTGTCGAGCGTGGCGCTGACGTCGATGTCGCGTTCGCGGATCTCGACGAGGTAGACGCCGGCGTCGAGCTGGCGGGCCAGGGTATGCGGGCGGCTGCCGGTCACCACCAGGTCGGTGGAGTATTCGACCAGCGGCTCGGTGTCGTAACCGGCCGAACAGGAACACAGCGACATCACCCAGGCGGTGCAGAGGAGAAGCAGCCCAGCGAAGCGCGGCATGTTGTTCAGCTTTTCTTGGCTCTTTCGAGGGCGGGTGGGCGGGGCGGGGCCAATGTTTACAGGCACCTGCGCTGCCCTGCAACGAAAAATAGAGAATGGAGGCAGGGTTTGTAGTAACTCCTTGATTGAAAATACTTTGTGCTTATGACAGCGCGAGGTGAGAGAAACCCTGAAGTCGTGACACTACTTAAATAAGCCGTCTCTTTTTTGCGCCACGACAACAGGCAACGGATGAACAGCGCCGACGTTTTCTCGCTCGAGTTCGACATGCTCACGCGGACTTCGGCGCTCGCGAAGACGCTCGAATGGTTCGGTGGGAACGCGCTCGCGCCGGGCACGCACCGGCAGCTGCTGCTTGAGCTCAACCACGTCATCAACGTCCACTCCCGCCTGCGCGAGGTGGCCGCCGACGTGGTGCCGCCCGAGGACTGGAGCTCGTGGCACGAGTTGCTCGCCGTACCTTCGCTGGCCTTCGACCAGGGCCGCGCATTTCTCGATGACCTGCGCGCGCTGGGCCTGAACTCGATGGAAAGCGTGTCGCTGACGCCGCTGCCGCAGACCATCGCCCTGGCCGCGTATGCGCACTATCAACTGGTGGAACGCGCCGCGGTGGGCCTGGTGGGTTACCTGTGGTTCTTCGAGCGCATGCCGCGCCTGGTGTATCCGAAGTGGAGCGAATCCTGCCGCCGGGCGGGGGTGGGCGAGAAGGCGCTGCGCGCGCTGACCGCCGGCGCCGCCGTCGACCCGGCGCGCGACGTGCAGGTCGCCAATTGCTGCCGGCAGATCGTGCGCCGGCCGCGCGACCTGGGCCTGGCCTCGCAAAGCCTGCACGACACCGCCGAGCTGTTCGCCACCATGGTGGACTCGGCGCTGCAGCGCGCCGAGCGCCATGCGTTGCAGGCCGCCGAAGCCGGAGCCGTCGGCCAAGTCGCCTGAAATTGCGCAAGAAAATGGGGACATTCCCGATTTCCTAGCAAAAGGGGACAGACCCCGGGAGGGGAGCGCCTTTTCGCCCGCTTCGCGGGGAAATCAGGAATGTCCCCATTTTCTTCCGCACCCTTTATCCTGCGCGCGTGATCTATCTCATCGACGCGTCGGTGTACGTGTTCCGGGCGTACTACTCCATGCCGCCGGACATGACCGACCGCGACGGCAATCCTGCGCACGCCACCTTCGGCTTCGCGCGCTTCCTCGGCGACCTCATCGAACGCGCCAAGCCGCACTACATCGCGGTGGCCTTCGACGAGAGCCTGACGACCTCGTTCCGCAACCAGATCTATCCCGCGTACAAGGCCAACCGCGATCCGCCGCCGGCCGATCTCAAATTCCAGTTCGGCAGCTGCCGCGAGTTCTGCCGCCACGCGGGCATCCCCGCGTTCGGCCACGTCGAATACGAGGCGGACGACATCGTCGGCACGCTGATGACGCGTTGCCGGCGCGCGGGCCTGCCGGCCACCCTGGTCACGCGCGACAAGGATTTCGCGCAGCTGATCCGCGATGGTGACGTGTACTGGGACTACACCGACAACGCGCACTACCGGTATCACCAGATCGAGGATCGTTTCGGCGTCGCGCCCGAGCGTTTCGCGGATTTCCTCGCGCTGATGGGTGACAGCGTCGACAACATCAAGGGTGTCCCCGGAGTCGGGCCCAAGACCGCCGCGGCGCTGATGAAGGTATTCGCGTCGCTCGAAGAGCTGTACGACAACCTCGACCAGGTGGCGAACATCCCGGTGCGTGGCGCCGGCAAACTCGCGGCCAGGCTGCTGGAGCACCGCGAAGCCGCGTTTCTTGCCCGGCGTCTGACCGAAATCGCCTGTGACATGCCGCTGGAGATCACCCACCCGGAGCTGGCGCGTCGCGCACCGGACATTCCCGCGCTCACCGACTTCTTCGACCGCCACAATTTCGGCCCGCTGCTGCGCAAGCAGGCCGAGCGGCTGGCGCTACTGCCCCTGAGCGCGGCTGCCTAGCAGGATTCCGGCACGCGGCTGCGCCAAGCGCGACAGGGCCAGCACCAGCGCCGCGGCCATCACGATCGACACGCCGATATCGCTCATGAAGTGGTGGTTGGCGTCGACGCGTGCCACGGCGATGAACCACGGGATGAGCACCAGCGGCCAGCGCCAGCGCGGGAACAGGAAGGCGAGCGGCAGGAAGAGTCCGAAGTAGAAGCCCGCGTGGCCGGAGGGAAACGAGTTGCCGTCGACGAACCAGTAGTGGCTCCAGTCGCCGGATTGCAGCACTTCGAAGGGCCGCAGCCGGCCGAACAGGTTCTTCGACACCCCCGCCACCAGCGTGCTGAGAAGCTGCACCACGCCCACGAACAGGGTGCCACGCGCCAGCCCGCGGGTTCGTGCCGGGATGAACAGTGCGCCTGCGCAAGCCACCAGCACCAGCCCGAGCAGGAACTTGGAAGCTTCCTTCGCCGTGACGGTGTCCAGCAGCGTAGTGCCGGCACGGAACACCCACAGGTCCTCGTACGCAGATGCATGCAGGCCGGTGGCGACGACCTGGTCGAGACCGAGCAAACCCAGCAGCGCGAGCGCCGAGCCCGCGGCCACGTGGCCGAGCATGAACCAGGATTGCCGGGTCATCGTCTCAGTCTGCCCGCGGTACCGAGATCTTTCCGCCGATCGCAGCGTGGCTGATGCCGCCGGAACTGTCGCTCCTGACGGTGAAGTCGCCCTTCACGCGGCCGGCATAGATGTCGCCCGAACTATCGTTGTTGACGGTGACGTTGCCGCGCACGTCTTCCACGCGGATGCTGCCGGAGCTGTCGTTGTCCACGGTCACGTTGCCGGCGACCTGCGCGATCTCGATGTCGCCGGAGCTGTCGTTCTCCACGACCACGTCGCCGCGCACGTCGTCGACGTCGAGATCGCCGGAGCTGTCGCGCAGGCGCACGCTGCCGGCTTTCTCGATTTCGACGTCGCCGGAGCTGTCGCCCACGTCCAGCGCGCCCGCGATGCGCGCGATGTCCAGGTCGCCGGAGCTGTCCTGCACGGCGAGGGAGTGCAGGTCCTCGAAGGTGGCATCACCGCTCGAGTCCACGGCCTCGATGGTGATGCTGGCGGGCAGCGTGATGCCGAGGTCGATGTAGGCGTCCTCGTTCCTGCCCCAGGACCAATTCTCCTTGTCCTGCGGCATCTGGGTTTCCACGTAAACCACGTCGCGATCGCGGCGCACGGTGACCTGGAGCCGGTCGAGCAGCGCCTGCTGGCCGGCGCAGGCCGTGCCCTTCGCCTCGATGCGCCGGCCATCCGCGACGCCGCGCACCTTGAGCTCGCCGGCCCCGGCGCGAATCACGATCCTGGCCACTCCCGCGGCGTCCATGCCCGCGCTGCGATCTGCGCGGAAATCGCAGTTATCGTCGGCCACCGCGGCCGCCGGCCCCATACCCGCGGCGACGAGGGCAAACAAGGCTATCCACTTTCCGGTACGCATGTGAGTACTCCCTGGCGTCGACACTGTCCTTGAGACTGGCCGGGGACCGTTTCGGTTTACACTCCGCGCCCGTGAATCAACAAAACATCAAATCCGTTCTCGTCGAAGAACGACGTTTCACCCCTTCCGAAGAATTCGTCGCCCGGGCCCGCCTCAAGGCGGCCGACGTGGAGAAGCTCAGGGCCGAGGCGGCCTCGAACCACAAGGGCTTCTGGGCGCGCCAGGCGCAGAGCGAGCTGCGCTGGCACAAGCCGTTCTCCGTCACCCTGGACGACTCGCAGGCGCCGAACTACCGCTGGTTCGTCGACGGCGAACTGAACGTTTCGTACAACTGCCTGGACGTGCACCTCGAGGAGCGCGGCCACAAGACCGCGGTCACTTTCGTCGGCGAGCCCGGCGACGTCCGCCACGTGTCCTACCGTGAGCTGCACGCCGACGTGTGCCGCTTCGCCAATGCGCTGCAGTCCCTGGGCGTGAAGCAGGGTGACCGCGTGGTCATCTACATGCCGCTGACGGTCGAGGCCATCGTCGCGATGCACGCCTGCGCGCGCATCGGCGCCATCCACTCGGTGGTGTTCGGGGGCTTCTCGGCGCTGTCGCTCAAGGATCGCATCGAGGACGCGCAGGCCACCGTGCTGATCACGGCCGACGGCGGCTGGCGCGCCGGCAAGATCATCGAGCTCAAGGAAGCCGCCGACAAGGCGCTGTCCCAGGGTTGCCGCAGCATCCGCAACGTCATCGTGCTGAAGCGCACCGGCCAGGACGTGCCCATGAAGGAGGCGCGCGACTACTGGTGGCACGAGGTCATCGAGGGCCAGGCCCCGGTGTGCGAGCCCGTCTGGGTCAACGCCGAGCACCCGCTGTTCCTGCTGTACACCTCGGGCTCGACCGGCAAACCGAAGGGCATCCAGCATTCCAGCGCGGGATTCCTGTTGGGCGCGAAGCTCACGACCAAGTGGGTGTTCGACGTCGACGACGACGACATCTTCTGGTGCACGGCCGACATCGGCTGGGTCACGGGCCACAGCTACGTGGCCTACGGCCCGCTGGCCGCCGGTGCCACCGTGGTCATCTACGAGGGTGGCCCGACCACGCCGCACCCCGGTCGCTTCTGGCAGATCATCGAGCAGCAGGGCGTCACCATCTTCTACACCGCGCCCACCGCGATCCGCGCGCTGATGAAACTCGGTGACGACATCCCGGCGCGTTACGACCTGACGAAGCTCCGGTTGTTAGGTTCGGTGGGCGAGCCGATCAATCCCGAGGCCTGGATGTGGTACCACGAGCACATCGGCCGCGGCCGCTGCCCGGTGGTCGACACCTGGTGGCAGACCGAGACCGGCGCCATCATGATCTCCCCGCTGCCCGGCGTGACCGCGACCAAGCCGGGCTCGTGCACGCGCCCGTTGCCCGGCATCGACGCCGCCATCGTCGACGCGCGCGGTGACGAAGTGCAGGGCGACGACGCCGGCGGCTATCTGGTGATCCGCAAGCCCTGGCCGTCGATGCTGCGCACGATCTGGGGCGACAACGCGCGTTACCTCAGCACCTACTGGGAGACGTTCCAGAACCGCTACTACGTCGCGGGCGACAGCGCGCATCGCGACAAGGACGGCTACTTCTGGATCATGGGCCGCATCGACGACGTGCTGAACGTCGCCGGCCACCGCCTCGGCACCATGGAAATCGAATCCGCACTGGTGGCGCATCCCAGGGTGGCCGAGGCCGCCGTGGTGGGCCGGCCACACGAGATCAAGGGCGAGTCCGTGTTCGCCTTCGTGGTGCTCAAAGGTGATCGGCCCACGGGCGAAAAGGCGGAGGCGTTCACCAAGGTGTTGCGCGAGCACGTGTCCGAGCAGCTGGGCGCCATCGCGCGCCCCGACGACGTCCGCTTCGCGGACAACCTGCCCAAGACTCGCTCCGGCAAGATCATGCGCCGCCTGCTGCGGGCCATCGCGCGCAACGAGGACATTGCCCGGGACCAGGACCTGTCGACACTGGAGAATCCCGCCATCGTCGAGCAGCTGCGCGGCAATGAAGCCGCCGTGGCAGCGGCCGCGGCAAAGCAGGCGCCCACGAAGCCGAAGGCCGCCGCGAAAAAAGTGCCGAAAAAGGCACCGGCGAAGAAAGCTCCGCCGAAGGCCAGAGCCAAGGCCAAGGCCAAGGCCAAGGCCAAGGCCAAGGCCAAGGCCAGGGCCAAGCCGAAAAAGCCCGCCAGGAAGGCCGGTGCCAGGAAACCCGGCAAGCCCGTCGCCAAGAAGCGCGCCGCGCCTGCCAGGAAGCCGCTGAAGAAACAGAAGCCGGCCGCGCGCCGCAAGAAATAGCGTCAGGAGACCGGGGTCCGCGCGCCGTCGACCAGGCTGACCACCGCGGCGAAGTGGCAGGCGACACCGCCGAGCACGAACAGGTGCCAGATGGCGTGCGTGAAGCGGCGCGATTTCCAGACGTAGAACGGCACGCCGGCGGTGTAGACCAGGCCGCCGGCGATCAGCCAGGTGAGCTCGGCGCCGGTCAGGTTCACCGACAGGGGCTGGATGACGAGGATGCAGATCCAGCCCATCGCCAGGTAGAGGAGCGTCGACAGCCGCGGAAAACGGAAGCCCACGGTGGTCTTGGCCACGATGCCCAGCGCCGCCAGGGTCCAGACGATGGCGAACAACACCCAGCCTTGCACGCCGCGCAGCGCCAGCAGCGCGACCGGCGTGTAGGTGCCGGCGATCAGTAGATAGATGGCCGCGTGGTCGAGCTTGCGGAACGCGACCTTGCGGCCGGGATCGCGTTCCCAGTGGTAGATCACCGAGGTGACGAACATGGCGAGCGCGCTGGCGCCGAACACCAGCGCGGCGATGAGCCGCGCGGTGTCGCCGAACGAAACGTAGGCCAGCCAGGGCAGCGCGACCGCGCAGGCGACGATGCCCAGCCCGGCGGTCAGCGCGTGGGCCAGCTCTTCCGGGCGGGAATACGGTGGGGTCAGTAGGGACACGCGGCTGAGATTACCAGCACGCGTGCCCGCAACGCTCTAACGGCTGACAGTCCGGCCGGCTTCGGGGAACTCGCCCTTCGGCAATTGCACCTCGCCGGTGAGGATGCGCTTGAGGTAGTCCGGCGCGATCAGGTGGCAGTACTGCCGCTGGCCGTTGCTGCGCGCAGCCACGCGCACGTTCCCGGTGGCCTTGCCCAGGCTCTTGGCGCGGATGCGCAACGTCCCGCCGGCGTCGGTCTCCACCATGGTGAAGGCGTCCAGCCACTCCGCCTCGCTGGCGGCCTGCAGGTCGGGCTCGAGCATGACGGGCACGGGGCCCTTGAACGGCATCTTCTTCTTCTGGCGGTCGGTCAATGACGCCAGCACGGCGTCGACCGTGCGGCGGTTCAGGCGGGCGCAGGAGCTGGGTTCGCCGGCCGCGGTGGCGCCGTATTCGGCACGGATGCGCTCGGCGCTGTGCAGCTTGCAGGAAATCATGCGCGCCTTCGTGTGCTGCGCGTCGGCGTAGCCGACGTACTGCATGGTCTCGAGCGGCTTCACCGAGGGCGAGGCGCGCGAGAAAGTCTGCCAGTCGGTCATCAGCACGTTGCGCGCCGGAACGCGCGAGGCGGCGATTTCCTTCTGCGCGATGGCGCAGTAGTCATTCAATGCGGGCAGGACGAAGGGTTGCCCGATCACGGTCGGGCGCGAATCACTCGCGCATCCTGCGACCACGAGGACCGCGGCGAGTCCCGTTGCGAGACAAGCCACTTTCCTCACCGTAAGCTCCTTGCAGCGGCGGACGTTGGTATCCATGGGCCATATCCCTCAATGCGAAGAACGACAGCGACCTGGGGCAGATTCTGTTACTGGCTCGCGGTCGGGTTCGCGGGCGCAGTTCTCATGACGGCAAGCTCGAACGCGAACGAGCGCCCATTTGTCATAGCGCACCGCGGGGCGAGCGGCTACGTGCCGGAACACACGTTGGCCGGCTACTTCATCGCGATTCAGCAGGGTGCGGACTACGTGGAACCCGACCTCGTGATCACGAAGGACGGCGCCCTGGTGGTACGTCACGAAAACGAGATCGGCGGCACCACCGACGTGGCCGCGCATCCCGGCTTCGCCGCGCGCAAGACCACCAAGGTGATCGACGGCGAATCAATGACCGGCTGGTTCACCGAGGACTTCACGCTCGCCGAATTGCGCACCCTGCGGGCGCGCGAGCGGCTGCCGCAGCTGCGGGCCGCGAACACCCGCTATGACGGCGCCTTCGGCATTCCGACTTTCGATGACGTGCTGGACATGGTGGCGGCCGCGGACGCACAGCGCGCGGCGGCCGCGCGCGCGGCCGGCAGAACCGCGCCGCCGCGCATCGGCGTCTACCCGGAGACCAAGCATCCGAGCTATTTCGCCGCCCTGGGCCTGCATTTCGACGACCGCCTGCTGGAGGCCCTGAACCGGCATGGCTACTCACGCCGGACGGATCCGGTCTGCATCCAGTCCTTCGAGGTGGCCAACCTGCAGGCGCTGCGCCGCCGCACCGAGCTGCCGCTGGTGCAGCTGGTCGCGCCCAGCGGGCAACCCTTTGATTTCACATTGGCAGGCGACGCGCGCAGCTACCTGGACCTGATGAGCGACGCCGGCCTGGCGGGAATCGCGACCTACGCCGACGCCATCGGACCGCACAAGTGGATGGTGGTCGAATTCGGCCCAGGCGGGGCCCGGGATACGGGCCTGGCCCGCCGGGCGCGCAACTTCAAACTCGGCGTGCACGTATGGACTCTAAGAGCCGAGAACGAATTCCTGCCGGTTGCATTAAGATCGGCGGGCGATCCGGCGGCCCGGGGCGACCTTCGCAAGGAGATCGACGCGCTGCTGGATGCGGGAATCACCGGATTCTTTTCCGACCATCCGGACCTCGCGGTGAAGGCGCGGGACGAGTGGTGGTCACAACAGTAGGGAGTCACGATCATGGTCGAGAAATGCACACGTGCGCTCTGCGTCGCAGTCATCCTGCTGCAGGTCGTCTCGCAACTGATTTGATTGATGCCCCAGCCGTTCCACCTCGCCATCCCCGTTCATGATCTAGGCGCGGCGCGCGGTTTCTACGGCGGCCTCTTCGGCTGCGCGGAGGGGCGCAGCAGCGACGAATGGGTGGATTTCGATTTCTTCGGCCACCAGGTCGTCGCACACCTCGATCCCGGCAAGAAGCAGCACGTACACCACAATGCAGTGGACGGGCACGATGTGCCCGTGCCGCATTTCGGCGTGGTCATGGATTGGAACGCATGGCACGCGCTGGCGCATCGCCTGCAAAAGGCCGGCACGCGCTTCGAAATCGAGCCCGGCATCCGCTTCGCGGGCCAGGTGGGCGAGCAGGCCACGATGTTTCTCTACGACCCTTCCGGCAACGCGCTCGAGTTCAAGGCCTTCAAGGATCCTGCGCTGCTGTTCGCGAAGTAGCGGCGCCGCGTGCGCCCGCACGCAGGCCCAGGCTCACCAGTTTCGCATCCAGCTTCTCGCGGAAATTCCGCGGTGAGGCCAGCTGCATGCGTTCGAGCAGGTGGCGGTCGCGTTCGCGCAGGCCGGTGAGCAGCGCACGCGCCAGGGTGACGAGGCGGCCGGCCGTGCCGCCGCTCGCGTCCTTGAGCCAGCGCAGCGCGCCTGCCAGCTCGATTTCCTCGCGCGTGAGATCCGTGCCGAACGGATATTCGGAGAACAATCCGGCGCGGCGGTGTGCAGCGAAGGCTTCCTCCAGTCGCTGCGGCGTGTTGTGGCGGCGCGAAGCGGGAATGCGATAGCCGGCGTCGATCTTGTGCGCGCGCTTCGCCTCGCGCAGCAGCTGGTCCTGGAAGCGCGAGTCGGCGATGTCGATCATCGCGGCGACGCACTCGGCGTCGGTCTTGCCGCGCAGGTCGGCGATGCCGTACTCGGTGACGGCGAGGTCGCGCAGGTGGCGCGGGATGGTGCAGTGGCCGTAGCTGGTCACGATGTTGGAAGTCAGCTGGCCGTCCTTGCGCCGGGTCGAGCGCACGCACAGCACCGAGCGCGCACCGGGCAGCGCGTGCGCCATGGCCACGAAGTTGTACTGGCCGCCGACGCCCGAGACGACGCGGCCGTCGGCCAGCCCGTCGGAGATCACGGCGCCGAGCGTGGTCAGCATCATCGCCGTGTTGACGAAACGCGCGTGGCTGCGTTGCGCCACTCGCAGGGCGTAGTCCTCGCCCAGCAGCTGGTTGATGAAGCCCACGCCGCGCATGTCGAACAGGCGGCGTTCGGATTCGGGCAGCGCCGACAGCGCCGAGTAGAACGCGCGCGGCCCGAGCAGGAACCCCGCGTGCATGACCGTGCCGCCGCGCAGCTCGAGTGCCAGGCATTCCTCGGCGAGCTTGGCGCGGGCGCGCGGATTGCCGAGGTCGGCTTCGATGCGCACGCCGTCGGGCGAAACCACGTACCCGCCCTCGAAGCGGCACTCGCTGCGCAGGACACCGGCGGCCTTGAGCTCGGCCACGTCGCGCGCCTCCAGCACCGGTCCCGCGCCCGCGGCCAGCAGGCCGTCGAGCAGCGCCGCGTCGACCCGCATGCTCGAGCCATTGGCGGCCAGCGCGCGCTGCAGCGGTAGATAGTCGTAGACGCGGCGCCGCAGGATGCCGGCGCGGTACAGGTCCAGCATCTGGTCGACGAACATCTCGGTGGCGCCGAACAGCCCGGTGGAGAACGGCGCGCGGCCGCCGACGCTGTCGACCAGGTCGCCGCTGCGCTCGGTGCCGGCATCGTGCAGCGCGCGCCGCCAGGCGTCGTTCTGCTGGTGCCGCAGCAGCAGCGAGTAGACGATGGAATCGCCGAGCTCGCCGATGCCGATCTGCAAGGTGCCGGCATCGCGCACCAGGCTGCTGGCGTGCAGGCCGATGGCGTGGTCGACCGTGGCCAGCGCGGGGTTGGGCGGCGCGAACAGGTCGTAGTCGTAACGCGAATGGTCGAGCAGCAGGTCGAAGGTGTCGGGTGTCACGCAGGCGGCGCCCAGCATGAAGGGCATCTCGCGATGCACCTGGCCGATGAGCACCACGGGCCGCCCCGCGGCGCGCATGCGCCGGATCTCGGGCAGCAGGTCGACCGTGACGTCGGGATTGCTCCCCAGGCTGATCTCGGTGACGCCGCCGGCGCTGCGCCGGGCCACCACGTGCGCGACCACGTTCACGCCCCGGTGCAGCACCTCGCGCGCCACGTGGGTGTAGTTTGCGCTGAGGTAATGCGACTGTGCGTGCGCGTTGTTCAGCAGCGAACCGGGCTCGAAGAAGAATTCGATGACCCGCGCGTTCGGCGGCATGGTCTCCTGGCGCACGGCCTCCAGGTAATCGAGGTCGGGGTAGTTGCCGAAGATGCGCGCCGCCAGCGGATCGATGAATCGCTTCTCGAGGTCGCTCCCGCCGCGCGGCTTGCGCAGCGACAGCGCCGTGAAGATGGTCAGGTCGAGGGTGCGGTCGGCGCGCGCGCGGCGGAAGAACTCGTTGGCGATGAGGTTCGGCTTGCCGATGCCGAGCGGCAGGGCCAGTACGATCTTCTTGCCGACGCGCCGTAATGCTTCTTCGACAATTTCTCCGACATCATCAAACAATTGCGGCATGTGGCTACACTTGCACGCCCATCGATTTTTGGTCAATGCCTTTGGGAGTCAATGCACATGAGTCTGCGCAAGCCCGCGCTCGATCCGATGACACTGGAACCGCGCACCGGCTCCGGTTACCCCGAGCCGTATCGTTCACGCTGCCTGCCGCGCGAGAAGCGCCCGCTCA
>Ga0307409_100001527_pt1 | contig 11466 bp, 10 predicted proteins | sample 322Ometagenome_2_FD_203888 | JGI IMG/M metagenome (GOLD analysis project Ga0307409, IMG submission 203888) | Maize rhizosphere microbial communities from greenhouse at UC Davis, California, United States - 322HYB-O-2 | ecosystem: Host-associated > Plants > Roots > Rhizosphere > Soil | place...
CGGTGAGACGCGGGGGGTCAGGACACCACCGGGCCCTGGCCGAGGGCCGTGTTGGCCTCGGCGACCACCAGCGCCTGGGCATGCTCGTAGATGCGCCGCGCGTCCTCGGGGCTGTCCCCGACCGCGGTGAGCCCGATCCTGCCTCGCTCGGTCAGGCAGCTGATCATGTGGAAGACCACGCCGGTCTGGCGCGCATGGTCGAAGTGCAGGCCGTGCGAGGCGACCACGTCGAACAGGTCGTCGATCGACAGGGCCTTGAGCGCCTCGTCCTCGAGATGGTCGGTCGCGATCAGGAACTTGCGGTCGCCGGTCGCGGTGAGGAAGACGCCGAGCTCGGCATCGTACGTGCCGTTGGTGAGGAACTGCAGCGTCAGGAACGGGTGCGTGGTCCCGCCCTTGCGGAGGTTCAGCTCGATGGCGTACGGCGTCCAGGTGCCGGTCTCGTCCCGGACCACCACGAAGTCCACCGCGAACCGACCCAGCACGCCGAGCCCGGCAAGATGATGGCCGACGGTCATCGCGTGCTCGCTGATCAGTCGGGAGTAGGCCTCGTCCGCGGGGAACACGCAGCCGAGGTAGCTCTGACCCGTCGGGCCACCGAGAAGCTGGTCGTGCGTCGACAGCAGCTCGACGGTGCGGTCCGGAAGCACCCGCATCTGCACGCTGGGGCTGGTGACCTCGGCGCCCGCGATCCGCTCCTCCACGATGCCTCCGTCGCCCGCGAAGACGGTGAGGTACGTCTCGGCGTCGACGGAGCGCGCCTCCGGGCTCAACGCACGGATCCGTGCCTCCACCGCCTGCCGTTCGTCCGGTGCCCCGGGGGCCGGGAGGCCGGTGAGCGAGATGCTGGCGTTGCCGGCCCCGGACACGCCGTCGTTGAACTTCGCGATGACCTGCTGCATGCCCGGCCGTCGGGCGCGCATCCCGCACACCGCGTCCACGAGGTCGGGGACGGTGTGCAGGTCCTCCGCCCCGAGCGGGTACGGCACGCCGGTGTCCTCGAACAGCCGGCGGCATCCGGTCTTGCTGCCCAGCGGCTCGAACCGCGGGTCGGAGCCGTACATCGGGATGCCGAGGCTGATCGCGACGTCCCGCTCGAGCGTCGTGGTGTTGTAGGGGATCAGGTGGCAGTGCGCCGAGTTCGGAATGAGGTTGCGGATGCGGCGCAGCAGCCGGGGCCGATCGAGCAGCTTCTGGCTCAGTGGTGCGACGCTGGAGTCGCCGACCGAGACCAGCTGGAGGCGGGCCCTGGCATGCCGTGGGATGACGCCGGGCAGCAGGCCCAGGTAGTACTCCACGATCGACTCCGCGACCGGCGTCGACGTCACGTAGACCATGCGCAGGTGCGGCTGCCGCAACAGCAGCAGCAGGAACAGTGCCCGCTCCTCCATCGCCTGGACGAGGGCGCCGCCGGCAGTGGATCGCTGGAGGCTGACCGAGGGCACCACCACGACGCACTCGTCGGCCACGTCGATCCTCCACGACTCCCACACGGCGGCCATCGAGCGTTGCAGCTCGTCGAACCGCTGGTAGCGCTCGCCCTCATCCAGCTCGTCGAGGGTCCTGCCCTGGGCGGGGACCGACACTGCGTGCAGGTCTGTCATCTCGTCACCTCTTCGCTGTCGAGCGCCTTGATGTCGAAGACGCGCACCGATCTGCTGAAACCCTTGAGCTGGAGGTCACCGACCAGCTCGGGAACCGTGAACTGCTCGGTCGCCGCAAGCACCCGTTCGGATACCAGCACCTGCCACGGCGCCGCGTCCGCGCAGAGCCGGGCGGCCAGGTTGGTGACGCTGCCGATCGCGGCGTAGTCGGAGCGGCCCTCGAACCCGATCCGGCCCAGGGTCGCGTAGCCCTGCGCGATGCCGATCCCGAGCCCGAGGTCGAAGCCCCGTCGGGTCCAGGCCCGGGCGAGCTCGCGGACCTCGTCGCGCATGGCGATCGCCATCCGCACGGCCCGCTCCGCGGGGTTCTCGCACGGCACCGGGTCGTTGAAGAAGACCATGATCCCGTCGCCGGTGAAGCGCTCCAGGGTGCCCTCGTAGGCGTGCACCAGGCCGCCGAGGACGCGGTGATACTCCGCGAGCACCGCCATCACCTCCTCGGGCTCGCTGGACTCGGCGAACGTGGTGAACCGACGCAGGTCGCAGAAGACCACCACGATCTCCCGCCGGTGGCTGTCCAGGACCGACTCGTCGCCGGACTCCACGATGAGGTCCGCCAGCTGGGGCGAGAGGAACCGGCGGAGCCGGCCGAGCCGTTCCAGCTCCGCGACCTGCGCGGTGACCCGGTCCTCGAGCTCGCGCGCCCATTGAGTGAGCTCGTCGGACTGCCGGGTGATCGTGTCGTGGTACCGCTTCAGCCGGACCAGCGAGGCCACCCGAGCCAGCAGCTCCGCCTGGTCGAACGGCTTCTGCACGAAGTCGTCGGCACCCGCCTGCAGCGACGGCAGCCGCTGCTGCGAGCCGCTGGCGGTGATCATCACGACCGGCAGGAACGCGGTGCGCTCGTCTGCGCGGATCCGGCGGCACACCTCGTAGCCGTCGATCCCCGGCATCACGATGTCCAGCAGCACGAGGTCGACCGGGTGCGCCGCCAGCAGCGACAGTGCCCCGAGGCCGGTCGACGCCTGCAGCACGGTGTACCCGCGCGGGCTGAGCACGGCGTCGAGGAGCCTCAGGTTCTCCGGCTGGTCGTCGACCGCCAGGACGGTGGTGTCCTCGGTCATCGCGACCAGCCTCCGGACAGGAACGCCTCCACCTGGCTGGGCAGCGCGCGGATGCTGATCGGCTTCTGCAGGTACCCGTCGAACCCGTCCCGCTCCGCCTGCACCCGGTCCTCGTCCATCGCGAACGCGGTCACCGCGACCACCGGCACCTGCGGCTGGTCGCCTGCCCGCAGCTGCCGCAGCGCCTCCGCGCCGTCCATGCCGGGAAGCTGCAGGTCCATCAGCACCAGGTCCGGGTGGGCCTCCGCGGCCAGCCGCACCCCGTCCTCACCGGTGACCGCCTCGAGCACCTCGTAGCCCGCATGGCGCAGCACGTCGCGGACCAGCTTGAGGTTCAACGCGTTGTCCTCGACGACGAGGATGGTGGCCGGGCTGTTCACGGCGTCGCGCCCGCAGGCGTGTCGGACGACCGGGGCCCGGCCGGGACGCCGACCCGGGCGAGGGCGCCCAGCAGGTCCTCGCGGCGTACCGGCTTGATGAGGTACTCCGCGGCGCCGCACGCGTATCCCCGTCCGGGTTCGTCGACGATCGACACCACGACGACGGGGATCGCGCTGGTGCCCGCGTCGCGCTTGAGCTCGGTGAGGACCGCCCAGCCGTCCAGCCTCGGCAACCGGATGTCCAGCACGATGGCGGCGGGCAGCAGGCGCCGGGCCAGGTCGAGGGCCTCCACGCCGTCCCGCGCCCGGACCAGGTCGGTGTCCGAGCCGGACAGGTAGGCCGTGGCCAGGTCCAGCGACGCCGGGTCGTCGTCGACGATCAGCACCCGCCGCCGGGAATCCGTTCCCTGCGTCGCCGGACCCAGGTCGGTGGCCCGTTCGGGCACCGGTATGGCGAACCCGAACGTGCTCCCCGTGCCCACCTCCGACTCGAGCCACATCCGTCCGCCGAACAGCTGGACGATGCGGCGGGACAGCGTCAGCCCCAGGCCCGTGCCCTCCTCCTTGGTGGTACCCCGTCCGCCCTGCTGGAACGACTCGAAGATGCGCTCCCGGTCCGCGGGCGGGACCCCGACACCGGTGTCGGTGACCCGGATCTGCAGCTCCCGGCCGACCACCGCCGCGGAGGCCGTGACGCAGCCACCGTCGGGAGTGAACTTGACCGCGTTGGACAGCAGGTTCAGCACCACCTGCTTGAACCGCAGTGGGTCAGCCTCCACCGTGCCCACGTCGGGCGCCACGTCGAGGCGGAGCTCGATGCCGTGCCGGCCCGCCCGCTCCCGCACCAGCGACAGGCCGTACTCCAGCGCGTCGCGGACCGGGAAGTCGCTGAACTCCAGCTCCATCCGGCCGGCCTCGACCTTGGAGAGGTCGAGGATCTCGTTGAGGAGCTCCAGCAGATGCCGACCCGAGTTGCGGATGTCGTGGAGGTACTCCTCCTGCTTGTCGTTGATCTCCCCGAAGATCCGGTCGAGCAGCACCTCGGAGAAGCCGATCACCGCGTTCAACGGGGTACGCAGCTCGTGCGACATGCTGGCCAGGAACTCCGACTTGTGTCGGCTGACCACCTCGAGCTCGGAGGACTGCACCTCGAGCTCGCGGAACAGCCGGGCGTTGAGGATCGCCAGCGCGGACTGGCTCGCGAAGGTCTCGAGCAGCTCAAGGGTCTCGGGCGAGAAGCTGCCGGTGGCCTTGCGCCGGACCACCAGCGCACCCACCATCTGGTCCTGGCGCAGCATCGGCACCGCGAGGACGGAGCGCCAGCCGTCGTCGTGCAGGATCTGCAGGTGGGGGTCGAGCCTGGCCGACCTCAGGTCCGCCATCTCCAGCGGACGCCGGTCCAACGCCGCCCGACCCACCAGCGTCGACTCGCGACGGATCTTCACGGCGCGCAGCTTCTCGAGCAGCACGTCGCTGCTCCCGAACGCGCTGCGGACCGCGAACGAGTCGTCGTCCTCGTCGTACTCCATGATCGAGCCGCCGTCGGTGCCGGTGAGGCGTACGGCGTTCGCGACGATGCTCTCCAGCACCTTGTTCAGGTCGAGGCTCGAGCTCACCGCCTCTCCGACCTCGCGCAGCGCCTCGAGCTGCCTCACCTTGGTCGCGAGCTCGGCGCTGCGGGACTCCAGGGCCTGCACCAGCGCCACGTTCTCGGCAACGATGGCGGCCTGCGCCGCGAAGACCCCCAGCAGGTCGACGGCGCGGTCGTCGAACGGCTCGACCCGGGTGCGCCAGACCGAGAGGACGCCCACCGCCTCGTCGTCGACGATCATCGGAGCGGACATCAGCGTGCGGTACCCGGCCAGCCGCTGCAGGTCCTGGCGGCCGTAGCCGGGGTCGTTGAGGACGTCGGGAATCTGCTGGATCTTCCGGTCGATCGCCACGCGTCCGGTCAGCGAGGAGCGCCCGCGCGACATCGGGTGGTCCTGCAGCCGACGCACGAACTCGTCGTCGGCGGCGACCCCGACGACGCGGGAGAGCCGGAACACGTCGCCGTCGAGAAGGTAGAGCTGGCAGACGTCGGCGCGGCACAGCGACCGGGCGCGTTCGACGATGGTGTCCAGGATCGCGCTGGGGTCGGCACCTGCCCTACCCAGGGCGGTGAGGATCTCGCTGGTGGCGGCGAACTGCTCCTGAACGTCCTGAAAGTCGCGTATCAGCCGGTCGTTCGCGGGATCGTTCGTGGCAGTTGCTGGTGCTCCGGCATCTGCCACCTCGCCACCTCCGTCGGGCGGACCCCGTCAGTCTGCTCCGGGTTCCTTGCACACGGCAATGGCCTCACTGCGGCATCTTCGGTGGTCAGAAGGGTGACTGTGATTGGTTGTGCCCCGGGAGGCGGGTCAGCAGCTCGCGGCCCTGCGCGGCGTGCTTGTGCTCGACGAGCACCTCGTAGCGGGTCGCGACGATACGGCTGACCGAGCTGAAGTCCCGCTGACCGCGCGTCGCGGCGTATCCGACGAGCGCCCAGATGATGCCGAACAGCGCACCGAACGCGACCGTGGAGAGGATGATCCCCAAGGCGTTGCCGGTGCCGAAGAACGAGAAGATCAGCCCGACGAACAGACCCATCCAGATGCCGGAGAGCAGACCGCCGAGGGCGACCCGTCCGGTCGTGAGCCGACCGGTGACCCGCTCCACCTGCTTGAGGTCGGTGCCGACGATCATGCAGTTCTCGACCGGGAACTCGTTGTCGGACAGGAAGTCGACGGCCTTCTGGGCCTCTTCGTACCTGTCGTAGACCCCGAGCGACTGAGGGAAGTCCAAGGTGAGCCCTGACTTCGGCGTGCGCATGTGGGACTGGCTGCTCATGTCTCCAGTGTCCCACCGAAAACCAAGGGCGACCTGAACGATCAGGTGATCGTCATGCCCCCGTCTACCGCGATCGTCTGCCCGGTGACGTACCCGCCGGCGTCGCTGGCGAGGAACACCAGGGCGGCGGCCAGCTCGGCCCCCTCGCCCTTGCGTCCGGCGGGGATCCGGGCCCCCATCGAGTCGAGGTAGCCGTCGGGGTACTGCTCGGTCATCTCGGAGGCGAAGAAGCCGGGGGCCAGCGCGTTCACCCGGATGCCCTTGCGGGCGGTCCACTGCTGCGCCAGGTCCCGGGTCAACCCGATCAGCCCCGCCTTGCTGGCGGCGTACGCCGCCTGCGGCAGTCCCGCGGTGGTGAGCCCGAGGACGCTGCTGATGTTCACGATGCTGCTGCCCGGCTGCATCACCCGGCCGCAGGCCTGGGCCATCCAGTAGCAGCCGTTCAGGTTCACGTCGATGACCTGCCGGAACTGCTCAGGCGTCTCCCGGGTGGCCGGCACAGCCGTGCCGACGCCGGCGTTGTTGACCAGTACGTCGACCCGCCCGAGCTCTCGCATCGCGGCGTCCACGAGCGCCTGGCACGCCTCAGGGTCGGCGACGTCGGTCTGGACCACGAGGGCCCGGCGTCCGCAGCCCTCGACGAGCTGTCGGGTCTGCTCGAGCCGGTCCACGCGACGGGCACCGAGGACGACGTCCGCACCGGCCTCGGCGAGCGCCTGCGCGAAGGCGACGCCGAGTCCGGACGACGCGCCGGTCACGACCGCGACCTTGCCGTCCAGCCGGAACATGTCCAGGACCGTCACGACGTCACCGCGGCCTGTCGTGCCTGCCAGGCGCTGGCCACCATCTCGTCGACCGTGTGCCGCATCTCCCAGCGCAGGTCCCGGGCGGCGAGGTCTCCGGACGCCACGATCCGGGCCGGGTCGCCGGGACGCCGTTCGTGGATCTCCGGCTCGAAGTCGATGCCGGTGACCCGCGCCATCGCGTCCATGATCTGCCGCACGGAGAGTCCCTCGCCGCTGCCGAGGTTGTAGACCGGCTCGAGCGCCGTGCCCGCGGCCAGGGCCTCGGCCGCGGCGACGTGCGAGATCGCCAGGTCCGCGACGTGCACGTAGTCGCGCACGCACGTGCCGTCGGGGGTGGGGTAGTCGTCCCCGTTGATCCGCGGTGTCCGTCCGGCGAGCAGCGCCTCGATCACCAGCGGGAACAGGTTGTGCGGGCTGGTGTCGTACACGTCGGGGGTGCCGGAGCCGACCACGTTGAAGTAGCGCATCGATGTGTGCCGCAGGCCGGTGGCGGTGGCCTGGTCACGCAGCAGCCACTCGCCGATCAGCTTCGACTCGCCGTACGGCGACTCCGGCCGGGTCGGGGTCTGCTCGGTGACCGTGTCCTCGTCCGGTGTGCCGTAGGTGGCGGCACTCGAGGAGAACACCACCTTGTCGACGCCGGCCTCCTGCATGGCGCGGAGCACGCTGAGGGTCCCGGCCACGTTCTGCTGATAGGTGTGCAGCGGCCGTTCCACGGACACCCCGGCGTACTTGAACGCGGCGACGTGCATGACGCCCTGGACCTCGTGGTCGCGCAGCGTGCCGAGGAGCAGCTCGGTGTCGAGGATGCTGCCCTCGACGAACGGCACGTCGTCGGGCACGAACTGCCGGTGCCCGCTGGAGAGGTCGTCCAGCACCACCGCCGTGAGACCCACCTCGTTGAATGCCCGCACCACGTGGGCGCCGATATAGCCGGCACCGCCCGTCACCAACCAGGTCATTCCCGCTCCCTCGCGTCCGTCCGCTGCCGCCCGACCCTAGCCGTTGGGGACACGCCGACCCGCGTCGCGCCCCGCATGAGATCTGCGTCACAGGGGGAGTAACGTGCGGGACGGATCGGTCCGAATCTCAGGAGGCTCGATGATCTTCGCCGCGGAAGCTCCCCAGCTCAGACTCGATGCCAACTGGGTCGACTACATCCTGATCGCCCTCTACTTCGTGTTCGTGCTCGGCATCGGCATCCTCGCCAGACGGTCGGTGTCGACCAGTCTCGACTTCTTCCTCTCCGGGCGTTCGCTGCCCGCCTGGGTCACCGGACTCGCGTTCATCTCCGCGAATCTGGGTGCGGTGGAGATCATCGGCATGTCCGCCAACGGGGCGAACTTCGGTATCCCGACCGTGCACTACTTCTGGATCGGCGCGGTGCCCGCCATGCTGTTCCTCGGCGTGGTGATGATGCCGTTCTACTACGGCTCGAAGGTTCGCTCGGTGCCGGAGTTCATGAACCGCCGGTTCGGCCCCACGGCGCACCTGGTGAACGCAATCAGCTTCGCCGTCGCCCAGCTGCTGATCGCGGGCATCAACCTGTACCTCCTGGCCAACATCGTGAACGTGCTCCTCGGCTGGCCGCTGTGGGTGGCCCTGCTGATCGCGGCGGCCATCGTCCTCACCTACACCGCCCTCGGCGGCCTCTCGGCTGCGATCTACAACGAGGTCCTCCAGTTCTTCGTGATCGTCGCCGCACTCGTACCGCTGACGCTGATGGGCCTCCACCGGGTGGGCGGGTACGACGGCCTCAAGGAGAGGATCGGCGCAACAGACGGCGGCTCGGAGCAGCTGTCCTCGTGGCCGGGGACGAACCTGACCGGCATCGACAGCCCGCTGCTCTCGGTGATCGGTCTGGTGTTCGGTCTGGGGTTCGTGCTGTCGTTCGGTTACTGGACGACCAACTTCGTCGAGGTCCAGCGCGCGATGGCGTCGAGCTCGATCTCGGCGGCACAGCGGGCGCCGATCATCGGTTCCTTCCCGAAGATGTTCGTGCCGTTCATGGTGATCTTCCCGGGCATGGTCGCCGGGGTGCTGGTCAGCGAGATCTCCGAGCCGAAGGCTTCGGGGGGCAGTCCGGACTACAACAACGCGCTGCTGTACCTGATGCGCGACCTGCTGCCCAACGGCATGCTCGGAGTTGCCATCGCGGGCCTGCTCGCCTCGTTCATGGCCGGCATGGCGGCCAACATCTCGGCGTTCAACACGGTGTTCACCTATGACCTGTGGCAGGACTACATCGTCAAGGACAACGAGGACCACTACTACACGACCGTCGGTCGGCTCGCGACCGTGGCGGCGACGGTGATAGCGATCGGCACGGCGTTCTTCGCGTCCAGCTACACGAACATCATGAACTACCTGCAGACGCTGTTCGGGTTCTTCAACGCGCCGCTGTTCGCGACCTTCATCCTCGGCATGTTCTGGAAGCGGATGACCCCGACGGCGGGCTGGACCGGGCTGGTCGGCGGGACCCTTGCCGCGGTCCTGGTCGGCGTCCTGAGCGAGGACGCTCTCGGGCCGATGTCCATCGGCGCGATTCCTCTGGAGGGACAGGGCGCGAGCTTCGTCGCCGCGGGCGCCGCCTTCTTTGCGGACCTCGCGATCAGCATCGGCGTCAGCCTGGTCACCAAGCCGAAGCCGGACTCGGAGCTGCGTGGCCTGGTCTACTCACTGACGCCGCGGGCCGACTTCCACGACCCGGCCGAGGGCCGGTTGTCCTGGTGGGAGCAGCCCACCAAGCTCGCGGGTGTCGCGCTGGTCATGGTCATCGCCCTCAACATCATCTTCTGGTAAGGGAGTCGAGTTCTCATGTCGCACACCACAGACGGCGATGCCGCCCGGCAAGGCCAGGGGGACGTTCCACACAAGGCCGGAGCGTTCGACATCCGGGTCTTCATCGCCTCACTGATCGGTATCTACGGCGTCGTGCTGGTGATCGCCGGTCTGGTCCAGAGCGACCGTCAGCTGGTGAAGACCGACGGCGTGAACATGAACCTGTTCGCGGGTATCGGCATGATCATCTTCTCGGCGGCGTTCCTGATCTGGGCCCGGCTCCGCCCGGTGGTGGTCCGTGCGGTGCCGCCGGACCCCGACGGCAGGCCACCGTCGGCGCACTGAGCACCGTGCCGCGGGTCGGCGGTGTAAATCGCGGTTAGTAAAAAGTCGTACTAATCGTGCGGTTCTAGGGCACAATCGTCGGTGAGGCCGGGGGGTCTCGACGAAATCTGTCCGGGGGGACCGATGAGCATCAACAAAAACGACGCTGCCATGCCTGCGTTACCGCCCGTGGGTGCGCTGCTGCGTCGACCCGCCGTCATCGTGCGGCACGAGGTGATGGCGAGCCTGCACGCCGCCGGCTTCGACGACGTACTGCCGGCGCACCTGGGGGTATTCCAGTACCCGGGGCCCGACGGCATGCGGCCGGGTGTGCTGGCCATGCGAACGCAGGCGTCCAAGCAGGCGATGAACCATCTGCTGCACCAGCTCGAGGCCGGCGGGTACCTACGACGCGAGGCGCATCCGGACGACCGGCGCACCCGCGTCGTCCGGCTCACCGAACGCGGCTGGGCCGCCTTCGGTGTCATCCGGCAGACGATGATCCGGATGGAGCGCGAGTGGTCGCGCGCGCTCGGTGAGGACCTGTACGGCCAGCTCGCCCGCGCGCTCGTGCGGCTCGAGGAGGTCCTCGACGAGCAGGTCACCACCGGGTCCTGAACCAGGGCGCCCGCGGGCCGAAACCCGCGGGCGCCGACGGACACTCGTGCGCTACCCTCGAACCATGCGGAAGCGCCTTCTTCTTGGTCGGCCGCGTTGAGCGTTGCCCCACCCGGGCAGGACATCGACGCGGCTACCCCTCGTGCCTGAGGGGTTTTTTTGTGCCCGCCCGCAGCAGGACGAGAAGGACGAGTGAGATGACGGACCAGGACACCAGCACCGGGACCGAGCGCGGCGCCGATCCGGGCACCGCGGAGGCGACGAGGTACGACGTCGTCGCCACGCAGGACAAGTGGCGCAAGGTCTGGGAGGACCTGAACCCCTTCGAGGCCGCCGACGACGGGGTCAAGGAGCGCCGCTACGCGCTGACGATGTTCCCGTATCCCAGCGGCGACCTGCACATGGGACACGCAGAGGTGCTGGCGCTGCACGACGTGATCGCGCGGTACTGGTGGCAGCGCGGGTACGACGTCCTGAACCCGATCGGCTGGGACTCCTTCGGCCTGCCCGCCGAGAACGCGGCGATCCGTCGCAACGAGAACCCCGCGACGTACACCTACGCGAACATCGAGACGCAGGCGGAGTCGATCCGCCGCTACGCCGTCTCCTTCGACTGGTCCCGCCGGCTGCACACGTCCGACCCCGACTACTACCGGTGGACGCAGTGGCTGTTCCTGCGCTTCCGCGAGCGTGGCCTGGCCTACCGCAAGTCCAGCCCGGTCAACTGGTGCCCGAACGACCAGACGGTGCTGGCCAACGAGCAGGTGGTCGACGGGATGTGCGACCGCTGCGGCGCCGTGGTGACCAAGCGTGAGCTGACGCAGTGGTACTACAAGGTGACCGAGTACGCCCAGCGGCTGCTGGACGACATGGCCCAGCTGGAGGGCCGCTGGCCCGAGCGGGTACTGGCCCTGCAGCGCAACTGGATCGGCCGGTCCGAGGGCGCGCACGTCGACTTCGC
>Ga0307409_100001531_pt1 | contig 11461 bp, 6 predicted proteins | sample 322Ometagenome_2_FD_203888 | JGI IMG/M metagenome (GOLD analysis project Ga0307409, IMG submission 203888) | Maize rhizosphere microbial communities from greenhouse at UC Davis, California, United States - 322HYB-O-2 | ecosystem: Host-associated > Plants > Roots > Rhizosphere > Soil | place...
GCAGATCGCGATGAGCTCGAACAGCTGCGGGTGCATCGTGATCAGGTTGACCCCGAACGGCTTGCGCGTGAGCGTCTTGGTCCCGGCGATCTCCGCGTCGAGCAGCTCCGGCGTCATCGCCCCGCAGGCGATCACCCCGAACCCGCCCGCCTCGCTGATCGCGGCGACCAGGTGGCGCTCCGACACCCAGCTCATCGCGCCGCACAGGATGGCGTGCTCGCTGCCGAGGAAAGCGCAGCCGCGCTGCATCAAATGGGCGGTCAGGGGGAACGGGTTCATCGCCCGCGCGCTTAGGCGAGGGCGGGTGGAGCGGCAATAGCGGCATGGCGACGACTAATCGATTTTACCGCACGTATTGAGCGAGCTTAATCGCTTAACTCGCTTGAACGCCGCGCCTAGGGTCGAGCCCGGATTCGTTTTCGAAGGAGCACGACGATGGACGCGGTGACCGGATCGATGGCGGGCGGCTGCCCGGTGGGCAAGGACGGCGGTGTGCGCTCGCTGCTCGGGCGGCAGAACCGCGACTGGTGGCCCGACGCGCTGGCGGTCGAGATTCTTGCACCCAACGGCGCGGCCAATCCGATGGGCGACGACTTCGATTACGCCGAGCAGTTCGGAAAGCTCGATTACCAGGCGCTCAAGGCCGACCTCACCGCACTGATGACCGAGAGCCAACCGTGGTGGCCGGCCGACTACGGTCACTACGGCCCGTTCTTCATCCGCATGGCCTGGCACGCGGCGGGGACTTATCGCACCGGCGACGGCCGCGGCGGCGCCAACAGCGGCCAGCAGCGCTTCGCCCCGCTCAACTCGTGGCCCGACAACGGCAACCTCGACAAGGCGCGCCGCCTGCTGTGGCCGATCAAGCAGAAGTACGGCCAGTCGATCAGCTGGGCCGACCTGTTCATCCTCGCCGGCAACGTCGCCATCGAATCGATGGGCGGGCCCGTGTTCGGCTTCGGCGGCGGCCGCGCCGACGTGTTCGAACCGGAACGCGACATTTACTGGGGCGACGAGGACAAGTGGGTCAACGAAGGCGTCGCCACCCGCATCCGGCCGGACGAGGCGCTCGAGCTCGAGGGCCCGCTCGCCGCGATCCAGATGGGGCTTATCTACGTCAATCCCGAAGGGCCGGGCGGCGAACCCGACCCGCTGCAGTCCGCGCGCGACATCAAGGTCACGTTCGAGCGGATGGCGATGAACCACGAGGAGACCGTGGCACTGACCGCCGGCGGTCACACCTTCGGCAAGGCCCACGGCAACGGCGATCCGTCCAAGCTCGGCCACGCGCCGGCCGGCAGCGACCTCGCCGCGCAAGGTTTCGGCTGGGTCAGCGGCGAGGAGCACGGCGGAATCGGCGAGCACGCTGTGACCAGCGGGATCGAAGGATCGTGGGTCAACACCCCCACCGCGTGGAGCGAGAACTACTTTCGTCTGCTGCTCGACTACGATTACGAGCTGGTCCGCTCGCCCGCGGGCGCGCAGCAGTGGCGGCCGGTGAACCAGAAGCCCGAGGACATGGCGCCCGCCGCGCACGACCCGTCGAAGCGCGTCCCGACGATGATGACCACCGCCGACATGGCGCTCAAGATGGACCCCGAGTTCCGCAAGATCTCGGAGAAGTTCCGCACCGACCACGAAGCGTTCAAGGACGCCTTCGCCCGCGCCTGGTTCAAGCTGTGCCACCGCGACATGGGGCCGAAGATCCGTTACCTCGGCCCCGAAGTCCCGGCCGAAGACCTGATCTGGCAGGATCCGATCCCCGCAGGGACCAAGCCGTCCGACGCCGATGTCGCGGCGATCAAGGCCAAGATCGCCGACAGCGGTCTCACCGTGGCGCAGCTGGTCAAGACCGCCTGGGCTTCGGCCTCGACTTACCGCAAGTCCGACCACCGCGGCGGCGCCAACGGCGCGCGCATCCGCTTGGCGCCGCAGAAGGACTGGGACGTCAACGAGCCGGCCGAGCTGGCCAAGGTGCTGAGCACATTGGACGGCTTGCGCGGCAACCTGTCGCTGGCCGACGCGATCGTGCTCGGCGGCGTGGTCGGGGTCGAGAAGGCGGCCAAGGACGCCGGATGGCCGGTCGCGGTGCCGTTCGCCGGCGGGCGCGGCGACGCGACGGCCGAGCAGACCGACGCCGAAAGCTTCGCTCCGCTCGAGCCGCAAGCCGACGCGTTCCGCAACTACCTGCCCAAGAAGCTGCGGGTGAAGACCGAGGAGATGATGCTCGACAGGGCCGCGCTGCTCGGGCTGTCGGTGCCCGAAATGGCGGTGCTGCTGGGCGGCTTGCGCGTGCTCGGGGCCAACCACGGCGGGCGCGGTCACGGCGGCTTCACCAAGCGCAGCGGCCAGCTGACCCCCGACTTCTTCGTCAACCTGCTCGACATGACCAACGTGTGGAAGGCGGTCGACGGCTCGGACGAGGAGGAGTTCGTCGCCACCGACCGCACCAGCGGCGGCGAGACCTGGCGCGCGACCCGCGCCGATCTCGTGTTCGGCTCCAACGCCGAGCTGCGCGCGGTCGCCGAGGTCTATGCCGAGAAGGGCCACGAGGAGAAGTTCGTCAAGGACTTCGTCAAGGCGTGGACCAAAGTGATGAACGCCGACCGCTTCGACCTCGGCAAGGGCGTCGACGCCAGGTAGCCCCGGCGCGCTCGACCGGCGACGGAGCCCGTTCGCCGTCGGTCGAGCGAAGCCTTTGCCAAGGCTGTGTTAAGCCGGTAATACAGCCTTCGCGATGCTGTTCTTCCGGCGCGAGCCGACCGATTCCCCGCCCCCCGACGGGCTGCCGCCGCCGCCCGCCTATCGGGTGTTGCCGCCCGGCGCGGCGCCCTCGTTCGAGCCGGCGCCGATTGAGCCGGTGCGCCAGCCGCGCACTTGGCGGTGGTGGGCGCCGCGCGCGCTCGCCGGCCTGCTCGCGCTGTTCGTGCTGCTCGTCGCCTGGCTCGCGCTGACCGCGCCGCTGTCGAAGTCGCTCCAGCCGATCGCTCCGCCGCAGCTGACGCTGCTCGCCGCCGACGGCACCCCGATCGCGCGGATGGGGGCCAACGTCGACCGCCCGGTCGAAGCGGCCAGGCTGCCCGAGCACGTGATCGAGCCGTTCCTCGCGGTCGAGGACCGCGACTTCTATTCGCACTGGGGGATCAGCCCGCGCGGGATCGTCCGCGCGGCGTGGGGCAACCTGACCAGCAGCCGCACGCAGGGCGGCAGCACGATCACCCAGCAGCTCGCCAAGTTCACGTTCCTCAGCCCCGAGCAGAGCCTCGGGCGCAAGCTGCGCGAGGCGCTGATCGCGTTCTGGCTCGAAGCTTGGCTGAGCAAGGACGAGATCCTCGAGCGCTACCTCTCCAACGCCTATTTCGGCGACAACGCCTATGGCCTGCGCGCGGCCTCGCTGCATTACTTCTACCGCCAGCCCGAGCGCCTAACGCCGAGCCAGGCGGCGATGCTCGCCGGGCTGGTCAAGGCGCCCTCGCGGCTCGCCCCGACCAAGAACTTCCGGCTGGCCGAAAAGCGGATGCGCGTCGTGCTCGGCGCAATGGTCGACGCCGGCTACCTGACCCCGCGCGAGGCCGGGGCGATGCGCGCGCCGGCGCTCGATGTGCGCGACGCCACCGAGATTCCCACCGGGACCTACTTCGCCGATTGGGCGCTGCCCGAGGCGCGGCGCCAGAGCGACGTCGGCTATGCCCGTCAGACTCTGACCACCACGCTCGATTCCCGCCTGCAAAACGCCGCCCGGCGCGCGGTCGCCAACGCCGGTCTCGGCAAGGCCCAGGTGGCGCTGGTGGCAATGCGCCCGACCGGCGAGGTAGTGGCGATGGTCGGTGGGCGCGATTACGCCAAGTCGACCTTCAACCGCGCCACGCAGGCGCGGCGCCAGCCGGGCTCGACCTTCAAGCTGTTCGTCTATCTCGCCGCGCTGCGCCGCGGCTGGTCGCCCAGCGACACCATCGCCAACACCCCGATCGAGCAGGGCTCGTACCGCCCGCACAACGCCGGCGACGCTTATTCGCCGAGGCTTACCCTGGCCGAAGCGTTCGCGCGGTCTAGCAATGTCGCTGCGGTCCGCCTGATGGGCGAGGTCGGCAGCGAAGCGGTCATCAAGACCGCGCGCGACCTCGGCATCGCCGCGCCGCTGCCCCAAGGCGACCCGAGCCTTGCGCTCGGGACTTCGGGGATGACCCTGCTCGAGCTGACCGCGGCTTACGCCGGCGTCGCGGGCGAGCGCAATCCCGTGGCCCCGACCGCGTTCAAGGCCGCGGACGAGGACTGGTTCGGCTGGCTGCTCAACCGCCGCCGCAGCCTCTCGGGCGCGCAGCGCGAGGCGATGGAGGAGATGCTGCGCGGCGCGGTCGAGCGTGGGACCGGGCGCGCCGCGCGGCTCGGCGTCCCGGCGTATGGCAAGACCGGGACCACCCAGGACCACCGCGACGCGCTGTTCGTCGGCTTCGCCGGCGATTTGGTCGTGGGCGTCTGGGTCGGCAATGACGACAACACCCCGTTGAAGGGGATCACTGGCGGCGGAGCCCCGGCGCGGATCTGGCGCGACTTCATGCGTGCCGCGCTCGGCGAGCGCGCCGCCCCGCCGCGCCGGGCGCGGCCCGATCCGCGCGGCCCGGTCGAGCCGCTCGACGTCCCCGACCCAACCGACATCCCGCCCGGCGAGGTCGGCCCGATCCGGCTCGAGGAGGGCGAGGCTGTGCTCAGCACCGAAATCGGCGGCCGTCCGCTCGACGTGCGGATCGGCGAAGACGGCGTGCGCGTCGACGACGGACGCAGCGCCGACCAAGTCGCGCGCGACCGCGAGGCTTGGCAGCGCGTCCAGGAGCAGGCGCGCCAGTCGCTGCGCGAGGCGCGCGAACGCGCCGAAGAAGCGCAGCGGCGGTTCGAGGACGAAGCTCGGCGCTAGCGCCGGCACACCTCGCCATTGTCGGTCGAGATTCGCGACCGCATCAGGCTCGGGTCGGTGTTGATGATGATGCCGCTCGAGCCGCACTTGCGCAGCTGGAACCGGACCTTGCGCGCCTTGAAGTCGAGGCTGACCCGGCGAAAGGTCTCGAGCAGGTCGGTGCCGAGCAGCAGCGCCGGCTCCTCGGCCAGCCCGAACACCGCGAACGGCGGCACGTCGGCGAACGCTATCGGCACGTTGCGCAAGGTCACCGAGCCGAGCCGCAGCTCGCCGATCCGCGCGACCTGGATGGGGATTGTCACCCCCGTCACCCCGGTGACCTCGAGCGTGACGAACTTGTCGCGGTTGCCGCGGATCAGCTTGTCGCGCAACTTGGTGTTGCCGATGGAGATCTGCGATCCGGTGTCGACCACGGCTTCCAAAGGCAGCCCGGCGGCGCGGACCTGGGTCAGGATCAGCTGACCGCGGCGGCGATGCGCGGTGACCACGATCTCGCCCTCCATGCGCGGCGCCGGCTTCGACGCGTCCTCGACCTTGATCAGCCGCTTCTCGAAATCCATCATCAGCCGCTGTCGGACCAGCGCGTCGATCCCGATCATCCCGTGGCCGCCGACGTCGCGCTCCTCGAGCGCGGGCAGCTCGAGGTCGCGGATCACGCTCGGGCCGAGCGACAGCTCCTCGACTAGGACGCGTTCGACCCGGCTGCTCGCGGTCATCGAGTTGAGGATCGCCGGGGTGCCGGTGGGCAATTGCAGCGCGCGCGCGATCCGCCAGCCGACCACCGAGCTGTCGGCGCCGCTGTCGACGATGAACTTGTAGGGTCCGGTGCCGTTGACCCGGACGTCGACGGTCATCCGCGTGTGGACCTTGCGCGCGTCGATGTCGTCGCCGCCGATGTCGAGGGTGTCGTCGATCACCGCGGGCGGCAGCTTGGGCATCGTCCCTGGCGTGACGTGAACCGGTTTGGGCGGCTTCGGCGCGGCGGACCATCCGACAGTGGACGCGCCCGTGGCCAAGGCCAGGCCCGCCGCCAAAGCCGCGATTCGCCGAGTCTTCACCACCGCCTCATCCGGGCAGATTAGCACGAACGCCGGCTTGATTCACCGACGTGCGTCGGTTGCATTGCGCGGCTTGACGAGAGCACGCCGATCAGGCCGCCTCGTCGTCGGCCGCGTCCATGCCATAGGCGGTGTGCAGCACGCGCACCGCGAGCTCGGTCTCGTCCTCGTCGATCAGCACGCTGACCTTGATCTCGCTGGTCGAGATCGCCTGGATGTTGATCCCACGGTCTGCCAGCGCCTTGAACATCGTCGCAGCGACCCCGGCGTGGCTCTTCATGCCGACCCCGACGACGCTGATCTTGGCAATCCGGGCATCGGACAGCATTCGGTAAAAGCCGATCTCGGCCTGCTTGGCCTCGAGCATCGCCAGGCTGCGGGCGAGGTCGGCGCGCGGCACCGTGAAAGTCACGTCGGTCTCGCCTTTGTCCTTGGCGACGTTCTGGATGATCATGTCGACGTTGATGCTCGCCGCGGAGAGCGGGCCGAAGATGTGCGCGACCGAGCCGGGCTTGTCCGGCACCCGGGTCAGGGTGATCTTGGCTTCGGTCTTGTCGTGGGCGATGCCGGTGATCAGCTGGCGTTCCATCATCGTCTGTTCCACTTCCTCGTCGCTGACGATCATCGTTCCGGGCAGGCTGTCGGCAGGCGGGGCGTCGTCGCCGATGAACGAGCTCAGCACCTGGATCCGCACGCCTTCCTTCATCGCCAGCCCGACCGAGCGGGTCTGGAGCACTTTGGCCCCGACGCTGGCGAGCTCGAGCATCTCCTCGTAGGTGACCTGCTTCAATTTGCGCGCCTTGGCGACGATCCGCGGGTCGGTGGTGTAGACCCCGTCGACGTCGGTGTAGATGTCGCAGCGGTCGGCCGCGACTGCCGCTGCGACCGCCACCGCGCTCGTGTCCGACCCGCCGCGCCCAAGCGTCGAAACCCGGCCGTCGTCGGAAAGGCCCTGAAAGCCGGGGATTACCGCCACCTCGCCCGATCGCATCGAGGCGATCAGCGCGTCGGCCGGAATGTTCTCGATCCGCGCCTTGGCGTGGGCGCCGGTGGTCAGGACCGGCAGCTGCCAGCCGAGCCACGAGCGCGCCTTGCACCCCAGCGCCTGGAGCGTGAGCGCGAGCAGCCCGCTGGTCACCTGCTCGCCCGAGGCGAGGACGACGTCGTACTCGGCCGGGTCGAACAGCGGGTTGGCCTCGCGGCAGAAGTTGACCAGGCGGTCGGTCTCGCCGGCCATCGCGCTGACCACGACCGCGACCTCATGGCCGGCGGCCTGCTGGCGCTGGACGATCCGCGCCACCCGGCGGATGCGCTCGGTCCCGGCCATGCTGGTGCCGCCGAACTTCATCACGATCCGGGCCAAGGCGGGGTCCTCTGCGCAGGAAAATCGCCGCGCCGGGGCCTCGCCCCGCGGCGGGCGCCCTGTTAGGGAGCGGCAGTGGATAAGGCAACCGCCCCGACCATCCGCGCGCAAGAGGCGGCGCACTTCGGCCGGCTGGCTGCGGATTGGTGGGATCCCAAGGGCTCGTCGGCGATGCTCCATCGGCTCAACCCGGTGCGGCTGGGGTTCGTCCGCGACGCGATCGACAGCCATTGGGGCGGCGACCCGGCCGATCTCAAACCGCTGGCCGGCAGGCGCGCGCTGGATGTCGGCTGCGGCGCCGGCCTGCTGTGCGAACCGCTGGCGCGGCTCGGCGCGGCGGTGACAGGTGTCGATGCAGCGGCGGAAAACGTTGCCGCCGCGAAGGCGCACGCCGAAGGATCGGGACTCGCGATCGCCTATGACGCCGGCGAGCTGGCCGAGCTCGACCTCGGCCGCTTCGACCTCGTCACCTCCATGGAAGTGATCGAGCACGTCGCCGACAAGCCCGCCTTCGTCGCCGCGCTCGCCGCGAGCTTGGCTCCAGGCGGGTTGCTGATCCTCTCCACTCCCAACCGCACCCCCGCCTCGCGGTTGCTGCTGGTCGGCGCGGCCGAGGCGATCGGCGCGATTCCCCGCGGCACGCACCACTGGGAAGACTTCGTCACCCCCGACGAGCTGAGCGAACATCTGGCCGGCGCGGGGCTGACGATGGGCGAGCCAACCGGCATCGGCTGGTCGCCGGGCAAGGGGTTGCACCTCTCCAACGACTTGTCGTTGAACTACATCGTCACCGCGTCAGCCGCGCCGCCAGCCTGATCGCCATCGCCACAAGCGTCAGCGTCGGATTGGCCCAGCCGGCTGTGACGAACGTCGAGCTGCCGGCAATCCACAAATTGGCATAGCCGTGGACGCGGCAGTCGGGGTCGGTGACGCTGGTCTTGGGGTCGTTGCCGAGGCGAGTCCCGCCGATATGGTGGTAGCCGGCGATCGGGTGATTGCCGACGGTCGGGTCGACCGGCCAGGCGGTGCCGGGCTCGCTCAGCCAGCCGCTGGGAGTGACGCCGCGCTGCCCCACGCGTTTCATCTCGCCATCGAACACTTCGGCGAAGACCCGCGCGGTGTGCTTGTCGAGCTCGCTCAAGCGCCAGTCGAGGTCGGCGCGGCGGTTGCCGAGCGCGTCATGCTTGTCGGAGAGCACCACCCGGCTGTCCGGATTAGGCGCCTGCTCGCCCCGGACGATCAGGTAGAGGCCGGCGCCGGCATAGCGCGCGCGGGCGTGCTCGAACGGCTCGCGGACGGTGCGATGGAACCAGCTCCGTACCCCCCGATACAAGTGATCGAGCGCGCGCCCGCGGCGGTTGGGATGCAGCGAGTGTTTGAGGTTGTGGTAGAGCTTGTTGCCCAGCGCGACGCCGTGCCTGGGGTCGCGCTGGAGCTTGAACGTGACGATCGAGTTGAGCGCCTCGCGCTCGCGCTGGACCGCGTCGGACAGCCGCAGCAGCGGCGCGAGCGGGACGTCCCCTTTCATGAAGCGTTTCTGGAACGACGCCCAGAGATCGGCCGGGGCCTCGGTCTCGACTTTGCCGATGCGCCCGGTCGGGTGCTCCATGAAGAAGCGGCCGACCTGGTCGTGGGCGTTGCCGACGCCCGCCGCTTCGACGTCGTTCGAAACCAGCAGCAGCCGCGCGTTCTCGATCGCCCCACACGCGACGATGTAGTGCTTCGCGACGACCTTGGAGCGAAAGCCGCCGCCGAGCGCGCAAATCTCGACATGGTCGATGCCGTTGGCCTCGGCGTTGGCCTGGAGCTTTACCGCGTTGGCATGGATCAGGATGCGCAAGTTGGGCGCGGCGATCAGGTCGTTGGCGCGGCTCGCGGCGAAGCGCTCGTTGGCTTCGTCGAAGCGCCACAGCCGGGTCGCGAGCCTGGCGGGGTCGAAGCCCGGGTTCTCGAGCCTGAGCGTCGCCCAGGCGTCGGTCTCGCCGTAATCGAACTCGCCGAGCTCGAAGTCGGCGTGCGCCTCGCGGTACCACGGGTCGAGCTCGGCGCGTCCGAACGGCCAGCCGCTGTGCGGCACCCAGGAGCGCTTCTCGAAATCGATCGGATCGAACAGCGCCGCGCGGCCGCCCCAGATCGACACCGTCCCGCCGAAGAAGCGCAGCCGCGCCTCGTCGAGGTCGTAGTAGGGCAGCCCAAGGTTGCGCCCGCGATAGAGCGCCTGGGTCGCGGCCTCGAAATCGGTCCCGCCGCTTTCGAGCAGCATGACGTCCTTGCCCGCGCGCAGCAGCCGGCGGGCAATCGTCACCCCCGCCGCGCCGGCGCCGATCACGCAGAATTCCGCCCGGTGGTCTGCGGCTTCCGGGTTCTTGCGGAAGTCGATCAACATGCCGCGACCGCCTGGAGCTCGGCCGGATCGCAGGCTTTCGTTTGCTCCCACCAAATTGCGAACATCGCCACTGCGTAGAGCACGCGGCCGTGGTTGGCGCGCCCCTGCCGGTGCTCGGCGAAGAGCTGCTCGACCGCTTGCGGCTGGAGATAGCCCGCGCCGCTCGCGCCGCTGCCGGTCCACGCGGCTTGCGCGAAATCGGCGAAGTCGCCGCGGAACCATTCCGCGAAGGGCAGCTGAAAGCCGAGCTTGCGATTGTGCAGCGCGCCCGGGAACAGCCACGGCTCAACCGCTTTCCTCAGCGCGTACTTGCCGGTCTTGCCGCGCAGCTTCATCTCGCGCGGCATCGTCAGGCTCCATTCGACGAACTTGTGGCCGAGGAACGGCACGCGCGCCTCGAGGCTCGCCGCCATGCTCGCGCGATCGGTGCGGTTGAGGAGCGAGCTGGTCATGTGCAGCGCGATGTCGGCGAGCATGAACTGCTCGAGGGGACCGAGCGCCTGGGCCTCCGGATTGGAAAAGTATTCCGCTTCGAGCCGGGCGAAATTGTCGGGCGGATCCTGGCGGTCGTGGAAGCCGGGCGCGTAGAGCCGCTCGCGAACCCACGGGTTGGTGATCGTGGTTCCGGAGAAGAAGCGCTGGAAGCTCGACGGCAGCTCGGCGGCCTGGCGGAACTTGCGCGCGTTGCCGCCGAGCGCGCCCGGCAGCCGGTCGAGCGCGCCGGCCAGCGGCCCGAGCGCCCTGAGCAACGGCGCCATCTGCGCGGCGCGGAGCGCGGTGCGCTGGCGCTTGTAGCCGGCGAAGATTTCGTCCGAACCCTCGCCGCACAGGACGACTTTGACATGGTTGGCGGCCAGCCGCGACAAGTGCCAGATCGGCACGGCTGCGGTCGCCGCGCACGGCTCGTCGAACGAGGCCTGGACCGCGGGCAGGAGGTCGCCCGCCGCGACCGGCTCGAGCGGCAGGACGATGTGCTCCATCCCGAGGTGCCTGGCGATCCGCGCCGCGCTCTCGGTCTCGTCGATGCTCGTGCCGGGAAAGCCGACGGTGAACGCCTTGACCGGCGCCGAGGCGGCGCGGCTCATCGCCGCGGCGATCGCGCTCGAATCGACGCCGCCCGAGAGGAAGCAGCCGACGGTGACGTCGGCCAGCATGTGTTGCTCGACCGTGCGCCGGAGCCGCTCGCGGGTCTCCTCGATCCACTCCGCCTCCGACTTGCCCGGTGTCACCGCGAAGCGCGGATGCCAGAAGCGCTTGATCTCGGGTTCGTTCGCCGCGCCGAGGTGGAGCACGTGTCCGGGCTCGAGGCTCCGCACCTCGCGCCAGATCGAGCGCGGCTTCTGGACGTGGCCGAAGCTGAAGAAATCGTGGACCGCACGTTCGTCGAAGGTGAACTCGTGCTCGGGCAGGACGCGCAACGCGCGGATTTCCGAGGCGAAGGCAAGCCCGTCGCGCTGCTGCGTGTAGTAGAGCGGCTTGATCCCCAGCGGGTCGCGCGCCAGCGTCAGCCGGCGTTCGTGCGCGTCCCAGATCCCGACGCCGTACATCCCCTCGAGCCGCGGCCAGGCTTCGTCGCCCCAGCGGACGTAGGCCGCGAGCAGGGTTTCGGTGTCGCTGTGCGTGGCGAATCGCCAGCCCCACGCCTCGAGTTCTGGGCGCAGCTCGGGGTGGTTGTAGATTTCGCCGTTGAACACGATCGCCCAGCGCCCGTCGGGCGAGAAGATCGGCTGGTGCCCGCCGGC
>Ga0307409_100001532_pt1 | contig 11458 bp, 12 predicted proteins | sample 322Ometagenome_2_FD_203888 | JGI IMG/M metagenome (GOLD analysis project Ga0307409, IMG submission 203888) | Maize rhizosphere microbial communities from greenhouse at UC Davis, California, United States - 322HYB-O-2 | ecosystem: Host-associated > Plants > Roots > Rhizosphere > Soil | place...
GCCGCGATGCGCTCGAGCGCGTGCTCGAGCTGCTCGCCGCAGTCGCAGCGCAGCGAGTGGAAGACGTCGCCGGTCAGGCACTCGGAATGGACGCGGACGAGGACGTTCTCGGCGCCCTCGACGTCGCCGTTCACGAGCGCGAGGTGCGTCTTGGACGTCAGCTTCTCGCGGAACGCGATCGCGGTGAACTCGCCGTACTCGGTCGGAAGCCTCACCGCCGCCCCGCGCTCGACGAGCTTCTCGTGCCGGCGCCGGTACTCGACGAGGTCGGCGACGGTGATCATCCGCAGCCCGTGCCGGTCGCAGTACGGCACCAGGTCGGGCACGCGCGCCATCGTGCCGTCGTCGTTCATGATCTCGCACACGACGCCCGCCGGCGTCAGGCCGGCGAGCTTCGCGAGGTCGACGGCGGCCTCGGTCTGGCCGATCCGCTCGAGCACCCCGCCCGGCTTCGCCCGCAGCGGGAAGACGTGACCGGGCTGGACGAGATCGTGCGCCGTCGACTCCGGATGGATCGCGACCTGGATCGTCCTGCTGCGGTCGGCGGCGGAGATCCCCGTCGTCACGCCCTCGCGCGCCTCGACGGAGACGGTGAACGCCGTGCCGAGCGGCGTCTCGTTGTGGTCGGTCATCGGGCGGAGCCCCATGTGGTCGGCGCGCTCCTCCGTCAGGCACAGGCAGATGAGCCCGCGGGCGTGCGTCGCCATGAAGTTGATCGCTTCAGGCGTTGCGAACTGCGCGGCGATCACGAGGTCGCCCTCGTTCTCGCGGTCGGGGTCGTCGACGACGACGACGAGCCGCCCGGCGCGGATGTCCTCGATCGCCTCTTCGACCGTCGCGAACGTCGTCGTGGCTGCCATGGTCAGAGGCTAGCGACCGAGCAGGCGCTCGACGTACTTCGCCAGGACGTCGGCCTCGAGGTTCACGGGGTCGCCGGCCTCAAGCGCGCCGAGCGTCGTCGCCTCGAGCGTGTGCGGCACGAGCGCCACGGCGAAGCGGCCGTCCTCGACGGCGGCGACGGTCAGGCTCGTGCCCTCGACCGCGATCGAGCCCTTCTCGACGATGTACGGCACGACCTCCGGCGGCGCGTCGAACCACATGCGCGCCCCGACGCCCTCGGGGTCGACGCGGCGGACGGTGCCGACGCCGTCCACGTGGCCCTGGACGTAGTGCCCGCCGAGCGGCTCGCCCGCGCGCACCGCCGTCTCGAGGTTCACACGCGACCCGGTCTCGAGGCGGCCGAGCGACGTCCGCTCGAGCGTCTCGGGAACGGCGTCGAATGCGAGGCGGCCGTCGTCGACGGAGATCACCGTCAGGCAGCAGCCGCTGATCGCGACCGAATCGCCGACTGCGGTCGCCGCCGCGGTGTCCGGAGCCTCGATCTCGAGCCGCAGGCCGTCCGCGCCGCCGGCGGCCGCGACGACCGTTCCGACCTCGCACACGATCCCGGTGAACATCCGCCGACGGCGTCAGTCGCCGTAGACGAGCGTCTCGATCGTCTCGCGGACGACGACCTCGAGCTGCCCGCGCTCCCCCGGCGCCGCGGCCGCGAGCTCGCCGAGAAGCTCGCCGACGGCGTTCCGCTGGCCGGGCGCGAGCTCCTCGGTCCCGAGGTCCTGCACCTTGCGACGGAGCTCGTCGTTGCCGAGCGTCCGCGTCAGCCAGTGCGAGAGCAGGGTGACGATCTGGTCGTCGGTGCGCCGGGTGTCAGGGCTCGTGGACATACGCTTCGAGGAGGACGTCCTCACCGACCGGCCGCGCGGCCAGCCGCGAGAGCGTGCGAACGGAGCGTAGCGCAGATAGCAGACCCGGCCCCGAACCAGCGAGCCGCGGCGCGACGAAGACGAGCACCTTGTCGACGAGGTCGGCCTCGACGAATGCCGCCGCGAGCGTCGGCCCGCCTTCGAGGAGCAGCGACTGGACGCCCTCGCCCGCGAGCCCGCGCAACTCGTCTTCGAGGCCGCCCGTCCGGAGCTCGAGCTCCGACCCGCGTGGAAGCGGCCCGCGGCCGAACGCGAGCCGTCGCGGCTGGCCGCGCGGATTCGGGACGTCGCGCGCGTCGAGGCGCGGCGCGTCGGCCCGCGCCGTCCCCATCCCGACGGCGACGGCGTCCACCTCTGCCCTCAGCCTGTGGACGAGCCGGCGGCTCGCCTCGCCGCTGATCCAGCGCTCGCCGGGAAGCGTCGTCCTCCCGTCGAGCGTGACGGCGGCCTTGTAGACGACGAACGGACGTTTGCGCGAGACCCACGTCCGCCACGCCTCGTTCTGCCGCCGCGCCTCCCACGTGTCGCGGAGCTCGACCTCGACGCCCTGCGCGCCGAGGCGCGCGAGCCCGCCGCCGGCCTCGGGATTCGGATCGAGCGACCCCGCGACGACCCGCGTCACGCCCGCCGCGAGGATCCGGTCGACGCACGGGGGCGTCCGCCCGTGGTGCGCGCACGGCTCCATCGTCAGGTAGAGCGTCGCGCCGCGCGCTCGCTCACCCGCGGCGTCGAGCGCGACGATCTCGCCGTGTCGGCCGCCGTACTCCTCGGTCGCACCCTCGCCGACGATCTCGTCGCCGCTGACGACGACGGCGCCCACCGTGGGGTTCGGATAGGCGCGCCCCCTGGCGGCCGCCGCGAGATCGAGAGCTCGCTCCAGGTGGCTCACGCGAGCGCGTCGACGAGCCTGCGGTAGCGCTCCGCGAGGTCGTCGCCGGCGAAGACGGCCGACCCCGCGACCAGGAGCGTCGCGCCGGCGTCGTGGAGCTCGCGGATGTTGCCGGCGCCGACTCCCCCGTCGACCTGGATCGGCGCGGCGCCGTCGAGTGCGTTCGCGAGCCGGCGAACCCGGTCGGTCGTGTCCGGCCGGAGCGGCTGGCCCGAGTATCCGGGATGGATGCCCATGCACAGGACGATGTCGACCTCGGAAGCGACGGCGGCCACGTCCTCGGGCTCGGTGGCGGGGTTGAACGCGACACCCGCCTGAAGGTCGTGCCCACGCGCGGCGGCGACGGTCGCGTCGACGTCGGCGACGGCTTCGTAGTGGAAGGTGACACTGTCGCCGCCGGCTGCGGCGACCGGCGCGAAGTACTTCGCGGGGTTCTCGACCATCAGGTGGACGTCTACCGCGCCGCCCCTGCCGTGGACGAGCCCGGAGATCGACTGGAGCACGATCGGCCCCATCGTCACGGGCTCGACGAAGTGGCCGTCTCCGACGTCGAAGTGGAACACGCGGCACCCGGCCTCGAGCAGCGTCTCGATCTGCGCGCCGAGCCGGGCGAAGTCGGCCGCGTACAGCGACGGCTCCACCTCGACTCTCCGGATCCAGTCGCGCCAGGACATCGAGCGGCGTCCGATCCTACGCGCGCATCCGGCTGATGAAGAACCCGGACGTGCTGTCGCGGTGCGGACGCGTGAGCAGGAACTCGGGCCGCTTCGGATGCGCGTAGCGCGGCCACTCGCGCCCGAGCGGCTCGACCGCGAGGCCCGACGCGTCGACGACGGCTTCGTTCTCGTCGGCGTTCAGCGTGCAGACGGCGTAGACGATCGTCCCTCCCGGCCTCGTCCGCGCGGCGGCCGCCTCGATGAGCTCGAGCTGGAGATCGGGGAGCGGCCGCGCGCGCCACCGGAGGTCGGGGCGCCGGGCGAGGACGCCGAGGCCGGAGCACGGCGCGTCGACGAGGGCGTGGTCGAAGCCGCTCTCGTCGAGCTCGCGAACATCGGCGCGGACGACGCGGACATTGGTGGCGCCTGCGCGCCGCACGTTCTCCTCGAGCTCTCGTGCCCGGCCCTCGTGGATCTCGACCGCCGTCACCTTCCCCCGGAGCATCGTCGTCTTCGCTCCGGGCGCCGCGCACGCGTCGAGCACGCGGTCGCCGTCGGCCGATCGGAGGACGAGCGCGGCGAGCTGCGACGCGCGGCTCTGCGGCCAGACGCGTCCCGCCGCCACTTCGTGCTGGTCGACACGATCGACACGGTACGCGCCCGGGATGTCGGTCGGCTCACCGACCGGCTCGGCCGATCTCACGACGAGCTCGGGCGGCTCGTTCTGCGCACGCATCAGCTCGAGAGCCTCGTCGCGCCCCCAATCGCGTTCCCAGACGTCGTAGATCCAGTCGGGGTAGGAGTGCTTGAGCGGCCCCTCCGGGAGCGACGCGACGAGGCCGCGGAACCCGGTCGCGAGGCGCCGCACGACGGCGTTCGTGAACGCCGTGGCACGTTCGAGGCGCGCGGCCCGGACGAGCTCCACGGCGTCGTCGGCGACCGCGTGCGCCGGAGCCTCGCTCCACGCGAGCTGGAACGCCGCGATGCGCAGCGACGCGACGACAGCGGCGTCGAGCTTCCGGACGGGGCGCCGTCCGAGCTGTTCGATGCCGTGGTCGATCGTGCGCGTGCGCTGGACCGTGCCGTACGCGATCCGCTGTGCCAGCGCACGGTCGCGCTCGTCGAGATCGCGCGCCGCGGCGGCGAATGCGCGGTCCGCATACGCGCCGTCCTCGAACACCCGCCGCACGACGTCGAAGGCGACGCGGCGCGCCGGGGCGATCACCGCAACCCGCGCAGGAACTCGTCGTAGGTCATCCGGCGCCGCCCCTCCGGCTGGACGATCTCGGGAACGAACGCGCCGTCGTCGAGCCGCGCCTTCCAGACCGTCACGCGGCGGCCCTCCAGCTCCGCCCACGCCCCGATGTGCGGCGAGAGCGCGCGCACGCGGCGGAACGCGTCGAGCGGGTCGGAGAGGTCGAGCCTGCGGTCGGCGGCCGTGATCTTGTCCGCGTAGGTCGCGCCGTCGTCGCTCTGCGGCGTGAACGTCGGGTCCGGCAGCGCCGTGCCGAGCAGCCGCGCGGCGACCTCGGCTGCACGCGCGAAGACCGTCCCGGCGTCGTCGGCGTCGGTGATCGCGAACGCCTCCCGCGCGGCGACGGGCCCGGCATCGAGCTCCTCGACGGTCCGGTGGATCGTCACGCCCGTCTCGGCGTCGCCCGCGAGGATCGCACGCTCGACGGGGGCCGCTCCGCGCCAGCGCGGGAGGAGCGACGGGTGCACGTTGACCCACAGCGCCCGCTCGAGCAGCGACGGCGGGATGTAGAGCCCGTACGCGCACACGACGATCGTGTCGACGGAGAGGTCGTCGGGCAGCTCCGGCCGCTCGGGCTGCAGCACCGGGATTCCCAGCGATGTCGCCGTCACCTTCGCCGGCGGCGGCTCCACCTTTCGACCGCGACCCCGCGGGGCGTCCGGCCGCGTGAGCAGGAACGCGACCTCGTGCTCCTGCGCGAGGCGCTCGAGGACGTCGGCGCCGATCGGCGCCGTCGCCGCGATGCCGAGACGCATCAGCGCAGGATCGGCTGCGGCCGGAGCGTCGCGAGCGCGCGCTTGCGGCTCTCGTCGTCGGTCCGGTCGAGGATCAGGACACCGTCCAGATGATCGAGCTCGTGTTGAACGACACGCGCCGGGAGCCCCTCGAGGTCCCACCGCACCGCGTCTCCGGCCGGATCCTGCCCTTCGATCGTGACCGCGATCGCCCGCTCCACCGGGACGCGGACGCCCTGGAGCGACAGGCATCCCTCGTCCTCGACGCGCGTCTCGTCGTGCCGCGTGACGATGGTCGGGTTCGCGATCGCGCGCGATTCGTTCTCGGCGAGGTCGAACACGAACAGGCGGCGGAGGATCCCGACCTGCGTCCCCGCGAGGCCGACGCCGTGCGCCTCGCGCATCAGGCCGACCATGCGGTCGGCGAGCCGGCGCAGGTCGTCGTCGAAGCGCTCGACGGGCTTCGCCGCGAGCTTCAGCGCCGGATCCGGGTACTGGCGAATCTGCGCGAGCGCGAGGCGGCGGCGCGCCTCCGCCTCCGGATCGAGCTGCTCGGAGTCCCGCACCTGGCCGTCGACGTCCGACATCGCGCGCGAAGTCTATGCCGGGAACCGCTCGAGGACCCACCGCTCGTCGAGCGGCTCGCGCCGGTACGGTCGCCCACCGACCTTGACGTAGTCGCGCGTCCGCGGATCCATCGGCAGGCGCGCCTCGATCGGGTACCAGCGGTTGTGCTTGTCGATCAGCTCGTTCAGCTCGGCGAAGCTCCAGCCCGCGGCCACGGCGCGCCACGCCTCGGGATCGCCCCGGTGCTCCTCGTACGCCTCCTGGAGCCGCTCGAGATGCTCGGCCTCCTCCTGCTCGATCCGCCGCAGACGCTGCATGTACGGCAACGGCCCGCCGAGCGACGCGATGTACGAGTCGGGCTCGGCGCGGAAGTTCCTGATCCGGCGCCGCAGCGGCCGCCCGACGAGCGGGTTGACGTCGCGGTCGCTGTCGAGCCGCTCGCGCTCAACCTGCGACGGCGGCGTGACGTCCCGCACGCCCCACTCGCCGATGATCTCCTCGGGACGCTGCCGCTTCGCGCTCATCGGCGGACAGTGTGCCGAGGCTAGAGCGATTGCGGATCGACGTCGACGACCGCCTTGAGACCGACGCGGCGCATCGACGGCGCCGCCGCTGCGAGGAGGCTCGCGGCGCGGGCCGCTACGGCGCGCGGCTGATCGGTCTTCACGACCAGGTGCGCACGGTACCGGCCGCGGAGCCGAAAGAGCGGCGCGGGGCCGAGGACGTCGACGCCGTGAAGCCCCGCCCGAATCTCCTCGAGCGCCTGCAACACGGGTTCGAGCGCCGGCCCGTTCGCGTTGATCAACACGAGGTGACGGTACGGCGGGTATCCGAGCTCACGCCTTCGCTCCAGCTCCTCGCCGAGGAACCTCGCGACGTCGTGGCGCGCCGCGAAGACGATCGGCCGCGCGTCGGGCTGGAACGTCTGCACCACGACGCGGCCCGGCGCGTCGCGCCCGCTCCGCCCCGCGAGCTGCGTGATCAGCTGGAACGTGCGCTCCTCCGCGCGGAAGTCGGGGAGAGCGAGCGACGTGTCGGCATCGATCACCGCGGCCAGCGCCACGCGCGCGAAGTGATGCCCCTTCGCGACCATCTGCGTCCCGAGCAGGACGGCGCGGTCGGCGGCGGCGAACCGCGCCAGCGCATCCGCGAGCAGCTCGGGCCGAGCGGTCGTGTCGGCGTCGAGGCGCACCAGCTCCAGCTCCGGAAAGGCCCGCGCCAGCTCGCGCTCGAGCCGCTGCGTACCGGCGCCGAGACGCGCGATCTCGACCGAGCCGCAAGCGCCGCAGGCGGGCGGCGCAGGCTCCGTGTGACCGCAGTGGTGGCAGCGGAGGCCGGAGTCGCCGTGGAGGACGAGCGCGACGTCGCAGTTGGGACACCGGATCGTCGTCCCGCAGGCGCGGCAGTGGAGCGCCGGCGCGATTCCGCGGCGGTTCAGGAGCAGGATCGCCTTGCCGCCGTCCTCGGCGACCGCGCGCAGCTCGGCCAGAAGCGGCGCCGACAGTGGATAGCCCGCCTCCCGCCGCAGGTCGACGACGCGCACGGGCGGAAGCTGGCCCGCCACGCGCGCGCCGAGCTCGAGCCGCTCCAGCCGCGCCCAGGACTCGGGCCGCGGAGTCGCCGAGCCGTACACCGCGACGCCGCCCTCGAGCGCGGCGCGTTTCGCGGCGATTGTCCGCGCGTCGTAGCGGGGGTCCGAGTCCTGCTTGTACGACTGGTCGTGCTCCTCGTCGACGACGACCAGCCCCAGCCCATGGATCGGTGCGAAGACGGCCGAGCGCGCGCCGACGACGATCCGCGCCTCGCCGGAGGCGATGCGCTCGCGTTCGTCCCGCCGCTCGGCGTCCGTCAACCCCGAGTGCAGCAGGGCGACGCGCTCGCCGAAGCGCGCGCGGACGCGCCCCACCGTCTGCGGCGCGAGCGCGATCTCCGGCACGAGCACGATCGCGCCCAGCCCGCGCTCGAGCGCCGCCGCGCACGCCTGGAGGTACACCTCGGTCTTGCCCGAGCCGGTGGCGCCCGCCAGCAGGAGGTTCGCGCCGCCGCCGTCCATCGCCTCGACGATCCGGGCGACCGCGCGCCGCTGCGGCTCCGACGGCTCCGGAACCGCCTCGTCCAGCGCGAGCGACTGCCGCGGTCCCGGCGGCGGCTGCTCCTTCCGCCGCTTCGGCGTCTCTGGCGCCACGAGCGCGAGCGCACGCGCCGGCGTCGATCCGTAGTACTCGGCGAGCCAGAGCGCGAGGTCGACGAGCACCGCCGGGATCGCGCCGACGACGCGCTCGATCGGCGCCGCGTCGACGCCCTCCGGCGGGGCGTCGTCCACGCGTACGACGATTCCGCGCACGCGCCGGCGCCCGCCGAACGGCACGGACACGATTGCGCCGCGCTCGACGCCGTCCTCGACGGCGTAGGTGAACTCGCGCGCCAGCGCCCGCGCCGTCACGAGCGGGTAGACGGCAGCGAATCGCGTCGGCGTCACACCGTCTGCTCTTCGGCCTGCTGGCGGTGCCGCAGCCGCTTCCACGACAGCGTCCGGGCCATCAGTCCGAGAGCGACGAAGCCGAGGACGAGATTCGCGACCACGAGCGCGATGTTCATCCCGACGCTGAACGAGAGGATGAGCGTCCGCGGCGCCTCGCCCTGGAACAGGAGCACGATGAGGCCCTGCTTCGTGCCGGCCCCGCCGGGAGTCGCCGGGAACAGCGTCGCGAGCGAGTCGACGACCTGCACGAGCAGCGCGTTGTGCACCGACGCGTGCACGCCGAACGCCTTCAGGAAGTAGTAGAGCGCGGCGATCCGAAATCCCCAGGACACCGCCTGCGGGAGGATCACGCCGCGTGCGAACCGGCGCCGGTCGCGGAGCACGGCGAATCCCTGCGCCACGTGCGCCCGGAACTCGCGCACGCGCTGCCGCGCCCAGATGAACGCGAGCATCCCGAGCACGGCGAGCACCGCGAGGATGAAGAGCGTCACGCGGTAGTGCTCGACGAACCACTTCCACTCGACCGTCGGGCGCCGCGCGTACACCTCGCGCGCCGGAAGCACGCCGATCGCGGCCGCCCACACCATCAGCGCGCCCGCGACGACGAAGTCGAAGATCGTCTCCACGACGAGCGTCGGCGCCAGCGTCGCGTAGCTGGCGCCCTCGATTCGGTGCTTCATCAGGTACAGCTTCACGAGGTCTCCGCCGCGCGCCGGCGCGATCGAGTTGATCCCGACGCCGGCCATGTACGCGCCGAGGACGCTCCGCAGCTTCGGACGTCCTTCGGGATACGCGGCGGCCAGGATCGTCCGCCACGCGATCGCCCGGAAGAAGAGCTTCAGCACGTGGAGCAGGAGCGCGATCCCGAGCGCGGACCACTTCACCGCCGCCAGGTGGTCGAAGAAGACGCCGACGGCGTCGAAGAACGCGCCCATGGCCCCAGGCTACTCACGCCGCGCGCCGAACCCCGGCCCGGGGCCGTGAGCGTCACCGAACCATCAGGTGTAAGGCCACCCTTACACCGTTGCTACCGTGGCGCGCGACGATGCGCACGACGACGACGTTGACGATCGCGCTGCTCGCGCTGGCGCTCGCCGGCTGCGGCGGCGAGTCCGACGCCGAAGGCGAGCGCGTGACGCCGGAGCAGGCGACGGCCGAGATCGCGACGATCGAGACGATGCTCGACACCGCCCTGGCGCAGTACAGGCGCGGGCAGGTGAAGGCCGCCGACCGCACCGTCGGCGACGCCTATCTCGAGCACTTCGAGCGCGTCGAGGACCCGCTGGGCGAGCGCGACCACGAGCTGATGGAGGCGCTCGAGCACCGGATCGCGACGGAGATCCGCGAGCGCATGAAGGACCGCGCGCCGAGCGCCGCCGTCGCGGCTCTCGTCGCCGACACCAAACGGGATCTCGACGCGGCCGCCGCCGCGCTGCGGGAGTAACGGATGCGCCTCCGCCTCGTCGGCCTCGCCGTCCCGCTGCTCGCTGCCGCCGCGCTCGTCCCGGCGCCTGCGGCAGCCGCGGATCAGCGGACGGAGGCGCGCGACGAGGTCGAGCAGGCGCGCGTGCTCGTCGATCGCGCCGTCGACCTCACGCGTGCCGGCCGGCGCGGGGAGGCGTACGACGCGGCACGCGAGGCGTACCTCGACCACTTCGAGCGCGCCGAGGTCCCGCTGCGGCTACGAGATCCGAACCTCGTGCTCGACCTCGAGTTCAGCTTCGCCGAGCTGCGCGACGGCATCCGCGACGGACAGTCCGTCGGCCGCGTCGAATCGACGGCGGCGGAGATCCGAGAGGGTCTGCGCGACGTCGACCGCGCGCTCGCCGACCCGGGCTTCGCCGCGCCGCTGATCGCCTTCCTGTTCTCGTTCTCGATCCTCTTCCGCGAGGGCGTCGAGGCCGTGCTGCTGATCGCGATCCTGCTCGGCGCGCTCGAAGCCGGTCGCGCGCGCGGCTACCGGCGGCCGCTCGCCCTCGGCGTGGGCAGCGCCGTCGCGCTCAGCGTCCTCACCTGGATCGCCGCCGCGATCTTCGTCGACGTCGCGCCCGTTCAGCGCGAGCTGCTCGAGGGGGCGACGGCACTGCTCGCGGTGGTCGTCCTCTTCTTCGTCACCTTCTGGCTCGTCCAGCAACTCGAGCACAGGCGGCGCATGGAGTTCATGCGCGCGCGGATCGCCGGCGCGGTCGCAGCCGGGAGCGCCGGCGCGTTCGCTGCGCTCGGCTTCACGGCGGTCTACCGCGAGGGCTTCGAGACGGCGCTCTTCTACCAGGCGCTCTTCCTGTTCGCGGAAGGGCTCGAGCTGTGGGTCGTGCTCGGGGTCGCCGCGGCGGCCGGCGCGCTCGTGGTCGTCGGTTACGCGATCCTGAGCCTCGGCAAGCGCCTCCCGCTGAAGCCGATGCTGATGACGGGCGCGACGATCCTCCTGCTCCTCTCGGTCGCGTTCGTCGGCAACGGCGTGCGCTCGCTGCAGGAGGGCGACTTCCTCGACGTGACCCCTGTCGCGGCGGGCTGGGCGCGGCTGCCGGTCTTCCTCGCGGAGCTGACGGGGATCCACCCGACGCGCGAGGGACTGGCGGTGCAGGCGGCGCTGCTGACGATCTACGTGCTGGGCGCGCTGTACGTCTTCGCCTGGAAGCCGTCGCGCCGCCGCGCGGCGGAGGCTCGGACTGCGTGAGCGGCGACCTGTTCATCGGGAGCGCTCGGCGCGTTCATCGGCGAGGGACGCGCGCGTGAGCTCGGGAATCCGCGTCGGGATCGACGTCGGCGGGACGTTCACGAAGGCCGTCGCGGTCGAGGGTGCGGCTCGGTCGCCGCGCGCGTCGGCGGTCGTCGCCACGACCCATCGCAGCGCAGCCGGCGTCGCCGAGGGGGTCGCGGAGGCGCTGCGTGCGCTCCTGCGCGACCTCGGCGCCGCGGTCGAGCGCGTCGAGCTCGTCGTCTTCTCGACGACGCAGGCGATGAACGCACTGCTCGAGGGCGACGTCGCGCCCGTGGGCGTCGTCGGCATCGGGGCGCAGCCCGACGTGCGACCGGCGCGGAAGAGGACGCGCGTCGGCGACGTCAAGCTCGCACCGGGGCGCGTCCTGCGGACGGTGCACGAGTTTGTCGA